>WNFI01432635.1_pt1 | contig 16861 bp, 12 predicted proteins | sample 5400471 | NCBI WGS metagenome assembly WNFI01 (sample SAMN13153348, study PRJNA577476) | soil metagenome | isolation source: 100 cm saprolite on Douglas fir-dominated hillslope | place: USA:California | collected 2013-09-17 | reverse complement strand
TGTCCCTCCCAAACCTCATGAACTCGCCGATTCTGCCTTTCATTAACGCCTGATCTCACATCCTCGCAAACAAATCTCAGTTCTGGTGAATTAAGCAGGTTAGGTGGGGGCGATCATGAGGTTAGAGACGAGCACGTCTTCTCTCTCTTTCAGGTCCTCTGAACTAAGTCAGCCCATCTGAAGTCTTCCCCTCTTAGTTCCGCAGCTCCGAAAGGAATAATTCATGAAAAAGACAATGTCACTGCTGTTGATGAGCGTCATGGGCATGTTTGGAACTTATGCGTGGGCAAGCTCGGGTCGTGAAGATTCAGTTGCCCGCCTGCAATCGTCCGTCGAAGTTCTGCACGCCATCATGGCGACTCCAGATAAAGGCATCCCGGAAGAAGTGTTGAGCGATGCAAAGTGCATCCTGGTAGTGCCAAACCTGATCAAGGGTGGCTTCATTTTTGGTGGCAAGCACGGACGTGGTGTAGCCACATGCCGCACGGCTGAAGGCTGGAGCGCGCCCGCGTTCGTCTCGGTTGGCGGTGGAAGTTGGGGACTGCAGATCGGAGTCGAAGGCGTGGACCTGGTCATGCTGGTCATGAACGATCAGGGTTTCCAGCATCTGCTTTCGAGCAAGTTCGAGCTTACGGGTGAAGGATCAGTTGCCGCGGGCCCGGTTGGCCGTCATGCGTCCGCCGGAACTGACTGGAAGATGAACACTGAAATGCTGACCTACTCGCGCTCAAAAGGTGTATTCGCCGGCCTGACGTTGGAAGGTGCAGTAGTGGAGCAAGACAACGACTCGACTCGCGCCATTTACGGCAAGCACATGATGTTCCGCAACATTCTTTCAGGCAAAGCAACCACCCCCAGGAGCGCCGAAGCATTCGTGAAGGCGGTGTCCGAGGCAGGCCAACAGGCCCGGATTGCTGAAGCAAAAGAAGCAAGAGAAGACAAGAAGTAATTGCATCAGGAAGCTGTCAGCGAGCCGACTTGTGGCTGACCGGAACCCTGCAGCAGTTCCGGTCAGCGCAACACGACCGATTTTCGACGTCGGGCACTCCGCCGTTCTCGGCTGGTGCCGGGAGGGGGAGTCGAACCCCCAAGACCCGAAGGTCGGCGGATTTTGAGTCCGCTGCGTCTGCCAGTTCCGCCATCCCGGCTTGGGAAGGCTTGTCTAGTTGCAAAGTCTCAGTTGCGGAATCTCGGTGGCGCAACCAAGGGGTTGGTTTGTCCTGCCTGCTTCATTGTTGAGTCGCCGTTTGACTCGTCCCAGCCCTGCTGGCGGTTGCTCGAATCCAGTGCCGCTTCAGTTTCGCACAGACGCTCGATCGCTGTCAGCGGGCGCTTGACACTTGCAATGCTGAACCAATTTGAATCACGCCGGACAGTTCCCTAAGAATACTTGCGCTTCAGATCTTGAGGAGACAGTCCTGGAACCGATTTTTTCTCCACCACGGATGAGTCCTTCACCAAATGAATCGTTCAATTCAAGTATCTGAGCGATTTCCGCTCGCAGGCTCACGATCTTTCCTTTAAGGACGCTTAAATGATCCATGTTACAAGCATACCTGAATTTGGATGAAGCTAAACATTCTCTTGCACAATCCGAACCTCTTTTCCCACCCTTGATGATGGCCCTGCGCCCGACGACGCACAAATTTAGACTCTTGAATGGGGGACAAAACCGTTGTATAAACGTTTTCGCCGCCTGTCCCAATGGCCCCGATCAAGCCGGTATGGGACTTTGAACGGCCACGACGGCCAGCGGCAACTCCACCCGAAACACAGAGCCCTGGCCCAGGTTGCTCTGCACTTCAATCGTACCCCGATGCTGCCTAACAATCCATTCGGCAATGGAGAGGCCTAAACCGGCTCCTCCCATCTCCCGGCTTCGAGCCTTGTCTACCCGGTAGAAACGTTCGAAGATCTTACTCTGCTCTTCAGCGGCAATGCCGACCCCGCTGTCTCGAACCGTGATCACGACCCGGTCGTTCTTCCGCTCCAGCAGCAAATGCACAGTTCCAGGGGCCGGAGTGTATTTGAATGCGTTGTCCAGCAGGATGTTCACGACACGTCGCAGAGACGTCTCATCTGCCAGAACAAACGAATCCGAAGCTTCGACGCCGGCTTCGAACTGCAGATTGCGAACGGCGGCCACCTGGCGCCAATCTCCCGCGATCCCCTGCAAGGTTTCCCGCAGATTGATCGGATGCATGTGTAGCGTCTCGCTTCCCGAGTCGGCCCGCGCCAGGGAGAGCAGCGCTTCAATCAGTGCCGTAGTTCTTTCGGCCTCGAGCAGAATGTGGCGCAACGATTCCCGATACTCAGCTTCTTCCCGCGGCTTGCGCAGTGCCAGTTCAGCCTCGGTTCGGACCAGCGAAATCGGGGTCCGCAGTTCATGCGACGCGTCAGCGGTGAATTGCGTGACTCGAAGAAACGCGCGCTCAATGCGCTCCAGCATGTCATTCAATGTGTCTGACAAACGCTGGAGTTCATCTCCGGTCTTCAGCTGGTTGAGACGACGGTTCAGGTTGGTCCCGCTGATGTCGCGCGCGGTTCGGACAATCGCATCCACGGGGGCCAAGGCCCTGCGGCTGAGCCAGTACCCTCCGATCGCAGCTACGAGAAGCAGAAGAGGAGCAAACATTTCCAGGTAGCGCCGGAACAGCGTCAACGTCTCCCTTACATCGTTGGTCGGCAAGCCCGTCTGCAGCGCGTAGGTGCGACCGTTTACCTCCACTTTCTGTGTAATGAATCGGAAGTGCTTGCCCCCAAGTTTGCGATTTTCGAACGAAGCGCGCCTGATCGACGCGGGATCCAGAGTCGGCAAGGGATGAGCCTGCAGGAAAGGAGACCGGTAAATCCAAGTGCCATTGCCCAGATAGAGTTGAAGGTAATCACCAGAGTGCTCAAGAGAATAGGACTCCGTCACCTCCTCCTGTAGTTTTGCAATGGAAACGTCCTTCGGTTGCGCCAGCAGAAAGCTCTTCAGATCCTCAACCCTGGTTTCGAGACTGTCATCCACCAGGTCGTAGACACGATTTCGCAAAATGAGCCACATTCCCGCACCGAAGACGAGCTGGGCTGCAGCGAAGATCATCAGATACCACAACGTCAGGCGCAGGCCGATGGAGAGTCTCTTCATGCTTGCCCATCCGAACGGATCATGTACCCAACGCCACGTACTGTCTGAATGAGCTTCGCTCGCCCCGGCGGATCAATCTTGCTCCGCAACAAATGCATGAACGCATCCAGGGTGTTTTCCTCGATCTCGCGGTCAAAGCCCCACACCGCTTCAATCAGAGCCCGGCGGGAAACCACTTTGCCGGCGCGGAACATGAGCCGCTCCAGCAGGTTGTACTCCGTTCTGGTCAAAGGAATGCGCACATCCCCGCGGGAAACTTCGCGGCTCGCAGGGTCGAGCATCAAATCGGCAACTTGCAGGTGGGTTTCCTGCGCTGCCAGTGCCCGGCGTTTGACGGTCCGCAGCCGGGCCAGTAGCTCGTCGAAGGAGAACGGCTTGGTCATGTAATCATCCGCGCCCAGATCAAGGCCGCGGACGATATCTGGCACCGCATCCTTGGCGGTCAGCATGAGAATCGGCGTCCGGATTTTCTCTGACCGCAGCCGTTTCGCTAGTTCGTATCCGTTGAGCTTCGGCAGCATTACGTCCAGAATGATGACGTCGAACTCGTAGGCCTTGGCCAGAGCCAGGCCCTCGGCGCCGTCGAAGGCGCACATGGCGTTGTGTCCTTCTTCGGTCAGGCCGCGGCGCAGCAGATCGGCCATGCGGGTTTCGTCTTCTACGATCAGCAGTTTCATTGGACTTGCGGGCCGAGGCGGTCCTCGCCCCGGACTTCTCGCTCTGCACTGCCCGAAGTCTAGAACGGAAGCCGAGCTCCTATGCAGAATAGTAAAGAAACCTGAAGATAATATTAATGTGCTTTTTCATCATGCCGTCACATTCCCTTCCTAGAATTGCGGCTTCTGACCAAGCCAAACGATCTCGTTCAAGAGAGAACCTGTCCGGCCTAAACCATCTGGCCTGAATCAGGAGGTCCTATGCGGCTAAGGCGCCCTTCTCGCACATTCTTCCTGTTCGCGCTCCTTCAAAGAGCGCTGATGATCTCGGTCCTGTCGACCATCACCCCAGCGCCAGCGTTTGCCCAAATTGATCGCGCGGTACTCGAAGGCACTGTAACCGATCAATCGGGGGCGGCCATCGGTGGAGCAAGCGTCAAAATCCTGTCCGTGGACACTGCCATTACACAGGAGCAGCGGACCAACGCTCACGGGTACTACCACGCTCCGGGCCTGGCGGTTGGCCGTTACACCTTGACAGTTACGAGTGCCGGCTTCAAAACCAAGATCATCGAGGACGTGATATTGCAGGTCGGCCAAACCCGAACACTCGATGCGCAGCTTGGAGTCGGCACGATTAGCGAAACCATGGAGGTCAAGGCGTCGGCAGCACCTTCGGACCGCAGTTCTGCCGAAGCGTCGACGGTGATCGATACCACTCAGATCGCCAATCTTCCGGTCAATGGGCGCGACTGGGCGAGCCTCACGTTGCTGGCACCGTTCGCGCAGGATGACGGTGGCGGCGATCAGCGCACCATCCGTTTCGCCGGTCGGGCTCGCGATGACAACAACTTTAACTTCGACGGTGTGGACGCCGGAGGTATTCAGGAACAAGCCCAAAAATCTCAAACGCGCCTGCAAATCTCAGAAGATGCCGTGGCGGAGTATCGTGTGAATAGCGCTCTCTACGACGCCGAATACGGCACTCAGGCTGGCGGCCAGATAAATGTCGTGACTAAGGCGGGCAGCAATGCGTTTCATGGAACTGCCTTCGGCTATCTCAGAAATTCCGCTTTCGATGCCCGGAATTTCAATGATCCTCCCGCTATACCTCCGTTTCGCCTCGGGCAATACGGAATGACGATTGGCGGACCCATCAAGAAAGACAATACGTTTTTCTTCATCAGCTACGAGGGCCTGCGCCAGTTGCAGGCATCAACCACCTTCGGCGTTGTGCCCACCGCTTCGCTGATGCAAGACATTCTGGCGAACGGCAGGAACGGGAACGGCCCTTCGCCGCTCATGTGCCCTATCCTGCAGGCATTTCCCTGGAGTGCTTCTACCGGAACGATCGGAGGCTGTGCACCACGCTTTGTTTTTTCGGATGGTGCATTCAGCGCGCTGCCGCCCGGCCAGCAGCCGCAGTCACCCGATCTGCCCACCGATGCACAACAATTCACCAGCGCCGCTGCCACCACGGTTCACGAAGACACTTGGCTGGTGCGCATCGACCACAAATTCAGCGAGAACACTACGCTGTATGGCCGCGCTCAGCGCGATATCAGTCTGGTTGACGGCCCCAACGGCAGCAACGTAGCCCTCGACCGGGTCCAGACCATCAACCATCCTGCCAACTATTTTCTGGCCCTGCAGCACACCTTCTCATTGAATCTTTTCAACGAAGTCAAGGTCTATGTCAACCGCCAGCCCTTTCACAACCCGCAAGCCAGCGCCTTACCGTACGCCGTGAACACAAATAATTTCGTGGCACTGAACAACAATCAGGCTGATATCGAAGTCGGAACCACCTACGGTGTATTGGACAATCTGGTTTGGACCCATGGCCGCCACGCCTTCAAGATCGGCATGGAATACCGGCGCATCCGGTTGAACCAAGGCAAGACGGCGAGCAACACTCTCGACTTTACGGATGACGCGAGCCTGATCTCGGCATCGCTTTCCGATGTGAAATTTACCGCTCCCTGGTGCTGCCACAAGTATCGCCGCCAGTTCTTGATGCCATACTTCCAGGATGAGTGGAAATTGACTCCCACTTTCACCGCTAGCCTGGGCTTGCGTTGGGAATATTATGGAGTCGCACACGAGGCGGATAACCGCACCACCGTTTTCGACTTTAATCAATTTCAAGGAGCATGCATGGGATCGGCCTCGATCAACCCGCCCTTCCCACCCCCACTGAACACTCCGCCGTGCCCTAAGAATCCGGTACTCTACGATCCCAACTATCGGAACTTCGATCCTCGTGTGAGTTTCGCTTGGGCTCCGTCCGTTCTGCACGGGAAGACCGTAATCCGCAGCGGCTTCGGTATCTATCATGGTGCCGCCCAGAACGACGACCTCAACGCCGGGCTCGAGAGCGACACGTTCACCGGCTCGATTCAGAATGTTCAGCTGAGTCCAGCTCTTCAGCAAACGGTTCCGGACACAACCGGATTCTCCAATGCCGCGAACCAGCCTCGCGCCTTGCAGCGGCACGGGCGCCGCGATCTTTACACCGAGACCTGGGGCCTGACCGTCGATCACGAACTTCCGGCGAATTTCCTCATCGCGGCTTCCTATCTTGGATCCCATGGCGTACGGCTCTTTGCGCGTGGCGCCGTGAATCTGTGTATCACCACGCCGGACGTCAACGGCAATTGCACACGCGGACTTGATGTGTACTATCCAACGGTCGGAGACCCCTTCGGTTCCGTCGATCTCAAGACCGACAGCGGCAACAGCAGTTATCACGCGCTGGCACTTTCTCTCGAGCGACGTTTCGCCAACGGTCTGTTGTTCCAGACCCGCTATACCTGGTCTCATTCGATCAATGACGGATCGGTGGGAGGAGGGGAGTCCAATGGCCCGGAAAATCTGAATTGCCCCCGGTGCGACAAAGGCCCCAGCGTATTTGACGTCCGCCACAATTTCACCGCGAATGCCGTCTATGAGCTGCCCTTTGGAACGGGAAAGCGTTTTCTCAATCAGGCAGGTATCTTGGACAAGATCATGGGCGGATGGAGTTTGAGTACCATCGGCCTTTGGCACACGGGGCATCCTCTAACGGTGGTGATGAATATTCCACCGAGCCAACTTCCGGACGGCAATGACCAGACTACACAGCGGCCCGACATTATTCCTGGAGTTCCACTCACGCTGCCTGGCGGGGGGCATAACGGAGCTCCGTTGATCAACGCTGCGGCGTTTCAGGCGCCTCCGCTAAATGCCGACCCCAACGCGTTTCCCGGTTCTATTCTTCGATTTGGCAACGCCAGCAACGGTATTGTTCGTGCCTTACCCTCCTGGCAAGTGGATCTGGCTCTCATGAAGGAGACGCGCATCACCGAGCGGTTCGCCCTGGAATTCGGCATCCAGGCGTTTAACATCTTCAATCATGTCCAGCTCGGCGATCCGCACGACTTGACCCTCAACTACAATTACGACCCGACTCAAGCGAATCCACAGTCGCTCACGCCTGACCCTCTGTTCGGCGTGATTACCACAACCAATAATTTCAACAACAACAACGACAACGCCGCTTCTTCAAACACCGGAACGGGCTTGCCGCGCCAGCTTCAATTCATGCTTCGCGTCCGGTTCTAGGGTTGTGGAAACTTGCATCCTGGATGTTCGGCTTGCGCTGTAAAGGGTATAGATTCATGCAAACTTCAGATTGGCTGCGTAGGCTCGCATGGTGAACTTGCTTATGGTGCGACGACACTTTTTCGTCTCTGTCTCTCCCGTCATCGCATTTGTGACGTCGTTTGCTTTGCTCGGTGTGTGTACCGCTCAGACTGGCAAAAGCAACCCGGTCAACTCGAAGCCGAGCGTTGCTGCCAGCACCCAGGAATCAGACCCAGTCCTGGTCGGAGCGGGAGATATTGCCACTTGCGGTCAACTCGACGGTGCCGAAGCTACGGCGAAGCTGCTCGACCAGATTCCGGGAGCGGTTTTCGCCGTCGGGGATCTGGCCTATCCGGACGGGAGTGAGGAAAATTTCGCGAAATGCTACGACCCAACGTGGGGACGCCACAAGGCCCGTACTCGTCCCGCGCCGGGGAACCACGAGTACCATATCGGCGGTGCCTCCGCTTACTCACATTATTTCGGCGCCGCTGCCGGCGATCCCGACAAGGCCTACTACAGCTACGATCTTGGCAAGTGGCACGTCATCGTTTTGAACAGTGAATGCCCCGAGGTCGGAGGTTGCGCTGCGGGATCGCCACAGGAGCAATGGCTACGGCAGGATCTGTCCCAGCACCCGCAGCTTTGTACCCTCGCTTACTTTCACAAGCCCCTTTTCAGCTCCGGTGGAAAGCATGGCAATGATCCCGAAGTGAAACCGCTTTGGCAGGCGCTGTATGCCGCCGGAGCTGAAATCGTCATCAACGGCCACGATCACGATTACGAACGCTTCGCTCCCCAGGATCCCGACGGAAAAAGCGACCCTACCCACGGCATTCGTGAGTTCGTGGTCGGCACCGGCGGGAAAGATTCGCACCGTACCATGGGTAAGCCCCAGCCAAACAGTGAGGCTCGAAACGACGACACCTATGGTGTTTTGAAGCTGACGCTTCACCCCAAGAGTTACGACTGGCAATTTGTTCCCGAAGCCGGCAAAACGTTCACCGATTCCGGCAGCGCAGGCTGTCATGAGTCGCAACATCAGACACTTTTCAGGAGGATTCGTTGAAAACTCTCTTTGCCTGTTCCATAGTTGTTCTCGCTCTCGCCCTTTCCATCTGCCTTCTAGCCGCTCCGGCTCCATCTGACGCCGGGTACAGCGTAACTAAAAAAATTCCAATCCCCGGCCAGGGAAGTTGGGACTACGTAACCGTCGACGAAGGCGCTCGCCGTGTGTACGTGTCGCACGGAACCCAAGTGGAAGTTCTCGACGCTGATTCAGGAGCCATCGTTGGCAACATTCCAAACACCGAGGGTGTTCACGGGGTCGCGATAGCATCCGACCTCGGTCGTGGATTTACCAGCAACGGCAAGTCGTCCACCGTCACGATCTTTGATCTGAAAACTCTCAAGCCGATCGGCAGCGCGCCCACTGGCCAGAAACCGGACGCCATCATTTTTGATCCCTCCACCTCGCGGGTCTTCGCCTTCAACGGCGAGAGTGCTAGCGCGACAGCCATCGATGCGGCTACCGGCAAGGTTGCTGGTACGGTCGATCTTAAAGGCGGGCCCGAATTTGCCGTGGCTGACGGCAAGGGTTATGTCTTTGACAATATCGAAGATGACAGCCTGGTTCTTAAAATTGATGCCCGTAAGCTGACCGTCGAGCAACGCTGGCCCACGGCTCCGTGCAAGGCGCCGTCCAGCATCGCCATGGATCGCGAGAACCGGCGTCTGTTCGTGGGATGCCGCAGTAAAGTGATGGCCGTCATGAATGCAGACACCGGGGAGGTAATCACCACGCTCCCCATCGGCGATCACGTCGATGCCACCGCCTTCGATGCGGAGAGGAAGCTGATCTTCAACTCCAACGGCGAAGGCACGATTACTGTGATCCACCAGGACAGTGCCGACAAGTATTCTGTGGTCGACACCGTGAAGACTGCGCCTAAAGCCAAGACCATGGCCCTCGATCCGAAGACACACCAACTCTTTCTCTCCACTGCGGAGGCTGGCCAGTTCGAAGTGTTGGTCGTGGGAAAACAGTAAGAGCCGGCTTCAGAGATCGGCACAGATGATTGTTTGTGCTATTCGAAGAAAGTCGAGCGCGCAAACCTCAACACTCACCCTGCAATTCAAAGTGAGTGTCCCTGTTCGGCTTGGCGTGCGGGGACATTCGCTTTCATAATCCCAACCAGCATTCAGCAGACCCGCTTGGGCAATCCCCGCTTTATCGTTTATCCTGAAAGGTTGTCCGCCAGCCGCTGAAGCATGCCGTTGGCATCAACGCTGATCTCAGTTCGCGCCACACTCAGCTAAAAACCAGGAGCAAGTAGCCAGAAGCTCTCTTATGAAAACCGGCATCATTGGCCTGCCTCAGGTAGGCAAGACATCGCTGTTCCGTATTCTTACGAAGGCACACCTCTCGGAGCAGGCGTATTCCAATCCGCGCGAAGCCCACGTTGGAGTCGCCAAAGTCCCCGACGACCGACTCGACCGGCTCGCCGCGCTCTACAATCCGAAGAAGCTGACGCACACTTCTGTCGAATACGTTGACGTAGGCGCCATTGGCCAGGAGGCACTCAAAGAGAGCGCCTACATCGGCCATCTCCGCCAGGTGGACGCTCTCGCCCACGTCGTCCGCGCCTTCGACGATCCCTCGATTCCCCACGTCGGCGCCATTGACCCGCTGCGCGATATCAAGAACGTCGAATTCGACCTCATGGTGAGCGATCTTGGCCAGATCGAAAAACGTCTTGAGCGGCTCGAAAAAGATCTCAAGAAGATGAAGACGCCCGAGCTTGAGAAGGAATTCGAATTGCTTAAGCTGGCCAATACACATCTTGGATCCGAGAAGCCGCTGCGCGAAATGGAAATGACCCCCGAGGACAAGAAGCGGATCAAGGGATTCATGTTTCTCAGCGAGAAGCCGATTTTCTACGTGCTCAACATTGGCGAGTCCACGGAGCTGGGCAAAGAATTGGAAGAAGCCGTAAGCAAATACAAGCTGACCGAGATTGCCGCTCGTCCAAATTCCGCGGCCACCGCGATCTGCGGCAAGGTCGAGGCCGAGCTGGCCGAAATGAGCGACGCCGATGCGGCGGAATTCCTCTCCAGTTACGGACTTAAGGAGAGCGGCCTGGTGCGCCTCATCCGCACGACTTACAAACTGCTGGGACTGATTTCATTCTTCACCGCCGGCGAAGACGAATGCCGCGCCTGGCAGATTCCCGCCAATACCCGCGCCCAGCAAGGCGCCGGGGCCATTCATTCCGATCTGGAACATCATTTCATTCGAGCCGAAACCATCCGCTGGGACCAACTCCTCGAAGCCGGCTCCGAAGCTAACGCCCGCGCCAAAGGCACTCTGCGACTGGAAGGCAAGGACTACATCGTGCAGGATGGCGACGTGATGCATATCCGGCACTCGGGTTGAGTATCAGTTCTCAGTTCTCAGTTCTCAGTTCTCAGTTCTCAGAAAAGAGATATAGACCAAAGATTTGGCTCTTATGCAAGCTATGCTGCGGATTTAATTGATGCGATTAGGCCGTTTAGAATTCGTCCCAATTCTCCCGCTTTTGTAAGCAAGGCGCGACTTTCGTTCTCGTGCAGGTAACCAAGATTCTGGGCAATGATGAGCTGAGTCTCGATCTCGACCAGAGAGCCGCGCGCGTGGCTCAAGAAGTGGCGAAACTCTTTTTGGAAAAGTGGGCTTGGCCCTCAGCAATGTTGCTGGGGACGGAAACCGCCGCTCTCCTTAACTGGTTGGCTAACCCGTAAAGCTCATCACGCGGAAATGCCCTTGTCACGCGGTAGATTTCCGTCACCAACTCCATCGCTTTACGCCATGCAATGAGATCCTGCTAAGACTGGCCCGTTGCACGATCTTCGCATAGAGTTTTCCCCAAGAGAACTGAGAACTGAGAACTGAGAACTGAGAACTGAGAACTGAGAACTGAGAACTGAGAACTGAGAACTGAGAACTGAGAACTGAGAACTGAGAACTGCTATGATCCCGGCTACCCACAATGAACGCGATCCTCATCAGCATCCTGCTTGGCCTGACCGCCGCCGCCGCCAACATCTTCGGGGGAGCGATTATTGTGCAGCGCCATTGGGAGCGCCGCTATCTCCGCTACTTTGTCGCCCTGGGTGCAGGATTCATGCTGGCCACGGCGCTGGTAGAGATGGTTCCCGAAAGCCTCGAATTGCGCGGGCGCAGCGCAGCCTTCTTGATTCTGCTTGGTTACCTCATCATTCACTTTTTTGAACACACGGTTACACCCCACTTCCACTTCGGCGAAGAGACGCATCACGACGAGTTCGTCCATTCGCATAAGGGATACTCGGTATTGTTTGGCCTGATTATCCACACGTTTTTTGATGGGATTGCCATCGCGTCTGGATTTCTGGTTTCGAACTGGCTGGGCTGGCTGATTTTCTTCGCCGTATTCCTGCACAAGGTCCCTGAAGGCTTTACCGTAAGTTCAGTGATGCTGGCCAGCGGTCGCAGTCGCGGGATTGCCTGGGGCGCATCAGTAATTTTGGGGGGAGCCACTCTGGCCGGCGTGCTGACCATGGCACTGTTCCGGCATCACGTCAGCGCAGGTCTGCCGCTCTCGGCAGGGGTGACGATCTACGTAGCTGCTTCGGATTTGGTTCCGGAGGTCAACAAAGAACCGGGCGCGCGCATGGCCCTGCTGGTTTTCGTCGGCGCAGGATGCGTTTTTCTGCTGGACGGCTTATTCCATCTTCCCTGAGTGGATGTACATATCACGGTCACAGCCGGCTTCGGTGTCCCCTGTGTTCGGGCAGCGGCAGTATCTGCAGCTCGGGAATCTTTTTGAAGTCCTTAACATCGGAAGTCACCAGGACACCGCCCCTTATGGCGATTGAGGCTGCGAAACAATCGGCGTATGGCAATCCGCGCGCAGCCTTCAGCCGGGCAGCGGATGTAGTCACCAATTCGTCAGCGTCGAGGATCGACAGCGGAAGCAGTTTCACTCGCTCCATGATCTTCTCGGTGTCGCTGAATCCCTCCGTTTTGGCGACCGCGTAGTACACCTCGCCCCAATTCACCACCGACATCCGCAGCGGCTGGTCCGCGTCCCTGGCTTCCTTGAAGAGCCGGTTCACAATGTCGGCGCCGGGCCCGCCAATAAGGAAGCGATAGAGAGCATTGGCATCGAGCACGTGGACCTTCACTTGAGATCTCGGTCGGGCTCGCGCGGAATACGCTCGGGAAGGTTTCGCCCCGCCAGAACCCCCCGCATCGCATCAATGAATTCATCCGTCACCGGTTGAATGATTAGACGTCCATCTTCTTCCAGAAACGCGACACGAGTCCCTTCATCGATCTGAAATTTCCTGCGAATGTCGACGGGGATAACGACCTGACCTTTTGCCTTGACGGTTGCATACTCGACAGCCATAGTCTTATATCGTAATGATTAGTTGTACTTAAATCAAGAAGTTGGATATTACCAAAGAAGTTGGACTACAGAAGTAGGTCATACTCCAGCTTCGAACACGCCCCGTAGGAGCGGTCCTGCGAGCTGAGAACTGGGAACTGTGCCCTTCAATCCACTGTGTGCTTGGCGGTATATCCGTCGCGCGCCACGACGTCGATCTTTACCTCTTTGCCCTTCTGATCCTTCACCTTCAATGGACCCCCATCGGGTGCCACGACCTGTACTTTCAGTTTGCGGTAGGTCCCGTCGAGCTTGGTGTTGCTGGGGTGGTACGACAACGAATATTGATTGCGGATGTCGTTCGAAATATCGCCGAACAGCTCCGGCAACTCTCCTTCAAATCGCGGAAAGTAGGCGCGTCCTCCGGTCATGGCTGCGAAGGTCCGCATTTCGTTGTCTGCTTGCAGATAATCCATCTGGCCCACAGGGATTCCCATGCCGTGTGGGGCAGCGCCGCCGTGGGACTCGTAGTACTCCCGCAGAATAAATCCCACGCTCACCGGGAAGATGGTCACATCCTTGGTGTCCTTGATCTTCTTCATGATTTTATCGAGCGTCAGTTTGCTGAACGTGTCTATGCCCGTCGTCACCAGGACGACATACTTCTTCCCTTCCACACGATCCAGACGGTCGAGGGTATCGTACAAGGCGTCGAAGAGATTCGTCTCCGCAAACCCTGGGATGCGCAACTGGTTCAGCGCTCCATAGGCAGCTTTCTTATCTTGCGTGAAGTCCACCAGAATGTGCGGCTGCATGTCGTAGTACGCCACCGCGACCCAGTCGTCCTTCTTCAGGGTGTTGACGAATGCATAGGAAGCCTGTAGCGCTTGAACCAAGAACACGTAGTGTGTCGAGGCAAACTCAGTCAACAGGACGACCGTAATCGGCGCCTGCGAGACGGTGAAATTGGAAACCGCCTGCGGAACTCCGTCTTCCAGAACTCGGAAATTCTCCTTCTTCAAGCCAGGAATGAACTGACCGCTCTTCGACGTTACCAGAACGTCCACATTCACCAGCGGCACGTTCACTTTCAGCGAGTAATCGGGGAAGCCCTCAACTTTCTTGGGTGTGACCGGTGGTGGCGGAGCGGGGGCCGCATCCTCCCTTTTCTTTGGGATCGAATACGGGCTAGCGCTCTCGCCGGGCCCTCCGGCGTCAGCCGGTACATCCTGCTTCGGCTTGCCATTGTCGGGAGTTTGGGCGGCCGGAGGCCCTTGCTGTGCCTCCTGCGCAAACACGGGGAGAGAACCCAACAGCATTCCCAGAAAGCAAAACCCCACCAGGATTGGCGAATACCCGGGGGCGAACTTCCGGCGTAAACTCTTACGAAACATCTGTGTAAACATCGGATGACTCCAGAAAACAGCTCTATGCTAGTATAGACGTAAGGATTCGCAATTGGGATGTTTGCCCAGGCTCCCGTTCATTCCCCTCCGGGCAATTACTTAACAATTTGGCCGAGTCTGATTCTAAATATGGACTCGTTCGAAAGTCCTTCTGGGGCATTACATGAGAAGAGTGGCTCTCGCGCTGTTCGTCTTCAGTCTCTCCCTATCTACCCTGCTGAGTGGTCAAAGCACGCAATCGCAGCCAACCATCCCTGTGGCGCAGATCCACGCCGGCATGCGCGGCGTCGCCTACACGGTGTTCGAGGGCGTGAAGCCCGAACCCATGGAGGTTGAGGTCCTCGGTGTGCTGCGCAACGTCAATGGCCCCAAGGGCGACATCATTCTCGTTCGCCTGCATGGCACCAAGGTCGAGTATACGGGCGTAGTCGCGGGCATGAGCGGCAGCCCGGTCTATCTGGATGGCAAGTTGGCGGGCGCGTTGGCCTTCCGCATCGGCGAATTCTCCAAAGAGCCCATCGCTGGCGTGACTCCGATTGCCAGCATGCTCGAGATCAATGCGCTCGACCGTTCGCCTGCGGAAGAGGCCGCAGCGACCAGACCCGCCGTGAACAATGCTGCCGGCAAAACAGCTTCCCCCGGGGATGCGAATGGTCTCGCCACCTCGACTCAGGATTTCGCAAATTATCTGAAGCCCATTGAGACGCCTTTGGTCTTCAACGGATTCTCCGAAGATACGGTGCGCCGCTTCGCGCCGCAGTTCGCTTCCGCCGGAATTGTTCCCGTCATGGGTGCCGGCTCATCCAGCGACGCTAAACAACCCGAACCGCTCGAACCAGGATCGGCGGTCAGCGCCGTCCTCGTGCGCGGAGACATGGACATCGAAGCCACCTGTACCGTCACCTATATCGATGCGCAACGCCTGCTTGCCTGCGGGCATCCCTTGCTGCAGTTCGGCTCGGTTGATCTGCCCATGAACAAGGCGCAGGTCCTGGCCACACTGGCCTCGCCGCTCAATGCGTTCAAGATCGTCAACACCACCGAACCCGCGGGAGTCTTCGTCCAGGATCGCCACACCGGCATCATGGGAGTCTTCAACAAAGAACCCCAGATGATCCCAGTCACCTTGACCATCAATGGTGGGGCCGGAATGAAAGCGTTTCACTACGAAGTCTTGAACAACGCGCGTCTGAGCCCGGTCGCCATCATGGCGACTGTCTTCAATGCTCTGCATGGCGTGAACGAATACGGTGAAGAAATCAGCTATCGCCTCAACGGCAGCATCAACGTCAAAGGGTTTCCCGAAGTTCAGCTGAAGAACATGTTCTCTCCCGCCGAAAACGCACAGCCCGCTGCCATGGCGGCGGCGCTTTCGCTTGGAGAACGTTTCGGCCGCATCTACGACAATCCCTATAATGCTCCCGCCGTCGACAGCGTAAAGCTTGACTTCGATCTCGTCCGTGAGCGGCGCTGGGCCCGTCTCGAAAGCGCCCGCGCTGACGTAACCGAGGCCCGTCCCGGTGACGAAATCACCATCGAAACAGTGCTCGTTCCCTACCGCGGAGAGCGTCGCGTGCAGCAGATTCCCGTGAAAATTCCGCCCTCGGCCAGCAAGGGAACGCTGCGCATCCTGGTCAGCGACGGCGAAACTTTAGACCGCATGGGACGCGGCACGCCCGCGTTCGGCCGCAAACTCGACTTGGCCTCCACCATCGCGCTGCTCAACAAAGAGCACGCCAACAATCGCGTCTACGTCTCCCTGCTCGAAGCCGACCCCGAAGCTCGCGTAGCGGACAAAGTCATGCCGACTCTGCCGATTTCCGTGATGAACGTAATGGATGGCATGCGCGGCAACCAGGAAATGGTCGTCAGCGGCGAATCGAACGTGGACGAAACCGCCACGATGCCATTGGACTACGTAGTGAGCGGCGCACAGTTGCTGACAATTACGGTGAAGTAGTTCTCGTTGCGCGGTTTTGAATGTGTGGCGCGGGCACTCTTGCCCGCGAAATCTGACCACAAGCAAAATCGCAAACTCAGTTCAGAACTGCCCAAGGATTGAACAGTTGGTGCCCCGCTTCTCAGATGCCGCCGGCATTTCGCGGGCAGGAGTGCCCGCGCCACACATTCAAAAACTAACACATCCAAAACCCACACAGGCAAAAGTCCTGCACGTCCCGTTCCTGCACGTCACATGAAGAAAAACATCAAGAACGCCAGAAAACATGGCCCCCACCCTCTACCATCGTGAAGTAAAGACCGAGGTCTCCGATGCCGACTGCAACCTTCCGCCGATATGAATACCGCCGGCGTCTACCTCACTATCCGTCTACCTCACTATCAAAGAGATGATTGCCCGCTGTTCGTAACGTTCCGCGCTTTGACTACTTATTTACTCTCACCTGAAGCACGAACACTCGCGCTGCAGCACTGTCTGCATGACCAGGGCGAGACAATTCGGATTCATGCGGCGGTGGTTATGCCAGATCATGTGCATCTTTTGTTTACCGCCTTGCGAGACGCCGACGGCTGGCCTCCTTAATTCACCAGAACTGAGATTTGTTTGCGAGGATGTGCGATCGGGCGTTAATGAAGGCAGAGTCGTTCAGGTCATGAGCTTGGTGAGGGACG
>WNFI01066471.1_pt1 | contig 16865 bp, 18 predicted proteins | sample 5400471 | NCBI WGS metagenome assembly WNFI01 (sample SAMN13153348, study PRJNA577476) | soil metagenome | isolation source: 100 cm saprolite on Douglas fir-dominated hillslope | place: USA:California | collected 2013-09-17 | reverse complement strand
CGATTTGCGGCCGGGCCTGTCGCGGCTCTCCGACAAACTCAATGCGCGCGCCGACCTTCTGCGCAACTCGCTCGACAGCATTCAGAGCGACACCATCGCAGCGATCGAGGGGCTCTCTGTGGCCATGCGCCAGCGCGAGCAGAACGCGCAGGCGACCTTCGACCGCACGCTTGCCGCGATCTCCCACCGCGTGCTGTCAAACGCCGCGATATTTCTTGCGATCACCATGACCGCGAGCATCGTCATCGCCCTGTCGATCCGCTTGCCCACTGCAACAGATCATGAGCGCGATGGGCGCGATCATGGCCGGCGATCTCGATCTCAGGTGCAGGGAATTCACGCCCGCGACGAGGTCGGCGCCATGGCGCGTGCCGCAGAACATTCCAGGACAATGCAGTCGCCAAGCCGGAGACCGAAAACGAGCTGCGCGCCCCAAAGGAGCGCGCGGAAAATGCACTCGCGGAGCTCGGCGCAGCTCAGCAGAATCTGATCGATGCCGATCGCCTTGCCGCGCTAGGCGTCCTCGTCGCGGGCGTCGCCCACGAGATCAACATTTCGATCGGCATCAGCCTCACCGTGGCCTAGAGCTTTGCGCGGCGCACCGACCTGTTCGAGGCCGAGCTGAAATCCGGTACGATGCTGCGGCGCTCGCAACTCGAGGAATTCGTGCAGACATCGCAGCATGCCGCGCATCAACTGACCTCCAACCTGCAGCGCGCGGCCGAACTGTTCCAGTCGTTCAAGCAGGGGGCGGTCGACCGCCCCATGCCGAGCGGCGGCGCTTCGATCTCGCCGAGGCGACCGACCATATCGTCGCCAGTCTGCGGCCGGTGCTCCGCAAATCGCAGATCCGCGTGGCGGTCGAGGCGCCTGACGGGCTGATCGTCGACGGCTATCCCGGCTCGTACGGACAGATTTTAACCAACCTGTTCCTGAATGCGGCGACCCACGCCTTCTCCGGCTCGCCGGAGAACGACATTGCCATCGTTGTCAGGCCGCGCGGCGCGGATGAAGTCGAAATCCGCTTCACCGTAAATGGGGCCGGTATGGCGCCCGACGTGCAGCGCACCTGCTGCCGGCATCAGATCCGCGACGGGGCATCGCGAGATGCGATGCATGTCGCGCGCGTGCTCGCCGCGAGCCTCGACGGACAAGACCTCTCCTCTGTCACAGCAAAGGACGCGATCCATGCCTGACCTCACGCTCGCTGACGCGCGCACGATTCTCGATGCCGCGCTCGCCGCGGCGACCGACAAGAAGCTCAAGCCGCTGGTGACGACTCGCGCGGCTGCGTGAAGGCGCTCGCGGCGCATTACGGCACCAGCCTGATGCGCGGCGAGATCGCGCACGGCAAGGCCTATGGCGCGCTCGGGCACGGCATGGAATCGCGCCCGATCTTCCAGCGCGCGCAGGAGCAGGCCTATTTCGTCGGCGCGGTGAACACGCTGGCGCAGGGCCGCGTCGTGCCGGTGCCGGGCGGCGTGCTGATCCAGGACGCATCCGGCGCGCTGCTCGGCGCGATCGGCATGTCGGGCGATACATCCGACAACGACAAGGCCTGCGCACTCGCGGCGCTTGCTGAGCGGGATTGAAGGGATGTGCGGGGTAAAACCTCCGCCGTCATCCCCGCGAAAGCGGGGATCCAGGACTGCAACGTCGCGCCTTATGCGGCTCTAGATCCCCGCTTTCGCGGGGACGACAAAGGTTGCGCGTTCTCACCTTCGCAAAGAGATCGTCATTGCGAGCGCGCGACAAATCGGCAGCGCCGATTTGCGCTCAAGCGAAACAATCCAGAGCAGCGCAAGCCCTTGGATTGCTTCGGCGATGGCTTAGCCATCCCCTTTTCTTCTCGCATGACGTCCCAATTACCTCCCCGTCCAGTTCGGTTTGCGCTTTTCACTGAAGGCGCGCAGCCCTTCCTTGGCGTCCTCGGTTTGCGTGAGCAGCGCGATCTGGCTCTCAGTGTAGGCGATCGCCTCGTCGAACGACATCGCCGCGACCGCGCGCAGCGCATATTTGCCGCGGCGGATCGCGGTCGACGATTTGTCGACGATCCGGTTCACCAGCCAGTCGACCTTGGCGTCTAGCTCGGCCGCCGGCACGACGTGGTTGAGAAGTCCCACCTCCTTCGCGGTGCGCGTCGAACGGCCGCCCGCGATGCTCCATTCGTCCACTAGGCGGCGCGGCGCGATATTCTGCAACAGCGCCATCACCTGCATCGGGAACACCCCGACCTTCACCTCCGGCAGGCCCAACGTGGCATGGTCCGCGGCGATCGCCATGTCGGTCATGCACAGCAGACCCATCCCGCCGGCAATGCACGCGCCGCCCACGCGCGCGATCGCCGGCCTGGTGGCGTTCTGCGCCAGGCGCAGAAGATCGGCGTAATCGACGTTGGGCCTGGAGAAGTCCATCGCGAACGCCGCGCCGGAATTCTGCAGGTCGGCGCCGGCGCAGAACGCCTTGTCCCCGGCCCCGGCCAGCACGATCACGCGCACGGCCGAATCGCCATGCGCCGCGCGGTAGCCTTGCGCGATGGCCGGCCCAAACTGTTTGGCGAGGCCGATGCGGCTCGCTAGCAGCAGCGCGTAGCCGACCGAGATGTCGGCGGCGGTGAACCGTCCCGCGCAGATGGTTTCGGATTGCGACGTACGCTCTCGATGCGCGCAATCGTGCCAGAAACCATCTGGCGCAGTCCGATGCGACCTGCGGCTGCCGCCTGTTGTCAGGCTCAAGGTCAGTGTACCGCAGCACCAGCGTCTGCGGGAACGTCAGCGGAGCCTTGCCGAAATGCAGCCAGTTGAGAAAAGCGCCGTAAGCCGGCTTGTCCACGGCCACGTTCAACGGCGTCGGCCCGTAGCGGGTGACGAGATAGTGCGCAATCGCCGCGCTTTCGGTCATGCGCGTATCGCCGTCGAGCAGAAGCGGGATGGTGTCGAGCGGATTGATCGCAAGGTAATCGCGCACCAAGACCCGCGGCGGGAACGGCAGCATCTTCAGCTCGAACGGCAGCCCGAGCTCCTCCAGCGTCCACAGGGCAGCGGATATTCGTCGTCGTCATAGGCCAAAGGGCGCTGAAGACCCTGCGCATCGGTGACCGCGTATTGGCAGTGCTTGCAGGCGCGCGACGGCTACAAGCGGGCGGTCGAGACCTAGAACCGCGCCGGCCACCGATACCTATATCGAGATCACGCGCGATGGGCTTGACGGCATCGCGCTGGAATCCACGCGGACCATCGAGATCGACCAGTTCGTCCGCGCTTGGAGATCGACGACCTCTATCTTGTGCGTCCCTATTACATCGTGCCCGACGGCAAGGTCGGCCACGCCGCCTACGCGGTGCTCCGCGAAACCATCCGCTCGCTCGACAAAGTGGCGCTCGCTCGCGTTGTGCTGACCAACCGCGAGCATGTCATCGCGCTCGAGGCGCGCGAACAAGGGGCTGGTCGGCATGCTGCTGCGCTACCCCTACGAAGTACGCGACACCGCCGATCATTTTTACGACATTCAGGACGTGAAGATCACGAAGGACATGCTGGACCTCGCCAAGCACATCGTCGCGCAGAAATCCGCGCATTTCGAGCCGGCGAAGTTCGAGGACTATTACGAGGCGCCGCTCGCCGACCTCATCAACAAGAAGCGGAGCGGCCAGGCGATCAAGGCGCCGCCGCGGCCGCGCGGCGACAATGTCGTGGACCTGATGGACGCGCTGAAAAGCAGCATCTCGGGCGAGCCGAGCGGCGCATCAGTCGCCAAGCCCAAGAAGGCGAAGAAAGCCAGCGGCCAGCGCGAGATGCTGCTGCCCATTTCGGGATCGAAAACCTCCGGAAAGCGGCGAGCCGCGCAGCGCCCAAGACCGCGCGCAGCACATCCCGTGCGCGCAAGGCGAGCTGATGGAGGTCGCAAATGCCGGACGACAAATCGGAAGACAAGCGCATTCAGAGGAACCAGGGCGGCCATCATCTGCCGCCGCATCCTGACGACGGCCCGCTGCTCGACGACACCGACCGCAACACGGACACGGTCATCAGCCTTCGCAGCGGGACAAGGCAAGCTGACCCGCAGGCTGCATTTGCCCGACGTCGCCGAGGCGCGGTCGGTGGACGCCATTCCGGCCGGCAAGCAATGGCAATACGAGCCGAAATGGGATGGCTTTCGCTGCTTGTTAGCGCGCGACGGCTCCGCCGTGACGATGCAATCGAAGTCCGGCGAGGATCTGACGCGCTATTTCCCGGAAATGGTCGCGGCGGCCCTCGGGCTTTCTGCCACAAACGTTCATCCTCGACGGCGAGATCGTCATCCCAAAAGGGAGCAGCTTTTCGTTCGACGCCCTCCTGCAGCGCATCCACCCGGCGGCGAGCCGCGTGCGCAAGCTCGCCAGCGAGACGCCGGCGCTGTTCATCGCTTTCGATATCCTGTCCGACGGCGCAGATCTGCGCGAGCGCCCGCTCGCCGAGCGCCGCCAGCGTCTCGAAGTGTTCGCAGATCGCAATTTCGACGATTCGCTGTTTCGCCTGTCGCGCTGCTCGCGCGCGCTCGTGCAGGCGAAACGCTGGTGCGGCGAGCAAGCCGCAGCCTTGCGATCCACTGAACGGCTCGTCTGAGAGTCTGTTCGTGTGGCGGACCTGCAAGCGGTCGACCGATCGCTTCGAAGCCCACGGGCGCGGCCGCTGTGACAAGCTCCCCGCGCCGGCTGCCGTGTCGGGCGGATGCCCATCGCCGTTTCGACCTCTCCGCTGATCGGGCGGTGTCGCATCGCAGAACGCGATCGCGAAGGGCCGTGCGACGCCAGGCGTCAGCGCCACGCCCAAGGCAAGGCCCGCAATCGCAAGCCGGCGCCGCGACCGCACCATTCGCGCGCAGCCCAGCCTCTAACCGCAGCTTGCCGCCGCCCGCGCGCGGGCCCGCTGCGCGTCAAGCACTCTCTCGAACGCTCGCTCAGTCGGCGGGATCGGTTTGGACGCGGACCGCGCTTCACCGACGCATCCCCGCGCAGGAACGATCTCGTGAGAATCCTTGCTGCGCCGAACGGGACGCGAAGCGCCCAACGAGCGCAGCGGATTTCAGGTTAGGAAAGGTGTCGGCCATATCGCGCACGAGTCGCCGCCGGACAGGAATCGCCGCCGTACGGCGGCGATTCACCTGCAACGCCGCCCGAGCGCGTCGGGCCGTGCCGCTAGGACGCCATTTTTCGCTCCACGGCGAACTGCTCCGGCGCGGCGCTCGCGAATTTGGCTTCCATCGCTTTGCGCAGCTTGATGGCTTCGTCGGCTTCATCGACCATCACGTCGCTCCAGCGCACCACGGCGCCGTGGGCGACATCATTCTTGAGCTTGATCTGATGAGCGAGGCCGATCGGCAGCGCGCCGGCGGCGAGACTGGTGGCAGCCGGAAGCAGCTTGCCCCACACCGTGTAGCCGCCTTCGCCGTCAAGCATTTCTCCGGCACGCAAGTTTCGCTTGGCGACGGCGACGACGTCGCCGCGGAAGTCCTGCGGCTGCCCGGTGGGCTCGTTGCGCAGCACGGCCGATAGGATGGAAATGTTCACTTCCAGTCCGATCAGATGATAGGGCCTGTACATCGCGGAATAGCGACCCGATGCATCAGTTGTGAGGCCATAGTTCTTGAAGCAGCGGGCGGCATAATCGTTCGGTGCTTCTATCGACACATAGACGCCCCAACGCAGGTCGCGAAATACCGGACGCCCGTCACGCTCCAGCGACGATACCACTTCCACCATGCCCGATCTTTCCAACATGCCGCCAGCCTCGCGCGGGCGCAACACGTGCGGCAAGTCGTCTATGCCGCTGGGTGGGAACAGCAAGCCATTCGAGGGCACATCGAGCCCGCAGGCGTTGGCAATCGCGGCCATCTCAATCGCGGATTTCGTTCCATCGAGAAATGAGGTCAGCATCCGAGGATTGAACCCAGCGGCCAGCGGATGGTCGGGGGTCATGCGGTAATACGGCCACACGCCATCCGGCGTCACATCGTGATATTCGGGCAGGTACATCGTTCCCTTGCCGGCCGCGATAACGTGGAAGCCCGTGGCCCGCGCCCAATCGACCATCTCCGACGTCAGCGCCGGCTGGTCACCATAGGCGTACGAATAGACAACCCCGGCCTTCCGCGCTTCCTCTGCGAGCAACGGTCCCGCCACTGCATCCGCCTCGACATTGACCATTACGACATGCTTGCCGGCCGCGATCGCGGCGCGGGCATGGCGAACGCCGGCGGCGGGGATGCCGGTGGCTTCCACCACCACGTCGATATCGGCGTCGGCAATCGCGCGCACATCGTCCGTGAAAGTGGTCGCTTGGATTCTTTCGTCGCTCCATCCGATCGCTCGGCACTCCTTGCGCGCTCGATCGCCGTCGAGGTCGACGATGAGCGGCACCATGAGTCCGGGCGTATGCGGCACCTGCGACAGCACCATCGACCCGAACTTGCCGGCGCCGATCAGCGCGACACGAACCGGCTTGCCGGCAGCGGCGCGGACTTGCAGAAGGTTGTACAAATTCATCGTGCGGATTCCGATGCGGGAGGAGCGGGTGCGAGAGCAGCAGGCAAATTCAAGCGCGGGAGTCAAGCAGCTATGGATCGTCGTGTGTCTCCGCGAGACTGCCATTCAGCCCCGGCGAGAACAATTGAAATCGGTTATGGACTGCTGAATTGAGCTCACTCGAAGATGCCGGACGCACATCGCTTCTCGCGGCATCGGCGAGTCTTCTCTTCCCGCGTCGGCAAATCTTTTCTCGCGGCGTCGCCAAATCTTCGCGCGTCAGACGACGCCGCACGCTCCGCGGCGTCGAACTTGATTCTGCGCGTCTCGATCTCACGCCGTCGGCGATCCATCGTCGCCGCGCGCGGCGTCACCGTACCGTCATACGGCTCGACAAGCGAAGGGTTCAGGCCACGTCCGTCCGGATGGCAACGTGGCCGGAAACACCTCCGCGGGTCGATACATGCCGTCTTCAATGTTTTGATATAATTCTTTTCAGACGTCAGCTGACCGAGCCCGGCGTGCTCGACATGAGGCCTCGATCCTCAGCCGTCCTACGCCGAGTCCTCTGATCATCGTTGAGTGCTCAAAAGGTCGCCGAAATACTCCCACGATTGGCCTTTGAAGCGCATCATCCGCATCTGTTCCAGAGGCAAATAGTCGTCCGGGCCGGTCTTGACACGGATCCCCGGCAATAAAAGACCGGACGTCATGTCAAGGTTCGCCGCCTGTTTCATGATGGAATCGCGCGTCAGATCATCGCCGCACTGCTTGAGCAACTGCACCGCGACCTGCGCCACGATATAGCCGTACACGTTGAATGAGTCCGCCTTGCTGCCTTCGGGATACCACTTGTCCATGAAGGCCCGCCACTCCTTGACCGCCGGATCGTCGGCCAATTCCGGATCGGTCGGATCCTTCATATACGAGGCACCCAGAACTCCCTGGGCGTTCTCGAGGCCGGCGGGGCGAAGCACGCCGTCGACTGACACCGCCGTGTTCGGGATGATCTGAACCGGCTTCCAGCCCATCTCCGCTATGCGCCTGATGCCTTGCGCCACGAACTTCGGCGTGCTGATGTGGAGCACGACGTCGGGATCCGTCGCTTTCAGCGAGGCTATCATCGGGTCGACTGTCGGAGTGGTGAACTCGAAGGGAATCTCCGCGACGATCTGCTTTGCGCGATCTCCCAATCCTTTGCGCAGGCCCGTCAGGTAATCCTTGCCGAAGTCGTCGTTTTGATAGATCACGCCGATCTTGGCATTCGGATTTGTCGCCAGAATGTACTGGGCGTAGATCTTGGCCTCCGACTGGTAGTTGTTCAGGAAGCCCATCGTCCATGGGAAATTCGCCGGGTCGCTCCACTTGCTCGCACCGGACGTCAGAAATAAGTGCGGCACTTTCTTTGCGTTCATGTATTTGTGGATGGCGCCGTTCGTCGCCGTTCCATGGGGACTGAGGACCAACAGGACTTCGTCGTTCTCTACCAACTTTCGCGCCTGCTCGACCGTTTTTGGGGGACTGAAGCCGTCGTCGTAGGAGACGTAGTTGATCTTGCGGCCGTTGATCCCGCCACCTTCGTTCAACATTCTGAAATAGGCCGCCTGCACCTTTGCGATAGTCGCATATGCCGATGCGCCTCCGCTGTATGGCACGATGTTGCCGATCTTGATTTCGGTATCCGATGCTCCGGGATCATATTTCTTTTGAGCGAACGTCGAATCCGCCGAGGCGATCAACGCCGAAATCACGCATGCCGAAACCATCAGTCGTCGCATGTTATCCTCCCGAAGTATTTGAGTTTGCGGCTGGTGAGGCCGAGTGGATCGTGGTCACCGTCCGAACGATGCTCACCGGGCTTTCGGCTGGCATCGTTCGAAGTCCATGGTCATTCGGCCGGAATGACCGTCGCCAACCTGGCTTGCACGGCCTGCGGATCGGCCTTGAAAGCGCGCGCGGCTTCCTGCGATAGTTTGCCTGGGAACACCTCGTCCGCTCCGACCTCGACAGCATCGATGATCTCGCGGGCCGCATCTTGAGGGGTGACTTTGGGTCCGTCCCACCATGCGCCCATGGGCGTATCGACCTGGACGGGCATGGCGGCGATCACTTTGATTCCTCGCTTAGCCAGCTCGGCGCGGAGGCTGCGCGTCATGCTGAGCGCCGCGGCTTTCGACGCGGCGTAGGTGCCCAGCAATGGAAGAGTGACGAGAGACAGGAACGAAAGCACGTTGACGATTGTCCCGCCGTTCCCGGCGAGCGCCGGGACGAAAGCATGCGCGACACGCAGAGGGCCGAAATAGTTCACGTCCATTTCCTGCCGAGCATTGGACAGCGCATCAGCCGCGAGCGTTGCCTTGTCCGCGCTATAACCGGCATTGTTGATGACCAGCGTGACATCCTTGGCCTGCGCGGCAGCCGCTTCGACTTGCTTGCCGTCCGTCACGTCCAGGATCAACGGCACAAGGCGGGGATCGGAAGAACTTGACAGTTCCGACAAGGCCGCCTTGCTGCGGCCGCCGATATAGATTTTGGACGCGCGACGCTGCAACAATTCCGCAACCAGCGCCCTGCCGATCCCACCGTTGGCGCCAGTGATCAGAGCGATCGAGTCTGCGATTTTCATGTCAATTTCCTTTCAAAGACCACAATAATCGGAGAGAGAGGCGTTCATCGCCTGTGCGCCTCGCTCGGATGCATTTGGATTGTTGCGCAAGGTGACGCGCGACCGCCTTCGCGTGGTGAAGTTGGTCTGGCCGCTCCTTTAGTGAAAAGCCTAAGGCCCGCAGCGAGCCGTTCTTTCCTGTGCTGCCGTTCTTCGGCCGCGGTCTTGAAAATGTGGGGTTGCGGCAGCCCTACATTCAACTTCGCTGCAGTCTCAGTGCGTTGATCTAGTCGCTGGAGTGCATTCATAACATGACAAAACTACCCCGCAGGCGAGACAAGGACAATTGAAATCGATTATGAATTCCTGAACAGGGATCAACTCAAAATGCCGAACGCTTGGCGCTCAACAAATTCAACGCTGTCGCTCGTCCCACCAGCGTTAGATCTGCATCGGAGCGCCTCACCTTACACACCAGTAATCAGCTCCAAACGGGCACGCTGGCCGATCGTTCCACTTCGAGACGCCGGCGAAGAGTTGCGGCACGTTCTTGACGTGGATTGTCGCATTGGGGCGCCAAACGAACTGAAAAAAACAGCAAAACCCGGCCAATCTTCACAAGCCGGCGTGCTTGTTCGAGCGTCTGGAACGCACTGCAGGGCTTGTCGCAGATGCGAAATTAGTGGCCTTGGCCTTTTCCAAGGCACTTCACGCCGATCCTGCCGATACTAATCTCGGTGTCCGTTGTCTCGCAGCCGGACTGCCTTTTCGGCCACCCAAACAGAACTCCTGGTGATTGGGAGAGCGGCCGCGATTGCCACCGCTCTCTTCTTCGCACGTATCCTTCGAAGCGATGAAAGAATCTCGAGACTTCTTCGAGCGCGGCACGGCGTCGATCCGCGAGCGCGAGGACGGAAGCGTGGGCTGGATCGGTCTAGCCATCCGGCGGTGTCATTGAGATCTGAATAGCCGCTTGTCGTGGATCAGTCCAATCCGCACGGTTGCCACGGACCGCGCCCGACTGCCGTCCTCAGGCACAACCTTCACGGCTTGCTCGCTCGTTTCTGCCGCAGCAATCTGCACTGGCGCAAAACACGGTCCGACCTTCTCGATCGTTCGCGCCTGCCGCCGCCAGGTGAATACCACGCTTGCCGCAATCCCGTTGCGTCGCGCGACTCAGTCACCTTCGCGCCCGGCGCCAGCGTCTCTTCGATGATCCGAGCCTTGTCGTCCTGCGACCACCGTCGCCGCCGCTCAACCCCGCCCAAAACCTCGACACGCATCGCCTGATGACCTTAAAGCTAGACTTAAGGTCACATGCTTTCGCGAGATATTCCCCTCGAACAAGACGGTCCTCGTCGGACGAGTACGTTTGCTTGACCGCACGATTTGATGAAGACAGCCGACAGCCTGAGATTGTTACCGAGAAAGTCGAGGCTGCAAGAGCCGCATCGCCGCGCCGGCGACACACTGCGGTAAGGTACCCGCCAATTAAGTGTCCTTGCGCTTTCTACCCGGACAGATCTTTACCAAGAGCCTTCGCAAGTAGATGCGCTTGCCGGCGGAACCAGCCCGGCCTTTAAGGCGATGCACCGAAAGGTCTCACCTGTAACTGGGGACACGTTTCTCGATAAAGGACCGTACGGCTTCGGCGTGCTGCACGGTACCCGCCGCAATGACCATCTTCTCGGCCTCGTGATCCAATGACGTAAGGAAGTCAGCCGACAGCGCTAGGTCGAGATTATCCTTGATGGAGGCATAGGCGCTCGTCGGACCGTTTGCCAACGTCCTCGCCAATGCTAATGCTTCATTCTGCAGATCAACATCACGTACCACGCGATTTACCAGCCCCAATGCTTCGCAGCGGCGTGCATCGATCCGTTCGGACAAAAACATCAGTTCGCGGGCACGCGCCGTCCCGGCAAGCCGGGTCAGCAACCAAGAAATGCCGTAATCGCCGGTGAGCGCAATCCTAGCGTAACCGGTCGTCATGATCGTGGATTCGGCTGCGATTCGGATGTCGCAGGCGAGCGCGATCGCAAGCCCAGCGCCGGCCGCCGGTCCCGGCAGGGCCCCGATGGTGGGTTTACGCACCGAAACAAGCGCGCCGGTCAGGGTTCGCTGACGTTCCGTTAATCGCGCAACCTTGTCGCTGAATGACATCGCCGGTGCGGCAGAGTTGCCGCCCATGCCCTTGACGTCGCCTCCCGAACAGAAAGCGCTCCCTGCACCGGTAATCAGCAGTGCGCCGACGTCCGGATCGTCACCGTTGCGCTTGATCATCCGCCGCAACGCCGGCGTGAGATGGTCGGAAAGCGAATTTCGTGCCTCGGGTCGGTTCAAGGTGATCACGGCGACGCGATCCTGGATTGCACACAGCAATTCGTCCGTCCCTGTATCAATCGAGATTGACCCATCAGCCATGGTTTTGACCTTTCAAGTTCTGCGTCCGGCGAGCTCTATATCGCGTGCAAGCGTGTTACCCCACAGTGACCGTGTTTCTTGCTCTTACCGACCAGGCGTCACCAGCTTTCGCGGAAGGGCCGAAGTTCCGTGAGAAATGACCAGGCCGATCGGTCCTGACCGTAGAGATGAAACAGTTCTTCGGCGATCGCGGCAGGTTTGATGAAGAATTCATCTGGTCTGTCGCCTATCCGTGCGCGCATTCGGGGCGTGTCGATCACTGCGTCGATGAGAACATAGGAGACGTGCACGCCGAGAGGCCCTATTTCACGTGCGATCGACTCGGCCAATATACGCTGCGCCGCCTTTGTCGGAGCGAAGCCGGCGAAATTAGCCTTGCCTCGGATCGAAGACGTGTTTCCGGTCACCAGGATCGCGCCCTTGCCGCGAGCGATCATGTCCGGAGCCACTTCGCGCGCCAGATACAATAAGCCCATCACGTTGACCTCGAAATTGCCCTTCAGCATCTTCGGGTCGATCTCGCGAAAGCTTCCCCACCCCCCTCCGACCGCGTTGTGGACGAGAACTTCGGCCGCGCCGAAACGGCGCTTCGCGTCAGCGACCGCAGCCCGGACCTGACCTTCGTCGGATACGTCGCAGGTGACCGCATGGACGTCGGGAAGCTCCCGGGCAAGCGAATTGATCAGATCTGCCGACCGGGCCACCGCGATGATACGGAAACCGCCGGCGGAAAACCGCTTGACGATGGCAGCTCCAGTGCCTGGCCCTACCCCGGTCACGATTGCGATTGGCTTCTCAGTCATTTGATGCTCCTCTTGAGTTCGACCGCTCTCAAATAAATTCGTTCTGATTGCAGTTGGTAAGTCGCGGTCTCCTGCGTATGCCTTGGGGCCGGACGAACCGCGACGTTCCTGCGGTAGAAGGTGCCAGCCATCGGATCAGGGTTGCCACTTTCCGTGAAAAGGTAAAACGCAGCCCGTTGTCTTCAGGATTCGAGACCACAACACACAGGTTGAAGGCTGTCTTGAGCGACTCGCCAGCCGTCTTGTTGAACTCCCTTACGCAAGCACAGTCATAATTTGTCGCAGCGCATCGCCTTGATTGTTCTATGCTGGGCCCTTCCGAATGCGGCCTCCGGCGGTCATGCGTCCGGCATCGAGAATGCCGTCGGAAAGCTCCCCGACGCCGACGGCACGCGACAGCACGATCGATCCAACCAAGGTTGCGATAGCGCCCGTTGCGATTTGGCGGGCCTGTTGGGATGAGTCATCGGGAAGCAGCTCGACCATGACGTCAATCATCTTCTCCAGTTTCGATGCCAGGGCCAACCGCTCGCTCCGGCTCGATCGATCGACATCGGCAGCCACCGCCGGAAGCGCGCAACCGTGTTTAGGGTTGTCGCGATGCCTAGGACTAAGATAATCGGCGATCAAGGCTTCGAAGCCCTCCCCGTGGGCCTTCCCGCTCGTCAGTTTTTTCCACCGCTCGGTGGTTTGGACCATTGCAAAGGCGATCGCCTCGCCAACAAGCGCGGCGCGCGAATCGAAATGGTTATAAAAGCCGCCATGCGTCAGACCCGCGAGCTTCATCAAGTCGGCAACACTGAGCCCTTTGGCACCCTTTTGGCGCAAACCGTAAGAGGCCTTTTCCACGATTCGGCTGTGGGTTCGACGTGTGTGGTCTTCGTCGTAACGCATCTCCACTCCCTGTCCGAAAGTGACCGGCTCTACGAACCGTTCCCATGCCTCTGACCGCGCTTCTTTGAAGCTACGGCAACATTTCATTGCAATCTTGGCTATCTTATATGATTATCGTCATATAACAACAGCGATAAACAGGAGAGTTCATCATGGCCACAGCTTCCGATCCGGTCGTCATCGTTTCCGCCGCCCGCACCCCGCTGGGCAAGTTCATGGGGGATCTCGTGCCCTTCAGCGCGCACAAGCTTGGTTCCCATGTGATCGGCGCCGCGGTCGGACGGGCGAAGCTATCACCCGAGCGGATCGACGAAGTGTTCATGGGGTGCGTGCTGCCGGCCGGACAAGGCCAGGCGCCGGCGCGCCAGGCCGCCCGCGGCGCCAAGCTGCCGGACGCGACGGGTGCGACGACCATCAACAAGGTGTGCGGCTCCGGCATGAAAGCGACCATGCTGGCTCACGACATCATCAACGCTGGCTCCGCCGAGATCGTGGTGTCCGGCGGCATGGAGAGCATGAGCAATGCGCCCTATCTGCTGGCGAAGGCCCGCGGCGGTTATCGCGCGGGTCATGACCGGGTCATCGATCATATGATGATGGACGGCCTCGAAGACGCTTATGAGGTCGGCCGCTCGATGGGTGATTTCGGGGAACAGACCGCGGAGGCCTATCAATTCAGCCGCAAGGACCAGGACACCTACGCGATGGAAACGCTGACCCGCGCCCGCAAGGCGGTGGAGAGCGGCGCATTCAAGGCCGAGATCGTGCCGCTGACGCTGACGGAAAAGGCCGGCCCCCGCACCATCGGCAATGACGAGATTCCACTCAAGGTGGATCCCGCCAAAATTCCGGGATTGAAGCCCGCGTTCCGCGCCAACGGCACCATCACGCCGGCGGCGTCCTCGGCGAATGCCGACGGTGCTGCGGCGCTGATCCTGGCGCGCCGTTCGCTCGCCGACCGCGATGGCCTGCCCGCGCTGGCCGAGATCAAGGGCCACGCCACCCACAGCCAGGAACCGCAATGGTTCACGACGGCGCCGATCCCCGCGATCCGCAAACTGCTCGACAAGGTCGGCTGGAGCGTCGGCGATGTCGACCTGTTCGAAATCAACGAGGCCTTCGCGGTGGTGCCGATGGCGGCGGCACGCGATCTCGGTATTCCCCGCGAAAAACTCAACATCAATGGCGGCGCCTGCGCGCTCGGCCATCCGATCGGCGCCACCGGCGCGCGGTTGATCGTAACGTTGCTGCATGCGCTCGAGGCAAAGGGCCTGAAGCGCGGCGTCGCTTCGCTGTGCATCGGCGGCGGTGAAGCGACCGCGATCGCGGTGGAGCGCATCGTCCGCGGATAGCACGGGCGATCCGGCAAAAACGGCTCGGCGAGCGGCGCGAACCGCGTCGCTCGCCGCCTTGTAACCTGCTTATCCCTATCAGCGCGAAAGTTCCCATGGCTGACCAGTGCGAAACGATGAAGACCGCGCCGCCGGACGTTCCCATCTCCAGCGCCCTGCCGATCGCGGTCCTTTCCGTCCTGGCCGCCATGGGAACGCTCGCGACCAACATCTTGCTGCCGTCGCTGCCACAAATGGCGATCTCATTGAATGTGACCAGCGCGGCGGTCACATCCGCCATCACTGTCTTTCTTGTGGTGTTCGGATTGGGCCAGCTCTTGGTCGGACCGATTTCGGATCGCTACGGAAGACGCTGGCCGGTCTTGATCGGATTTGCCGTGTTCTTCGGCGGCAGCGTCTGGTGCGGTTTGGCAAACGACCTACCTAGTCTTTTGGTCGGCCGCGTCGTGCAGGCTGCGGGCGCTTGCGCGACGTCAGTGCTGTCTCGCGCCATCGCCCGCGACATGTTCAGTGGGGCGGCACTGGCACGCGCTATGGCGCTAATCATGATCGTAATGTCCGCAGCCCCCGGATTCTCGCCGTTGCTTGGCGGCGCACTCGATCACAGCTTTGGCTGGCGTTACGAATTCGCTCTCGTCGCGGCCTTTGCCGCTGTTGGCGCCATTGCCTACGGTATCATCCTCGGCGAAACCCACAATTCGATCCGCACTCCGCTCAATCCGGTCGCTATCGTCAGGATCTATGTTGGCCTGATTGGCGATCGTCGTTTCGCTATCCCAGCTGCCACCACGAGCCTGATCATAGGCGGCTTGTTCTCTATGTTTTCGGCTGCACCGCGCTTATTCATCGAAGCGCTGCATTTCACGCCGATTCAGCTCGGCCTCTTCTTCGCCGGCACCGTCTTCATCGTATTCGCCGCGGGTATGCTGGCGACGAAATTGGCACCACGCTACGGGCTCGATCGCCCGATCCGGGCAGGACTGTGGGCGACGGCCGCCAGCAGCGTTGCGATCCTGTTCATCTCGATGATCAATCCAACTTTCTTGCCGTTTCTAGGCGCGATAAGCGTATTTCTCCTCGGCGCGGGCGTTGTCAGTCCACTGGCTACTGCGCGGGCGCTCTCTCCATTCGGCGAGAAGGCCGGCGCGGCCTCGGCGCTGCTCGGTTTCTGGCAGATGATGAACGCCGCAATCGGCGTATGGCTTGCTGCCACGGTGTCGCATGAAGCGATGTTGGCGCTGGGTGTAGTGTTGACCGCGTTTTCACTGCTGGCTCTTGGCCTGCACGTGGTGGGCCCGAGGTCTTGATTGGCTTTGACTCCGCACGGGCCGCTTGTCAGTCACTCGTTAGGTTTGTGAAGTCAGGCTTACGCCGCTCGGCAAACGCCGCGAACGCTTCGCGCGCTTCGCCGGTCTGCAACAGGTCGGCAAATAACGCGCTCTCCCGGTTCATTTGTGCAGCGATCTTGTCCATTTCGCGCATGAGCGCTTTGGTGTGACTAAGAGAGCCCGCGGGACGTTTGGTCAGGGCTTCGGCGGCCTGCCAGGCCCTGGCGCGCAAATCGGCTCTCCCAGCGCAAACATGGCATATGCGCGGACATGCCCGATGCGGGCGGGCAGCAGCCAACTCGAAGCCGCCTCGGGAACCAGCGCCAGATTTACGAACGGTGTCATCAGCCTTGCCGTGTCGGCAAGAAATACGAGGTCGCAATGCAGCAACATTGTGGTGCCGACGCCTACCGCGTTGCCCTGCACTGCGGCGACGAGTGGACGGGTGGCCTTGCCGAGATTGCGGATGAATCGGAACGCCTGACTTTCTCCTGTATCACTTCCGTTGGCTTGGGCATTGAAGTCAGCAATATCGTTTCCAGACGTGAAACTATCGCCATCTCCCTGGAATAGAACGACCCGTACGGCCGGATCTTTCTCCGCGCGCTCCAGCCCATCCGACATGGCGCTGTACATGGCATTGCTGAGCGCGTTCTTCTTCTCAGCACGGGCCAGCGTCAGCGTCATGATGCCTGCGGCCACTTCGGTTTTCACAAGCTGGGTCATCGATCGTTCCTCTCGAATCCATTTTCGCGCAATCCGGTTAGCCAGATGGTCGCGTCACCACTTTTCCCTGAAAGTACGCACGTCAAGTTCAAACAACCATGCCCGTGGCGACTGCCTATGCAGGATCGCAAACGCCTCAAAGTCGTCCATTCTCTCACCCGCTCCCCACAGAATCAGGTGCCATGGAACTCCGGTTTACTGCTGCCAGGCGGGCGCTTCATCTCGAACATG
>WNFI01529786.1_pt1 | contig 16866 bp, 14 predicted proteins | sample 5400471 | NCBI WGS metagenome assembly WNFI01 (sample SAMN13153348, study PRJNA577476) | soil metagenome | isolation source: 100 cm saprolite on Douglas fir-dominated hillslope | place: USA:California | collected 2013-09-17 | reverse complement strand
CGCTCCTCTCATTTCGCCCATATCGTCCAAGATGACCACGCCCCATATCGTCTCAGTGACCCCGGCGTTGACCTTTGCGAGCCACCAGCAGACGGTACGAGTCGTGGCATGGTCGCCTGATGGGCGGCTGCTGGCCTCCGGAGGCGACGATGGCCAGCTTCTGGTCTGGGGAACCGATGGGGTGGTCCTGCAGGGTGTAACCCACCCGGCAGCCGTCACCGCTCTTGCGTGGTCACCTGAAAGTGGACGACTGGTGACCGGGGCGGCCAACCAGGTGACCTTCCTCACGGCACTCACAGGAATGGTCTTGGCTCGCTCGACCCATGACCACTTCTCGACCGTGACCGGGCTTGCCTGGACCGTGCACAATCAGCAGCAGGTAGTGTCCGGTGCGCTGGATCAGCGCGCCATTGTCTGGCAGACGACACAGTATCAGCCTCAGACCATCTTTACCCACCATGCTGCACCGATTGAGAGCGTCACCTGGGCGGCAGATGGTCGAACCATCGCTTCCTCTTCGCATGGTGGCGTTGTGCGTGTGTGGGACGCCGAAAGCGGGCGAGAAGTACACTCACTCTACCAGGACGCCCGCCTGCCCATGCAAGCTGCCGCTTTCGCTCCCATCGGTATGCAGCTGGCGGTTGGCGGCGATGATGGCATGATCCGCCTCTGGAATGGCCTGCTCTGCCAGCGTATTGGGCCAATCACCGGGGGGACGATCTGCCTGGATACGCCCAGGCGACTGCGATCCTCGCACAGCCCCATCCGCTCGCTGGCCTGGTCGCCTGATGCCCGTTACCTGGCAAGTGGCAGCAATGATGGCTCGTTTTCGCTCTGGGATACTGTCCAGGCCCAGGTGCCGTTGCTCACGATGCCGGTCCAGCCGGGCAGCGCCGTACACAGTCTTGCCTGGTCGCCCGAGGGTCTCCAACTTGCGATAGCAGTGGGGAAAACGGTCATGGTGTGGAACCTGCATGCCGCCTGACCGGCAACGATCACACGCAGAAAAGGAAGGGCAACGACAAGGGCTGTCCCTCTGCTGGCTTCGTCCTGGTCCGGCCATCTTCAACTCCCCGGTATTGTGCTCACGTCGATGGTAGCCAGCAGTTGCAGCTCGTTGTGAATCTGGGTGACCCCTCCCTGCACGCTGCCAGTTGCCGGGTCGGGCTGACCGACGAAGGCGTCATTGGCATTCGTCTCCATATCGTTCAGCAGCGCGAGGGCCTGGGGCGCGAGGAGCGCCGTATCGCTCATCTGCGCGAGCAGGGCCGCGTCCGCGTGTACCTTCCACAGGAGCGCTGTCACCGCGAGCAGCATGGCATCGATCTTGGTGGCGAGTCGCTCCTGATCTGCTGTTACGCCCGGTGAGTGACTATATCCCACCAGGTGGAGATCGATGTGTGTCAGGTACCCCGGTGGGTTTTGCCCCTGGTCAAATTCCAGCAAGCCGATGCGCCCCGCTTGGGGATCGACGAGCAGCGGCGTATCGGGTGGGACATCACGCCAGACGAAAGCCGCGCCATCCAGGTAATCGAGGACCCGGTCGATCTGGCGGCGCATCAGGGCAAGCGAGGCCTGCCCGCCTGCCCAGTCGTCGCGAGCTGCGCTGGACCACTCCAGGATCTTGCCGGTATTGCGGTAGAGCCAGATATCGAGCCCGCCCGACAGGCCAATGAGTTCAAGCGTGGGATCTTTCGCCAGCAGATGGCGCAGGTGTGAGAGCAGGCTGTAATGGTTCGCGTCGCCCGGCGTTGGAGTATCCGGAATACTCCCGGTATAGCGCCAGGTGGCAGGGTCTAACGATGGTATGATGGGCTCCTCGTTCGCCGCCTGTTCGGTCACCAGGAAGCGACTGTACGTTGCCAGCAAATTGGTATGGGTGGGAGAGGTGTACGTGAGCTGCGCCGAGCCCTTGAGAATTTGAAGCGTGCCCAACAAGACCGGCTGCTGTTCATTATGGGATGTATCCGGCAGCAGCCAGGCGTAGTCGCTCTTCCCAGGGGCAGGAGGCGTGAGGCCAGCCAGATCGAGATGCACCACATCATTGAGGCCCTCTGAACTGGTCGGATTGAGTTGCCCACTGCTCGTGAAGAAGACGCGCCCAACAACAGTGGCTGCCGTCAAAGGGTGAGAAGTAATAGCGAGCTGGCCAGGCTGTGCCAGCAAGATGGGCAGCAAGAGCGCGCTCGCCGCCAGCAGGAGCGAAACCACCACGGCGATGAGCGTGAGCTGTTTTTTCCCTGATGGTCGCCTGGAGGTAGGCGGGGGAGAATCGCCTGCGGGAAGTAGCCTCTCTGAAAGGAGCCTCAACTCCTCTCCTTGCTGCTCGCGCCCGTTCTCTTCGATTGCCGTCGGCCGCTCGTCTCGCTCATCGGTGAAAGAGGAATTATTGTGCATAGTATCTTTCCTTTTGCTTGTAGCGTTGGAATATCTCTGGAGAGGTGTGCTGTTCGCGTTGCATGGATGAGGAGGCTGTGCAGGCCTGTTCAGCATGTATCAGATGAATGATTGGCTGCGCCTGGCGTGTGCTGAGCCTCGCAGATGTTAACGGCGAAAAGGCCGCTCTCCAGGAGTGATGGTATGAAGAAGATGAGAGGGCGATGAGTATGAATCTCATTGCCCTTCAGTGTAGAGCGCACAACACGCAAAAAGCCTGGAAGTTGCGTTCTGAAACGGACTCTCTCAATTGCGTGGAATGGGGGATGCCGCTGCGTGTCTGTCGGTGCATGATGCAGACAGGACGACGGCGCAAACGGCGTCTTGCTCTACCAAGGCATAGACAATGCCGGTAATGAAGCTCATATTGTGGCGACAAGCGATTGGCCGATTGCTACAGTAGCACAAGAGACTGGCGTTTGTCAATCGCAGATGAGACTCTCTTGAACGTTCTCTGGCCCAAAACGTTTCGTTGCAAAGACCTCCCTGCGCTTTCACAGTCAACAGTTTCAAGCATGGAAGTTGGGGGTACCGCCGCCGCTTGGAGAAGGTCAAGCCGGTTGGATGATGACTGGTAAGCTGCCGCCCGCAGGATCCAGCGTGTAGGTGCTGACCAGCCAGCCGGTGCCTCCCATGGGAGCGTTGGTCCCCTGTGTGCCAGGGGTCACTCGCAGCAGCAGCACGATCATGTGATGGACGCGCGGTCCGTGGGTAGCCGGGTCGAGTTCCAGACCCTCGGCTCGGCTTCCGGTCTGCGGATCGAGCTGGGACCGCCAGAGTTGGAAGGAAACATCGACCCAGGCAAACTGCTGCTGCCCTTGAACCTGGAATTGGACCAGGCTGGGCTGGGCATTCACCACCTCTTGAATCAGTTGCTGCTGTTGGACCCGGTCTAACAGCGCATTGTTTATCGCACGGACGTCGTTCTGGAAAAACCGCACCCTGGCGTTGGGCGTCAGGAGAAATACCGCAGCCGTAAACGTGCCTCCATGCTGTGCTTGCGTCCCCACGTTCCTGTAATCCAGGCTCATCTCGCGGTCGGTGAAGGTCCAGGCGGTGCGCTCGGCTTCGAGGGCATCCCCCGTCGAGAGACCGGCTCCCGTCCACCCGAGTTGCTGTAGCGTTTGCGCCGAAGGAACCCAGTCGCTCTGAGGCGTTGTCTGTGGAGTCGCAGTGGCCATGGCAGGAGTGGGAGTCCTTTGTATAGTACGTGTTGGTCTGGCCGATGGCATAGCGTAATGATGAGGGCCACCCTGAGGATGGGGAACCGCCGTGAGGTTGCACGACCCTGGGCCGGAGTGCCCGCCTGGTTGGTACTTGCTCGAGCCATCTGGGGATTCACCGCAGGCAGCGGCCCGGATTGCTGGAACGGGACGACGAACTGCGCACTCCATCCCGCGGCTTCATCCTCCAGCAGGGCGTCCTCCGGGAAGTCATCGTGTTCATTCGATGTCTGGATGTGTAGAGGCGAAGCCGCCGGCAGGGCATTAGAGGGCTGCCGGTCCTCGGAGCTACACGGCTGGCCGCCATCAGGGGGGAGTTGTGTCTGGTCCATACTGCAATGTCTCCTTCCTTGACCTCGTACAGATTCTCGCAATCGTTTACTGTGCGCAAGCGCACTCTTAGCTGCACTAGAGAGCGCTGTGTCGCTTGCGTTCGTGTGTATGCCAAGCCCACTGCATTCCTCACCACAAGTCTAGCGAATCGGAGACTGGAGATAACGGGAGAAGGCAGATCGCACCTGGGAACGAGACGGGTCGCACCTTGGAGCAAGGCAGGTCGTTCTTACAGAAACTTCGTCATGGTATGGAAAAATAGCGTAATATAGCAGTGAGGAGTTCATGCGTCAACTGACACGAGCCGCATGGTAAAGGTATATAGGCTGCAAGCGCTCGTAGGCCTCTCAGTGCAGGACCTCGCATTTCGGTACCAGACCATCGCCATCCTGAAACAGGCCGCGAGCACGGGCAGTCTGACGGACAGGAGCCGAGGACGCAAACTGGATCACCAGTTGACAAAGCAGAGGCGACATGGGGAAAGGAAGCGCACATGACTACCCAAGGCCCACAGCATGAGGGAGAGGCAGATGACCCCTTTGCCTCCCTATCTCCCTACGAGTTTGTGCTTCTCACGACCTTTCGCACAAGTGGCGCAGGCGTTCCTACCACTATGTGGTTCGCCCATGAGCACGGGAAGCTCTACATGGTCACCGGTCGCACAACCGGTAAGCTCAAGCGCATTCGCACGACTAGCCGAGTCCTGCTGGCTCCCTGCGATTGGATGGGCAACATGCTTGGGCCAGAGATCGAAGCCTATGTGCGTGAACTGCCGGTTGCTCAGCATGCTCTTGCCAATGCCGTCTTAGCGCAGAAATACGGGGAGCAGTACGAGATGGATTCCTCAGAAGCGGATGATGAGGACGAAGAAACCTTCATCAAGGTGGTGAGTACACCTCACCACCTGAAAGGAGAGCAGGCGTGAGTAATCTTCCTGCGCACTTCATCGCTGATCTGCGACATCCCATCGCATACCCTGACCTCGATGCGGGCCGGTGGTTCCAGTGGAGCAGCGTGCCTCTGATCGAGCTGAGCGCGCTCGACACCTACCAGTTCGTGAAAAGCATGCTCCCCCACCCTGTGCAGACGATCATGGAGGTCGGCTGTGGCAACGGCTACCTCTCCCTCGAGTTGGCGAGAGATGGCCACGAGGTGCTTGGCATTGATGTGTCACCAGACATCATCGAGGTAGCCGAGCGAAGCAGCGCCGCACATCCTCAACCCCCTGGATTTGGGAGCCTGCGCTATCTCTGCGCGGACGTGAACACCTGGCAGGCTCCAGAGGCTCACTTTGATTGTGTCATCTTCAATCGTTCTCTCCATCATATCTCGGCGCTTCAGCAGACGATGGAGAAGGTGCAGCGCCTGTTGAAGCAGGGGGCAGGATCATCTGCCAGGATTACGCCTACGATCGTTTCGATGAGCGGACGGCCTGCTGGCTCTATCAGATGCAACGCTTGCTCTTCTTGAGCGGGCGCTACGATACCAATCCGGCAATGCTGCCCGAAGAGTCAGCCTCCATTGAGGCCTTGAGAACAGCCTGGCTCAAGCGCGCCTCCGAGCACCATCTCAATCAGTACGAGGAGATGATGTCTGCGCTCCATGGGACATGTCACGAACACTTTTTTGCCTGGGCTCCCTACCTCTTCGTCTATATCGGCAACGGAATCCGCCAAGCGGCACCCGAGCAGGAGCGAGAGCTCCTCACCTTTCTCAAGCGCATGGAACAGTATCTGATCGATCACGGAGCTATTCAGGCGGTGGGATTCTGCTTTGTTGGGAGCGTATGAGAGCTAAGGGTCTTCTTCTGCAACTCTCTGAGCGCATCGTTGGCTATGCATCTGGCTGCGTGAGAATCCATCTGAGCGCATTTCCTGACTCAAAAATAAGGTAAACTGCTCCTAGAGAAGGCTAGCTCGCTCGTCCAGGAGATCAGCTTATGATACCTACACTCGTCACCTATCAGGCTCCTATGCCCCACCAGCAAACCCCCGCGCTCAACTCCGTGTCTTTCTCTTGAAAGTGCTCTTCAGGGCGACATACAAGCCAACAAAACAGTGAATTCGGTAGGCTTACTTGAGCCTATCTCATTCTCGCGAGTAGGTAACACACTGTTTAGGAAGTCATGGTAAATGAGGTGAAGAGCTAGCAGGTTTTAGGGCCAAGAGTGAGCAATCGGCGCGAACACTACAGTCGCACTTGTTGAAAGCCAGAGGAGGTCATCACCGTGGAAAAGCGCGAAGACCTAGCGTGCGTCCACGTCAGATTGGAGTCTGGCAGCAGTGTGCTCCAGACTGGCAAGCGTCAAAGACTCCGTCATGCCAAGATAGTGCTTGTAGGTATGACGGCGCACACAGCGAGAAGCCGACCAATAGAGCGTCTGCTGGCCCTGTTTGTAGCCTCGATGGGCCGTAAAGCGCCCTACAGGCCCAATGAACCGGAACGAGGAGAGAGTAGCCAACCAGTCAAACCACGCGCGCGAATTGGGCTGCAGATGCACCTCACCGTCCTGTGAACTGATGATCACGTAGATGCCCGGCGCGCTGTATTCGATCAGAGCAGGCCTGCGCGACCGAGCCAGTTGTTCAACGGGATGCAGAGGTCTGGGCACTGGCAGGGTACAAGGAGGTTCTTGCTCAGCCTCAGGAGTTGGCGGTGCGGATAGCTGTCTTCCCAGCAGTGATTGCAGGAGGGATTCTAGGGCCGTGAGGCGATGCTCGACCGCCCGCTCTCGCTCCTGTAGCAAGGCCAACGTGAGCTGAGCAATCTGCTCCTGAAGAGTCAGCATCCTGGTTTCCAGGGAAGCCAGTCTTTGGATTTGGTCTGCTTCATGCGTGTGGGAGAGGGGGAACGAACAAGCTGTGGAAACTGGTTCTCTTTCATTTTCAGGCCCAGAGAGAGCTTGTACTTGAGAGGGGACAGAAGAAGGAGAGGCTGTACCTCCCAGAACAGAAGACTGAAGTGGGCGGCCATGCAAGCTGGCTACCTGGTGCAGGTCCTCCTGTGTCACACATTTGATGCGGGCATCTGCCGGGTGGGCGGCCAAAGGAATAGTGGCCTGTTTGAGCCAGTGGCAGAGTGTTTTGGGATGAATGCCGAGCAGACGAGCGCCGTCTGCGACAGAAAGAGGAGTCATGATCGAGTTTCCTTTCGAGTAGAGACAAAACGGCAAACAAGAGAAACTACCGTTGCGGGAAATTTCCCGGAACTCCGACACTTCCAGGAAATTTCCTGGAAGTATCGGAGGAAAAACGATGGGCAGCACACATCGGTGGAAAATGGCGAAGAAGCCCGGATTAGCCAGCCTTCCGACGACGTTTGGTGTGGGAATAGCTGGCCTGACTTTGATGGCAGCGACGCCACCACGACCAGGCCAGAACCCGACAGGCAGATGAAGAAGAGGGCCAGATGAGCTGTGCAAGCAGATGGCGCACTTCTGGGACGGTCAGGGGAAGCACGGCAGGTCGAGCGGGAAGCGGAGATGGAGCAGGAGGAGAGGTGGAGAAACGCTCCGTTGCACAAACCCCTGTCAAGAAGGCAAGAGCCACCAGCACCAGCGTGATGTGTCGGTACCAACCGATGAAGCAACGAACTTCGTAATGGTCCAGCCCCAGGTCTTTGGCGTTTTCAAAATCCTCTTCGATGTGCCAGCGTGCGCCAATGGCCGAAACCATCTCCGGCAAGGTCGTTCCTTTTGGAGCAAAGACGAAGTAGTATGCTTTCTCGTTGGGATCGGTGAGGCTACGGCGGATGAGCACCCAATGGCGTCCATCGTCCTCCCACTGGTGCAAGATGGGAACATACGCCCAGTCGAAGAGCCTGGGGCCTTTGCTTCCCTCACTCATCGAGAGGCGCTGCCAATCCTGGGCGTGAAGCAAGAGCGCTTCCACTTCCCAGACTTCTACTCGTCTGCGTTGTCCATCACGGGTCAGTATGCCAACAGGTTCATTGCACGCGACGGCCAATACATACGGGTACTGATGGGTTTCCAGCCAGGTACGCAGGTCCAGATTGCCGCCATAGACCGTGTCTGCCACCACCCAAGCAATTGGTACCTGGGCATCCCACATACGCGCCAACATGCGTCTCGCCAGTTCCGGTTTCGTCTGGAAGCGGACCGACTCTGGGATACCAGCCGCTTGACACCGCTCACGGTCCTCTGTCCAGTCCAGGGGTAGGTAGAGTTCGCGGTCAATGAGCGTATGCCCTCTGGCTGTGACATACGAGAATATGTGGAATTGACCCTCGCTGTCCTGAAAAACGGCAGCGGAATCGAGGGTCAAATCCACATATTAAAAGATAAGTGGGAATTTTCCAAATTCCACTTATCATCTAGAAAGACGCCCACCTGACAATTCTCGACCTGTCCGGTGGTTCCGCAATACTGCACCCCGACGCCTGCCGACTTCTTCCCCTGTTTGGGAAAACTCGTTTCGTCGATGACCATAATGGCGGACGTGTTGCCGAGATGCTCAAGGGCGTACGTGCGCAGATCATCGCGCACGCCATCTGTCTCCCAGACGGTGCTGGAGAGCAAGCGTTGCATCCCATCGGGGCGCGCTTCTTGGGCGTGTTCGGCCAGTTGCCAGCCGTTTTTGCGCGAGATGGTACTGAGGATTCCGTGCAGAAACGCGAGCGCACGACGACGCGGTTCGGGCCGGGCAAAGCGCGGAGCGATCCGGGCATGTAAGCGCTCCAATTCCTGGGTCCATCGCACAACATCAGTGACGGTCGTCTTGGTTTCCTGTGATATGGTGGGGGAGTGATGCTTCAAGTTCTTCTCCTTTCACATGGACTACTTGGGTGGTGAAGTTGCTCTTCCAGAGTGTCACATCGTGAAAAGGAAGGATATGAAGCTTTTTTGCTTCTTCTTAGACGTTTTTATTACTGTGTTTAGAAGTGCGACTGTAGTGGCGAAGCATGAGCAGTGGTGTGCACGTCACCTGGGAAAACCGCTCCCCATCTGGTGTCCTTCTTCTGAGAGTTGTAAATTGCGTTCTTCCTCTCAGACTGACTGACCGTTGGAGAGCTTCCACGATCTTTTCTGCAAGGAACACATCTTCTCGACTGTGCCGACTTGGTTCTCGCTTGCGCTAGGCGTAGTATCCACTCACGCAAACCTCCAGCACCGAACACATTGGCACCACGAACGACTCATTGCTGTGCATAGCAATGAACTGAGAGGTCATCATTGGTCGTGCGAGAAGATGCTGAGCGCTTTTCCTCTTAAAGAAGGCAAGACAGCGAACATGCTCATTGCAAGCAGGAGCACATCTATGGTTGCAGTTGTGCCATCTGCCGACAGGACCCTGCACAGCGCCGACACTGATCAGCGCAAGCTCTCAGCTGGGCATCGGTGCCTCTGCCTACCTGATCACAGGAAACGGCGCACTGGTCGCACACCTCAGCGCAAACAGTGCAGATGGTTGCGGAGAAGGGAGAATCCCGCAGCATGAAATCTTCGCTGAGCTGGCAGAGCTGGGCGCAGTCCTCTAAGAGCTGCAGATAAGCGGGCGCTACGTAGGGACCACCTTGCTGGATAGAATACTGGATCGTTTGGACGCAGATCGCATGACACTCTGTACAGTCCTCAATAGCCTGTTGAACCACTGGATTCGTTGCTTGCATACGTTATCCTCCATCTTTCAACGGTTCTTGCCTCACCGAGAGTGTGTAAGAACCACTAAATTGAAGCGTTTTCACTTTCCTGTTTGCTCCTGTTTTCTCTAGGTAGGATACGCACCGTGACCAACAATAGTAACAAGACCGATAGTGACACTTTACTCGGATCTTTGCCCATCTATTGAGGCACAGTGAGCACAAATTCAGCTAAAAAATGGACAATTCTTCGGGTAAAGTGTCAGCCAATTTACAACGTTTGGTAGGGAGCCAACGAGGTAACGTTAGGTAGCTTTTGACTTGCTTGTATAGGCCAAGCAGTTTCATCGGCCCATTCCTTTTTCGACTCCCCCCAACCGAACCGTGCTTGCACCTTTCAGCGCACACGGCTCTCCAGTATCATCGTTTTCGCCTTTTGACGGGCTTTGACTTCCGCGAGTTCGATGGTTTGTCGTCTCATGGGCCGACCTGCATGCAAGTCGTCATGACACGTTTGGCAGAGGGGCATCGTCTTTCGTCTGAGGACTATCATCCTCACCATCCAGGGAGGCTTTGGCCTCCCCGCATGTTTGTGGAGGTCTTTCATCGCTCGGATATGATGTATTTCTACCTCTTCCGAACTTCCACAGAGTTCGCACACCCCTGCTAAGAGTCGTCGTTCCAGTTCTGTCCGGCCCCGATAGAGCTTTGGCGGGTGTTCCTCTAGGGTCGCCTTGATATTCCATGAGAGCGGTATACCGCCCCATGTGGCTACAAGCGGCTTTTTATCCTTTCGTGGTATACTGGCTTGGAGTCCCTTGTACTTTCTGCCTTCTACCACGATTTCGGTCCCATATTTCTCGTATACCTTGGACACCGTTCCCTTGTGTTTGGCTGCTAATGTCTTTGCTAACGATTGTTCCATGACCCACTTGAGTTTTCCCAATGTGGCCATGTTGTAGGCCATTTGATAATAGTTCGCAATACCCCTGTATTCGAGTTGGTAGGTCAGGATGATGCCGTAGTCACTCTCCTGGATCAACTCTGTACGGTGCACTGCTTTCCCTTTCCGTTTGTAGCGATGACTTTTTGCCCTTAGTACAGGTGGGCGCAAATGCGTTCCAGACTATGTAGCCGCCAACTTCACGTCTCGTATCAAGCGTGGTGCAAGCTTGCGTTCCAGTTTTTCAACCGTGTAGGACCACTGGAGTGGTTTGGCGGTTTGGTTGTAGTGGGTAATGAAGTCCAGGATGGCCAGCTCAAGCTCATCCAGGCTGCAGAAATGATTGGGCTGCAGGAGTTTGCGTTGCAGCAGACTGAACCAAATTTCGATCTGATCGAGCCACGAGGCATTGGGAGGCAGCCAATAGAGCTGCATCGTCAGTTTTCCATCCAGTGTCGTCACTCGTTCCTGGATCCAGCGGGTGAGCTGCTTGGGTGCATGAGTCGGCCCATTATCCAAGACGAGCACTATGGTCTGTACCTGACGACGTTGTGCTTCTACAAGCAGGACGGTCTCTAAAAAACAGCGGAAGTCGACAAAGCGTTTACGCGTGTGGCACTGCCCATAGACGAGACCATCAGCGACGCTCAAGGCTGCCATCAGATGCAATGCGCCTTGCCGCTTGTAGCGTGGGGACTGATACACCGGATGCTTGTGGTTGGCCGGACGAGGAGCCTGTTCGGCCTGACGAGCTTGAATCGAGGTTTTCTCATCGGCACAGACGACCCAGATGCCTTGCCTGAGCAAAGAAGTGGCTTGTTCATACAACTGGAGCACAGGGCGGGCGCGTTGCAGAAAGATCTCGGGATCCTGGATGTGTTGCCAGGAATGGAACCGCCAGGGACGGATCTGCTCAGCGGTGAGCCATCGCCCAATGGTTCTGGCTGAGATGTCAGGCAAGCAAGGAGTAGCAGTCACCTGGCGTGCGAGTTCGGCTCGACTCCAATGAGCCAGGGGAATGCCATGAGAACGAGGCAGGCTGCAAGCCAGTGCTGTCACCTGTGCGCGAGCCTGAGAGGAAAAACGACGGGGTGCCCCTGATCGAGGGGCGTCTTTGAGCGAGTGGCTCTCTTGCCATCGTCGTCGCCACTTGCGCACCAGGCGATCATTGACCGAGAGCGACTTCGCAATCTGCTTTGAGCTCCAGGTGGGATGGGCATGCGCTGTCAGGACAATGCGTGCTCGTCGGGCTACGGCCTGCGGGCTACGATGGGCTTGGGCAAGCTGGAGGAACTGTTTCACTTCATAAGGAGTCAGGTGAAAAGGAGACAATGGGGAGTGATGACGCATGTAGCACCTCCAAGTCTGGTGGGGAAACGCTCACATCTCACGGGGCTATCTCTCTACAACGCATCAGCCCATGCCATCTATTCCTCAAGACTGCATGTTGCTCTCATATTCCTTTCCAGCTCAGGCTGGAAAGGAATATGAGAGCCGTGAACATGGCGCCGCTCGCTTGCTGATGGCGCCCTGAGTCTTGGTGAGAAGGAGGGACTCCCACCCACCTGGCAGTCAGCGAGGTGGAACAAGACCAGCTCAAGAAGAACCGCTCACTCATCCACCTGCTTGATGAGGGGGTACGCCAGTTGCGGGTCTGCGTCCCTGGAAAGGGAAGCGTGAGCTGGAACGGGGCTGGCCTTCCCCTTGGAGCTGCGTCGGTCCTCACAGTGACGTGACACCCTGCTTGAGCACGGTCAGGAACGAGGAGTGCTTGCACACAAGCTCACATCGCTGCCAGAGAAGATCTTTCGTGGAGCACTGCTTGTTTGTTGACCTGCCCCGGTCCGGCATGGTACTCTGCCTTCAGATAGAGGGGTCAGGACGCAGTGAACAACGACTCTTTCTCTTGGTGATCAGAGAGAGGGCTCACTCGGCAGTACGACAGCAACGCACAGAGGCGCTGCTCCGCAGGGGAAAAACTATTCGTCACGTCCGTCGTCCTATCGGAAAGAGGACCTGCCATGAGTGTGTTACGTCTGGCCGTGCTCGGCCCGCCCGAAGTGTTTCATGAAGGGAGCCGCCTCCCCTTTGCCTTGCGCAAGGCGCAGGCCTTGCTGCTCTACCTGGCGGTCGAAGGGGGCCTGCACTCGCGCAGTCAACTGGCCGCCTTGCTGTGGCCTGACAGTGAGTCCTCTGCTGCGCGCAGGACCTTGCGCAATGCCATCATGCTGCTGCGCAGCTTGCTCGCCGACCCCACCCCCTCAACTGCTCCTGCTGCCCTGTCCCCCGGACAGGAGACCCATCTGCTCACTCAGGGAGAGCTAATCGGTCTGGACCGGCAGGCCCTTTTCGAGCTGGACCTGGACGTGGTGCAGCAGGCTTACACAGCGGTCCAGCACTTCTCCACGCCCCCGTCGGAGCCCCAGCGCGCCAGCCTGGTCACCCAGGTCCAGCAGGCCCTGGCCCTGGTGCGCGGCCCGTTCCTCGACGGCTTCTGGCTGCGCGAGGAAACGGGCTTTGACGCGTGGCACGAGCAGCAGCAGCAGCAGTGGCAGGTGCGCCTGCAGCTGCTCTTTGATCGGCTCTCTGCCTTTCAAGAGACCGGCGGGGAACTGGAGCCGGCCCGTGCCACCCTCACCCGCTGGCTGGCGCTCGATCCGCTCTCAGAGGCGGCCTCGCAGCGCCTCATGCGTGTGCACCTGGCGCGTGGCGATACCAGCGCCGCCTTGCAGGTCTACGCCACCTGCCGGGCGCGCCTGGCCGAGGAGTTGCAGGTCAAACCTTCTGCGGAGACGGTGGCTCTGGCCGAGCACATTCGCACCACCACGGTTCCCCGCGGGAGCCTCTCTGCCCGTTCCGCCACTACCCAGGCGCAGCGTCGGCCAGCAGGCGAGTTCGTGGCCCCGCTCGTGGGACGGCAAGCCTCCTTCAGCCAACTCGTGGGCCGCTACCAGCAGGCGCGAGGGGGCCAGCCGCAGGCCGTGCTGGTGGTGGGGGAGGCCGGTATTGGTAAAACGCGGCTGGCGCGCGAGTGGGTGGCCTGGGCAGCCGCGCAGGGCACCGAGGTGCTGCGCGGGCACGCCTTCGAGATGGGAGGACGCCTGCCCTACCAGCTCCTGGTGGACGCTCTGCGGCCACGGCTGGAGGCGGAAAACGCACCGGAGGACCTGCTGGAGGATCTGTGGCTGGCCGAACTGTCACGCATCCTGCCGGAGCTGCGGGTGCGCTATCCCGATTTGCCAGCCCCCACCGAGGATGAGCTGACTGCCAAGGGGCGGCTGTTTGAAGCGGCGGCGCGCCTGCTGGACGCCCTGGCCAGGTCTGGGCCGCTGGTGCTGCTGCTGGATGATCTGCAGTGGATAGATGGGGCCTCCCTGGACCTGGTGCGCTACCTGGGACATTACTGGAAGGAGCATAGCAGCCGGGTGTTGTTGCTCGGCACCGTGCGCAGTGAAGGGCTAGAACTCAACCCGCAGCTTTCAACCCAACTGGTCGACCTGGGACGCGATCTGCCAATGACACAGGTGACGTTGCAGACGCTGAGCCAGGCTCAGACCCTCCAGCTCGTTCAGGCCATCGCAGGGACATCACCTGCTTCAGAGCGGGAGACGAAGCTCTCTGCGCTGGGCGACGTCCTGTTTGCGCAGACCGCTGGGCAGCCGCTGTACCTGCTGGAGACGCTCAAGCTGTTGCGCGATCGGCAGTGGCTGGTGCCACGGGTGGATGCGGATGGAGCCTTCCGGCTGGAACTGGCGGTGGAGCTGGCGACCATGGTGGCGCAGGAGCGGTCCCAGGGCGCGCTGTTGCCGCCCTCGGTGCGCGCGCTGATCCTGGCCCGTCTGGCCCCACTCTCCCAAGCCGCCCACCAACTAGTGCAGGTCAGTGCGGTGCTGGGAACGGCGGCGAACGCCCAGTTGCTGTGGCAGCTAGCTGAGATAGGAGTACAGGAGGGGGTCGAGGCGCTGGAAGGGGCCGTCAAAAGTGGCATCCTGCGCGAGGAGGAACCAGGAGGAGGCCGCCTGGGCAGCTATCACTTCTCCCATGACCTGATGCGCGAGGTGGTCTACACCGAGCTTGGCGCAGCGCGGCGGCAGGTCTTGCACCAGCGCGCTTTGGTGTTCTTGCAGACAGAGGGAACAGCCGCCGCCGAACTGGCGTACCATGCGAGGGCTGCGGGAGAGATTGAGGCCGCCTATGGCTACAGTGTGCAAGCCGGGGATGAGGCGGTGGCCGTCTTTGCCGTCGAAGACGCCATCAGGCACTACGAACAGGCGCGCTCCCTGCTCCAGGAGCACCAGCGGATGTCGACCGTGCTCTTGGCCTCGGAGGTCGAACGCCTCTACGTCCATCTGGGGCGGGCCTATGCCTTCCAGAATGCCTGGCAGCAGGCCCAGGAGGCCTATGAAGAACTGATAGCCTATGCGCGGCAAAAGCCGCTGCCCACGCTGGTCAGCATGACCTTGAACCGCCTGGCGATCCTGGCGGTCCAACAGTCGAAGGACAGGTCACAGGTGCAAGCGCTCCTGAAGCAAGCCTGGCACATGGCCGAGACCAGTTCCGATCAACGGGCGCTGGCGGAAACGGAGTGGAACCGGGCCCAGATCATCGGCATCGTGTGGGAGGATCCAAAGCGCGCCTTGTCGCATGGACAGCATGCTTTGGAACTGGCACGCGGCGCCCAGGACCAGGAACTGGAAGCCAGAAGTCTTTCCTCACTGGGATGGATCCATACTCGTAAAGGAGACTTTCAACAGGGCATAGACTGCCTGGAAACGTCCCTGGAGCTGTATGCCGCCCTGGGCAACGAGCAGAGCGCTTCGCGGATGCTTTCAGTTGCACACTTTCTGAGCGGCGCTCCGCTCACCCAACCCTTGACGTATCGCGCGTCAGAAGCCTTGTGCTGGGCGGTCCTGGCTTTCGCACAAGTGAATAGTGGGCGGGTGCAGGACAGCCTGCGCAGTGGCCACAGGGCGCTTGCGCTCTCCAAAGAGATCAAGAACGTCTGGGCACAAGTCATGAGTACGTACTGCCTCACGCTTGGCTTACTGGACGCAGGAGCCTATGAAGAGGCGCTCGGGCTCATGCAACACGGCATGGCGCTGGCCCGGACCCTTCCTCCGACGCTCCTCTTCCATCGCTTTCTCACTGTCCTGGGGAGTGTCTATCACGCCTTGCAGCAGGGGGAAGAGGCGCGCAGCACGCTCGAAGAGGCAGTAGCTGTTGCAGAGAGGTTAGACCTCCGACCATTCCGTGTGCCCACTTTGTCGCGGCTGTGTATGCACTATGCCGAGGCAGGAGAGTGGGAAGCAGCCTACCGGTATGCCTTGAAGGCCATCGCCCTACGCAAGCGCTCTGGTGCGGCCTTGATCGTGTGGGATTTCTCCTCTCATTATGAAACGGAGGCTTTGCTGCGTGGGGGGGAGGAGAGGCAAGCGCGAGAAGCAGTACACCGACTGGGTGAACATCTGGGGCCTAATCAGCGTTTCCACCTTCCCTACCTGCGCTCGTTGGCAGCCCTCGCAGCCTGGGAGGGGCACAGCGAGCGGGCCATTGCCCACTTGTGCGAGGCCGTCCGGCTAGCCGCAGACCTCGGCTTGCCAGCAGAACGCTGGCAGAGCCAGGCGGCGTTGGGGACGTTGTCTGAGGCAGCGGGCGATCCTGCACAAGCACACACCGCCTTTGGGGAGGCGGCAAGGATCATCCAGGGGCTGGCAGAGGGTATCAAGGATGAGACACTGCGTGCGCGCTTTCTCGCTGGACCCCAGATTCACCAGGTGGTGCAGCACGCCCAAAGCGAGGCCTGCCAGGTCCCGCAAGACCACGCGGAGCAGAATGGGCGTTGAGGTGCCTGGTGCGGCAGACGAATGAGTCATGGGAGGCCTGATGAGCCTCCAGGGTGCACACAGGACGTCCGGTGAGACGATCCACCTCGTCCTCTTGCCATCCCACCAGAGAACGCATCAGGACATGAACACGCCATCAGGGGTTCACGCCCCTCTGAGGACCCAGGCAGCTCCAAGGGGAAGGCCAGCCACATTCCAGCTCACGCTTCCCCTTCCAGCGGCACAGACCCGCAACCGGCGTACCCCCTCATCAAGCAGGTGGATGGGTGAGCGGTTCTTCTTGAGCTGGTCTTGTTCCACCTCGCTGACTGCCAGGTGGGTGGGAGTCCCTCCTTCCCACCAAGACTTAGGTCAAGCTCAGGCTGGAATGAATTTGCGGCAGCCTGTACTAAGTGGTGCATCCGCTAACTATGGTATACTGTAGAAAGGAATTTCTACAGCAAGAAGTGGAGAGGGAACATGGCTCTGCGATTACGAAAACTCACGCAGG
>WNFI01197070.1_pt1 | contig 16867 bp, 12 predicted proteins | sample 5400471 | NCBI WGS metagenome assembly WNFI01 (sample SAMN13153348, study PRJNA577476) | soil metagenome | isolation source: 100 cm saprolite on Douglas fir-dominated hillslope | place: USA:California | collected 2013-09-17 | reverse complement strand
ACATCGCGTGATGTGATCAACCGTTTGCCGGCTGACGTAGGGAATCTCGATTGCGCTCTCTTCCGACGCGTGTCCTTTGGGGGTAGCGGCCGAGTTTGCACTGCTCGACGCACCAAGCGATTAATCGCTTCAGCGATCGAAATGCGTTCGCTGTCGGCCAAGGCCAGTGCCGCGGTATAAACATCCTCGTCCAAACGCACGGTTAGTCGCATTTACGCACCATAGCACCGTTGGTGACAATCGGTCAAATAGTGGAACCTATTCCAGTCCGCAACGCAAGTGAACACGATTCGGCCAGGCAAGCTGGTGAGCCTGCTAGTCAAAGAGCGAAACCAAGTCCGATGGAATCGGAACGGGTGGCACTCACAGAACACGGGAAGGCCTCGCTGGCTCATCGCTTCAACGTTAGTACCCCGTTTGAAAAGCCGTTGTCAAAGGCAGACAACCTCCATAGTGTCCTCGCGAATGAATCCTGCTCCTCAAAAGCTCTCGGAAGCAATTGCAAACGTCAAATGGAAGGCAAAAAAACGCTTGCGGTCGATTTTCAGCAGAAATCCGAATTCCCTGGCTCAAGGCTTTCAAAAAGCTTTGGGACTCGTTAGCGTAAAGACTAACAGGTTCGATTGGCCGAAGGTTTGCTTGAAAATCGATTTCGGTGACATGATGTACGAAGGCGATCCGACCGCATATTTTCTTAGCGGCTATTCCGCGTTGTCTTGTATCCGAAAGGCCTTGGAGATAGCGGGTAGGAATTCCGTTTCGTCAATATTAGACTTTGGCTGTGGTCACGGGCGCGTACTTCGCACTCTGGCTGCGAATTTTCCCGAGGCCAAGCTGACGGCGGTCGATTCCAACAAGGGCGGAGTCGACTTCTGTGCCAAGGAGTTTAAAGCGAAACCGGTCTACTCAAACTTTCCTTTTTCAAACCTCGCATTTGATAGGGAATTTGATCTGATCTGGGTCGGGTCGGTGTTCACTCACCTGAGTCGCGCGCGCTGGCCGAAATTATTAACGCTTCTTCGTTCTGTTCTAGCCGACAACGGTTTACTTCTCTTCAGCACCCACGGGCGGGACGCGGAACGGAGGTTGCGAGCCCCTGGTGCGCTGCTGTTATTCAATCTGGAACCTGAGCGTATCGCCAAGATCTTGGAGGAATACTACCGCGATGGTTTCGGGTATAGCGATTACCGGCGGTATCCAGGATATGGAGTTTCGTTAAGCTCCTCTGAATGGGTAACCTTACAATTAAATTCGGTTGGCCTGGAGCCCATTCTAAATCAAGAAACGGGCTGGGACGACTTCCAGGATGTGTGGGCGGCGGCAAAGAGAAGTAAATCTAGCGTGCTCTAGATCCGGCCTGAAGCTGGCGGCTTATACAAGCGGAACGACCTGGCTGAAGATGGCTTCGCGAACTAAAATCAGGTTGTTCACGCCGTGATGGTCCGGGAGTTGCCAGTAATTCAGGCAATCGGTGGCGACGACCAAACTCGCGCCGAGCATCTCCGTCTCGAATGCCCACATCCCGTCCCACGAACCCAAGTCCAGCACTGCTTTTTGTGCGTAGTTGATCGCACTTCTGGCTTTTCGAGTGTTATTTCAAGTCGAGTCATACGGAAAACCAGGTGTGGTTACTCCGTTTCCCAAGTCCACGCTGTGATACCACTTTCTCCGAGAAATCTCCTCCTTTAAAAAAGCATCCATTATGGTTCTATCACTTAGACGCTCCGAGCGGCGGGTATCCAGTTTTGGAATCAAACTCATTTGCGGTTCATGAAAAATCATTAAAGTCCGGCAAGCGGCTTTTCGCGAGCATAGAGTGCCCCGTATCCGGAGAAAGTCTGCTGATCAATGCTGGTCAATCGAGTCACCTTTTGGCCATCGAACTCGACGAAAACGACGTCTTGATACGGGATCCAACCGCCGCTCTCCGGGCTATAGATTCCCTGCTGATCGCTGCCAAAGGTTACAGGCTTTGATGAGTTCGGTTCGCCCTCGTACACCGGGTCCAGCCACACCCAATTGGAGTTATAAGCTGTTTCCACAAATAAGCTTGGCATTAACGAGGTAACCCCGGAATACCACACCCCCATTTTCATCCCTTTCATCTTGACCACGAAATGCGTCGGTTTCTCTAGTCTGGGCAAAACATTTTTAAGCCCTGTTTGGAGTTTGCGTTCAAACATCGACTGTTCGGAAAGCTGGCGATTGTACTCCAGACCAATAACGGCTGCCAACGCACACAAGAATGCGATGCCTGCATTGCGAATATATTCGACTCTTCGTCCCGTTCGCCGAAACAGATATTCTGTCAGGAGGAATAAAAGCGACAGATAAAGGATTGGCTGAAAACCTTGTTGGACCATGCGCACCCTGGTGCCGGGCAAATAGCTTGCCGTGGTTGATTCCAGCAGGATAGTGGGCGCGACCAGAGCACAGAAGACCGCCAGCACCAGCACCAGGTCGAAATAGGGAATGGACGAACCTCGGGTATGCGGCGTCGTCTCTTTCCTTGCGATAGCGACGAAAAGGCAATAAATGAGGATTGTGCCGAGACCCACGCTTGCCACAACCAACCATAAAGGCCAATGGCCGTTTAGGTCACGAATGAGGCACGATGTTTCGTAATGCCAAACAAGATTAAGAATCGAGCTCAGAAACCGGTTCAGAAAGAGGCCCGAATTGAGATGGGAAAATTCTCTCGTGGGCTCAGAGGCGGTTATCCAAACTTGAGTGAAGATGACAAAGAGGAGACCAAAGAAAAACGCATCCTTTATAGCTGTTCGTGCTCCTGAAGATAAGCGCCAGCTTCCGGTTGTCTCCGGTCGACGAAACAAACCCAGCAGAAATACGGCGATGGGTACTCCGCATTGAATCGTGTAGGTCCCCAAAGCCACGAAAAAAAGCAAAAGGCTGACGACCAAGTAATCAGCTGCAGCCCTGCCTGAGTCCAGATAACGACAGTAGAAGTAGACGGACAGGATCGAAAACGCGAAAGCGATCAACGGGACCCACAAGATCTGCTCCAGGTATCCTGAAAAATTCCAGAACAGCACAAGCACACCGCACGCCAAAGCGAATTTCGGAATTCTCCCGCGGGTTATTTGGTCTACCAGCAGGTAGACTGAGGCTGCCAGGAAGAGGTCCACGAGCTTTCGCAAAAGGTAAAGCCCTTGGGGCAGCCGGCGTATCAGCCGCGAAAACGCTTGATACCACCATGGTGCGAGCGGGTTCCGCTTTTCTATCGTCCCCCAGAATTGCCGGTGCATTTCTAAGCCCGGATAGTTGGCCATCAGACGAACCATCCGCCGCTCTTCCCCAAGCGGGTGGACATTAAATCCTACACCGACATTCAAAGCTTGCATCGCGAGTAGCAAGAGATTGCTTGCAGTCCATACGAGGACGATGATCCGCAAAGGCGAAATTCGCGACAGCGTAGACCGGAAGGTCAGATGCGTGCTTGATTGTTGCGTGTTTGGTTGTTGCATGCTTAACATCTTCCCGGCCGTGTTTTCGTCGGTGTATATGTACGCAACGTGAAATTGCAAGAAAATCGTATTCTTAGACTTGCAATGTGCACCTCATTCCGCGGAACCGGTCTATTTCGAGAAACTATCATTTTATACACACGGCGGTCCGCGGGGCCTTGCAACACCGGATCGCGTAGAAAGCTGCAACCCTGACGCTCGCACCGCCTGAACATGGACATGTCCCAAAAAAGCGGCTCGATTGAAATCCCATTTAACCGGTCTTCGCTGCTTGGTCGGGAACTGGAGTACATTTTTCAAACGATGTCCATCGGGCAGATCGCAGGCGATCAGACCTATTCCAAAAAATGTCATGTGCTGCTCGAGCGAACGCTGGGCGTCCACAAAGCTCTGGTGACGACTTCCTGCACGCATGCGTTGGAGATCACTGCCCTTCTGCTGGATATCCAGGCCGGGGATGAAGTGATCGTGCCTTCGTTCGCTTTTGTATCAACCGCCAACGCCTTTGCCCTGCGCGGTGCACGGATTGTTTTCGCGGACGTTCGCCCCGACACGCTCAACCTCGACGAAACCAGGCTCGAGGCCTTGATCACGCCCAAAACGAAGGCGGTGGTGCCCATCCATTACGCGGGCGTCGGCTGTGAAATGGATTCCATCTGCGACATTGCCCGGCATCACGGCGTGAAAATCATTGAAGACAACGCGCACGGCCTGTTTGGGAGGTATCGCGGGAGATGGCTTGGAACCTTTGGCGAATTTGGGGTGCAGAGTTTTCACGAAACAAAAAACATTACTTGCGGCGAAGGCGGTGCGTTGCTCATCAACAATCCAGGGTGCGTCGAACGCGCCGAGATTATTCGCGAGAAAGGCACTAACCGCAGCCTGTTTTTCCGAGGGCAGGTGGACAAGTATACGTGGGTGGATGTTGGTTCCAGCTATGTCATGAGCGATGTGCTGGCGGCGTTTCTATTTGCGCAACTGGAAGTTTGGCCAAGCATTCAGGCCCGGCGGCGGCAGATCTGGGACCGTTACGCTTTGGAACTGTCCGACTGGGCCAGAACCAATGGTGTGCGACTGCCCATTGTCCCGCAGCATTGTGAGCAGGCGTACCACATGTTCTACCTGCTGCTGCCGTCTTTCGCGGCGCGGCAATCACTCATTGCGCATCTGGCAGCACACGGAATCCTCGCGGTGTTTCACTACCTGCCGCTACACCTCTCCAAATTTGGCCTCCGGTATGGGGGCAGAGCCGGTGACCAGCCGGTAACCGAGGATATTAGTGAACGTCTCCTGCGCCTTCCATTCTTTTGCGCGCTGACCGACGCGGACCAGAGGCGGGTCATCGAAGCGGTGTGCGAGTTCAAACCGTGATTGCCCTCGTTCAATTCCTCTCCGCTGAGATGGTCTCGAGGATTGAGTCGTGTAAAGCCGTGGGTCGGGAATTATGAAAAAATGCGACGGACTTTATTCTCTCCTGGCCTTGCCTTCTGTTTATCGGTTGTTTCGTACCATCGTGCGGGGTGACGGTTGCCGCATCTACGTCTCCGAATACGTCCAGCCGGTGCCTGGGGAGAAGCTCTTGGACATCGGCTGCGGGCCAGGGGACATTCTGGAAGACCTGCCCGCCGTAGATTACCTCGGGTTCGATATTAGTCCCAAGTACGTCGAAGCGGCCCAGAAGCGATTCGGCCATCGCGGACGGTTTTTTTGCGGCGATGTCGGCCTCACCATGATTGACCAGGAAGCCGGCAGCTTTGATCTCGTGTTGGCCACGGGTGTGTTACACCATTTGGACGACAGTCACGCCCTTAGTCTATTCAAGCTGGCCCGCAGAGCACTGAAACCGGGCGGACGGTTGGTCACCTACGACGGTTGTTTCGTGGCGGGGCAGCCAAAACTGGCGAGATTCGTCGTGAGCCAGGACCGGGGCCGATATGTCCGCGAATCGGCCGAATACGCGAAGCTCGCGTCGCTCGTCTTTCCAGAGGTGAGGTCTTTCGTCCGTCAGGATCTTTTGCGGATTCCCTACACGCACGTGATTTTGCAGTGTGGCACTAGTCCGCAATAGCCTGCATTGTTCACAAATGGCTTGGTATTTGTGAACAATGCAGGCTAGGGTGTCAGCCATTTGTGAAATGAGGTCTGTGTCCCTACCCTTTTCCATCCAAGCTTTTCGTACGCGCGTTGGACAGGGTGATTGTCGGTATGCGTAGGACCTTCTATCCATAGCGCATGCCCCTGCATCATTTCCATACCTGTTTGAGTCAGGGTTGTAAAAAGCCCCTTTCCAAAGAAGTCCGGATGAATTCCGGCAATGCTGTAATGCGCGAGTCGGATATTGTTCCGCAGATCCAGAGCAGAAGGCTTTTTCCACGCTGAATACCCCGCGATTCGCGCATCCTTTACGGCAAGGATTATCCAGTCAGCCCATCCAGACGCACACGACCGGATCCACTCTTCATATATGCGAGTCGCCTGCTCACGACCGATACGCCGGTCACTATGAAAGCGACCGAAATGATTTGCAAAGGAAGCCCGCGCTATCTCCGCGAGGGAGTTCACATCCGCCGCGGTTGCCAATCGCAGCTCGAATCCACCTTGGATAGTTTTTTGCTGAAGCCCAGGCGATCGCTCTTTCGGCAGCGCGCAGACGAAGTCTATCAAAGTATCCATCAGTTCAAAGCCGTTCTTTATTAATGCCGAAGCTTTATCGTTATCAGGGCCGGACACTTTGCATAACAAAAACTCGGTTCCGTTTTGACCGCCGGCGTCTAAAGCAGCTTTTATCAGGCAATCAAAGTATGCGTCTCTATCGGCAGAGTGATGATCAACATTCAGGACGCGAAGCGTCGACATTCGTCTTCCCAATATCTTGCTTTCCCATGGCAACAAGGACCAAGCCACAATTCCCATTGTATCCTTGCCATCTTCGAGCAGAAGAGCTCCGCTACCAGGTTGATCAAGGAGATCGAAGATTTCTTCAAGCCAGCGCGATTGTGTCCGGAGATAATCCAAGCCCAGAAATGTTGAAAATGGAAAGGTTGCGAGTCTTGCAGCCTTTTGAGCATTGTCTTTAGAAAGAATAGAGAGCCTCAACGCGTTTGACTAATTTGGGGAGTTACACGACGCACTACATAAGCCGGTCGATCCATCAAACGGAAATGCATTCGCGCCAGATACTCACCGACAACTCCGAGAGCGAAGAGCTGAGCGCCGGAAAAAATTGCAATGATGGAGGCGAGAAAGGGAAACCCGGGGACACTTCCTTGAAAAAAGTACCGCCCCATGACATAAAGCAGCACGCATATCCCGAATATAGTAAAGAAAAAGCCTATCAGGCTCGCAAGTTGAAGCGGCTTCGTGCTGAAACCTGTCGTCATATCAAGCGCGTGCGTCAGCAGCTTGGATAGCGTATAATTTGAAGTTCCCCCAAACCTGGGATCGAATCGGACTGTAACTGCTACAAAACGTGTTGTGGCCCACGTCAATAGCACATCAATGGAAACAAATGAGGTATGATACCCGGAGAAGGCCTCGCGCAATTGGGTGCGAAAAGCGCGAAAAGCACTCACATTTCTGGCAACCTCGTATCCAACCGCAGTTTGGAGCGCCAACCGTATCACTTTCGAGGCGAGAGCTCTAGCCCAGCCGTTTTGCTCGTTTTGTGGGGTGCCATAGGCGACATCATAGCCCTCTTCCAGCCGCTCTAATAGCTTTCCTATTTCTTCCGGTGGATGCTGCAAGTCGTCGTCTAATGTAACCGTGGTATCGAACCGCGCCGCTCGTATACCACAGAGCAGGGCGTTGTGCTGGCCGTAATTTCTCATCAAATCGATTCCTCGAACCCTCGGATCTTGAGCTGCAAGGCTCGAGATTATCTTCCCACTTTTGTCAGAACTTTGGTCGTTCACAAAAACAATTTCGAACTCGGCAGTGAGCAAAGAGAGGGAAGATACCAGGCGGTGATAAAGTTCCACCAGCGAGGCCTCAGCATTAAAGACGGGGCAAACCGCCGAAATACCTCGATCTGCTTTGAATGGGAAGTCCATGCCTCCAAGATTGTTTTCCGAGCTCATTCGAAAGAGCGTCAATAGGGGGTTCGGCCTTGCTGTGATAGAGGCCAATCCAGTGAGAAGATATGGAAAGGCGTCGTGTTTACAATCTCTTTGCGGTTGGAGGTTGCGGCAGCAGAATTCTCCGGCTACGCCGGCTATCTGTAGAGTGAAATCTTCGACCTCAAATCGACGAGTGGGCGCGACAGAGCTGCCTGAAAAACCCGGCTCATTTGTTCAACTTTTTTCGGTAACGAACGGCTAGCATTACTTGCTTGTGGGTGAAGCGCAAAGCGCGTTGCATAGGTGCGAAGCACCGGAAACATTTTAGCCTGGGTTGAGCGAAGTGAGGCCCAGGTATAGTCGTAAAAGACGGATAGCGCTGAAAGCGCGTGAGAAATGGCTTTCCGTCCCCAAACCAGACGAGCTGTATTAGGCTGGAATGTTCTGACGCACTTACAGCGCTTCCTTTCTCTGGATGGCTTTCCTGGGCCTTCGCTACGCTCCAGCCCAGGCTTCTACTGTTCTCGCGCCTTCAGCGCTAGTGGCTGCAGCCCTAGAAGCACCGAGAGATGCCGTTGCTCGGCGTCGCGAGGAAGCCCCTTCGGCACGAAGGTAGCGCTCGCCGTGAGGGTGACTGAGGCATTGGCCGGCACCTTCAACACTTGCGTGTCCGACTGGCCGATGCGATAACTTGCCACCTCTGAGCCGTCGACGCTGGCACGGATTTCCACGGGACCAAGTTCCGCCGGTCGAGACTGGCCGGTGAAGCGTACGTCCAGGGGCTGCTCGTGCGTTACGATCTTGACCTCACGCCCCATCCAGCTGTCTGCAAAAATCGCTGGGTCCCTGAGCCAGTAATCCCCCGATACCTGGTAGTAATGCATGGAGTGTGGATCGGGGACGCGCACGACGCGCACGCCGTGATCATTCGTTTCTTGCCAGTGTAACGCGCTAACCGCTGCGGCCAGGGCGGGAGGCGTGCCGGGCCCAACCAGAATGGCAGATACGCGGTGTGCCAGACAGAACTGGGAGAGGTCACTCTCGAAGCTTGGAGGGGCTACGCCGGTCAACAGGTAGGTGATCACCGGCCAATTTTCTGCCTCCAACACAGGGACGAAGCCGACGTATCCACCCGATTGGGTGAAGCGCATACCTGACTGCCACTGCCAGAGCAAACCCGGCCCGAGATACGGCAGGATGATGACGTTCGCACCCTTTTCTATGAACGCGGCGACGTTCTGAGGCTCGAAGAACGGTTCCGGAGGCGCGGGTGTCCAGTGGCGAACCATTTCCAGGTTCGGTAAAAGCCAAAGGCATGCGAGTCCTGACAATAGATAGCGCCCGGTCCGCTCTCGGCCGGTCCTGGCGGCCGAAAGCCATAGCGCGACGGTTAGCCCGGCGGCCAGAGCGACATACATCGAGAAGCGGTTTGGCAGCGCCTGCCTGATGAGCGGCAGATGGGTTCCCAGACTCCAGGGAAGCAAAAGCCTCGTGTCCACACCCGCAATGTGTAGAGTCGGCCCAAGGCTCAGGATCGCGATTACGAGTAGGATGAAGAGAAGAGGCTTCAGGTAGGGCCGCCGCCGAAGCTCGCGCAATTGCAGGATCAGGATCAGGATTAGCGGAAGGCCGAGGTACGCGTCATAGCCTGCGTTGTCCCTGTAGGCATGTAGGGCGGGCAATGGGTTGGACCAAAAAAGAGTTCGGCCCGGAAGCACCTCATACGGGAGGACGTAGTTTAGCGGATCGTTCGAGAAGGCTGCCGCGTCGTGGATTTGGGGGGGTACGTCCACCCGGTTCTGCGTAACAAAAAAATACAGGTACGGCGCAGCAACCACGGCCATGATCCCCGCTGCCAGGATGATTTCCGCCGCGGCCTCCCACAGCCGCCGGCGTTCCTGCTCGGCGGCGAATACGAGAAAAATCGCCCAGGTGATGGCGCCGAAGAAGCAGGCGGTCGCTAAAAGCTCGCTCGAGAATCCGAGCTGAACGACCATTGCAAGCGCTAACGCCGCGACGAACTGCGGCCGTGAAAGATCGCCCCTGATGCGCTGAATAACCATTAGCACGAGCAGGGGCACGAGGAAGATCATGTCAAGATTGAGATGGCCAAGCATCTCCCCGAGTTCATAGGACGAGAAGCCGAACAGGTAGCCTCCAACTAACGAGGCAGGCGTGTCCCGGGTCAGGTATCGGGCCAGGAGAAATCCGGTCCAGGCGGCTAGCGCGGGTGCAACCAAAGACAGAACGTTGTAGGACACAACCGGGCTGCTCAGCCATGTGAGCGGCCACATCAGCAGCGCGGCAGAAGGGATCGAAGTCGCCCAGGTCATATTGAACCCGTGCGGATACCATACGTGGTAGCTGATAAATGGATTGAGCCCGTGCGCGATGGCCCAAGGCCACCAGTTCAGGAACCAGATAAATCCGACCGGGTCGAAGCCATAACCGAGGTACATTTGGCCGTAATTCCCTACGGTTCCAAAATACAGCAGCGCTAAGACCAGGTAAATAAGGCCGGCGGCCGTCAGGCGCTTTATGATTCCGCTTTTCCTCGAGCGGTGCCTATCACGGGAGAACGCGTCACGCAGCGATTCGACCGGCATGGGAATCGTGCGTGATATTGGCCGCGGTTCTGTAGTTGGTGATCGACCTTGGCTGCTGTGCCCTTGTTGAGAAGCGCATCGCTTTTGCCAGACACTCTTGTGAAGTCACATTCATTCGCAAAGGGCCCGTTTTCGGACCAGTCTTTGCAAAACTTGGCAGTTTTGCAAAGACTTTTCTAGCTGTGCCCAGCCTCTAAGTTTCATCCTCTTTGTCGATCCAACGTGGGGCGCTTCGCTTGCTCCAGTCTGGTGATTCCGCTAAAGGCAAATACATTACGTACGACCAGAAATTTGAACTGCTATCTTGTGAACGAAGATCGACTTGAGAAAGAACATCGGATTGAAAAAATTTTGAGCGAACTCAAAACCGCCGAAGTCGACCCGAATGCTAAAGCGAGAGTGATTGAAGAATTGGTTCGTGAAATAGAGGGTATCCACGCTCGGGAACACTCACGTATAACAGCCTTAGAGCAAAAAATTGTCGCGAAAAACGAGGTGCTCAAAGGGTGGGCTGTCGAACGAAACCGCTGGCGCGGACTGTGGGGTGGAATTTTCGAACCTAGTTATCGCCTCTCACAATTGGCTCCGCGTCCCGGATTCAAGATCCTACGTCCCAAGAGCGCGGGTTCCAAACCTGTCGTCGCTATCGATGTGATGCAGCTTGTTCCGGGAGTTTCCGGGGGCGTTGAGACCTACCTGAGGATGCTCGCCAGAGCAATTGAGAGCACCGGCAGATACCAGATTTTCCTGCTTACTCTCGATCATCAGGCGCCCGCGTTACAAAAAGAATTCGGCTCGACGGTTGGTTACGTAAAATACGAGATTCCCTGGGTCACAGGGAGCCTTGTTCGGGCAGCAAATTTCTTCTATCGACGCCGAAATAACCACCTGGGTTCAAATCTCGCCCTGATCTCTTTCTCTGACCTGGCCACGATTTGTGGAGCGAAGATTTTGCACAGTCCTGTACAATTGTTCTCCACGTTTGATTTCTCTATTCCTGCGGTGCTTAATCTGCACGACCTCCAACATCTACACTTTCCGGAGAATTTCTCCGCCCGCGAGCTCGAGGCGAGAAATAAGCTCTATACCCTTTCGGCAAATTTGGCAGACGCTGTTTTGACATCCTCCGAATTTGTTAGAAATGATGTTATCGAGAAGATGGGCATTGCAGCCGAGAAGGTTTTTGCCGTTCCCGTGACTGTGAACCCGCAAGTATTAGAGGGTTTGAAACAATTTCCTCCAAAGGAAGCCAGGGAGCGCTACCGGCTCCCCGAGATCTACGGATTTTATCCAGCACACTTCTGGCCTCACAAGAACCACCTGACTCTGGTGCGTGCTCTCCGCATCGTCATAGAGCGCAACGCATCGATCGATCTTAAGCTGGTGTTCACCGGCTTCAGAGGTCATTCAGGCTGGCCCAAGGTCGCGGAGGAGCTGAATCGTCTGAATCTCAACGCGCACGTCTTAATCCTGGATCATATTCCCGTTGATCATTTGGCTGCCATCTATCGTTCAGCGTGCTTCTGCGTTGTTCCTTCCCTTTTCGAAGCTTCAAGTTACCCGGTTATTGAGGCGCAACTTCTTGGATGCCCCGTAATGTGCTCCAATGTAACATCACTGCCGGAATTGGTGCGAGGAGACAGCGGACTCCTTTTCGATCCCCGCTCAGAGGAGGATCTTGCCGAGAAAATGGAACGATGGCTAAGGAACCCGGACGATGCCCAGTCGCATGCGGAGAGGGCCCGCGAGCGGGCACTGAAAGAGCACAGCATGGAAGGTTATGCTGAGAAATTATTAGCGATTTATGATGTGATTCTCAGTCGCTGAGATCTTTCGCCGGCGTTTTTACCTCAGCGGTCACGCGGGCGGGCACACCCATGGCTATCACGTCATCCGGTATATCTCGGACGACCACTGATCCAGCGCCAACGACCACGCGACTCCCGATCCGAACGCCCGGGACAACGCGCGTGCCGGCTCCCAGAAAAGATTCGCACCCAATTTCCACTCTTCCAGCCAACGCGCTGCCCGGGCCGATGTGAGCACCCTTTCCGATTCGGCAATCATGGTCCACCCCTGCGTTGGTATTGATGATCGCGCCATCGCCGATTTCGGTCGAAGCGTTGATGATCGCGCCCGCCATGATGGCGATTCCGCGACCCAGCGAGACGGAAGGGGATATCACCGCATTAGGGCTGACGGCGTTGATGAGTTCGAAACCCATCTCCGAAACTTTGGCAAGAAGTCGTAGACGCAGATGGTTGTCACCGAGCGCGACGAAGGCTTTTTTTGCACCATTCGCTAGCACAGCCGGTAGCACGTTATCCGTGCCGAGGATCGGTACATCGCCGAGAACGAAACCGGTTTCGCCGGGTGCCGTGCAACCTTTGATCTGATATTTACCTTCGGAACGTATCAGCTCGATGACGACCTTGGCATGTCCGCCTGATCCGACTATGACGACCGCCTCAGAGTTCACGCTATCGGCCCGGGACTCAAAATGTTTCAGCTGCTCCGTGAGAAAATCGAACTGCGACTCCAAATGGGTTAGTTGGTTTGCAAAGTTCCGAACTTGAAACTCCAAATGCACTATTTGCTTCGGGAGAACGTCCAAGTCCGCTCGGATCATCAGTGGATGCGCGTTGCGGCTCGGCACCGTTGCCCGCGGGAGTCGTATTCGATTCGGCAGCCATTTCTGAAGGTTCGTTTTTAGAGTGCGAAGCCGGCGCTGATGCTGGCTCGCTAAGAATTTCAGCGGTCGTTTCTCCTGATTCGCGTCCCGATCGCGAAGCCGGCTCTCGAAGGATGTTCGAAATCAACTTTACCTCATCAGTAGGGTTGTAGCTCGATCGTGAGTCCATTTTATAGAAAAGAGCGCCTTGATCGAGAAAGGATTGCTCGCTTGCAGAGCGCGACGAATCGGCTTAGCGCAGCGGCCGCGGCGCTGGTCCCGGTTTGAGGAGGCGGCTTCCGAAGCAGGTCGGAGATTGATTTTACCGGGTCGATAAGGCTGCCACTCGATTGCGACTTCATCTTAGCCACCGGAGTAGCGGCGCAGAAGAGCAGCCGAAACTCAGACCCGATCTGCTGGACGATCGAATCCTCCGGCTGTACCCCCATGGCTCGAAGCGTCCTGGCTATCTGCTTCAATCCGCCCGCGAGAGGTCTTCCCTCGAACGGTCGAACAAGAAATGGTTGCACGTAACGCACGGCGAAGCGCCTTAACGGCGCCATCGCCGAACTCAATGGAAGCTGGAAAGTCGGTTTTTGAGGCATATTAAAAGGAATGACATGGCAAATCGGTACGGCTGATGGCCGGCTTCAATTTACTCCTTCAGCGCCCCCCTGCAGAACAGAGTGCGAAACTCAGAGCCAACTCGGCTGACGATCGGATCATCATGCTGCACTCCCATGGCCCGCAGCGTCAAACCAATCTGCTTCAGAACGTCAACAGAAGGTCTTTCCTCGGCAGCAGCCTCGAGCAGAGGTTCGATTCTTTCCGCATATGTTTCGGGAGCATGCTCTCGCCTGGCCCAATCCAGTGCTCGCTTTCCCAAGGCGCCCCTTTCATCGACGTCAATTGCCACCCTTTCCAGATACTGTGCCAGTTCCTGGGCCTCACGAGCGGGGCTGACCTTCAGGACGCAGTCCGAAGGGATGGAGCTGTAGAAACCGGTATCTGTAACGATAATCGCCTTTCCGTAGGACATGGCTTCGATGCATGAGCCGGATGCTCCTTCAAGGGCAGGCCATCGCAGGCAAGCTAAGATGTCCGCTTCCACGAAGCGCCAGTGCAGTTCAAAGTCGCTTACCTCTCCATGCACATGAACCGCGTGTTGCAGACCTGAGTCAGCGATCAGCGATTGCAGCCTGACTCTGTACGACGGTTCTATACGCCCCACAACGTTATATTCGCAGCGGCTGCGGAGCGCCGGTGAACCCGCCATGGCATGAATTACCGCTTCCACTCGTTTGTTCGGATTAATAACCCCGACGGTTAGAATGCGGACAGGGCCCTTCTGGACTTGAATGGACATAAAATTCGCCGGCGCATTGGAGGCAAGCGGAATGATCGTCACGGGACCAGCCGTGGAGTCAGCCAATCGCTGTTTATAGAATGGCGCATGCGCAACCGCAGCGAGCGCTTTGCGAGCCACCCATTCGGTCATGGGGACACGCGAAGCCGCCCACTCTTGGAAATCCGGCTGCCCCTCCCGAGCCCAGAATTCTTTGGCAATCTCTTCACCGTATATCGAGGCCACAATCACATGTGCGAGTGGTTTTTCGATCTCTGTCGCACACCACCCGAGAAAGAGATCAACCAGGTAAAAATCATGAAAGATACAAACCCCTGTGTGGCTATCGATCAACTTGAGAACACCAAAGTGATAGTCCAGGTGGTCACCGACATTATAAACGATCACATCGTAGGCGTCAGCGAGCTCGGGAGCAGTCTCGAAAAGAGACCAGTGAAGCAGTTCGATCCCTTCGGGGAGGCGACGGTGCTCGATCGGCGGCAGCCGGTCGGAAGAAAACAGCGTAATTGAGTGACCCCGTGCGGCCAAGGCGGCGACCACTAAGGAACTGAATTTCGCAATAGCTGAGCCTTGTTGATACGGGGTCAACCAACCAATATTCATGCCAGAAGCTTCTCGATAGTCTTAGGCCAGGTCACTTCAAATGAATCCCACAGACGACGCGTTGCGCGTCCCATTTGTGCGCTGCGAGCGGCGTCGGAGCAGAGCAGATCGATTGCTTCGGCCACGCTTTTTGCATCAGGAGAGGCCACGCAGCCCGTCTCTCCGTTAACGACGAGCTGGAGGACCCCACCAGAGTCCGTCAGCGTAAGAACAGGTTTGGACGCCGATGCAGCTTCCATTGTGACATACGCCACGGAGTCCTCATCCACGGGCAGACATGCGCATGCTCTGGCGTGGTTAACGTAATTGGCAATCTTGGCCACGGGATGGTAACCGAGGTCGAGCGTTACGCGGTCCTCAAGCTTAAGCCGCCGGACCAATTCTTGAAGCCGATTAGCGTCCTCAGGCGTATCCGGAGGTCCGGCAACAATCAGCTTCGCGCCTGACTTCGTCTCCGCCATTGCCTCCACCAGCAGGTGTTGGCGCTTACCGGGATTGATCCTTCCGCCGGCAAAGAGATAGCCGTTATCCCCACGATTCGCGAACAACTCCGGGTAATTCAAAGGCTGCATCAGTACTGATCCCTCAAAGCCGTTATAGCGTTTCAGCCGTTCCTGAGTGACTCTGGAGAGGGTAAAGATACTCCGGCAACCGGAAAAGACCTCCGCATCCGCGCGGCGAACCAATTGACAAATCCTTTCTCCTGCAGGCGTTTGAGGAATGTTGGATTCACCTCGATCGCGCAGGTCGTAAGCCTGCCGATACTGATGAAGTAGCCACAAGACCTTGGTGTGGTGCGGAATAAGATAGGCGGGAAACTTCAAACCGATCACCCGGTCGACATTGGAGAGTCGCAGAGTGCGGTTGAGAAAGATCTCGTCCGCCAGCCGCTCGAATGGTTCCCACGAAAAGGGCACGCGCAAGACTTCCGCGATAACGCCGGGGGTTGAATTCAAGCGCGCACACAAATGGCTTGCTAATTCTTCGGCCCCACCTCGCACGAATGGGGCCATGTTATTCAGAATCAAGACCTTCAAGCGAGAAGACGAGCGATCACATTATCCCAGGTAATATGCAACTTTTCGACGGTCTCGGCGGCTTCGCTGCCGAGCGCCTTGACCAGTTCCCGGTTGCTGTAGAGCCGGTCAAGGGCTTCGGCAACTGCTTTTGGCTCCGGATCGCAAACCACTCCGTTGTGCTCGTGGACAACAAACTCGAGAACGCCGCCGGAGTCTGTGGTGGTAATTATCGGCTTGCAGCTATGAGCGGCTTCCAACGAGGGATAGCCGTACGAGTCCTCGTCCAGGGGGAAGTACGCCACGGCAAGCGACCGCCCGATAACGTCGCGCTTTTCCTCTTCCGATATCCATCGATTCTCAATGGATACACGATCGGCGACCCCAAGCTTTGACGCCAGACGCAAGAGCTCTTTACTGTAAACTCCGCCGGGCTCGTCGCCGCAAATGCGGACCCTGACTGCGGTCGTTGCGTGCGCCATAGCCTCCACCAGAAGATGCTGACGCTTGTATCGACCCAAGCGAGAGATGTAGACGACCTCATTGCCGTATCCCCGGTTGCGGTAAGCCGTCGGATCGAGCAGAGGCGGATAGAGTACCGAGCTATCAACATCGTTAAACTTTTTCAGCCTTTTCTGAACAACGCCGGAATTTGCGAAAACAGCGCGCGCCTCATTGAAGCCGACCCGGTCTGCCTGAAAAATGGCACGTCGAAGTGCCTTGTAATAACGAGTATCAGGCGGGGCCCCGTCCGTGTTCCAAAGATCGTAGAAGCCGCGTAGATGGTGGATAAACCAGAGGACCTTGTTGGGATGCTGGAGCAGATGGGAGGGGGGGCGGAAACAGATCACCCGATCGGCGCGGTCGATCTTGACCAACCGAAAAGCTGTCATCTGCCACAGCAGGTCTTTGGGATTATCCGAGAAAGGAAGATAGGCCAGTTCTACCTCATGGCTGCGTTCCCGCAATTTCTCCGCCAGCCATTCGACAATGAACCGTCCGCCCCCATTGACGAACGGCACGTACGAGGAAAACAACATCAGGCGCATAAGCTCGAGCGAACAC
>WNFI01254350.1_pt1 | contig 16868 bp, 13 predicted proteins | sample 5400471 | NCBI WGS metagenome assembly WNFI01 (sample SAMN13153348, study PRJNA577476) | soil metagenome | isolation source: 100 cm saprolite on Douglas fir-dominated hillslope | place: USA:California | collected 2013-09-17 | reverse complement strand
GCAGATCTTCATTTCACCTCAACTCCTAATTCTTGGCAGGCTTGTTCGATCGAATCGAAGTGTAGTTCAAACATACCAGCGGCACAGCCTAGGACGCGGCTCGCTGCCGAGCCTCCTCGCCCGTAAAAAATTTCCATGGCACATCGGCAAGGCATTCGCCTTCTGCCTTTCCGATTCGATAAGTGTCCTGTGTGTAGAGACACACTTTTCCGTCCTGGTCCACAACCTGCGGGTGCAGCGAGAAAATCATATTTTCCTGAAGCACCACGTCGCTCTTTGCGCCAATGGCGGGATATTCCAGCATGGTCGTGCCGATGCTGTGGCCGGAAAGATGCCCGAGCGCAAAGCCATGCTTGGCAAACTTTTCCGCGATGGTGCGATGCACCTGGCTGGCAAGTTCACCTGCGCGCATGAGCTTTCGCGCGGCTTCCAGCGCTTCCGGATAAGCGTTCGCCATCGCCTGCGTCCGCGGACTTATCTTCCCTCGAATCAGCGGCCGTGAAAACTCCACCCAGTAGCAGCCAGCGCCGGTGACTTCCAACGAATAAAGAAGCAGGTCGTTGGCTGCGACGACACGATTTCCTGGAACTTTGAAAGCTGCTTCGGCTTCGCCGTGGGTGCCGGAGAGAAGAATGTTCATCATCCGTGGACCGGCTCCACGCGCGAAGAACCGTTCCACGGCAGGCGCCATGATTTCCGCTTCCGTCTTACCTGGTTCGTATGCCGCAACCAGGGCCCAGAAACCGTCGAGGATAATCTCCATGGCATCGCGCACTTCCACAAGTTCCTCTTCACTCTTGACCGCGCGTACCATGTCAAATGCCGTATCGAAGGGAACCAGTTCGAAGGAAGCTTTGGCCAGTTCGCGGTAATCACGAACGGCCATCACGAAATTCATGCCGTAAATTCCGGCGCGTTTCCACTTCTTCTCGGCGCCTCGCTCGGCGAGCCAGTGACCGGGAACGTCCGGCCACACTTGATCTTTGACCCACGGTTTGGCTTTGTCGCCAATCCAACGCGCCTCACGCGGAAAAACGAGCGTCGGTTCGCCTTCAAGGGGAATCAACACATAGACGTACCGATGAACGATTTCAAACCCTGAGACGTAGAAAACTGCACCTTCGAAGCCGGCGTACTGGTTACCGCACACGACGAGAGCGTCCAGGCTTTCACGCCGCATGGCATCGCGGATATTTCTAAGTCGACGGTCGATTTCCGTTTGGCTTGGCAACGACTTCCTCCGGACAGCGGATCACTGCACGCCGCAAAGCTCCGCGGCGGTCAATGCATAGATCTTGGTGATATCCACCAGCGTCTTGATGCGAACCTTTTCTCCTGCCGCATCGCGCGGTCCGCTGGAAGGTCCATAGTTCACAGTCTCAATTCCATAGCGGCTGAGAACACTGGCGTCGGAACACCACGTGACAACTTCACGCTCTGGGCGATTGCCCATCACCCGCTCGTGATTTGCGTCAATGGTGCGAATCATGGGGTGTTCTTCACTGATTCGGGCGCCAGGAACGGAAACGTAAGTTTCGAATTCGAGGCCCCAGTCTGGATGCTTCTTTTTGAGATCGAAGAAAACCGCTTGAATGTCACGCCGTGCTTCACTCATAGCAATCGTAGGCGGGACGCGCACGTCGAGAAACAGATCGGTTTTTTCCGGCGTGCGGCTGGCTCGCCAGGCGTGGCCGCCGCGAATCCCGCCCAGATTGACGACAGCCTTCTTTCCGCCGTGGGCGGCCTTTTTCTCCCACGCGGCAGTCCATTGCATGATCGTCTCCATCAGTTCATGCATACGGCGGATGGAGTTCATCTCTTCGCGGCCTTCGCAGAATGCCGTGTGAACGTAGATGCCAGTGCAGGAAATACGCACCCACATCGAGCCGAAGTGCTCCAGCACCACGTGCATGTCTGTCGGCTCGCCGAGAATGCACATGTCCGGCATCACGCCATGATTTACGAGGTAGTGCGTGCCGTAGCCGTAGCCGCGATATTCCTTGCCTTGGTGCTCGCCCCACTGCGTTTTCTCGATTTCTCCCGCGACCGCCGCGATGATTACATCCCCTTTAAGCTTCACACCGGCTCGTTGCAACGCTTGGACTGCTTGGGTGTAGCAAACCAGCGCGCCTTTCATGTTGTAGATGCCGAGACCGAAAATGACACCGTCCTTGACGACGGCGTGAGGCTTGTAACCGATCCCAGAGAGAAATTCCTCGCGGCCCGTGTTCGACGTATCCATGTGGCCGTTGAACATCAGGTTCTTGCCGCCGCCGGCGCCGGTCCACCGCCCAACGACATTGGCGCGCCCTTCTTCCACTTCCTGCCAGGTTACGTCTAAGCCCAGCTGCCGAAGAGCACTACGCATGTATTCCGCCATCTGTAGCTCTTCGCCGGTGGGACTCGGAATATTGATGACCTCGCAGGCCATCGCGATGATTTCTTCTTCGCGGACAGCCGCAAGAATTTCTTCGACCAGATGGGGATCGAGGGCTGATGCCGCGTTCACGTTTCTCGCAGGAGTCGTCAAGTATTTATCTCGCTTGTCGGGCGGCACGCGCCAGCCGAAAATCATCCGGATACGAGCAGAGTTTTTGATTCCCCGCGTCCGTGATCCAAAAATTGTCTTCCAGTCGTAAGCCGCCGCCGCCCGGCCAGTAGATCCCCGGCTCAATTGCCAGAACCATTCCCTTTCGAATCGTGCCCGTGCCGGCTTGATGCGCATAGGGCGGTTCGTGGGCGCGAGCTCCAACACCGTGACAGATCGGATGCGATGGCTGACCGGGATAACCAGCCTCGGCAATCCGCGATCGCGTCAAGCGATCCAGTTCCGGAAAGCTTGCCCCATCCTTTGCATGGGAAGCCGCTTCGTTGAAAACTTTGAGCAAGAGATCGAGCAAGCGGTGATATTCCGGTGTCAGCTCACCGGGACAAACATTCTTGGTCAAGTCCGTCCAATAGCCGTCCACACAAACCCAGATTTCCAGCAACGTAGGCTCGTGTTCCTGAACGGCGCGGTCACCGGTAGCGGTAAAGGTCGCAATTCCCTTTCCCGACCAAACGAGTGTAAAAGCGCGTGCCATTTCCACTTTTCCCTTGTAGCCAACACCCACGCCATGCACAAAGCCTTCGTACATCGCGCCGACTTCGCTTTCCTTCATTCCCGGGCGAATACGATCGCGGACATGCTCCATGGCCAGCGCAGCCAATTCATTCGCCAGGCCCATCCGCTCAATTTCCTGCGACGTTTTGATTGCGCGCACCTCATTCAGCAACGGCGTAGCGTCAACAACTTCGCCAGCTACTTTTCGGAACGAATCGAAGAAAATCTGTGTCGGCGTTGTCGGTTCGCCTACCATGCGGTCGGCCGACTGTGTTCCCATATTGAGTTCAATGCCGATCTTTCTCGTCAGGTCGCGCTCTTTCAAGACACTGATTGCCGAATCAAGAGAGCGAAATTGCGGTGGTCGCGGATCCTTTTCGTCGTAGCCTTTGAACAACCGAATGTCTTTGGCCCAGGAATTACGCTGCGCCTCGGCAAGCTGTGGTTCGAGGGCGACCAGCGTAGGTTCGCCTTCGCGCGGGAAAACCAGAGTGTCATAGCCCTTCATGCACCAATAGTTCGATAGATAGACGACATTATCAGGCGCGCGGACGACGAGCGCATCCAGATTTTGCTCCTTCATCAGCGCGCGAACGCGGCTGAGTTTGGCGATATCAGTGGGCCACGCCATTTTCCACCACTGCGTCCTTATTTTCGTCCTTGTAGGTCCAGGAAGCTTCCTTGCCTCGAATCAACTGGTAGACCGCTGTGTGCAGCGGAGCAGCAACACCGGCGCGCCGCGCCTCGCGGGCGATTGCTCCGCTCAAGAAGTCCACCTCGGTGAGCAACTGATGGCGCACATCATAGAGCATGGATGGCGGATGATTCGTCATTGCTCCAATCTTGTTCATTTCCCAAGGATCTTCGTGCAACTCAACTCCGGCGGCCTTGGCTACTCGTTTCCCCTCGTCGATCAAGTCGCGAAGCAAGTGTCCCACGCTTGAATCTCGAGTTTCATCGGCAAAATGCGGTGAGTGCGGCAATCCGGTAAGAGCGGAGACCGCGTTGACGGAAGCGTTGAAGATCAGCTTGGACCACTGTGCAGGCCGAGCGTCGTGGAGCGCTTCGGCCTTCAATCCGCCTGCTATGATCAGGTCGGCGGCCTCCTTGACCACGGAAAAGGGCGTGTGGCGCGGTTCAAACGGGCCCATCCAGGTAGCCGTATCCAACTCGTATTGAACGTGCGTATCACTGTGTCGCGTGCCGCTCATGAAGGTTGTGCCGCGAATCATCTGCCCGCGCGTATGTTCGGCGATGATTTCTTCACTGCCCAGGCCATTCTGTGCGGAAAGCACAGCCCCTTGATTGAAGTGATGTCCGACGGGTGCAAAGGATTCCTCGACTTGCCGCGCTTTCGTGGCAACGATGGCAAAGTCGCAGTCAGGAACTTCCGCCGGGCGCGACGTGGCCTTGAGTGAAACGTGAAACTCGTGTTTGCCGCTTACGCGCAATCCATCGCGATTGAGCGCCAGCGCATGTTCTTCTCGGCGGACGAGTGCCCAAACCTCCGCCACGCGCGCGAGATGCGCCGCATACAGCGAGCCAATGGCGCCACATCCGACGATGCAAACTCTCTTCATATTCGCTAAGCGTTACGCCCGTTTCTCGATTTTCACCAGATCACCCGCCTGGTAAATTTCTTTCGCCACGATCGCGCGGTACAGAGTGTCCGCGTTGTTAAAAGAATCGGTGACCACAATCCCGCTGGAAAACAGGGCATCTTGAAGCGCGGCGGAGATCGTGTGAATGGGAGCGGCGCCACCCTCTCCCATGCCCTTTGCGCCGCTGTAACTGTGCGGCGATGGCGTCTCGATATGCGCGTATTTCACGTTCGGCATGTTCATGGAGGTGATCGGAGTGTAATCGCTGAACGTCGCTGTGCGGGATGAACGTGTCCCGGTCGATCTCCACGACGGCAATGTGAAGCTGAGACGCGTACGTCAGCGTCAAACTGCCGTATTTCTTTTCCGTGTCGGGAACTTTGAACGGGGCGCGCCAGACGTAACGGCAATTTAGTGTCAGTTCGTAGAGTTCGACGGGAAGAACGGCAGAGTTCACGTTGACGATGTTTGCCAATCGCCAATAGTTGACGGACTTCCCGCTGTCCTTCGCGAGAATCTGCGGCCCCTGCTGCCCCACGCCGAATTCAAGATTTTCTTCCTTTGTTTCAAGGAGGAAAGCTGCCAGACGCTTCATCTCGGTTTTCAGCTTCTGTGCCGCGCCGTGCACGGCGGACAAACCGGAAACCGCAAACTGACTCGCGTACGTGCCCGAAGCCCCGGTGTGTACGTTGCGTTCGGTATCGAATCCCGTGCGCACGGTAACAAGGTCCGGGTGGATATTGAGGACATCGGCGACGACTTGCGCTGCTGTGGTCTCGTGACCCTGCCCCTGCGGACAAGAGCCGACAGCCACGACGACCTCGCCATAGATATCCAGCTTGCAGTTTGCACCCTGAGAATTCCCGGAGAATGGCGCATTGGGATTGACGATCTGCGACTGGCCAAAATTGTTCGTTCCGGAATCGAGCGTGGTACCGATCCCGATACCCAACCATCGTCCTTCCGCTCGCGCTACGGCCTGCTTCTTCTTCCAGTCCCCCCAGCCGATCTGTTCCTTCGCCACCTGTAACATCTTGGGGTAGTTCCCGGAATCGTAGACACAGCCATTTGGCGTTGTGTATGGAAATTCTTCCGGACGAATGTAGTTGCGCAGCCTCATCTCGTCGGGAGGAATGCCCAACTGGTGCGCGCAAATATCGACGACCCGCTCGAGGAACCACAGATGTTGCATCCGCGAATAGCCGCGGTTCGGGCCAACGGGACACTTGTTGGTTACCGCCTGGCTGAAATCGATGCGCGCATTCCGGAAGCGGTAAACACCCGGAAAAACCTGCGCCCAGATCACGCAGCCCAGAGGTTCATAGCGTGGATAAGCTCCGCAATCGTCGATGTGCCGCGAGTCAATCGCGGTGATGACGCCGCTTTTATCCAATGCCACTCGCGTGTCGCGGAACGTCCGCTCGTTGCCGTGTGCGCTCGAAACGTTGTGCTCGGAGCGCGTTTCAATCCACTTCACCGGGCGGCCACCGGCTTTTTTCGAAGCGAGCGCACAAACCGCCATCTGGGGGTAACTGGTGATTTTAATGCCGAAGCTGCCGCCGATATCAAAGGTCTGAACGCGAATCCTGTCGATGGGGACGCCGAGGTGCGCCGCGATGAACTGAATCGCGAACGACGGAAAGGAATTGTTGCACCAATAATAGATGTCTTCGTCTTTCGGGTCCCACTGCCCGATCACCGCATTGTTCTCCAGCGGCGTGCTGGAAAAGCGATGAAAATGCATCTTGTCGATGCGCACGATATGCGCCGCTTCACGGAACGCCTTTGCTACGTCACCGTATTCGAAGACACCGCGCCACACGCGGTTTGTTCCCGCATCTTCATGAAGCAGGACGGAATCTTTCAAAGCTTCCTCGCCGTCGACCAGCACGTCGAGAGCCTCATACTCGGCTTGAACAAGTTCCGCGGCATCATCTGCAATCTGCGGCGAGGTCGCGACGACGGCGGCCACCGGCTCTCCTTGATAATGCACTTTGGAGACCGCCAGCGGATAATCCTTGATTCTTGCGAACGGGTCCGGCCCGATCTCGATGAAAGGATTCGTCTGTTTTGCGATTTCCGCGCCAGTGAGAGTGCAAACGACGCCTGGTACCGCTTCCGCTGCGGCAGTATCGAGGCTAGTCAATTTCGCATGCGCATACGGAGAGCGCACGAACTTCAGATGCAGCATATTGCGCAGCTTGATATCGTCGATGAATTTGCCGCGGCCGCGGAGAAGCCGGTTATCCTCCTTGCGCGCCAGCCCCTTGCCGACCCAGCCTCCGCCATTGGTTCCTGCGCTCAAGTCAGTCCAATCCTTAGTCGTCCGAATCTCTTGTTAACGAAGTGCTGCCTGCAAGCCGTCAATCAGCTTCTGGACATTCTTCTTTCCGAGCGGCTCGAGCAATCCGCCCGCGACAGAAGTCAATCGTCCAAAAATTTGTGCTTCGCCCTGCCAGGCTACCCTCGTGCCAATACCGGCGGGTGCGAGATCGAAACCGGCTGTCAAGGACACGTTCCCGCCCGCCACGCTCCCCTGTCCTCTATATTGAGCGCGAACCGGACGCTTTGCTTCGGCGAGCTCCATTTTTACATTCGCCGTGCCTTTTATGTAGGAGACGCCTACGTTCACCTTCACCGCAAAATGACGCTCATCCTGAACGTCCATGCCTTGAAAGTCCGGCAGTAAAGGGGCGAACTTATGTGGGTCGGTCAGGAAGTCATACACTTCTTCCGGAGAGCGCGCCACTTCAAAGTCCCCGCCAAATTTAATCGCCATGGCCGGTGCCCCGCATTCTTGCCGCGGCCGTTTCGATAGCTTTGAATATATTCTGATAGCCGGTGCATCGGCAGGTATTCCCAGCAATCGCCTTGCGGATCTGTTTCCGGCTGGGGTTCGAATTGTCCTTCAAGAGTTGCAGCGCAGAAAGCATCAGTCCGGGTGTGCAGTATCCGCATTGGAGACCGTAGCAGTCACCAAAGGCTTTTTGAATCGGATGAAGTTCGCCCTCTTTCTCAAGACCTTCGACGGTGGCAATTTCCGCGCCGTCGGCTTGCACCGCAAAGACCGTGCAAGATTTCACTGCAGCGCCGTTCATCAACACTGTGCAGGCGCCGCAATAGGTCGTGTCGCATCCGATATGCGTGCCAGTCAGTTCAAGATCTTCTCGAATGAATTCTACCAGCAACTGCCGAGGCTCGACTTCACAAGCATGCAATTTGCCGTTGACGCGAAGCTCAATGGAAACTTTTCGAGCAGCTTCAGGCATAGATGTGGCTGACCTCCACCTGTTGTCCGCGAGCCCGCTGGAACGCCGCTTCGGCTGCACGCTTGACAAGGGCTCCCACAAGCTGCCGCTTGTATTCCGAGGAGCCCCGCATATCCGATTGAGGATCGGCGGCAGAACGTGCGGCATCCGCTGCCGATTCGATGAGCTTTGCCGTGATCCGTTGGCCGCGGAGCGCGGCTTCTCCCTCTCGAACCCGAATCGGCAAAAGACCGACACAGCCTATCGTGATGGCAATCTGTGTGCAGCGATCCCCCTCCACGGTCACTTGCACGGCAGCGCTCGCGGTGGGATAAACAGGCGCCGTCCGCTTGAAAGCGATATAGGCGCCACCGCTATTTTCTGGTGGAAGTTGGACGACGATTTCTGAAACAAGTTCGTCGGGGGCAAGCGCGGTCGTATAGGCATCTTTCAGGAATTCACTCAGTTGAAAAGAACGTTCCCCGGCTATGCCCGAGCATCGGACTTCGCAAGATAGCGTCAGCAGCACGGTGGCCCAATCGCCGCTGGGGTCGGCTTCGGCAAGCGAACCGCCGATCGTTCCCCGATTTCTGACCTGCACGTCCGCGATTCCCGCGGCGCAGTCCAGCAGGATCGGAATCATTGCGGCGGCAGGAGACTTCTCGATCTCGGCATGCCGCGCAAGCGCGCCGAAATGCAGAGCGCCATTCTTTTGCTGGATATGAGAAATTCCCTCGACAAAGTTCAGATCGACGAGATGAGCGGGGTTGGCAAAACGCAATTTCATCAGTGGAATCAAGCTTTGGCCGCCGGCCAGCAATTTCGCGCCTTCTCCCAGCTGAGAGAGCAGCGTTGACGCTTCCTTGAGCGAGCCAGCTCGATGATAGGTAAAAGCCCGGGGATACATCCTATGTCAGTCCTCGAACGACTGCTCCATCTTAGGATCGAAGGAATGTCAGTTACCTCGCCTTCGTTTGAAGCTGTCTAGAGTTGCCGGCTCAGATTCGCAACCTCGGCCAAATAAAACTAGCTGGCTGCCGCTTTTGCGATTTGCTGATCCATGACGGCAGTCAATCGTGTTTCTGAATCTCGCAGATGCTGGGCAAGAAGCGTTGCACACTCTTCCGTCTCTCCACCGGTCAGCAATTGGTAGATTCTACGATGAACAGGAACCAGGCCGCCTGGATTGTCGTGTCTGAGATCCACGAGAACCATCCCCATCCGCAATTCACCCAGAAGTTTCTCGTAAAAGGACTCCAGGCGGCGGTTGCGGTGAAAGCGAATCAGCAGCGTATGAAACTGCAAGTCAAAGCGGACCGCCCTCACCCAATCTATGCCCTCAACCGCTTCCTCATAACCTTCCAGCGCTCTGAGCATTTCCACAAATACATCGGAGTCTTCCACCTTCGCGGCGCGTACCGCAGGAATTTCCAATAGATGACGTAGGCGATAAATCTCGGCGACGTCTTCCAAGGACATTCGTGCGACGGCCACACCACGGTGCGCACTTCGCTTCAGCAGACCTTCCAGCGACAAAATGCGCGTCGCTTCACGGACGGTATTTCTGGAAACTCCAAGCGATGCCGCCATCGGCACTTCTTGGAGGGCAGTTCCGGGGGTCAATTCTCCGTCCAGGATCTGCCGCCGGAGTATTGAAGCAACTTGGTCAGCGACGGAAACGCGGTTAATCTCGGCAAGTTCCATATTTCGTCTCGACTCTCGCAGGCAGTGCGACATGTTGCCCCCAAACCAGTGCAGAGTCAAGTGTTCAACAATTCACCGATTCAAGTGGTCTCCTCTTTCTCCTTGACATGTTTTCCCCCCGCGCTTAGGCTACCGTTCCATTCGGGTGTATCTCTGTCGCGGTGGGGGCGTGGGATGGGGCCTGCTCTAATTCGGCGCCAGGACATCTTGAACAATTTGTCCTTCCCTAGCGTCCTTCCAATCGTATTCTCACTCCGGACGCGCACTAATAATCCATGGTGCCCCGCGGGCCCGTTCGTTACGCATCTGCCTCCGTGGGCGGAAAGGCTGTTCTCCTGTGCGCAGCAGAGTCAGGGCCGCAACGATCAAAGGTGCAACTGGCAAACATTATTTCTACCGCAGTTCGGGCTGGCCATTTTGAGAAAGTCAACTTTGGGGGGTGTACTGTGATTCGCAGCAAGTGGAATTTTTCGCTTCGGATTCTTCACTTCATCTTCTGCGCGGCTTGCCTGTTGAGTTCGCCGGACTCTGCCCGGTGCCAGGCAATAAATGCCACACTCTCTGGAAAAATAACCGATGCTTCTGGCGGCAGCATTGCCAAGGCTACTGTGACGGCTTCCAATGTGGCCACGGGGTTCTCTCGTTCCGCGCCAAGTTCCGATAACGGCGAATACTCCGTGCCCGCGCTGCCGGCCGGCGAATATAAGGTCATCGTCGAATTCTCGGGATTTGGAAAACAGACCAAGAACATCACGCTCCAAGTCGGGCAGGCCGCGGAATTAGATTTTACCCTCTCACCGGGCGAAGTCGTGCAAAAAGTCGAGGTCGAAGCAACTTCGGAGCTGGCCGAGCCGACGCGCACGCAGGTGAGCACGGTCATCCAGGAGCGGCAGATTGAAAACCTGCCCGTGAACGGCCGCGAATTTATTAATTTCGCGCTGCTTTCTCCGGCGGTGCAGATTGGCGATACGACGGCAGGCAGCACGGACGTGATCGTCGAGCCGGTGACGAAACTCTCCTTCGCGGGCCAGAACATCAACTACAATTTCATCGCCGTAGACGGCGCAGATGATATTTCCACGGCCTCAGGCATCCAGCGCGGCACGCCGCCGCAGGATTCGGTTCAGGAGTTCCGAGTCATCAATAGCGATTACTCGACGCAATTCGGCAGGGCCGTGGGCGGGATCGTGAACATCATCACCAAGAGCGGCACCAACGACTGGCACGGCACGCTCTACGAATACTTCCGCAATAACAAACTCGACGCCAAGAGCATCCTGTCCGCGCCGGGCCTGAATACCCTGCGCCAGAACCAGTTTGGCGCGGCCATCGGCGGGCCGATCAAGAAAGACAAGACTTTCTTTTTTGCGAACTACGAAGGACAGCGCCGCGGAGAATCGCCCTTCTACAATTCCATCGTTCTGCTCAACATCGCCGCTATCAACAACGTGAAGACCAACGTCTTCGGGCTCCCGGCCGAGCCGGCTGGCCTCAACGTACTCCGTACTGCCGACTACGATAACGGATTCGTCCGCCTGGACCACAGCATCAACGACCACAATACGTTCATGGCGCGCTATTTCATCAATGACGGGCGCCTGCTCAACCAGTCGCCGCTGAACGACGGGTTCGACCTTCCATCGGCGTTCAAAAACAACCGGATCAACGACCAGTCCTTTGTGGCCAGCCTGACTTCCATCATCACTCCAACGATCGTCAATGATCTGCGCGGGCAGTTTGCCCGGCGTAATTTCGAGTTCCCAGTTACCCATACTCAGCCGCATCTCGAAGTGGCCAATACCTTTTCGACTGGCGTTAACCGGGGGAATCCCGATTTGTACATCGAGAAGCGCGGGGAGATCGTGGACTACGTTACCATCAATCTGGGCAAGAACACAGTGAGCTTTGGCGGGAATTTCAACTATGTAGTCACGGACGAATCCTTCCCGCTCTTCTTCCCGTTCGAGGCGGACTTTCCGAGCTTGGGCGCCTTATTAGGCACCGACGGAGTGGTCACCGGCTGCGCTACGGCCCCGGCGTGTCCCCACCCGTTCCTGATCGAATTTGAACGCTTCCAGGCGCCGAAATTCACGGAGCCCACGCTGGCGAATTTTGCCCAGCTTTACGCTGGCGGCGCAATTCCCACCACTATCCGGGATCAGGCCCGGGCAGCGCTGAACCACACCTACAGCGGCTTCTACATCCAGGACAAGTGGCGGGCCTCGAATAAGGTAACGGTGAATTACGGCGTGCGGTGGGATTTCGAGACCTGGCCGTCCAAGGCGCTCAACAACAGGTACAACAATTTTGACCCGCGCCTGGGTATCGCCTACAACGTAGGCGGACCTTGGAATGTTGTCGTCCGTGCCGGCTCCGGCCTGTTCCACGGTATCGTTCCCGAGCGTCTTCTGGCCTGCCAGGCTCCTGTCTGTGGAGGCCTCGGGAAGTTCCCCGGCTTTAACAATGTCGTTGATAACCTCGACAGCAGGACGCTGGACTGGGCCTATGCGGGCGCGCCCGCGGAAACGAATGCTGCCCTGGCCAGCCTGCTGGCCACAGGCACGTATACGGACGCAGCACCAGTTCCCGCGTACGTGACTGCGACCCCGAACACCTGCCCGGTGAATCGCGCGCTCACGGGTCCGGCGGCAAATCTGGCGGATTGCATTGACACCTTCTTCGGTCCTGAGACCGTGGTGCGTTTCGACAGAAATCACAAGAATCCCTATGGCGTCCAGTCCAGCCTGAGCGTGGAATTCGATCCGGTCAAAGACACGACGGTCAGCGTGACCTACCTGCGCACCAAGGGAGTGCACCTGGGCAGCTTTTTGAACATCAATCAGCCCCTCCCCTCGGGCCAGGATATGGTTCACGATTCCGCAGGGAAGGCGGGGCTCAAGAACGTGTTCTTCATCCCCTCGTCATTTGGAGTGCCTCCGCACACGGTCCCCGGAACGGCGTGTATCAACCAGGGGCTTCCCTGCCCGTTCAATTATGCGAGTTACCTCTTCGCGACTTCGCGGTGGAACTCGAATTTCAACGGCCTGCTGGTCAACGTGAATAAGCGGCTCGGCCACCACTTCAGCGGCGGGATCAGCTATACCTATGCGCACTCGATTGACGACGGGCCGAACCCCAGCTTCGTGCTGATCCCCCAGGACAACCAGAACCTCGGACAGGAAAAGGCCAATTCGGCGGATGACATCCGCCACCGCTTCGTCGGCAATGCGGTGGTTTCCTCGCCGACCACGGGGAGCTTGTGGTTCCGGGACTTCCAGTTGGGAACGATTGTGACCCTGCAATCGCCGGAGTTCTTCACCAAGTTTGCAGGGTTTGACGCCAACGGCGACATCTTTGGAACCAACGACCGCGTGGGGATCGAGGGACGTAACACCTTCCGCGGCAAAAACATCTACACCTTCGACCTCCGCGGCTCGCGGAGTTTCACCATCCGCGAGAATCAGAAGCTGGAGCTCATCGCCGAGGCTTTTAACCTCGCGAATCACGTCAACATCAGATACTTCAACACCGTGTACGGCTCGGCGGACTTCTGCAACTTGACACCTCGGCCGGCCTCCTGTGGTGCGGGTCCTTTCTTTTTCCAGGGCTCCCCGAACCCCAGCTACGGCACGCCGCGCGCCGTATTCAATCCGCGGCAGATTCAATTGGCGCTGCGGTATAGCTGGTAGCTGTGCACGAGTTGCTGGTGGCGCGAGTCACCTTCCATTCGCCGCAGATTCCATTGGCTGCGAAGTTCGCCTTCTAGCGCATTCGAGTGGCTGAGTTTTGCCTGAGCAGCCCGTCGGTGTGGCTCGCGGCGCGGACAAGTTATTCTGTAATGTTTGTTTGTCTGATCGAGAGTGTCAGCGCGGAAATGAATCGTTCCGCGCGCGAACGAAACCAAGGAGCCACCACACCAACATGCGATTCGGCATCTACACAGAAATGCAGACGCCCCCCGGTAAATCCCACGCCGAGATGACTTGGGAAATCTTTCGTCAGATCGAACACGCCGATCAAGTCGGTTTCGATGTCTACTCCGTGATTGACCACCATTTCTTTCAGAAATTTTCCATCTCTGCCAATCCGCTGGCACTTTTCTGCGCCGCGGCCCAGCGCACAGAGCGCATTCGTTTTCGCGTCGCCCTATTCACGCTTCCCCTCGAAAATCCAATGCGTCTGGCTGGACAGATTGCGGAAGCAGACATTCTCACACGCGGGCGGCTCGAATGCGGGTTTGGCCGCGGCCATGCCTGGCTCTTCGGTCCCTCCAACGTCCCGCTTGAGGAAAGCCGCCCGCGTTACGACGAAGCCATCGAAATTTTGATCCAGGCCTGGACGAAGGACAAAATGTCCTATGAGGGCCAGTTCTACAAAGTGAATGACCTTGCCGTCGTCCCCAAACCAGTGCAGAAACCGCATCCTCCTCTATATACAGGCGGAACGAGCGATATCACCTATCAGATGGCCGGCGAGCGTGGGTGGGGAATTTTCGTGCCTCCTCTGCTGCCTTGGGGTGCACTGGAGAAACCGCTCGCCATCTATAAGAAGGCCTGTGCCGAACATGGACACGAGCCGAACATCGTTTACATCCGGCCGGTTTACTTGGACGAAGACGAAAAACAAATTCGCAAGGAAGTGCAGGGTGCGCTGCTCAATTTCCTGACGTTCAATGCCTCGCCGGTGGAATCATTGCAGCAGGAAGCGAAGAAGGCAGAACTTCGCGCCAAGGGCTACGGCTTCTACGCCAGCGGCGCGCTGGAGTCCCTGACTAAACTGACCTACGAACAAATCGTCGACCAGGAGATTGCTTTTATCGGGACGCCGGAGAAGGTGATTCGCCAAATTCAAAACTTGCAAACCAAAGGGGGAATCGGCGAATTGGCCATCGTCGCCAATTTTGGCGGAATCGAACACTGGAAATCCATCAAGACGCAGCACCTCTTTGCCGAGCGCGTGATGCCCGCCTTCCGAGGAATCGCCGCTGCCTCCCAAGTGGGCGCATGAACACGTACGCAAACTTTCCGCCGCGGCCGGACCAATTAAATCGATGAGTTCATCGCCAGAAGTAAGCGCCTCAGAATCGGACATGCTCTCCGAACGGAGCGAGACGTTTGCTCCGCTAAGCGCGCGGCGGCTGCTCCTCCTGGGCGGCATCGGCCTGATCCTGATCGGAATGATTTTTGGCGACATCTTCGCAGTATTTGTTCTGCACCAGAATGCCGCCCGAGCCGGAGCGAGCCTTTCGAATGCGGCGCACGCGGCCCTAGCTGGTGATGCCGCTGCGGTCCTTACAAATTTTCAAGAAGTTGGCAGTTTCCTCGAAAATCGCGGCACCAAAGTTGACACCCACGTCCACATGATTGCGTTCGGTTACCTGGCGTTAATGCTCGCGCTTCTAGCGCCATGGATGGCGCTCTCACCAATCACACAAAAATGGTTGGCCTGGCTGTTTCTATGCGGCGCCGGATTGCTGCCGTTCTGCGTGTTCCTCATCCATTATGTTGGGCTGGCTCATAGTCCGCTAAAGGCTATCGGCTGGGCCAGCATCTTTGCGGATCTCGGCGGCTTGTTTGTAATCGTTGCGGTGGTTGGTTATCTCTCCGGGCTTGTAAAGCACTTTCTCTCCGGAGAGCGCCCGGCAGTCCAAGACGATCTGCTTGCGGATTCGAGTGTCTCAGGACGCATGCTGCTTGCGGGAGGCGTGTTTCTGGTGCTCCTCGGATTTCTCCACGGCAGTTATTACGCCGCTGTGGACCTCTATCGTCACGAGGCGCTCGACTATTCGATTCTTTCGCGAATCAGCGACGGAGCAGCAGCTCAAAACGCCGCGGCCGTGGAGAGCGGACTAGCCGCGTACGGCGAACTGCAGGGCGACAAGGCAGTGAAAATCGCCGCACACGCTCACATCATCGAGTTTGGCCTTCTTTCCATCTTGCTCGCTTTCTTCCAACCCTATGTGAATCTGCGCGAGATCTGGAAGCGGCGCTGGGCCATTGTGCTCTTGATTGGATCCGTGCTTCTGCCCGTTTGCGTGCTGCTCGAGTTGAAGTTTGGGTTGGTCGCGGGCGGATTGGCGGACCTGGGAGGCCTGCTCGTGATCGTGGCGCTTCTGGCCATGTGGATCGGGGTCTTGCGTTACACCCGCCGCCTGGACGGGGGAGGCGCAATTTGAGCGGCGCGCGCCAGCTGCTCCTTGCAGGCGGGATTGCCCTCGCCGTATGGGGCATGGGCTACGGCCTATGGTACGCCGTGTTTGCCGAGCACCAGGCACTTGAAGCGATCGGCTCATCACTGGCAGCAGGATTCAGCGGAGCCGCAGCTCGGAATCCGGTGCTCGCCGAGAGGTCCCTTCAGCAATACCAGCAAGCAAAATACGTTTACGACCGGCATGTGGATGTGCACGGCCATTGGATTGGCCTCGCAATGGTCTTAATCGTATTGGGGATTGGCCTCGATCGCCTGGCGTTCTCGGAGCGGAACAAGATTCTTCTGTCCATCGGCGCAGTGCTCGGTTCTGTTCTCTTCCCGCTGGGTGTCTTGCTTCAGATTCCGAATCACGGCAACGGACCGCGCGCCCTCGCTGTCTTTGGATCGGCGCTCGTCATCTTTGCCCTCGCGGTTTTCGCATTGGGATTCGCGCGTAAGCCATCAAATTCGAAAGAAACTCGGCATAACTAAAACGGTCTGGCCGGGGAACTCCCCTGCTGCCCACTATGTCGCCGAGGAAGCTCGCGATTGTCTACAAAAAAGTACTAGTAGGCGCGAGCGAAGATCGCGCGCTCCGTGGCGGGCTGGCCGCAGCAAACGCAATTCCCGCTTCCACCCTCCTGTTCCAGGGGAATGCAGCGCATTGTGGCGCGGGTTTCTTCCTTGATTTTGGCTTCGCAATCGGCACTCCCGCACCAGAAGGAGTAGGCAAAGCCATTTTCAACGGCCTTCTTCAGGTCGTCGTATGTTTCCGCATCGTGTGTGTTGCTCTTGCGGAAGGCCAGCGCCCTGTCGTGTAGCGATTGCTGGATTTCCGCCAGCAACCGTTCGATCGTTGCGGGCAGATCGGCAAGTGAAGCGCTGATTTTTCCTTCCCTGCCAGGGCGGTCACGGCGAGCTAGGACGGCGGCTTGTTTGGCGACGTCCTTCGGTCCGAGCTCCACGCGCAGAGGGACTCCGCGCATCTCCCAATCATTGAATTTCCAGCCGGGACTAGCGCCT
>WNFI01111509.1_pt3 | contig 16870 bp, 15 predicted proteins | sample 5400471 | NCBI WGS metagenome assembly WNFI01 (sample SAMN13153348, study PRJNA577476) | soil metagenome | isolation source: 100 cm saprolite on Douglas fir-dominated hillslope | place: USA:California | collected 2013-09-17 | reverse complement strand
GCCAGCGCGCTGCCGGCGGCACGCGCGCTCGGGAACCGCTCCTGCGGATCTTTCCGGAGGAGGGTGAGGATCGCCGTCTCGAGGGCGTCCGGAAGGCCGGGCCGGTGGCGCGAAGGTGGCTCCGGCGGCATCACGAGGTGCATCTGGAGCAGCCGGAGGAGCTCGTCGTGCACGAAGGGCTTCTTGCCCGTGAACATCTCGTAGGCGACGACGCCCAAGGCGTACAAATCGCTCGTCTCCCCGGCCGCGCCTCCCGAGATCTGCTCGGGGGAGAGGTATTCCGGCGTGCCGACGATCATCCCGGCCTGGGTGACGCCGGCCGCCGCGCGCTGGCGGGCGATCCCGAAGTCCATGATCTTGGCCAGTCCTTCCCGGGTCAGGAAGATGTTGCCGGGCTTGATGTCGCGGTGGATGACGCCCTCGGCGTGGGCGGCGGCGAGGCCCGCGCAGACCTGGATCAGGCAATCGAGGCCTCGGCGGAGCGGCCAGGCGGATCCGATGAGCTCCTCCACGCTGTGGCCGACGAGCAGCTCCATGCTGATGTAGCGGTGTCCCCGGTGATTGCCGATGTCGTACAGGCGGGTGACGTTCGGGTGCACCAGCCGCCGCGAGACCTTGAGCTCCTGGCGGAACCGGGCCAGGCCCTCTTCGTCGTCCGGAGCGGGACGGAAGACCTTCAACGCGACTTCCTCCGTCAGCTCGAGGTCGCGGGCCCGATACACGGTGGCCATGCCGCCACGCCCGATCTCGGCCTCGATGCGATACCGGTCGGCGACGGTCGTGCCCGCGGCGAACGTCGGCGACGGCGGCGGAGCGTCGAGGTCGATCGCATCGAGACGCCGGGTGGCGCCCGCGGGCGATCCCGCCGCCGGCGGCGCATCCGACGCCGGTCGCGCGGAGAGGCCGCTGCGCCGTGCCGCGCGCCGAAAGCGCTCGTCCTCACCGAACACCTGGGCCAGCGTGCCGTCGAGGGCAGGCGAGTCCTGGTGCAAGTCGGCCAGGCGCTGCTCGACGCCGCGATAGCCCGGTCCGCGGGCCATGACCTTCTCGAAGACCTCCTCCGCGTTCTCCGGCATCCCGTGCCGCAGGTAGAGCTCGCCGAGGTCGTAGAGGACGGGCAGGTCCGCGTCTCCCTCCGCACCCGCGGCGATGAAGGAGCCCACGAACTGCTCGAAGCGGACACCGAGGGTGTCGAGCTGGCAGGCCAGACGCACGGCGATGCGCGCGGCCTCGCGGTAGCGGGAGTCCCGGGGCGCCACCCGCAGCAGCCTCTCCAGGCCGGCGGCGGCATCGCCCGCTTCCACGTGGCATTCCGCGGCCTCCAGGAGGTGGCCGGCGTCCGAGAGCATTCGCGCCGCGGCGTCGAGCCGGCCGCATTCCCGCATCACCCGCACGCCGTCCGCGATCGCACCGGCCTGCACGTACGCGCGCGCCGCCTCTTCCGCCCGGCCGCCCTGTTCGAGGCGGCGGGCGCTCTCCAGGGCCGCCGGGTCCGGCGGACCGGCCATGACTAGTCCGCCTCCCGGGGAAGCGCGGCCAGGGCGGAGCCCAGCATCTCCGGATGGTTCGCGACCTTGAGCGCCTCTGCGGGCTCGATGACGCGGGTGCGGACGTAGCCGAGCAGGCAGCGGTCCAGGCTCTGCATCCCGCTCGTCTCCGGGCTCGCGGACTGCAGGTGGGCCTCGAGCTGGTGGAGCTTGTCCTCGCGGATCATGTTGGCGACGGCGTAATCGTGCAGCAGCACCTCGACCGCGGCCACGCGTCCCTCGCCCCCCCGCCGGCGACAGAGTCGCTGGGCCAGCACCCCCCGCAGGAGCACCGAGATCATGCCGCGCATGTGGTCGCGGCTCGACTCCGGGACGAGGTCGATCAGGCGGTGGATCGACTTCGCGGCCGAATTCGTGTGGAGGGTGGCGAACACGAGCACGCCCGTCTCCGCGGCGGAGAGGGCGAGGGAGACGCTCTCCAGGTCGCGCAGCTCCCCGACCACCACCACGTCGGGGGCCTCCCGCAGCGCGGCGCGGAGCGCGCCCGCGAAGGTCTCGGCGTGGGTGCCCACCTCGCGATGGGTGACGAGGCTCTGGATCGGATCGTGGATGAACTCGATGGGGTCTTCGATGGTGACGATGTGGCGCGCATACGAGCGGTTGATCTCGTGGATGATCGCGGCCAGGGTCGTCGTCTTCCCCGATCCCGTGGGGCCGGTGACGAGGACGAGGCCGTTGGCGAGGCGGGTGAAGTTCCGGACCGCCCGCGGAAGGTCGAGCTCGTCGATGTCGGGGATGCGGCGGGGGATCACCCGGAACACGGCCCCGATGCCGTGCTTGTGGAAGAAGACGTTGCCGCGGAACCGCGCCTGCCCTTCGAGGTCGTAGACGAGGTCCAGGTCCTTCTCCGTCTCGACCGTCTTCCGCTGCGCGTCGGAGAGGATCTCCAGGAGGAGGCGGCGCGCCTCCAGGTCGGAGAGGGTCCGGAAAGGCAGGGGGACGAGCTCGCCGCTCAGGCGCACGATGGGCGGGGCGCCCGCGCAGAGGTGGAGGTCGCTGGCGCGCTGCTCGACGACGAGGCGGAGGAATGAGTCGATGCGCGCCATGGGCGGGCCTCGCGTCCCCTACGACCGTTCCGCGCGCCCGGGAGGCGCGGCGGGAGCGGAAGCGGGCGATTCGTCCTTCTCGAATTCCTTCTTGCTCGACGCGCGCATGTAGGCCTCTTCCGGCGTGATGACGCCGTCCCGCACCAGGCGCCGCAGCTCGGTGTCCATGGCTTGCATGCCCGATTCGCGCGCGGTGGCCACCACCGCCGGGATCTGGAAGGCCTTTCCCTTGCGGATGAGGTTCGCCACCGCGTCGTTGTTGAGGAGGACCTCGGCCGCCAGCACGCGGCCGGAGCCGTCGCGGCGAGGGATGAGGTGCTGGCAGAGCACCGCCTGGAGGCTGTCCGCGACCATGGAGCGGACCTGGTCGCGCGAGTGCGGCGGAAAAGCGTTGACGATGCGGTCGATGGTGGTGTCCGCGGACGCGGTATGGAGGGTGCCGAAGACGAGGTGCCCGGTCTCGGCGGCGGTGACGGCGAAGGAGATGGTGGGCAGGTCGCGCATCTCGCCGACCACGAGGACGTCGGGGTCCTGCCGCAGCATGGAACGCAGGGCGGTGGCCGTCGAGCGCAGGTGCGTCCCGACCTCACGCTGGTTGACCAGGCCCCTGCGGCGCGGGTACACGAACTCGATCGGGTCCTCGAGGCTGATGATGTGCCGGCTCGTGTCACGGTTGATCATGTCGACGATGGCGGCCAGGGTCGTGGATTTCCCGGAGCCCGTCGGCCCCCCCACCAGGACCAGGCCGTCACGGAAGGCGGCGAAGCTCTCGACCACCGGCGGCAGGCCGAGGGTCTCCAGCGCCGGGACGTGGGAGGGGACGGCGCGGAACACGGCGCCCATCCCGCCGAGCTGGCGGTAGACGTTGGCGCGGAAACGCAGCCCGTGGGACAAGACCTCGTACGAGAAATCGACTTCGCGCCCGGCCCGGAGCTCGGTGGCCTGCACCGAGGAGAGGCGGGGAGCCAGGAGCGTCTCCACGGCGTTCCCGCTCAGCCGCGCCGATTCCAGGCGTGCCATGCGCCCGAGCTTCTTCAGGTACGGCGCCTGCCCGGGGGACAGGATGAGGTCGTCGGCCCCTTTTTCCACGCAGGCGACGAGCAGCGCATCCAGGGAGGAGAGGCCTCCCCGGGCCGTCAGCGGCCTCGCCGCGATCTTCCAGCGGCCCAGCGCGTCCCTGGCCGCCTGCCGCACCGCCGCGTTGGGATCGCTGAGCACGCGCTCGACGAGCGGGGCCTGCGCCACCGCCCGCAGCCCATCCAGGCACTCCACCGCCTTGAGGCGCACGTCGGGGTCTTCGGCGTCGAGCAGGCTGGCGACCTCGGCCGCCGTCTCCGTGGCCCGGAGATCGAGCAGGGCCTGGAGACAGACGAGCTCCGCCCCGGGGACGGATTGCATGATGTTGACGATATCGGGCACCACGCGCGGGTCACGGAAGGCGGCCAGGGCTTCGACCGCGCGCTCGCGCACCCACCAGTCGTCGTCCATCATGGCCGTGCGGACGAGCAAGGCGATGGCGTCCGGATCGTTGAGGCGGGCCAGCACCTCCACCGCGAAGCGCCGCACGACGTCGGAAGGATCGGCCACCAGCTCGGACAGCAGCGGCGTGAGCGCGCGCCCGGCCAGCTCGACCAGGGCGTCGACGACGCGCTCGCGCACCCACCAGTCCTCGTCGCGCAGGAAGCGGACGAGCTTCGGCCACAGGTCCTCCTTGCCGCTGGTGACCGAGCGCGCGAGGTCGGCGGCCATCCGGCGCAGGTTCACGTCGCCGGTGCGCAGGAGGTACACGATGGTGCGCGAGAAGTCGATGCGGCGCTCCTGGCTCAGGCGGGCGAGGATCTCCGCCGCCCGCGTCCGCACGTTGAGGGTGCGATGGCCGAGGGCGTCGACGACGGCGGGCACGATGGCGTCGTTGCCGATCGCCTCCATCGCGCCAAGGGCGGCCAGGCGGACGTTCGTGGGCCCGTCCAGGAGCTTTCGCTCGAGCGTCTCCACCGCGCGCGCGGAGTCGAACCGCTGCAGGCCCGCGATCGCGGCCATCACCACGTTGGGGCTGTCGTTGTCGAGGAAGCGGGCGAGGGTCTCGAAGTACTGGGCCTCCGTGCACAGGGCGGCGTAGGCGGCAATGGAGTCCATCACCACCGCTTCACTGTGATCGGCGAACGCCTGCGTCATGGCCTCCAGGGCCGTGACCAGGCTGGCCGCGACGTACCGGCGATCCGCGAGATAGCGGAGGGCCTGGCGTTTCTCGAGAGGCTTGCCCACCGCCAGCACCGCGGCCAGGGCGGGGATCGCATGATGCCCGGCCAGGGGGACGATGAGATCGATGGCCTCACGCCGGCCGGGGAAGTCGCGCTCCGCCATCATCGACGAGATCAGCTCGAGCACGGTCTTTCCGCCGACCTGCTTGAGGATGCCCGCGCCCAGGGAGCGCAGCTCCTCGTCGCGTGACCGGAGCAGCTCGCACACCTGCGGGTGGTCGGCCACCGCCGTCACCTGGGCCATGAGGGGCGCGATGGTGGCCCGCACCTCGTGGTCCGGAAACTTCAAGGTGTTGAAGTAGTGCGCGAACAGCGTGTGGTCGCGGACGTGCCCGGCCAGGCGTGCGAAGGCCGCGCAGCGGCGCCGGTGGAGCACGGCGTCGCCGGTGAGGGCCCGGTCGGTGAGGGTCTTGAGCATCGCGAGGACGTCCTCAGGGGCCACGCCCTCGACGCGGCCGAGGAAGGCCTCGCATTCTTCGGCGTTGCTCCAGGCCGCCGTTCGGTACGCGAGAAGCTGATCGCGATTCAACCTGATCCAGGCACGGGCCCGCGAGTCTAACGCGAGCGAATCCCCGCGTCCAAGCGGGGGGTCCTTGCGCGGGCGCGCGGTGATCCGCGTCACCCTGGGGTGAGGCGCGAATTCCCGGTACCCCCCGTTACCGGGTCTCCGACTCCCCCCACTTCAGCTTGGTGCGCAGCACCTCGAAGTAATCGCGTTGCGCCTTGACGAGGCGGATGGTGCGCGGGCTGCGGGTGACGGTCACGACGTCGCCGCCGCGCAGGGGGAAGCCGCGCTGTCCGTCGAGGGTGAGGTGCGCGTCGCTCTCGCGCCCCGCGCGCAGGCGCACCTCGATCGACGAGCGGTCGCTCACGACCAGGGGACGATTGGTGAGCATGTGCGGGCAGATGGGCGTGAGGACCACCGCGTCGAGCGTGGGGTGGAGGATCGGACCGCCCGCGGCGAGGTTGTAGGCGGTCGAGCCCGTGGGTGACGAGACGATGAGCCCGTCCGCGCGGAACGCGGACACGAAGAGTCCGTCGACGGCCACGTCCAGCTCGATGATGCGGGACAGCGCCGCCTTGGTCACCACGACGTCGTTGAGGACGTCGCCCGTGGTGTCGGGGGTATCCCGTTGCTGCACACGGGCACGGAGCATCCGCCGCTCTTCGAACCGGTAGTCACCGCTCAGCACGCCTTCGAGGGTCGGGTACAGCTCGGCCATGGTGATCTCGGTGAGGAACCCGAGGCTGCCGAAGTTCACGCCCAGCACGGGCACCGGACGATCGACGAGGTGGCTGGCGGCGAGAAGGGTGCCGTCCCCGCCCAGCACCACGAGCACGTCCGCGGTGGCGGCCACTTCGCGGCTCGAGGCCACCCCGCAGGCCACGCGGGCCGCCACTTCCACCAGCGCGGCCGTGTGTTGGTCGAGGCAGGCCCCGACGCTGCGCTCCTGCAGCCAGGCCACCAGGTCGCGCACGGCCGGTCCCGCCTGGCCGAGGTCCGGCCGCACCAGGATGCCGACGGTGCTCATCCGCGCACCGTCCTCGCCAGCAGCTCCTCGAGCGTTCTCGCCTCCAGCGGCCGCGCCCTCCCCGTCCGCAGATGGAGGAAGAACTCGCGGTTGCCCTCCATGCCCGCGATCGGCGACGGGCACGCCCCGACCACGACGAGCTTCGCCTCCGATTGGGCCGCGGCCGCGACGTCGCGCAGGGCCTGCAGGTGCTTCTCCGGGTCCTTCACGATACCACCGCGCCCGACCTGCCCGCGCCCGACCTCGAACTGCGGCTTGACCAGGACGACCGCGTCGGCGTCCGGGGCCAGCACCGAGCGCAGCGCACTCAGGATCTTGGTCACCGAGATGAACGATACGTCCACGGTGGCGATGCCGCAGGGCTCGGGCACCTCGCGCGGCGAGAGATGGCGGGCGTTGACGCGCTCGAGCACGACCACGCGCGCGTCCCCGCGGAGGCTCTCGTGGAGCTGGCCGCGGCCCACGTCCACGGCATAGACGCGCATGGCGCCTTGCTGCAGGAGGGTCTCCGTGAACCCCCCGGTCGAGGCTCCGACGTCGAGGGCGATACGGCCGCGCGGATCGACGCCGAACGCGTCGAGCGCGCCCTCGAGCTTGATCGCGCCCCGGCCCACGTGCTCGGGGCCCGGGAGCACGTCCACCGCCGCCTCCGCGCGCACGGCGGTGCCGGCCTTGGTCGCGGGCTGGCCGTCGACGCGTACGCGCCCGGCCATGACCAGGGCCTGCGCCTTCTCCCGCGACGGGGCCAGCCCATGCTCGACCAGGAAGACGTCGAGCCGAACCGACGTCAGCGAGACCTCACGCGTGTCGATCGACGATGAGGCCGGCCAGGCCGCGGAGGACCGCTCCCCGCTCGCCCAGAGGCGCGATCGCGGCCTGAGCGTCGGAGAGAAGCCGCGCCGCCGTCTGGCGGGCGCCGTCGAGGCCCAGGAGCCGCACGTAGGTCGCCTTGCCCGCGGCGGCGTCCTTGCCCGCGGTCTTGCCGAGCTGCGCCGCGCCTTCCGTCGCGTCGAGGATGTCGTCCACCACCTGGAAGGCGAGGCCGATGGCCTCTCCGAACCGCGCCAGGCGGCCGAGATCGTCTTCGCTCGCGCCCCCCAGCACGCCCCCGCCCACCACGCAGGCGCCGAGCAGCGCGCCCGTCTTGGCGCGGTGAAGGCGCTCCAGTTCCGCGAGCCCGACGTCGTCGCGGCCTTCCGCCTCCAGATCCGCCACCTGTCCGCCGATGAGGCCCGACGTGCCGGCCGCCGCGCCCAGGATGGCCGCCGCGCGCAGCCGGCGGGACAGGCGCTCGTCGGACGCGTCGCGCGGATCGACGTCCACGAGCAGATGGAAGGCCTGGGTGAGGAGGGCATCGCCGGCCAGGATCGCGATGGCCTCGCCGAAGACCTTGTGCGAGGTCGGCTTGCCGCGGCGCAGGTCGTCGTTGTCCATGGCCGGGAGGTCGTCGTGGATCAGGCTGTAGGTGTGGATCATCTCGACGGCGCAGGCCAGGGGCAGAAGGGCGTCGTCGGTGCCCCCCACCGCTTCGCCCGCGGCCAGGACCAGCAGCGGCCGGATGCGCTTGCCGCCCGCGAACAGGCTGTAGCGGACGGCGCGATGGATGGTCGGAGGCCAGAGGGACTCCGCGGGCAGGGCGGCGTCGAGCGCGGCCTCGATCCGCGGCCGCCGCGCCTCCAGCCACTGGCGGCCACCACCGTCGGTGGGTGGCTGCTCCGCGGCGAGGTCTCCCCTCAGCGCCTCACCCGTTGCCGCCGGTGAACGGCGCCTTCTTGGGACGGCCATCGGCATCCACGACGAGATCGCCGCGCGCGTCCTTGAGGAGCAGCTCGATCTTGCCCTCCGCCTCCTCCAGCTTGGCGTGGCACAGGCGCGAGAGCCGCACTCCCTCCTCGTAGAGGAGGAGCGACTGCTCGAGCGGAAGGTCGCCCTTCTCGAGCTTCTGCACGATCTCGTCCAGCTTCTGGAGGGCCGCCTCGAAGGTGGGGGTCTCCTCCGCGGTCACACGTCCTCCTTTCCGGTGACGCGCGCGGCCAGCGCGCCCGTCTGCACCCGGATGCGGACCGGATCGCCGACGGAGACCTCGGCCGCATCGCGCACGAGGCGGCCGGAGCCGTCGAACACGAGCGCGTAGCCTCGCCCGAGCACGGCCAGGGGCGAGAGCGAGTCCAGCTTGCCGGCCAGGCGTGCGAAGGCCGCCCGTCGTGCCGCGACGTACGGGCGCGCCCAGCCCGCCAGCCGGCCCTCCTGGGTCGCGACGCGCATCCGCTGCTGTGCGATCTGCCGGTCCCATCGGAACGCCTCCAGCCGCTCGCCCGCCCGGCGATACCGCTCCCGGGCGCGCTCCACGCGGCGGAGGAGCCCCGTCCGAGTCCTCCGCGCGAGATCGTCCACGCGCTGGGCCTGGTTGCGGATGCGGCCGCGCTCCGCTTCGAAGACGCGGTGCTGGGTGAGCGCGTTGACTCGCGCGCGCACCCGGGCCAGGCGGATGTTCAACGCCCCGTCCGCGCGGCGGCGCAGCGCTTCGATGCGCGCGCCGAGCTCGTCCTTCGCGCCCACCACGATCTCCGCCGCCGCGGACGGGGTGGCCGCGCGCACGTCGGCCACGAAGTCCGCGATCGTGAAGTCCGTCTCGTGCCCGACGGCGGAGATCGTCGGGATCTTCGACTCGGCCAGGGCCCGCGCCACCAGCTCCTCGTTGAAGGGCCAGAGGTCCTCGAGGCTCCCCCCGCCGCGAGCCACGATCAGCACGTCGAAGCCGCCGGCGCGACTGAGGGCGCGGATCCCGCGCACGATGTCGGGCACCGCTTCCGGGCCCTGCACGCGCGCGGGATAGATCGCGATCTCGAGGTTCGCGTAGCGCCGCTCGACCACGCGCAGGATGTCCTGGATGACGGCGCCGGTGGGCGAGGTCAGGACGGCGATGCGGCGCGGCAGCATGGGGAGCGGCCGCTTGCGCGCGGCCGCGAACAGGCCTTCCTTCTCGAGCTTGGCCTTCAGCTCCTCGAAGGCCTGCTGCAGCGATCCCTTGCCCAGGGGCTCGATGACCTCGACCGCGATCTGGTACTCGCCTTTCGGCGGATAGACGCGCACCGCGCCCCGCACGAGCACCTTCATGCCGTCCTTGGGCTTGAACTTGATGAGCCGGGCCGCCGTCTTCCAAACCACCGCGCGCACCTGCGCGCTCGAATCCTTGAGCGAGAAGTACCAGTGGCCGGAGGCGGGCATGGTCACGTTCGAGACCTCGCCTTCGACCAAGACGTCGAAGAACTCGGTCTCGAGGACGCCCTGCAGGCGGTCGGTGAGCTGGCTGACCGTCCAGGTGCGACGCTGCGGCTTCGGCTTCTCCGCGCCCGGTCCGAAATCGAGCCCTTTCTGCTGCTCCATGTCTCCGCGCATTCTACGGCGGAACGCGGACGGCCAAATGGACGGAGACGGGAACGGGAACGGGATCGCACGATCGCGGCGGCGGAAGCCGGCGCTCTGGGGCGCGCGTAGCGAGGGAGGCGTACGACCGCGGAGGCATGCGAGCCCCACCTCGCGACGTCATGCCCCCAGGTGCTCGAGCTCAATGAAGGATGGGCGAGCGGCCGGGACCGCCGACCGAGCGGCGCGACCACGGCGCCGGCTGACCCTCGCCGCGCGTTCAGGTGACCCTACGCACCCGCACTCTGTGGGCACGCCAGAAATGAAAATGGGGCGCCCGGCCCGATCTGGCCTGGCGCCCCGCACGGCTCGGAACTTGGAGCGGTTACTGCTTGGCGGGAGCAGCGGCCTTCGCCGGCGCGATGGCGATGACCTTGACGTGCTCACCCTTCGAGTTGTCCCAGCAAGTGAGGCTGACCTTGTCGCCGGCCTTCGTGGTCTTGAGAGCGCCCGCGGCCTTGGCGTCCACCGGGACGGTCTTGTTCTCCTTGTCGCCCTTGATGGTGATCGTGTTCTTCTCGGCGTCGACGGAGACGACCTCGGCGGCAACTTCGTGCGTCTTCCCCTTGTCCGCAACGGCCTTCGTGGCCTCGGCCTTCGCCTCGGTCTTCGCGGCGACAGCCTTCTCGGGCGCCTTCGGCGCCTCGGGCTTCTTGGCCTCGTCGGCAACGGCCACGCCGGCCACGAAAACGAGGGACAGCAGCAGGGCAAACTTCTTCATGTGTTTCGCAATCTCCTTGGCAACGGGGCAGATTCGCCCACGTGCGGGACGTAAAGCGAGCAAGGCCGGTGCCATCACGACAAACTTGTCGTGTCGCGCCCTAAACCCGCGACCGGAAAGCGGAATGCGGAGGCGGGCGAAGCGCCCGCTCAGGGGGCGCCCGCTCCTTTTGGTGCAGCGGGTGCCCCATCCAGTGCACCCTGCATCTTCTCGAGACGGTACTGCAGCGTGCGCCGGCTGAGGCCCAGCAGCCGGGCCGCCCGCGACACGTTGCCCGCGGATTTCTGAAGCGCCTTGACGATGAGGGCGCGCTCGAGCTCCTCGATGTCGATGCCGGATTCGGGGATGTCGAGGTCGAAGAGCCCGCGCCGCGCGCTCAGGCCCGAGCGCACGGCGGCGGGCAGGTCGGCGGGGAGGATGCGGTCGTCGTCCCCCAGCAGCAGCGCGCGTTCGATCACGGACTCCAGCTCCCGCACGTTCCCGGGCCAGTCGTAGCCCATGAGGATCTTCAGCGCCTCGTCCGTGATCGCGCGCTTGCGCCCGCCCGCGTACTTGGGGATGAAGTGCTCGACGAGCAGCGGGATGTCCGTGCGCCGCTCGCGCAGGGGGGGCAGGGCGATGGGGATGACGTTCAGCCGGTAGTACAGGTCCTCGCGGAAGCGTCCTTCGCGCACCGCCTTCTCGAGATCGTGATTGGTGGCGGCCACGATGCGGACGTCGATCTTGATGCGCTCCGTCCCGCCCACGCGCAGGATCTCCCGCTCCTGCAGGGCGCGCAGCAGCTTCACCTGCAGGTCGCGCTTGAGGTCGCCCACCTCGTCGAGGAAGAGCGTCGACCCCGAGGCCTGCTCGAAGAGGCCGACCTTGCGCCCCTCCGCGCCCGTGAACGCGCCCTTCTCGTATCCGAAGAGCTCGGCCTCCAGGATGCTCTCGGGCAGCGCGGCCACGTTGACGGCGTAGAAGGGCCGGCCCCGGCGATCGCTCTCGTGATGCAGGGCCTTGGCCACGAGCTCCTTGCCGGTGCCGCTCTCGCCGTAGATGAGGACGGTCGAGGTCGAGGCCGCCACTTTGTGCACGACGCGGAAGACGTCCTGCATCGAGCCGTGCGCGCCCACGATGTTGTCGAGGCGGAAGCGGTCGCGGAGCTGCTCGTGCAGCATCCGGTTCTCGCGCACGAGGTGGCTGCGCTCCATGGCCCGCCGGAGGACGAGGAGGAGCTCGTCCTTCTCCAGGGGCTTGGTGAGGTAGTCGAAGGCGCCCTTGCGCATCGCGTCCACCGCGCTGTCGATGGTGCCGTGCGCGGTCATGAGGATGACGCAGGGGCCCGCGGGCTGCTTGGGAAGCTCGGAGAGGAGCTCGATGCCGTTCATGTCGGGCATCTTGAGGTCGGTGAGGACGACGTCGAAGGGCTCGGCCACCGCGGCCTGCAGGGCCTGGCGTCCGTTGGAGGCGGCGGTCGTCTCGTAGCCTTCCGCCTCCAGGATCATCTGCAGGATGTCGCGCTGCCTGCGCTCGTCGTCTACGACGAGGACCCTCCCCTTCATAAGCAATGCAGGGGGGCGCGCCACTTCAGATGGATGCGCCCCCCTACGCCCTTCGGGCTACCCCCCCACTCGCTTCGCGCCGCAGTGAATGCGGCGCTCGCTGCTTGTGGCTTGCCGCTCCAAATCACGAGACGAGGGCCTCATGCGAGGCGGCGGCGGCGCGATCGGCGACGAGGGGCAACGTGATGCGCGCGGTGGTGCCGTAGCCGGGCGCGCTCTCGAGGACGATCGTGCCTCCGTGGTCGGACACGATCTTCTTGGTCAAGGCCAGGCCGAGGCCGAAGCCCGTGTCCTTGGTGGAGAAGTACGGCTCGAAGGCGGACTGGATGTCCTCGACCGACATCCCGTGCCCGCTGTCCCGCACCGTCACCACCAGCGTATCCGCCTGCTCGGCGGCGGCCCGCCGCAGCGCGATTCCCAGGACCCCGCCCTCCGGCATCGCGTCCACGGCGTTGATCATCAGGTTGAGGAAGCAGGTCTTCAGGAGCTCCGGGTCGGCGACGATCCGCGGCAGGCCTTCGTCCGCGGCCACCTCCAGGGTGATGCCCTGGTCCCTGGCCTTGTGGTCCACGAGCGCGGCCACCTCGCGCAGCACCTCCTCCACGGAAACGAGGCGAGGGTGGAGGCGCATGGGCTTGCCGAAGGAGAGGAAATCGCCGACCAGCCGGTTCAGCCGGCTGATCTCCGCCTTCATGTTGATGAGGATCCGGTCGAAGTCCTCGCGCGTCTTCGGCTCCTCCGGATGGAGGCGCTCGCGCACGTGGTCGATGGAGAGGTTGATGAAGTTCAGGGGGTTCCGGATCTCGTGCGCGACCGCGGAGGCGAGGCGCCCCAGCGCGCTGGTGCGCTCGGCGAAGTGCAGCCGCTCCTCGAGCGCGCGATGCTCGCGCAGGCGCTCGACCATCTCGTTGAAGCTGCGGGCCAGGGTGCCGATCTCTCCGCCGCCGGCGGGAGAGACCTGCACGCCGAGGTCTCCGGCCGCGACCTTCTGCGCCGCTTCCGTCAGCCGCTGCAAGGGCTGGATCAAGGACCACGAGAGATACAGGGACAGCATGATCCCGAGCGCGAACACGGCGAGGGGGGCGAACAGGCGGCTGAGGAACGCCTCCTGGGAGAGGGCGGAGAAGTCCTCGAGCGTGCTCTGGATCAGCAGGGTGCCGATCCGCTGCTCGCCCACGACGATGGGCACGGTCAGGGTCGAGGTCTTCGCCCCCGCTCCCCGGTTCTCCTCGCCGAGCACGCCGCGGATCACGTACTCCTTCGGTCCCTTCTTCTTGTTGGAGCGCAGGACGCGCTGGCCGACGTTCCGGGGGTCGGTGGAGGCCTGGACCTCGTCGGAGGTGTCGGCGATCGACACGTCCTTGACGCCGAGCTGCCGCAGCTTCTCGGCGAACTGGTCGAGGGTCGCCTTGAGGTCGCCGCCTTCCACCGCCGCCGGCTGCTCCTGGAAGACCTCGATGGCCGTGGAGAGGTCCTCCGTGTAGTCGCGGAGCTGCGAGATCAGCCGGCGCTCGCTGTAGAGGTGGAGGAGGAAGAGGCTGGACACGGAGAGGAGGAGGAGCGACACCATCATCAGCAGGAGCTTCGTCTTGAGGCCGAGATTGTGCAGTCCGGAGCGCGCCAAGCCTTGCGACATGTCGGGAAACAGCATAGTCCCGGCTGGCGGGACAAGTCGAGAGGCCCCCGCCGCCGAGCGGCGGCTAGAGCCGGCCGACGTCGTTCTCGCCGAGGAGCATCCGGTCGATGGCGGTGGCGCGGCCCGTCTTCGGATCCACCGAAACCACCGCCGCCGCGAACCGTGGGTCGCCCTTGGCCGTCTCGAAGCGGCCGGGCATGGCGGTGAGGAAGCGCCGCACGATGGTCTCCGCCTCCACGCCGATCACCGAATCGTAGGGGCCGGTCATCCCGAGATCCGTGCAGTACGCCGTCCCCTTGGGCAGGATCCGGTGATCGCAGGTGGGCACGTGGGTGTGGGTGCCCACCACCGCCGAGACCGTGCCGTCGAGGTGGTAGGCCATGGCCGTCTTCTCGGAGCTGGCCTCGGCATGCATGTCGACGATGATCACGGCCGCTTCCTTGCGCAGCGTCTCGACCTCGCGGGCGCCGAGGGTGAACGGATCGTCCATGGCTCCGTTCATGAACACCCGCCCGCTCAGGTTGAGCACGGCCACGGGGACGTGCGAGTCCTTTCCGCGGCCGACGTAGCTGCCGTGCCCGGGCTGTCCGGCCGGATAGTTGAGCGGGCGGAGGAGCTGGGGGATCTGGTCGACGATGGGGATGATCTCGCGCTTGTCCCAGATGTGGTTCCCCGAAGTCATGCAGTCGACGCCCATGTCCAGGATCTCGTCACAGATTTCCTTGGTGACGCCGAAGCCCCCGGCCGCGTTCTCCACGTTCGCGATGCAGTAGTCCACGTCGTACTTCTTCAAGACGACGGGAAGGGCCTTCTTCATGATGGCCGGCGCCGGGGTGGTGTCCGCGCTGCGAGCGACGCTGAGCACGCTGGCGCCCTTCGACGCGGGCGAGCTGGCGCTGTCCATGCCCACCGGGTATCGGCGCTGGACGTTCACCGACGAGGAGGAGCCCCTGGCCGCGGACGACCTTCTCGTCGACGTGTCCCGCCACGACATGCCCCTGCGCATCGATCAGCCGGACGACGCCGTTTCCTTCCCGGAGACCGCCGCGCGCATGCGCCGTCGCGGGTTCATGTCGATGCTCGCGGTGCCCCTGAGCGCCGCCGGCGGGCCGGCTGGCGCCGTGGTGCTGGCGCGCCGGTTCGGATGGGCCTATGCCGGGACCTCGATGCGCGCGGTCTCCGTGTGCGTCTCGATGGGAGGCCTGTGCCTGGAGCGTGCCCTCGCGCTCACCGCGTTGCGGCGCGAGCTCGAGGCGGCCGGACACCGGCTGCGTGAGCTCGAGAGTCGCTCCCGTTGACGCCGGGTAGCCGCGGCCGGGTGCTCCTCGTCAACGACGAGCCGGCGCTGTTGGAGATCATGGCGGAGACCCTCCAGGAAGCCGGGTTCTCGGTCGAAACGGCCCGGGACGGGCCCGAGGCCCTGGCCCGGATCGAGGCCAACGAGCCGGAGGTCGTGGTTGCCGACGTCGAGATGGGCGTCATGAGCGGCTACGAGCTGTGCCGCCGCGTGCGGGCGTCGGGCCGGGACGCGATCCCGTTCCTGTTCTGCTCCGGCCTCGGCTCGCCGGACTCGCGCGTGGAGGGCCTGCAGGCGGGCGCGGACGACTATCTCGTGAAGCCGGTGACCAGCGAGGAGCTGATCCTCAAGCTGGCCCGCCAGGTGGACCGCGCCCGCAAGCTGCGCGACGCGGGAAGCGCGGCCCGCCCCGCCGGCGTGAACGCGGCCACCCTGGCCGCGATCGAGGCGCGGCTCACCGTTCAGGGGACCGCGCTCGTGCGGCTGGGCCGGTTCGAGGTGCGCGCCATCCTCGGCCGCGGGTCGATGGGCACCGTGTTCAAGGCCTGGGACCCCAAGCTCGAACGCTGGGTGGCCATCAAGACGGTGCGCGCCGGGGCCGGCATGGCGGAGTTCTGGGACGGCGACGTGGTCCGGGGCCTGGTGTCGGAAGCGGCGATGGTGGCGCGCTTCAACCATCCGCACGTCGTCTCCGTGCACGACGTGCAGGACGCGACCGACGCCGCCTACATCGTCATGGAGTTCGTGGACGGGATGAGCCTCGAGGACCTCCTGCACCGGAGCCGCCTCGTCCCGGCCCAGGTGGTGCCGCTGCTCCAGGCGCTGGCGAGCGCGCTGGCGGCGGCGCACGCCGTGAACGTGCTCCACCGCGACGTCAAGCCGGGCAACGTGCTGCTCGGGCGCGACGGCGCCATCCGGCTCACCGATTTCGGGATCGCGTCCTTCGTGTCCGCGCAGATGCGGCAAACCCTCTTCGGCACCCCCGGCTACATGCCGCCGGAGACGCTGCGCGGCAAGGGCTTCGACCCGTCCGGGGACCTCTTCGCGTTGGGCGCCGTGGCCTACCGGTGCCTGACCGGCCACGCCGCCTTTGGCGGCCGCACGACGGCGGACATCCTGATGAGCACCTTGAAGGCACGGATGAAGCCGCTGCGTGACGAGTGCCCGGACCTGCCGGAGGAGCTGGTCGCGATCGTCTCCGGACTGCTCGAGCCCGATCCCGCGAAACGCATCGCGGACGCGGCGCGGCTGAGCGGAGATCTGGCCCGGATGTCGGCGAGTCGGGGATGGCGGTGGACGCTCGCTGATCCCGGGGCGGCGGCGGCGGCGACTCTTCCCTCCCCGGCCTCCGACGCACCCCACGCCCAGGTCGTGGACAAGATCGATTCCGGCGAGGTGCTCAAGGGCTGATGAGTCTTGCTCCGGCCATTCTCTTCCTCCATCTGAGCGACGGTCTCACAGACTAGCGCACTTCAGCCTTCCTCCTTGGTGGCAAGTAGTGGAACCGGACCAGATAGACATTCTCGCCCTTGCCATGCTTCGCGATCTTGAGGAGGTCGACCACGCCCTTGAAACCCGACTCTCGCGCCAGCTGTGGAGTGATGTCCGCAAGGCTGATCGGTAGGACTGAATCGACTTCGATCTCACCCTCGTCCATCCGGTAGCAGTGTCCGACCTTGACATGGGGTCGCATCCATATCCGGACGCTGCACGTGATTTCGCCTCGACGGACTCCGTCGCGCAGCCGCTTCGTGAAGATCATCTTGTCCGCCCGACACTCGGCTAGGAACCTCTAACCGCTCCAGTCGAACAGTACCTTCTCGTGCCGGGCGCCCTGATAGTAATAGTCGTGGGTCACGT
>WNFI01101705.1_pt1 | contig 16872 bp, 13 predicted proteins | sample 5400471 | NCBI WGS metagenome assembly WNFI01 (sample SAMN13153348, study PRJNA577476) | soil metagenome | isolation source: 100 cm saprolite on Douglas fir-dominated hillslope | place: USA:California | collected 2013-09-17 | reverse complement strand
ATGGATGTCAACGCTGGTACGATTGCCGAGGGCGTCGCTTCGATCGAGGACGTGGGTTGGGAAATGTTTCGTTTGATGCTGGAGGTTGCCAGCGGCGCCAAGCAGACCTGTGCCGAACGTTTGCAGCTGCACAACGCTCTGGTCCTATTTAATCCTGCGCCGGTGACCTGAAGCGCGCCCCGGCAGGGCGATATCAGTTCAGGCATTTGGCTAGCAGGCTTTTTAGCGCTGGATTGTCATTGTCACGATTCCACGCCATGAAGAGTTCGGCGGGCTGGGCTTGGCCCGTCTTGCGTACCTGGCGAAACACGATGCCTTCGAAACGCAGGCTGGTTGCCGACTCTGGAACCAGTGCGAGCCCCAATCCAGCCCGCACCAGCGCCAGGATCGTGTGAACCTGGCTGACGTACTGCGTGTAATCGGGGTGAACGCCGGCATGCAGGAATTTGCTGGCGACCAAATCGTGAAAGTAGCGCGCTTCCATCGGCGAATACATTACAAACGGCATGTGGTCGAAATCCGAGATTGCGGGAAGGCGGCCGTGCGCCAGCGGGTGGGTCTCGGGCAATGCCGCCACCAGGGGTTCCTGTACGACACACAGCGATTCGAAATCCTTGTTGTCAAAGTGCGGCCGTAGCAGGGCGACATCAAGGCGACCGGAGCCAAGTGCATCGATCTGCTCCATGGTTACCATCTCCTTCAGCGCCAAATCGACATCAGGAATTCGCTTGCGGCAGGTGGCGATGAGCCCGGGTAAAAAGCGGTAACCCGATACTGCAGTAAAGCCGATAGTGACAGTGCCAGCGTCGCCGTGTGCCACCCGGCGTGCACTCAAGGCGGCATTCTCTGCCAGACGAATAATGGCACGGGCCTCAGCCAGAAAGGCGCGTCCCGCACGGGTCACGCGCACGCTTCGGCTACTGCGCTCCAGCAATTGCGTGCTCAGGTGGTGTTCGAGCATCTGAATCTGTCGGCTCAGCGGTGGTTGCGTCATGTGCAACCGTGCTGCCGCCCGTCCAAAGTGCAATTCCTCGGCTACGATCACGAAGCATCGGAGTTGTTGCAGTTCAAACATCGATGCGCCCCCTGTATTGATCTATACAGCGTTTGGCTTAGACTAGCATCGTTGCACCTCCTATGCTTTCTCGCAACTGGGCTCCGGCCGACCTGACACTCTCTATTAGTCCCGTTCGGTCTAAGAGTCTGCGGGCAAAGTTACGCCTTCCGAGGATCTTCTCGACAGCTGCCCCGCGTACTCTTCGGGGGTGAGGTTGCCCAGCCAGCTGTGCATCCTCTCCATGTTGTATTCGAGTCTCCATGACTCGATGACCAGCCATTTTTATTTAGCCGCCACATCCTGCGAACTCCAAGTATGCCTATAACCATGGAGGGATCGATGGGGCGAAGGATGGGCATCTGGAGTCGTTCGCATTTGCAAATGGGCACCTGCGCGATTTAATTCAGCCGGCAGAGCACAGTGCCTGAAATCCAAAACGAATGGAGAGCCTGAAGCCTCAATCTGCGATGCTGAACGCGCATTGATCAATGCAATGAAAAGCGTGGACGGGCATTTGTGGCGATCGCTAAGATTTGTGCTCCCAAGAATGAAATGAGAACAAATCCGGATGACTGCCATGACCCCACAGGATATGGCTGGCGCACTTGGCAAGGGCCTGTTGTCGTTCCCAGTGACTACATTCCGGAGGGATGGATCGCTCGATCCGGTCGCTTACCGCGAGAACATTGAATGGGTCATTGGCCACGGCCCCGCGGGGCTTTTTGCCGGCGGCGGTACGGGCGAGTTCTTCTCGCTGACGGCATCTGAAGTCGCCCTGGTGGTAAAAGCCGCCGTGAACGAACCGCCGTATCTTACGGAATTTACCGGTGACGGGCTTGCGGGTCACGTCGAGGCTGTCTGTCGCTCAACCCGCCTGGGCGTAATTTTCTACAGTCGTGCGAGTGCGTTCATTGACGATGCAACGCTGGCGCAGTTATGCGAACGGTGCCCGAATCTAGTTGGCTTCAAGGACGGTGTGGGTGACATTGAGATGATGACTCGCATTTACGCACGCATTGGGGCGAGGTTGACCTATCTCGGTGGTTTGCCGACGGCCGAAACCTTTGCGCTTCCGTATCTGGAAATGGGCGTCAATACCTACTCATCGGCAATATTCAATTTTCTACCGGAGTTCGCTCAGGACTTCTACGCGGCCGTTCGGCGGCGCGACCACGCTACCGTGTACGCGGGTCTGCGTGGCTTCGTGCTTCCCTATGTGGACATCCGCAATCGCAGGAAGGGCTATGCCGTATCAATCGTGAAGGCCGGCATGAGGCTGGTTGGCCGGGATTGCGGCCCGGTACGTGCGCCGCTGATCGACCTTACTGAAGCCGAAATGGAACTGCTGGCTAGTGTGGTTGGCAGCCGTCGGTGAACGCGATAATGGGGCAGAGTCTCATTGGCGCCGCCGCAGTTAATGGCGACGCGGAGGCTTGGCAGGCCAAGAATCCTGCTACTGGAGAAGATATAGCGCCACTCTATCGTGGCGTCGCATCGGCCCTGGTTTTGAAAGCATGTGAAATTGCGTGGGATGCCTACGACAGCTTTCGTGAGACTTCCTTGTCCGCGCGAGCGCACTTTCTTGAGCGCGTCGCAGCGTTGATACTTGAGTGCGGCGAAGCCTTGGTCGGTCGGGCCGTGCTTGAAACCGGGTTGCCAAGGGCGCGGATTGAAGGGGAACGTGGCCGCACCGTGGCGCAATTACGGATGTTTGCCAGCGTCGTGCGAGACGGTGGATTCATAGGCGCGCGCATTGATTCTGCGCTGCCGGGGCGTACACCCGTGCCGCGTTCCGATTTGCGCCAGCGCCACATTGCCCTGGGCCCAGTGGCCGTTTTCGGTGCCAGCAATTTCCCGCTTGCGTTTTCGGTGGCGGGTGGCGATACGGCCTCGGCCTTCGCCGCCGGCTGTCCGGTAGTCGTGAAGGCGCACAGTGTGCATCCTGGGACGTCGGAGTTGGTGGGGCGTGCTGTGCAACAGGCCGTGCTTGACTGCGGGCTGCCGGAGGGTGTGTTTTCGCTGTTGTTTGGGAGTGGAACGGAGGTGGGTGCGGCGCTCGTCGCCAACCCCAGGATCTGTGCGGTGGGGTTTACGGGTTCGCGGACCGGCGGTACCGCCTTGATGGCGATCGCGGCTCGGCGCCAGATACCGATACCCGTGTATGCTGAGATGAGCAGCATCAATCCCGTGTACCTGTTTCCTGGAGCCTTGCAATCGCGTACACCCCAGTTGGCGCGGGATTTCGTGGCATCGCTGACGCTTGGAGCCGGCCAATTCTGCACCAATCCGGGACTTCTAGTCGCGGTGGACTGCCCAGGTCTACAGTCGTTTATTGCTGCTGCCACTGCGGAACTCGCCCGGGCTGTCGCCGCTACTATGCTGACCAGCACCATACACAGTGCCTTTCGTAGCGGCACGGAGCGGCTGGCGGAGAGCGGCAACGTGGAGACACTGGCGCGGGGGCGAAAGGGCTCAGGCGAAAACCAGAGTCCACCGGCGCTGTTCGCCGTCGAGGCGAAGACCTTTATGCGTGAGCCAGCACTGCAGCACGAAGTATTTGGCGCTGCGTCGCTTCTGGTTCGGTGCCGTGATTTCGCTGAGCTATGCGAAGTGGCAGAGTCCATGGCCGGCCAGCTTACTGCCACCGTGCACGCGGAGCCGTCCGATTGGCCGGCTCTTCAGCGTCTCATTCCCGCATTGGAACGCAAATCAGGTCGCATCATAGTTAATGGCTTCCCGACAGGTGTCGAAGTCTCCGATGCGATGGTGCATGGCGGACCCTATCCGTCGACATCGGACGGGCGATCCACTTCGGTAGGAAGCCTCGCCATTCAGCGCTTCCTGCGACCGATTTGCTACCAGGACATGCCGACCGCGCTGCTTCCCGAGGCACTCACAGATTCCAACCCTCTCCAGCTTTGGCCGCGACTGAATGGAGTGATGGGCAGGCATTGACGCTTCTGGCGTGTGCAATGAAAGGTAGTCGGAGATCCGGATGAACCTGAGTACGCAGCCACCATTTCCTGCCCGCGGTCGAGTCCGGTTTTCCATTCTCGCGATGCTCTTTGTGGCGACGACGGTGAACTACGCGGATCGGGCGAGCCTGTCCATCGCCGGTCCTGGCGTTCAGGCGCAGCTGGGACTGAGTGTCGTGGCAATGGGTTACCTGTTTTCGGCGTTTGGCTGGGCATACGTCGCAGCACAGATCCCGGGCGGTTGGTTACTGGACCGTTACGGTTCACGCACTGTCTATGCGGTTAGCATCTTCACCTGGTCCGCGCTCGCTCTGAGCCAGGGTGCAGTGGGCCTGCAAAGCGGTCGTGATTGTCTAGTACGTACTACGCCTTCTAGTCGGCATGGCAGAGGCCCCGGCATTCCCTGCCAACAGCCGAATTGTCGCCGCGTGGTTTCCGACCCCCGAGCGCGGTACCGCTGCTGCGATCTTCAATTCCGCTCAATATTTCGCAACTGCCGCCTTTGCACCTGTGCTGGCTTGGATTGCGCACCGGTTTGGATGGCAATACGTGTACTTCTTCATGGGGACCGTGGGCATGACCCTCTTTACCCTCTGGTTGAAGACCGTATTTAGCCCGCGCCGGCATCCCAGGCTTTCCCACGCCGAGATCGAGTATATCGCCGCCGCCGGGGGGCAAGTTGACATGGATAGCGGTGCGCGAGGCTCTACTCCACCGCTGCGCTGGGCGCATATCAGGCAACTGCTGAGCAGTCGCATGCTGGTGGGTATCTACATTGCTCAATACAGCATTACCACCCTGACCTATTTCTTCTTGACCTGGTTCCCAATCTACCTGGTAAAGCAGCGTGGCATGTCCCTGCTGACTGCTGGATTCATTGCCACATTACCGGCGATTTGTGGTTTCGTCGGCGGAGTCCTGGGAGGCATGATCTCCGACGCACTGCTCAAACGTGGCCATTCACTCACAGTTGCGCGTAAATCGCCCATTGTCGTGGGTATGCTGCTGTCGACGGTAATCATCGCCTGTAACTACATTCGGTCGGACTACCTGGTCGTATTGTTCATGTCGCTGGCGTTCTTCGGAAAAGGCATTGGAGCGCTTGGTTGGGCTGTGGTAGCCGACACTTCACCCAGGGAGATGGCCGGCTTGAGCGGTGCGCTATTCAATACGTTTGGCAATGCCGCTGCAATTACGACTCCGATCGTGATCGGCTACATTGTCGCGAGGAGTGGATCTTTTGCCGGTGCCTTGGTATTTGTGGCCGTTAATGCAGTCGTTGCTGTAATCAGCTATTTGCTGGTTGTTGGTCCCATCAAGCGACTGGACCTGAGCGGCACGCAGGAAAACCTCGGCACAGTGACGCTATAAGGAATCGCCTTGCGAGGAGACAAGTTTCAATGATGGGCGCGGATACGAATGCAACGATTGGAAGAGCCTCTGGCGCTCCGAAAGTTGTATCCATGGTGGTCGTGCCAGTCGCCGGTCGTGACAGCATGCTCTTGAATCTGAGCGGCGCTCACGGCCCGTACTTCACCCGCAACATCGTTATCCTGAAGGACGATGCAGGTAGAACGGGCTTGGGTGAGGTTCCTGGCGGCGAGCGCATACGCCAGACGCTCGAAGACTCGAAACCTCTGGTCATCGGCGAGCGGATTGGCGAATACGCTTCGGTGACCGGTCGGATGCGTCAGATCTTTTCAGATCGTGATCGCGACGGGAGAGGCCAACAGACTTTTGATCTGCGAGTTATGGTGCATGCGGTAACCGCCGTCGAGTCAGCTTTGCTTGATCTGCTCGGGCAGTTTCTGGCCGTACCCGTGGCAGCGCTGCTCGGCGAGGGACAACAGCGTGATGCCGTTGAGATGCTCGGCTACCTCTTCTATATAGGTGATCGACGGAAGTCGGGTCTGGACTATCGCGAGGGAGAAAGTACGGATGGCGGTTGGGATCGGCTGCGGAACGAGCCTGCGCTAACCATCAGTGCAGTGGTCCGTCTGGCTGAGGCGGCGCACGAGCGCTACGGGTTCAACGATTTCAAGTTGAAGGGCGGGGTATTTGCCGGCGAGGCGGAAATCGACGCCGTCACGGCCCTGTCGGAACGGTTCCCAAGGGCCCGCATCACCCTGGATCCAAATGGTGCCTGGTCTCTCGAGAAGGCCGTAGAGTTGTGCCGCGGCAAGCACTCCGTTCTTGCCTACGCAGAGGACCCGTGTGGCGCAGAGAACGGATTTTCGGGACGCGAGGTGCTGGCGGAATTTCGTCGCGCGACAGGAATGCGGACAGCCACGAACATGGTGGCAACGGATTGGCGCGAGCTCGGGCACGCGCTTCAGCTCCAGGCGGTCGATATTCCATTGGCAGACCCCCACTTCTGGACCATGGGGGGCTCGGTACGCGTGGCGCAGATCTGCCGTGAGTGGGGCCTAACCTGGGGGTCCCATTCCAACAACCACTTTGATATCTCGCTCGCGATGTTTACGCAGGTGGCCGCCGCAGCGCCTGGGCGGATCACTGCCATCGATACACACTGGATTTGGCAAGATGGCCAGCGGTTGACTCATGAGCCACTCAGGATAGAGCGCGGCCAGGTGGGCGTGCCGCAGCGGCCGGGCCTTGGAGTGGAACTGGATCATGAGAAATTGGAGCAGGCCCACGCCCTGTTCAATGCCGTCGGAATTGCCGGGCGAGACGATGCCAAGGCGATGCAATGTTTGATACCGGGCTGGGCCTTCAATCCCAAACAACCCTGCATGATTCGATGACCGCGCATGGCTGGCGACGCAACCATTGTCTGGAAGAGGGTTACTCCCGAGAGGAAGCCATCTAGCGATTCCACGTCTGATCGCCTGCGCCATCGGCGGCGTGCCCACTTTGCAAACCAATGTTGCAAATTGGGTCAATATGGTTGCCCGTGTGGTTCAAGGCACGCTTGGCGGGTCGGTATGCACCAGGACGGCTGGGTCGATTCATTCCATTGAAGGGCGACGCGTTGCCGGGGGATTTCGAAGCGAATATTGGGCCGCAAGCATCACAATTCACTCGATCAGGATGGCGCGAAAATCATTCACATTGGTCAGCGTCGGGCCTGTGATGACCGAGTCGCCGAGTGCTTGGAAGAACCCGTGTCCGTCGTTGTCGTCCAAACGGCTCAGCGGGTTGATGCCCTGGGCCCAGGCTCTCGTCATGGTATCGGGTGATACTACGGCGCCGGCAACTTCCTCGACGCCGTCGACGCCATCGGTGTCCCCGGCGATTGCGTGCACTCCGGGTAGGCCGTTCAGAGTAATGGCCAGCGAAAGTAGAAATTCGACATTGCGGCCACCGTGACCCGAACCTCTGACAGTTACTGTAGTTTCGCCACCTGAAAGCAGAACGCACGGCGGCGTGAACGGCTGGCATCGCACGGCAGTCTGCCTGGCGATACCCGCCAGTATCTTGCCAAGATCTCGTGCCTCACCTTCGAGACTGTTGCCGAGTATGTGCGCCGTGAGCCCCGCTTTGCGAGCGACCTGCGCGGCAGCCTCGAGTGCCGTCTGCGGCGTGGCGATAATGCGCGTTTCGACTCCTTCCAGTCGTCTGTCGCCGGCTTTTACGGTCTCGCCGGCATCGCTATCAAGCAGTGAGCGCACGGCCATCGTCGTCGGTATTCGATAGCGCTCAAGAATTGACATCGCGGTTGCGCAGGTGGTTGGGTCTGCGACCGTCGGGCCCGAAGCGATGTCGATCGGGTTGTCTCCTGGAACGTCCGAGATCAGGAGCGTAACCACCCGCGCAGGATAGCAGGCGGCCGCTAACCGGCCGCCCTTGATGCCTGAAAGGTGACGGCGCACACAGTTGATTTCCGATATGGATGCCCCACTGTTGAGCAGCGCCGTCGTCACCGCCTGTTTGTCCGCCAGTGTGAGTCCAGTACCTGGTTCGACCAATAGCGACGAGCCGCCGCCTGAAATCAGTGCAATCACGAGATCGTTGCACGTAAGACCGGCAACAAGGCGGCGAATCCGCTCTGTTCCGCGCAGTCCAGCGGCGTCGGGCACGGGATGGGCTGCTCGGATGACTTCGATATGCTCGCAGGGCACTTCATAACCATAACGGGTAATAACCAGGCCTTCGAGCGCGCCCTTCCAGTGACCTTCGAGAGCGCGCGCCATCGCCGCTGAAGCCTTGCCAGCTCCGACAACGATCGTTCGACCGATGGGATGCGGTGGAAGATTCGGTGGCACGCAGTGGGCTGGTTGGGCTGCGGTTACTGCGGCGTCGAACAGGCTACGCAAAAGCAGACGGGGAGTCGTCGTGGTCATATCTGCATGAAGCAACCTGTCATGAGGCGGCCACTGCGCATCCGGACATGATCTCCAGCGCCCTGACTATTGCGGAATGGTCCAGTTCACCCATGCCGTTGGCCGCGCACACCTGCATCAACTGTGCTGCGCCGGCAGTCTGGGGCAAGGCTACGCCGAGTTCCCGGGCGCCTTGCAACGCGAGGCCGAGATCCTTCTGGTGCAACCGGATGCGAAAACCCGGATTGAACGCACGGTTGATCATGCGTTCACCGTGCACTTCCAGAATGCGGCTCGATGCAAACCCACCCATCAATGCCTGGCGTACCTTCGCAGGATCAGCGCCGGCCTTGGCGGCAAACACAAGAGCTTCACTGACTGCTGCGATGTTGAGCGCGACGATGATCTGGTTGGCCACCTTCGTGGTCTGACCGTCGCCATTGCCGCCGACGAGCGTGACGTTCTTGCCCATTTTATCGAGCAGCGGGCGGACCCTGTCAAAAGCGTCCACGGATCCACCGCACATAATGGTGAGCGACGCCGCCTTGGCGCCAACCTCGCCTCCTGAGACTGGCGCATCGATATAGTCAGCGCCAAGTGCATTGATTCTTTGGGCGAAATCCTTAGTCGCCAGCGGCGAAATGGAACTCATGTCTACAATGACTTTGCGTTCCATGCGCGCAGCGCCAGTGAGGCCATCTGCGACGCCGTTGTTACTAAACAATACTGACTCGACGTCCGGCGTATCGGGAACCATTGTGAAGACAACTTCGGAGTTTCGCGTCACCTGTGCGGCATTCTCACACCGGCTTGCGGACGATGACGCGACCGGTTCGGGGAACTTGCCCCGGGTATGGACGAAGAGTTGGTGACCGGCGTTCACGAGATGCATTGCCATAGGCGTGCCCATGATGCCGAGACCGATGAATCCGAGCTTCATATTGCGCAATCCTCCTGGCAGCGAGCGAGCTTAAGCGCTTTAATAAGAATCGGGTGTAACCGGGACTTGCCCCGCTCGCATATTGGCTAGCACCTGCTGGGCGCCCGCAGCCATTAGACGCGCATCCGAGCTGACGGTAACAAATTTGAAGCCCTGGGCAATGCGCCTCAAGGCGGCCTCGTGGCCGCCGTTGTGAATGCCCGCCACGATCCCGTGCGCGCTGGCACGGTCGAGAATGTGGGCGATTGCTTGGGCGGCTATAGGCTCGACTTCATCGAAGGCGGGTGTGCATCCAAGGGCCAGCGAAAGATCCGAGGGCCCAATGTATATGGCGTCCAGGCCTTCGACGGAAAGAATCTGGTCAAGATTGTCGAGGGCGCTTGTGGTCTCGATCATAGCGAAGGCGACGATAGTGTCATTGGCATGCCGCGGATAATCGGCGCCTCCGTAGAGCAGCGCGCGCGTGGGGCCGAAGCTGCGCGTGCCGCGCGGAGCGTAATGCGTCCAGGCGACCAGATTTTGGGCATCCTGGCGAGTATTAACCATGGGGCAAATAACACCGTAAGCCCCCGCATCGAGTGTTTTCATCAGGATGCCGGGTTCGAGCCAGGGCACACGTACGACCGGCACCGTGTTGGTTGTCGATATGGCTTGCAGCATTCCGACCATAGCCTGGTAATCCACTATGCCATGCTGCAAATCCACGGTCAGCGCGTCCCAGCCCTGGTGGGCCATGGTCTCAGCCGAGAAGCTGGTTGGGATGGCGAGCCAGCCGTTAATGACCGCATCACCAGTGTTCCACAGCGTGCGCAGGCGGTTTTCTCTCATTGGCGACACTCCGTATTTTTCCGTTATCCAACTCAGAGTGCGGGAACGAGCGGCAGAAAGGGAGCGCGATGCCCGCGCGGCATCCCTGACGCCTGGCAAACTGCCCGATCAGTGTCGGCGCGACTCTGCCATCGGCCCCGAATTGAAGTTAATAGTAGTAGCCGATTCGATGCCCGTCGACGCCAAAGACGGCATTGATCCATATAATAGGTGCATCAAAGCCTTAGTGGTGAGACTGGGTTAAGTGCCGGCAGCATATAGCTTGGCCGCTCGCGGCCAACTGCTCGGTCAGTTGCTCCGCGTCCACGCACGGGCGTTGAACTAAAAAATGCGAGCCAGGAAACCGGTCTTAGCGCTTGGGTCCGCCGCGTATATTATCGAAGCGCGTGTCGAGCTTTGGTGCCGTCGAAGTCCGAATAATTGAGAAACCTCTGCTTTAACCGTCACGCCTCTCGTCCTCATGACCAGTCTTTCAGAGTTTCCCTAAGCGACGGCGCACAAGAAGAAGGCTGACGAAAGCCGACCGAAAATTCGGCCTAAGGCCGCCGCGCCGCGCCGCCCATCGCTCCGCGTCCGCGAGAAGCGCGAAAATAAGGCAGTCCGCCGCCGGGACCACTAGCTTGGGTAGCGAAAGGACGCCTACGCCTGTGCCGCCGATCAGCGGCACGGCCGAAGCGCAATTCCTCGGCAACGATCGAGAAGCAACGCAGCTGATTCAACTTGAACCCCGAAACATCGATGTAAAACCTGAATTGATCAATGCCAATATTGGGTTGGACTTGAGAAATGGCACTTTCTAGACTTGCCTTCGACGGGTAGCTTCCTACAAGCCCGGTCGAAGGGGGATCGCATGACCAACTTGTCTCAACGGCGCGTTCTCGTGCCAACGCTCGCGGCTCTTCTGGGGCTCGCCTTGACCGCCTGGGGTGCGCCCGTAAGCGCTCAGCAGACCGCCACAACGGATTCGAATGCCACCGGCACGAACAGTCCGCCGGATTCGCCAGCCGCGGCCAAGAAAAATGCTCCAGTCCTTGAGGAAATCGTCGTAACCGGCACCCGTATTGCGAACGCCAATTACACCTCCGACAGCCCGCTGGTCACGGTGGACGCAGCTCAGATCGCCGCAGTGGGGCAGACCTCTCTCGATACGGCTCTTGCGCAAATGCCGCAATTCACCGGCTCTCAGGGACAGACCATTACCGGCGACGTGCAGGGCGCGACCGGTTTCACCGGCGGGCAATCCTACTCCGATCTGCGCGGACTCGGCCCCCAGCGCACGCTGGTGCTGGTCGATGGCCAGCGCATCGTGCCGACCAATCCCAACGGATCGGTTGACCTTAATCAGATCCCGATGGCGTTGCTCGAAGGTGTGCAGGTGATCACCGGCGGCGCCTCGGCGGTCTACGGTTCGGATGCCATGGCGGGCGTGGTCAACTTTCAGTTGAAACAGCACTTCCAGGGAATCGAAGTCTCCTATCAGCATGGCGCGAGCACCCACGGGGATGGCGCACAGACCAGCTTCAGTGTGCTGATGGGCGGGAACTTCGCTGACCATCGCGGCAACGCGGTCATCGATCTCGAATACAGCGAGCGAGGCCTCATCAACGGCTGGGAACGGGACCTCTTTACACACAAGGAAGGCGGCTATCCCAGCGGCTCGGCAGGGCAGGTCTTCAACGCCGGCTTGTTCGGGGGCAATATGCCGGTTGCGGCGGTCAACGCGGTGCTCGCCGGGTACCCGGGCACGACCCCTCTCGTCGGCGACAGCAACGGCAACTACGACGGCTGGATCGGCTTCAATCACGATGGATCGATTTTCACCACGCAATCGCCGGAAAACTGCGTGCAGAACTACAAACTGCCGCTCGATCCCGTAACGGCGGCCGGCAGTCCCTACCAGGGGCGCTTCATCTCGGCGGATTGCACCAAGATCCGGGCCGTTGGCGCGGCGACTCGCCTGATCCAGGTTCCCTCGAACCGCATCAACGTGTTCTCGCGGCTGACCTTCAACCTGACCGACAGCATCCAGGCGTACGGGCAGTTGAATTTCATGCGGTCCAATTCGCATGACGTGCGCTCTTACGATCGCACCTCCGAGTCGACTCCTTTGTATGTACCGCTCAACAATCCGTACGTTCTCGGCAACCCGGCGATACAGTCCCTGCTGGCCGCGCGCACGAGTTTGGATGGCGTAACTCCCCCAGGCAACGACCCGTTGCGACTCGCTGTCCTGCTGGCCCCCTTCGGCCAGACCTCCCAGACCTTCAAATACACCAACTACCAGGTCACCGGCGGCTTGAAGGGCGACCTCGGCTCGACGCACCTGGCATGGAATGTGTTCGGGTCGTTCGGCGAGAGTCAGTATGAAAACGTCGAGCATGGAAACGACAACTTCCTGGCGCTCGATACGATGATGTACGGCACGGCGAACTATATCGCGTCGAACGGCCAAACCTGCCAGGGCTATGCCTGGAACCCGCTCGGCGACCAGCCGATGAGTGCGGCTTGCGTGGAATATGCGAGCAACAGCCCGAAGAACACCAACCGGATGCAGCAGAAGTACTTGGAAGCCGATCTGACCGGAACGTTGTTCAAGCTGCCGGAGGGCGACCTCCATTCGACCTGGTGGGTTCATCCGGTGGCTCGCAGAATGTTCGCGAGGCTTACGTCGAGCTGCGCGCCCCGCTGCTGACGGACAAGCCCTTTGCCAAGGACCTCTCATTGGATGGGGCGGGACGCCATTCGAGCTACGACCTGTTCGGAGGCGTCAACACCTGGAAGGCTGACCTGCATTGGCAGGTGAACAGCACTGTCATGTTCCGGGCTGGCTTCGACCGTGCGCTCCGCGCTCCCAGCCTCCAGGAGCTGTACAACCCAAAAATTCGCGCGGGCGCCGCCATTTCATCCGACCCCTGCGCCTACAACAGTCCGTATCGCGCCGGCGCAGCCGCGGCGCAGGTGGTGTCGCTGTGCGAGGCTCAGGGAGTGCCGGCGGCGTTCCTCGGCAGCTTTCTGCCGAGCCTGGTCGACGTGCCCGGTGTGATCGATGGCAACCTGGGGTTGAAACCTGAAGTGGGCAACACTTACTCGGCCGGCTTTGTGCTGACTCCGCATTTTGAAGGGGCGATGGCCCGCGAGCTGGGTGTGTCGGTGGACTACTTCCATATCAAGCTCACTGGCGCGATTGCGGGTGTGAGTGCCCAGAACATCATAACGAACTGCTTCAATGGCGCCGGCGGCAACCCGACTTACGATGTCAACAACTTCTACTGCGGGCAGATCACACGTGATCCGACGACAGGCTATATTTCGTCGGCCAATCAGTTCTCGCAGAACATCGGCGCGTTCACCACGGACGGAGTGGATGTCGAGGGGCATTGGGGCTTCGCCCTGAGTAGCGTCGGCCTGTCGGAGCGAGCTGGAAAGATCACCCTGCGGTCGTACGTGACCTACCTGCGCTCACTGGTGGTCGCGGGCGTGCCCGGAATTCCCGCGGTGGACTACGCCGGAGCCTTTGGCGATACGACGACCGCGTTTGCCGCGGACGGCTCGAGCCTTGCGGACCTGTCGCACCCCAAGTGGAAAGCCAACACAACTTTTGGCTACAGCGTAGGCCCCGTTTCGGCTGCTCTGCACTGGCGGTATATCGGCACGCAAAAGAACTTCCTGAATGGACCGGATAGTGGCGATCCGGGAATACCTTCCTTCAACTATTTCGATTTCGATGCGACCTGGCATGCGACATCGCGGATCGAAGTCTCGGCCGGGCTAACCAACTTGGCGGACAAGAAGCCGCCCCTCATTGCCGGATGGGGTGATGTCACCGATGCGCCCACCTACGACATCATCGGCAGGACGTACCACGTCGGCGTGAAGGCCAACTTGAACTGAGGGTTATGAGCAAAGTGGAGGTGGCAAGGGCCACCCCCACTGACTTCAGGTCGCCTGATCCCGAGGCGACATCCACATCGGGCACATCACACCTGCATCCACTGGAGCATGGCCCGAGAACAAGGGGAATTGATGAGTCGTATTAGTCGTCGCGGTTTCATCAGTGCATCGGGCACTGCCCTGGTGGCAGCAAGCCTTGCCTCCGTGGGGGCAACGACGGATACGCTGCCAACGCCAACGCAGGATCGTAAAGGGGTCGGGATGAAGCTCGGCTGCCAGAGCGCCCCAACTTCCGATGAACACTTCGCCTTCCTGGCGCGCTACGGTGTAACCAACGTCGTCGCACAGCCGATACAGTCCGATCCCTCCAGGTTGTATGCCACGGTCGACGAACTCGTGGCCTTACGTGCTCTGGGACAGAAGCATGGTCTCAGTGTCGATATGACCAGCGCCCGGTTCATGAGCTCGGGCGGTAAGCCGTCGAATATCATTCTCGGCCGCGAAGGCCGCGATCAGGAAATCGAGGCGTTCCAGACGCTCCTGAAAAATTGCGGGGCCGCCGGCATCCCGGCAGTGAAATACAACCTGGCGTTGATGCCCATCCTGCGCAGTGCCGTCGTTCCGGGGCGGGGCGACAGTCTCAACCATCGGTGGCGTTTCAGCGAGATGAAAGACAGTCCGCTGATGACCATATGGGACCCGTCCTCGGCGATCGGCGAGGCGGAGGTTCATACAGCGCCCTATGATCAGGTCGAGTATTTCAAGCAGCTCGGGCGCGTGACCGCCGATGATCTGTGGGCAAGGATCACTTATTTCCTCGATCGAGTCGTCCCGGTCGCCAACCAATATAAAGTTCGCATGGCCCTGCACCCTGAAGACCCCGGTGTGCCGCCGGGCGGCTATCACGGCGTGCCCCGCGTACTAGGCACGGTCGAGGGGCTGCAGAAGTTCGTAGGTATCCAGGAAAGCCCCTACCACGGTCTGGCCTTCTGCCAGGGCACGATTTCGGAGGATCTGCGCGACCCGGGGGACCAGATCTACGACGTGATTCGCTGGTTCGGCGAACGCAAGAAGATATTCCTGGTTCATTTCCGCAACGTGCGGGGCGGCCGGGACGATGTCCTCATCGAGATTTTTCCGGACGAAGGTTCGGTGGACATGGCAAAGGCGATCAAGACCTACCGTGACGTGGGCTATGACGGCCTGTTGGTGCCCGACCATGTCCCATTCGGGCCGCCGGGCTCGGAACCGGAAAACTTCGCCTTTTGCTATGGCTACATCCGCGGCTTGTTGCAATCTGTTCAGGGGGCCTGATGAAACTCATCACCAAACGCGAATTGTTGGGCTGTGCGGGGGTTGGAGCACTCGGCTTAGCGCACCCCGTGGAGGAGGCTGTTGCCGGCCGCAAGCCGGGCACGGATGCGCTGGGCCGCACCGTAAAGTCGATGGAAGAGGCCGCCTCCGCCAACACTCCTCGTACGCGAAAGGCGACTATCACGAAGCTGTTTCTAACGCCGCCCGGCTATCCCAACGCGATTGCCACCGACCCCGAGGGCAGAGGATTCTGGGTGGCTGAACAGCGTCATGACGGCCTCGAGGAGGCAGTCTGGTTGCTTGACTTCAAGGGTAAGCTGCTCGATACGGTTTATCAGAACACCAAGGACTGCACCGGCATGACGGTGGGCGACGGGTGCATCTGGAGCGCTTGCGAAGGCGCGGCACAGTTCAACCATCCCGACCCACCGATCGACGGCGTGTTTCAGACCGACATCAAGACCCGGAAACAGATCAGCCGGCGGCAGATCCCATTCGGCACTCCCGAGGACGGCGGCAGTTCGCATGGCAACGCCTGGGAGAACGGCAAGCTGTGGCTGGCTGCCGATCGTTTGGGATGTTTGATGAAGATCGATCCGAAGACCTGGCAGGTCGAGCACATGTTCCGGGAAACACAACTGTTCCCTCGCCTGCACGGCATAGAGTACGACGACGGCCATCTGTGGCAGGTTTGCGGTGCACAGCAGCCAGGCACGTACGACTACACAGGCTATTCGGCCGGAATGGTGAAGTACGAGATAAAGTCCGGTCGAGTCATCGACATTGTCATGCTGCCGCAGGGCGAAGTCGACCTGCACGACATCGCCATCCACCGCGGTCAGCTGTATGGCGTGGATGCCGGAGAGCATCCGGGTTATTCCATCGATGTTCCAACATTTCAGCACTCGGACTTCCCGCCCGAGAACAGTCCGACGGGCGGTTACGTGTTCAGGATTGATGTGGCGTGAGAACGAGGCAACGGGCTTCAATCTCTATTTAACGGAGGAACGATTTTGAACAAGACATTCGTACTGATTCTGGCCGCCATGGCCGTCGCAGCGGCCACGCCGGTGCCGGCAGCAGCTCAGGATTGGCATCAGGTCAAGACATTCGATCTGAAGGGGCCTGGGGCCTGGGATTATCTGTCGGCGGATCCGGCAAGCCATCGCCTTTTTGTGCCCCGCACGACCCACACCTTGGTGGTCAATGGACAAACCGGCGCAGTGATTGCCGACATTCCCGGGCAGCAGGAAGCGCACGGCGTGGCCCTGGCGCCTTCCGTCGGCCGAGGATTCATCAGTGACGGCGGCGGCGAGGGGAGCATCGTGGTTTTCGATCTCGCCACGTATGCGGTCCTGGGGCGCCTGCCCGCCATGCCGGATGTCGATGGCATCATTTACGATGCCACGGACAACCTGGTGTTGGCTGTGTCTGGGCGCGGCAAGATGTTGCTGTCCTTCCGGCCGGACATCGATCTTCACCATGGCAAGCTCGATAAGGTCGCCACGCTGCACGGGGAGCCGGAATTTCTGGCGGCCGATGCCAAGGGGCGGGTCTACATCAACCTCATGACGACCAATGAGG
>WNFI01048053.1_pt1 | contig 16881 bp, 10 predicted proteins | sample 5400471 | NCBI WGS metagenome assembly WNFI01 (sample SAMN13153348, study PRJNA577476) | soil metagenome | isolation source: 100 cm saprolite on Douglas fir-dominated hillslope | place: USA:California | collected 2013-09-17 | reverse complement strand
CGTCAGCCTGCGTGATGCCCCGGGTAGGGCTGCCATAGGATTGGGGTGCCTCGGTCACTTTCGGAGTGTTGCAAATCATACAACATATGTATAGCAATGTAATACATACGCAGTAGACCGTGATAATAACAGTTATCGCATGTATGATGCGGTGCATGCTAGGATGATGGGATGAAATTGATCGAGAAGTCGCCTGAATTAGATCCGCGCCCAGTTGTGCCGCAACCGGTGCGGGAAGGGCCGTTGGCGGCCTTGCTCGAGTGGCAGGCGATGGCGGAGGGCGCGTACTCGGCCAATACGCTGCGGGCCCAGAAGGCGGATGGCGCGATCTTCCAGGCGTTTTGCGAATCGCGCGGCGAGCCGTATTTGCCGGCGGACCCGAAGACGATTCGATCCTTCATCGATGATCAGGTAGAGGTCGGTAAGAAGCCGGCGACCGTGAAGCGCTACGTGGCCACGATTGCTCGCGTACACATTGCAGCGGGGCTGCTCAATCCCTGCTCGAGCGAAGCGGTGCGGCTAGGACTCAAGAAGATGGGACGGGAGACCTCGGCCCGTCAGGACCAGGCCCACCCCTTGGGTTGGAAAGACATCAAGGAGTTCATCGACGGCGCCGGCGAGAGCCTGCGCGCGGATCGAGAGCGCGCCATGCTTTGCGTCGCCTATGAGACCCTCGCGCGACGAGGCGAGCTCGTCGCCCTGGAAGTTCGTGACATCGATTTCCATCCTAACGGTACCGGCCAAGCGCTCATTCGGCGCGGCAAGACGGATGCGGAGGGGCAGGGCAGGGTGGCGTACCTATCACTGGAGACGGTGAAATGGCTCAAAGTTTGGTTGGAACATGCGGAGATCTCTGAAGGGGCGGTATTTCGCCGACTGATTGGCCGAGAGGAAATTGGAGACGCGCTGCATCCCGGTAGCATCGCGCCGATCTTTAAACGCGTGGCGCAGTGGATCGGCATGCCGGCGAGGTTCGTTGCGGAGGTCAGTGGGCACTCAACTCGGGTGGGCGCCGCGCAGGATCTCGCGGAGCTCGACATCGACTTAGCAGCGATCACCCAAGCCGGGGGATGGAAGTCCACACGGATGCCGCTGCAATATGCCGACAAAATCAATGCGGCGAGATCTGGAATGGCGAGGGCAGCGGCCGCAACCGGCCGCGACGAACCGGTCTCTAAATAGTGGAGGGCCGCTGGAGAAGCAGGCGCGTACGTAATTGCAGTTGGGCGGATTCAATGTATGATTGACGCGATCCAGTTATAGTGATGCCGTCGGTGAATTGCATGGGGTCGCAAGCTCGAATCTTGTCGCCCCGACCAGCTTTAAACGATTTTGAAATTTGTGTCTTTGGTCCCATTCAAGCGGGCCGCACTGCAAGGTTTTGCGGCATCTCGCCATGATCGAATTCCCGGTAATTCTCGGCCCTGACGGTCGTCCGATCGTCGTGCAGAGCATCACGCATCCGGCCATTTATCTCGACACATGGGCTCTGCGTCGCTTCGCTGAAGTTGAGCCCGCCCTCGGTCAACGATTCAGAGAGGCGCTATTGCGCGCACGCGGGACGTTGATGCTCTCGCACATGAGCTTTGGCGAATTCACGTCATTCGATGATCCGCGTCATGCACGAAGTGTAGGGGCCTTTGTCGACTCGATTAATCCGCACATCTTCTTCTCGCAGTTCGACCCTTTCCAAGTAATTCCAGCCGAATATTCCACGATAGCGGGACAACGAAACGGTAGTCCAGCCGGTGAAGTACGGCTTCTCGACATGTACGCCGCTCGCCGCACTGGCCCCCGTCATCCGAGCATCTCCGATTGGTTTGATTTCAGCGCCGATCGCGCCAAGTACCGCGTGGCAATTGATGAAATGGCGCAGCGTTTCCTCGATGGGGTCGCTGAGCTGCGCAATCGCTTCACGACGGAGCCCGATTTCGCGAAGCTGGCGCTGGAAAATGTAAGGGCATCCAAGCTGCCGCGCGTAACCCAGGCGCTATTGCGGGCGCTCATATATCGACTCGATCCGAAGATGACGCTGGACGTGAATGATGCGCTCGACATCGCGCATTGCATTGTGCCGGCTGCTTATGCCGATTTCGTTTTGCTCGATCGCCGATGGTACGTGCGACTGAAGGACGCCGAAGGTTTTCTCCGCAGCGTTGGAATCGAAGCACGAATCGCGGAGCAATACACGCTGCGCGATGACGGTGTGCTCAAATTCCTGGAAAGGCTCGAGGCGTGGCAACCGAAACATGAGAAACGCGGTATTTGACATCCTGCTCACGGAGTTCTAGCGAGACCGGGTAGGCCTGACTTCAACTATCTCACGACAATCGGAGGCACTCGCGGCGAGAGCCGATACTCCGTCCGTCCGGTTTGGTCGTGGGAACCATCGACGTCGAAAGTGAAAAGGTCAACGCTTTCTCCGGCCGAGATGAATCGCTGCTGGTTGCCTGCGCGGAAGCACTACAGTGGCTGTGTGTCGATTTCAGTATTCTCTGTCGTTTATTTCAGCATTGATGTCGCGAGAGGGGAACAAACAATTGCCAACACGCCATCTGAGAGGTCAAAAACTAAATTTCCGCTCTCTATGCGGCTTCCGGACCCCGCGGATGGCGACATCCACTATTGATAAAACGCATGCTTGCGACAATCACTCCTGAAATATAGAACCCCCAGTGCGTCAACGTTCTGCGGAGCCAAATCGAGTGGTACAAAAAACTTCATTAAAAACAGCAGGCTACGGACGACCAAAATCCCTCAGTGACAGTGACGACTGAAATCAGCTGACAGAGAATATTGATGTCGACAGTATGGGAAAGTCGTAAAAAAAGCATAATTAGTTCATAAAGGCCAATGCCGTGAATCCTTTGGCGAACAAGCAGCGGCGTGCACAGCGCAGCAACCGCGAATCCGCAATTATCTCAATCGCTTACTTTGCAATCCGCGAGCGAAATCGAGTGACAAATTGTTGAAATGATTGGCCAGAGAATAGTGAAGTCGACACCAGGTGCGAACCCGCGTGCTCAATCAACAACTACGTAATGACTTCGAACGCTGGCATCCGCAGCTACGAGCCGCTGCCGATCCCGTTTGCTTGGCCGCGTAGCACCCGGAATGGACCACTCTCTATTCATGCGTCCTATCCTCCAAGGAAACGCCGGCGCATTCCGCATACGACTGGCACAATGACCCGGAGCCACAATACGTGATTACTCTGTCGGGAACGCTTGAATTCAGTACCCGCGACGGCGAAACATTCGTGCTGCGTCCCGGCGATGTCCTGCTCGCTGAAGACAATATCGGTACCGGCCATAAATGGCGTTTGATAGACGATCAACCGTGGCGACGCGCATATGTGGTGCTGAAGCCGGGCGCCAAGGATTCCTTCGTGGCGAAGACTGGCAGTTAACCCTGACGCGACGTGCGCCTTGATTCGGAATCAGGCTAAGTTAGATTCCCATCGATTGCTTGTGGTCGCCGCACAGATTGCGTCATGTGGGGCCTTACACATTCGCTTAGTTGGGATTTCAAATAGCGTCGGGACTGGGTAAGGTATCGCATCAACCAATCGAAAAAGAAAGCGATTCTACAATATGGCTCCGCGTCTCCAACATATAGCCAACGTTCGTCGGCTCATTTCCCATGTTACCGCTGCAGAACCCAAGGGCGAGGTATCTTGTTGACAAGACCCCAACGGCTACCGCCAGAGGGAAGCTCGCAGTGAACTCGCCGACGATAATAATCGCCGAAGACCATCCAATGTTCAGGGCGGCGCTGGCGCTTACGCTGAGGCGACTCATGCCGGAGGCTCTGCTGATCGAAGTGGCGAGCCATGGCGAACTTGAGAATACGCTAGCCGCGAGCGGCGACGTGAAATTGGTTCTACTCGATCTCAGGATGCCCGGTGTGCACGGCCTGTCGTCACTGGTGTTCCTGCGCGGGGAATATCCAAACGTTTCAGTTGCGATTATTTCCGGTGGCGCCTATGCCGAAACCATCGATCGCGCGCGCCAGCTGGGTGCTTCGGCATTCATTCCGAAATCGGCGCCGATCGACACCATCGCACGGGCGTTGTCCTGTGTAATTCGCGGTGAAATGTGGTTTCCGGAGCAAGACGAAGCGCCGATAGGACGCGGTGTCCGACTGCAGGATCAACTCACGACGCTGACTCCTCAACAATTCCGCGTGCTCAAGTATCTCGCCGATGGCATGCTCAACAAGCAAATCGCCGACAAGCTTGACGTCTCGGAGGGTACGGTGAGGGCGCATGTCACGGCGATCCTGCGCAAACTCGGCGTGAGCACGCGAACGCAGGCAGTGATCCTGGTGACGGAAATGGATCTTGGGAGAGACGGTACGGACACTTTGTGATTACGAGCCCGAGGTGGTCAAAGCGAACATTGCCAACATCCCCGCGCGTAGTTCCTCTGGCCGGATTGGCTTCGCCAATACCGGCCACGCCGCGTTTCGAAGCGTTTCCTCCAACAGCGTAACGTGCTCGCCGGAAACGATGAAGACGGGCACGGCGCGGTTCCAGATCGATTCGAGTACAGGCAGCAGATCCGGGCCCGCGCAGTCGCCAAGGCGGTAGTCAAGAATCAATAGGTCGGGTGCGTCCGTGCAACGCGCGGTGCGTAGGCACTCATCACCACTGACGCAGAGCGTCACTTGACATCCCCAACGTTCAAGCAATGTGCGTGTCGCTTCACGCACATCGCGGTCATCGTCAATGCACCAGACCTTCCGTCCATACAGCCCACCCTCGGCGATCGGAGCGAGCTCGGTTGCCTCTTGAAGCATCGTAGCGTCGCCTCGCGGGACCTCTATCGAGAACACACTGCCAAGACCTACCCAGGAGCGCACTTTGACATCGTAGTTCAGGAGCTTGGCGATGTTTCTGACTATGGCGAGCCCAAGACCAGCACCGCGCTCAATGCCGGTCTGTTGGGAATCGAGTCGGCGAAATTCCTCAAAGATCTCTTCTGTCTTGTCGGCCGCAATGCCACACCCTGTGTCCCATATTTCGATTCGGAATGCAGCGCGGACGCGCCTCACCCCCAGCAATATTCGGCCGGATAGTGTGTAGCGGACCGCATTGGAAAGAAAGTTCTGCAACACGCGCCGCAATAGCGCTATGTCGGTGTGAACAACCGCCGTGGTCCTCACGCAACGGAACTCGAGCCCGTGCGACTGGGCAAGCATCCTGAACTCATGTGACAGAGACTCCAGCACCGGCTCCAGTCGAACATCTTCGAGCTTAAGTTTTAGCTTTCCAGACTCCAGGCGCGAAATGTCCATCAAACTTGCAAACAGGCCTTCAACGGACGCAAGCGATCGTTCGGCGTGCTCTGCGAGGTCCACCACAGGCTGATTCCGAAGATCTTCTTTGAGCGCTGAGACGTAGAGGCGGGCGGCGTTGATCGGCTGCGACAGATCGTGCACCGCGGCCGCAAGGAATTGGCTCTTTGATCGGTTCGCACGATCCGCCTCTGCCATCGCTCGTTGCAGATCTGCGGTACGTTCGGAAACTCGTCGCTCGAGTGATTCGGCGAGTGCCCGTAACTTCTCCTCAACGCGCTTGTACGCGCTTACATCAGTGTAGGACGTCACATAGCCGACTCCCGGCACCGGATTTCCACGGATTTCGAGCACTACGCTGCCGGGCAATTCGCGCTCGTGCGCGTGTGTGTTTCCGGTTCGGAGGTGGTAGATACGCCTTTGGATGTTAGTTTCCGCATCGCCGAGACCAAACAAGCCGCGTCCGGCGTTAAAACGCATTAATGCCTCTATCGGCCGTCCGACCTGGACCAGATCAGAGGGGAAGTCAAAAATTTCCATGTAACGACGGTTCCAGGCAACTAAGCGCAGATCTGCATCCACGACGCTTACGCCTTGAGGAAGATGCTCAAGGGTTGCGCGCAACAAGCCGCGGTTGAACTCGATCTGGTGAATGAGCGTCGCCAGGGCGTCCACCGTGGTATTGATGTCGCGTTTGAGGTTGGCAAACGTGCCCTCGTAGGTGCCATGCATCTGCGCGGTGAGATCCCCCTTCGCAACTGACGCAAGCACCGACGCGACCTCGCCAAGACCGCGGTCGGCTGTCTCCATCAAATGGTTAAGATGTCGCACCATGTCGCGAAAGGCGTTCTGAAATGAAGTTTCGTCGCCGCGTTCCGAAAAATCTCCGCGCGCTGCGGCGTCGACCAGACAGACGATCTGCTCCTGCATCGCAATCAGGTTTTGCCGGGCCTTGTCAATAGCCTCTGTCAGCAAACGCTTTTTGCCGGGTAGCGGCGGCAAATTCATCGAGAAGTCACCAATCGCATAGTGTTCGATGACGTCGCGCATCATCATCGCAAGGGTGACCTGTTCGGCTACTAAGTCGTTGACCGCATCGGCCATCTCCTTGTAGACACCACTGAATGAGGCACTGTCAATCTTGAAGTCGATATCACCGCGCTCATGCTCCCTGGCGATCTGCCGCTCGGCATCGACGAATCTTTGCAGTGTTTGCCGCACACCCAGCATTGCACGGATCAGGTCGCCGATCTGGTCACGACGTCTAGTGGATATTGTGAAATCGAGGTTGCCCTGACTGATTTGATCGGCGACTTCGGTCACTCGCTCGATCGGCTTTGCAAAACCGCGCGCTACCATAAGCGAAAGCAACGTGACCAGAGCCGCGGTGACGACGAGCAACAATAGAGCGTTACGGGTAGCTAGGTTGACCCCGGCAAGGCTTTCCTGCGTGTCCTGTTGGGCGACAGCGATCCAACCGAGATCGGTCCGGCGGATCATCGCAATGCGATCTACGCCGTCAACAACATAGTGTTGGATACCTTCATTGCCAGCTTTCGCCGCAGCAAATGCGGGATGCGTGCTGTAGTCCTTGAGACTTTGATTCGAGGGCTCGTGTGCATTTGCGATCAGGCGCCCTTCAGGTGTCATCAAGAATGCAAAGCCGGTGCGACCCAAATTGGCGGAGGTGACGGCCTTGCTTACCGCATCGAGCGTTGCTGCCTCGATCAGCATGCCGCGCAAGTGTCCGTTCGGCTCCGAGATCGGCACCGCCATCAGAAACGCAGGTCTTTTTGAGGTCAGCCCGAGCTGAATCTCGGCGGAATATCCAGCGCCCTGCAATACGCTCGCGTAATAACTCCGAAATCGATAGGAGGCGAGCGGTTGGGCGTCGCTTCGCGCGATATTCATTCCTGCAAGGTCGGCAGAATGGATCAGATAGGCCCATGGTAGCTGCTGCGCCACCGACACGACGATCCGCTTATGTGCCCGAGGATCCATCGAGATCGTTTCGGGCAGACTTGCCGCGAGCTTCATCACAGAGAGATTCTGCTGGGTCCAATCGTTTACCTGCTGCACGACGCGTTCGGAGAACAGATGAAGACGCTCTTGTGCGTCCTTTTCGCCATCCTTGATGCTGCGAGTCCGTTCGAATTGCCAGAACGTGGTCAACGGCAGCAATGCCACGAGCAGAAAAGCCAACAGGAGCTGTGTGAAGATTCCGACGCGGCGGGATAGCTTCGGAATGTATGGGGAGCTCATGACACGTTCCAGTGACGAGACTAGCGCACTCGCTAAGGTGAGACTGAGTTTCAACCGAGTGTAATTCAAGTCTCCCTAAGCGAATGTGCAATTCCAATTGCGGGTCCTCATCGTAAGAATCACACCAGGCCGCAGTCAATGGGCCGCAAATACGAATTACATCTGTTTAGTCGAGGGGGATGTCACCGTGAAGGGCAAATATCAGTCGTCGCGCGTCGGCTGCGAAGGCAGCGTGATCGCGTCATTCGCAACTTCCCCTGAACCGGCTTCGCCGGACCGCAAAGCGACCGATTGATCCCGCGCCTTGATCGGCGGCGTTGACGTACGTCGGTCAGTGATGGGGCTCCATCCGTCTATCCCAAAAAAAACACTTCACATAAGGAGAGAATCAATGCTATCCAGATTAACCTCCATCGCCGTGGCGGTTGGCGTCCTCGCCGGGGCCCCGGCCTTTGCCGATGACGTGGCCGACCTCAAGGCGCAAATTCAGCTGTTGAACGAGCGCCTCAAGCGTCTAGAGACAGCACCGGCAACATCGGCGGCACCCGCGGCACCCGCGGCACCCGCGGCACCCGCGGCACCCGCAAAAGCAGCGGCATCAGTAAATGGACTCAAGTCAGACCTGGCCGGGGAAGTGATCAACGATACGGGGGCGGCGAAGCCCGACGCAGTGACCATAGCCCAGGCGCCAGGCTGGAATCTGATTCATGACGGCAAAACCAATATCTCGCTCTACGGCAAGGTCGACGTTACCCTGGCTACCATAAACAACGAAGACGCCGCTGGCAACCGGCGCACCGGGGCGGTCGTGTCATGGATGAGCGGAAACCGCTGGGGCATACATGGTTCGCGCCTGATAGACAAAGACAGTGGCACCTACGTAATCACCACGTTGGAAAGCGAATTTGAATCCCCTACCGGCAATATGGACACTCCCAATGTGTTGTTCAACCGCGATGCGTGGCTGGGCATAGAAAGCAAATCCATCGGCAAGCTGACCGTCGGTCGCCAAAATGGGCTGGGACGCGATTTCATACAGACTTGGGGCGACGGCTTTGGCACTGCCAAAGTCGATACCAGCGAAGCCGGTTGGGTTAACAATTCCAATATCCAGCAAATGATTTTCTACGGCGGCGGTACTGGTGCCGTCCGCAACGACGGCGCCATTGTCTGGAAAAAGGAATTGGACAAAAAAAGATGGGTAGTGGGAGCCTCCTACGCGTTCGGTTACGTTCAAAACGGTAACGGGCCGGTGAATGCGGCAGGGCAGTTAGCGAACGGAAGTACGACCGCCGTGGCGCTTGCATACAACGGTGGCGCGTTCAATGTCAACAGCACCTACACCCACTTCGTAGTGTCGAATTACACCCACAACATCGAGACGCTCGGCGGCAATTACCAGTTCGGGCCGCTGGTCCAGTGGAAAGCCGGCGTAGCTCACGCCTCAGTCGCTCAGCCAATGGTCGGCAATCGCACGGACAATGCGTACTCAACCTCGCTGGTGGTCACGCCGAAGGGGAAGATGCGCTATGTGCTCGGGTTTATCGACATGGATTTAAAAAACGCCGGCTACAATGCCGGCGGCAATACGCTGCTGGTGACAGGAGACACCAGCGGTGTTACCTCGGCGGCCGATGGCGCGAGGAAGACATACTACGGCGCAGCGTTCTACAAATTTGACTACCAGTTCGATGTCTATTGTGCTCTCGATCAGGTACGCCTCACCGGCGGTTACATCCTGGGCTCCACCCACGGGCACAATAGCCAGATCGAAGAAGGTGTTGGAATGCGCTGGAGCTTCTAATGGACCGTAACGAAATTTCAGGGAGATCAATCATAAACTCGAGCGCATCCCGCTTCTACTTGGTAGTACTGTGCGCCATTGTTGTCGGCGTCCTGCTCGGATATTTCTGGCCCGCAGGGGGAATTGCACTCAAGCCGGTCGGCGACGGATTCATTGCCCTGATCAAAATGCTGATCGCGCCGATGATCTTTTTGACCGTGGTTCTCGGGATCGCGAGTGGTGGCCATGCGAAACAGGTCGGCCGGGTTGCGCTGAAGGCCGTCGCATACTTCGAGGTGGTCTCGACATTCTCTCTGGTCATCGGGCTACTGGTCATCAATGTCCTGAAACCCGGCAGCGGGTTTAATGTGAATCCCGCCACTCTGGACGCGGGCGCTGTTGCCAAGTACGCGCAGCAAGCCAAGGAGCAATCCGTCGTCGAGTTCCTATTGCACATCATTCCAAAAACCTTCACAGATGCCTTTACGAGCGGTGGCGATTTACTCCAAGTTCTGCTGTTGGCGCTCTTGACGGGCCTTGCCCTGATGTCGATCGGCGAGGCGGCGCAGCCGGTTCTGCGAGTGTTTGAGGCGCTGTCCAAGGCCTTCTTCAAGATGATCGGCATGGTCATGAAGCTGGCCCCGATCGGTGCCGGAAGTGCCATGGCGTTCACGGTGGGCAAATACGGCGCGCATAGCTTGGCGCCGCTGCTCAAACTGATGGGCAGCTTCTACCTGACATGTTTGCTGTTTGTCCTGATCGTGTTGGGCTTTGTCGCGCGGATGGCTGGTTTCAGCATTCTGCTCTTCCTCCGGTATATCCGCGATGAGCTGTTGGTGGTACTGGGCACTTCGTCGTCGGAGGCCGCGCTGCCCCCGCTGATGCTGAAACTGGAACGTTTGGGTTGCTCCAAGCAGGTGGTTGGCTTGACAATTCCCATTGGGTATTCGTTCAATCTAGATGGAACGAACATCTACCTGACCATGGCGGCCCTGTTCGTCGCACAGGCGCTCAACATAGACCTGACGCTGTCGCAACAACTCGGAATTCTGGTGGTTGCGATGCTTACCTCCAAGGGCGCTTCCGGTGTCACCGGAGCGGGGTTCATCACCTTGGCCGCAACGCTGATGGTCGTGCCTTCGGTTCCCGTGGCCGGTCTGGCGTTGATTTTGGGTATCGACCGGTTTATGAGCGAAGCCCGCGCTCTGACGAACATCATCGGCAACGGCGTTGCGACGATCGTGATCGCGCGCTGGGAAGGCGCACTCGATCGACCCCGTCTCGACGCCGAACTGGCCGCAGGTTCGCGAGCGATGTTGCCGCAGGAGCCGGTGGCGGGGGGCGCGCCACTTAGCTGAGTTGGGCGCAGCGCCTGAAGGGCGTTCCCCGCGGCGATCAAATGGTCGACAACACCGACCCACCAGATAGCCCCAGCGCCCGCTTGTGGTTGCGGGGCTTTTGCGTTCGCCTGACGGAGGCGTCGGCGGAAAGAGAAAACAACGGACGAAAAGGGGAGAAAGAGATGATGCATTCGCTTAGATTCCGCGTGATGTGCGGCGCCGCACTCTTGCCGCTGTTGGATATGTTCGCCGCCGAGGCGCAGGAGGCCGCGAGCGTAAACCCGTCGGCGGGCCGCGCTGCGATTGTCTCCAATGACAAGCAATCCGATCAGACGGCGCATGACCTAGAGGCAATCGTGGTCGTGGGGTCGCACATTGAGGGAGCTCAAACGACAGCGGCACTGCCGGTGACCGTGATAACGCCTGAACAAATCGCCGCCACAGGTGCGGTCACGGGCGATGATTTGATACGCACCATCCCGCAAATGGGCAATGTCGCCTTCAATGCGACCACGGAGCAGCAAACGAGCAACTCCGCCCGCGGCGATATTGCCTCCATCGATTTGCGTGGCTCAGGGCTCGGCGATACCCTGGTTCTACTTAACGGTCGGCGCATCGTCGAGCATCCGACCAGCCAGTCCCACGGCGGAGTGCCTTTGATTACTTACAATAGCGAAGCGCTGCCGACGGTGGGTCTACAGCGCGTGGAGGTACTGCGCGATGGCGCTGCGGCCATCTACGGCGCGGACGCCGTGGCCGGCGTGGTAAATTTCGTCACCCGCACCGACTTCGAGGGAGTGACCGCGAATGCCCAATACGGTTTCGCGCGGGGCACCCATCGGGAAGAATCCGACGGCAACTTGTTTGCCGGACATAATTTTGCCGATCATCGAGGAAACGTATCGCTGACGCTGGATGTGTATCACCGCACCGCGCAGCTGCCGAGCGATGAGCCGTATACGGCGTCGCAGGATCTGCGCTCGCTTTTCGCCAACGATGCCGGCTACAGCACGAGTTCAGCGCCCGATCTTCGAAGCAACCAAGGTTCTTGGGCCTCGCTGGCCGCCCTGACAGCCAATGGTGGCAGCCTCAAGTCACCGATACGTCAGGGCGCAGTGCCAATCACCACGGCAGCCGGGTCCTTTCACATCCAGCCAAACACCTTGACCGGCTGCCTGACGCAGATTGGCAACGGACTTTGCATCGGCAAGGGAGCGGTGCCCTATTCGAGCACCGCCAACGTGCTCCGTTACGATGGGCGCGCCCTGGACGCCACTACCATCGCGCCGGACATTACGCGCCAGAATCTGTCGTTGAATGCCCACTACGACATAAACAGCAATCTAACCGTCTACACCGAGAACAACTACTACCATGCTGACTCTCACGGATTGACGACTCAACCGACGACACTCGTGCCCACCGGAGTGCCGGCATCTAATTACTTCAATCCGTTAGGACCCGTAACCTTGGCCGACGGTTCGACAAACCCCAATCGATTGCCGGGGTTGACCAATGTCCCCGCCTCTGGACTGCCCGTCGCGCTCAGTGTCTACCGCTTCAATGACCTCGGACCCGACCACGTGGATGTCAGCAACTACCAGGATCGCTTCGTGCTCGGCGCCAAAGGCGTGCTGCTGGGCTTTAACTACGATTCGGCATTGCTGTACGGCGAGGCAGAGGTCAAGGACGTGTCGGATGCCGTCAACAGCACGCTGCTCGCCAATCAGTTGGCCCTCTCCACGCCGGATGCCTACAATCCTTTCAACGGCGGATGCCTCGATGGGTCCGGGGGTCGCGATTGCACCCCGAGTTCCAAGGCGGCGCTCGATGCCATCCACTTCAGGCTAAAGCGCGTCTCCCGAAGCTCGCTGACTAATGTCGACTTCAAGCTCTCTCGCGCGGATCTCGCATTTCTACCGGGGGGAAATATAGGCCTCGCAATGGGCGTGGAGGGCCGGCGCGAAACCCATTCCGATACGCGCGATCCGCGCGTGAGCGGCGCGGTCAACTTTACCGATCTCGTGTTGCATACCGTAGCGGTGAGCGATGCCGCCGGCGTCAACTCGACCCCGAGTACCAGCGGCTCGCGCAATGTGTTCTCGGCTTACACCGAACTCGCGCTTCCGTTCGTGTCACCCGACCTGGGCATTCCGCTCGTTCGAAAGGTCGACGTGCAGCTCGCCGGTAGGTACGAGCATTATTCCGACTTCGGCAGTGTGGCCAAGCCCAAGGCCGCGTTGGCGTGGGACATCATCGACGGGATACGGATTCGGGCGTCGTGGGAACAAGGCTTCAAGGCACCCAATCTCGAGACCACCGCGCCTTTCACGTACGCGCGCGCGCAACATATCACCGATTGGTATCGCTGCCAGGCGGCACTCAACAAGGGATTGATCACGAACTTCAATGCGTGTAGCGAAACGTATGGGATCTCCTATCTCGAAAGCGGAAACCCCGCTCTGCAGCCCGAGAAAAGCCAGAGCTATAATTTCGGCATTGTTCTGCAACCCACCTTCATCCCGGACTACTTGGGTAGACTAACCCTCGCGGTGGACCGCTGGCAGCTGCGACAGAACGGCATTGTCGGGGTGGTGGGCTACGATACCATTGCGGTGGAAGACTATCTCAACCGGGTACAACGCGGCTCCGGAAGTCCCAATTTGATTCGAGCGGCGCCGACCGTGGACGATGTCGCGTTTTATGCGGGGTCCGGGTTGGCGCCCGCGGGCATTCCGACGGTGGTGAGCGATATGTTCAAGAACCTGCAGCCGCAGACCATCCGGGGCGTGGATGTTAGCCTCGCGTGGCGACTGGCCACGGCCAACCTTGGAACATTTGATACCAATATCGACGCGACGCATCTGGATCGATTCTACCAACCGCCATTTCCCGAACAGCAGGCGCTTTACGCCGCACGTGCGGTGGGGACGATCAATCCGGCGACGCCCTTATCCAGCCCCGGCGATCAGCTGAAAGTGCTCGGCAACCCAAAGTGGAAAGCCACCGCCACGCTGACCTGGAGCAAGGCCAATTTCCAAGTGGGTTCCTCGGTGATTCACACCGGCGCCACCCTTGATACCAACTTTCTGTCCGACAGCGGCGTGCCGTGGCGGGTCGCCTCGCTCACCACGATCAACCTGTACGGTCAGTACACATTTTATAGCCTGGGCCCGCTGCACGATCTGCGGCTCAGGGCCGGTGCGCGAAATCTGTTCGACCGCAATCCCCCCTTAGAATCCGACGGATTCAATGGAGCACTCTACCAACCCTATGGCAGATACATTTATTTCAGTATCGGGGCGTCGTTGTAAATTGGCCCGCCTACCCCGGCGCACAGGTCCGATGGCTCCCTTCAGCAGTATTCCACTCGTTGTGGCGGGGCTGGCCATAGCGTGCTCCGCGACGCGTGCCCAGGATAGATTCGATGCCCACGCGACTGCGTGTCCCAAGGGATTGCCCGCGGATACCCATTGCTTCGCCGGCCGGGATCACAATGGTGCTTATTATTGGATCGCGTTACCCAAGGCATGGAACGGCACGCTGGTCGTGCACACGCATGGTGGACCCAGCTTGACGACGCCAAACCTCAACGACCCGGTCGCCGATCTGCAGCGCTTTGTCGTCATCATTGACGAGGGCTTCGCTTGGGCCAGTTCGAGCTACCGCCACGCGGGCTTTGGGGTCCGTGACGCGGCAGCCGACACCGATAATTTGCGCCGGATCTTCTGGGCGAAGTTCGGCCGCCCGAAGCATACCTTGCTGCACGGCCAGTCGTGGGGAGCCAATGTTGCGGTCAAGACCACGGAGTTGTATGGGGTCGATGCGGTCGGTGGACGCGTCTATGACGGTGTGGTCCTGACCAGCGGTGTGTTGGGCGGAGGCACGAAATCCTACGATTTCCGCGCCGACTTGCGTGTCGTCTATCAATACTATTGTCATAATTTGCCGCGAGCCGGTGAAGAAGATTATCCGCTCTGGCAGGGCCTGGCCTCAGACAATCAGCTCAAGCGCGAGGATATCGCGGCGCGGGTCGATGAATGTACCGGCGCGGAGTCGCGGGCCTCCAGCCGCTCGGCAGCGCAACAGCGCAACCTGAATAATATCTCGAACGTCGTGCGAATTGAGGACCGGTCGCTCGCGAGCCACATGGACTGGGCGACCCTCGTGTTTCGCGACCTGGTAGAGCGGCAATTGGCGAGGCAAAACCCGTTCAGCAACATTGGCGTTATCTATGCGGGTTCGGATGACGATGCGGCATTGAACGAAGGTGTTCAGCGTTTCGCCGCCACTCAGGCCGGCGTCAATGGTCTTGCCTACGACGCCGATCTCTCCGGCAAACTCACCGCACCGACACTGACACTGCATGCGGAACACGACCCGATTGCCTTCGTAGAGCTGGAAAATGCGTTCCGAGAGGCTGTTGTCAAGGCAGGCGATGACGATCTGTTGCTGCAAAGCTTCACGGACGAACATGAGCATCGCAAGGAAGCAACGCCTGAATACGCCGCCTTGCTACGCACAATGATCGATTGGATTGCGACGGGTCAAAAACCAACACTGCAATCGCTCGCAACCGCATGCGAAGCCGCGCAAAGGACCTATGGCGAAACTTGCCACTTTGATCCAAGCTTCTATCCGAAGCCACTGGCTACGCGCGTCTATAGCCGCACAAAGCCCGAGCCTAAATCCCGACGTTCCAGGTAGCTTGAGCACACACTCAGGAGGTTCATACTATGAAGAACTCATTGTTATTCGTTGGATTCGCGCTGCTGGCCGCGAGCGGGTCAGCAATGGCCTTCAAGGGCCAACAATATGCGTCTGCTGCCAAAATCAGTTTGGAGGCGGCACGGGACATTGCGCTGAAGGCGCGACCTGGCACTATTACGGATCAGGAACTTGAACGTGAACGCGACGGCAGCGGCCTTCGATACTCGTTCGACATCAAAGTCGGGAGTCAGACTTATGAAGTCGGCGTCGATGCCAAGACCGGCAAGTTGCTGGAAAACTCGCTGGAGGGCAGGAATCCGGACTAGCACAATTACAAAGCGTCGAGCACCACCCGTGCTTCCTGGCGTCCGACTTCAAGGTCAGCAATGATGCGTCCAATATCGCGATGAGGATTTTGTCCTTTTCCCATGTGAGGACAGTCCGGTGTCATTCGATACCGTGTGTGGGTTTTCCTTGAAGATGGGAGTGGAACGTAAGTGGGGGGCGCAGGGGTAAAATAATCGGCCCCGTGGCACTGGAGGGCTGCCCAGATGAAATGGACGATCAGGGTTGAGCTGACACCAGACGGCAATCCGCCAATCACGTACGACATCGGCACGATTACTCGCCCGATCGCGGACTTGTCTCCGGAACAGATCGGGCTAACTCTCGAGGAAGGGCAGCAGCTGCTGCGCCGAATCCAGGTCGAGATCATTAGAAGCCAGGCGCACGCCTATGCCCTGTGTCGAAGAGCTTTCGTGGATTGTGGCCGACCTAAGCGCATTAAAGACATCCGCACCAAATGCGTCCAAACAGTATTCGGCGCCTTCCGATTTCGGGGTCGCCGGTATAGGGCCTGTGGCTGCCGCGACCATCCTGTCGGATTTCGCCAAGACTTCCCGCTCGGTGAAATCATTCCGCGGCGGACAACGCCGGAGGTGCGCTATTTGTTCGCCGAGCTTGCCGCTGGGATGCCGTATCGGGCGGCATCCCGCGTACTTAAGACCTGTGGATTCGGCCAAATGCGTGCAAGCCATATGGCGATTCGGCGTCACACGCTCGCTATAGGCCGCGAACTCGAGGCCCACCGACTTGACGTGGCGGACGCGCAAGCGGTCCAAGCGCCCGGAGCTGCCAAATCCTTGGTTGTTGGAATCGACGACACCTATGTAAAGCATCGAGAGCGCTTGGTCGCACGCCAATTCCAAGTAACGGCGGGCCGGGTCGAGCGCAATGGAAAGCTCGGGGCGCGTTTCGTCTTTGTCTCGTCCAATCCGGGGTGGACCGAAAGCTTCTTCGATGGCTTCCTTCTACAGCAAGGCATGAAGCGAAGTACTGCCATGCGCGTCGTCACCGACGGCGATGACGGTCTGCGCAACTTCGTTCAGCGTAGCTCGGCCAGGCCGATGGAATCGCAACTCGACTGGTTTCATATCGGTATGCGCCTCGAGCTCTTGCGCAAGGCAGTCGTCATGCCGGTAACCTACC
>WNFI01184565.1_pt1 | contig 16888 bp, 20 predicted proteins | sample 5400471 | NCBI WGS metagenome assembly WNFI01 (sample SAMN13153348, study PRJNA577476) | soil metagenome | isolation source: 100 cm saprolite on Douglas fir-dominated hillslope | place: USA:California | collected 2013-09-17 | reverse complement strand
CTCGACCCGCGGTCAAGGCAAGTACGCCAATCGTGCCGAGATCGTTTTGGCTCTTTCGATTGAACTAGGCTTCACGCCGGAGACGATAACGCTCCGTTATTTCAAGTGGAATCAAAAGACCCAGCCTGTTAGCGACATCGACAGCTTGAACCACGCGACCGAGTTGAAGCACGCTTGATGGAGTGGAGTAATAAGCTACCGATCGGAACGGATCAGCCCTCGCATTCAGGTGACAACTTCAGAGATCTAAGCATGCCGCCGAAGGCATCCGACCGACACGGCTTGACCTCGGCCGTCGCTTTCGGACGATCACCTTTCGTGCCTTTCGTAGACTCTTTGCCCTAGGTTTCTGATGGGGCGTCGTGGCTGGAATGCTCTTGGCGTTTGGGTCATGCCAATGCCGACTCGCAATCTTCGGGATTGGTGTTGGACTAGGTAGTGAGGTTTCCGGAGGCACCTTTGCACTTAGCCCGACTGGTTCGATTTCAACTGCTTGACGAACGTAAGAAATCTCGAGTTTGTCCGCTTTCGTCAAAGTGTCCTGCCCGGAGCCTGTTCCGTCGCTCCGCAATGGCGGAGGAAACGTCAGCGGTTTCTTCTTTTCCAGCCGTGGATTTTCCCAAGAACGTTCTGAATCTCATCAGCTGTCATCACCGTAGAATTCCATCTGTCTGCCGACTCTGTGGGCGCTTTGCACTGTGATCGCCGCCGTAATATGAGCCGAAAACGAATTCATGGTTGTCCGGTTCGCATCTGTAGGAGACCCGATAGTCGGAAACGGAACTGCGTTCCGCTGCCCCGATGCGGACAAAGGCATTTCCATGCTTCAGTCTGCATTCGCTGAGGTGGCCAAAATGCCCCTAAGGCGCGAACAGCGATCCGGCCGTCCAGCGCTTTAAACGAATGCAAGCAGCATGGCTGGCATTGGCCTCCGAGCAGGATGACGACGCCGATCGTCGCGAGAGGGTCTAACAGATCGCGTCTGGTCTCAAAGCTGAATTGGATTTGAAGGTCCGACATTAAGCAGCGTGCGATTGACGGCGGCGCCACCCGCAAATAACCGCAATGAGGGCTAGCCTTTCCCACTGGTTGGCCCGCCAAAGGCTTCTTGATCCCGCCACCCTCTCAACAAAGCCGCTGTAGCGAAGCACTCCCGGGAGCGGGCCTAAAGGGAATATTCGATGCCGCTGACGCGGGGCCGGATTGTGGGTTACGACGACGAACGGTTGGCGTTCGGATTTACGATGCTGAACGACGGCGAAACGGTCGAATGTCAGATCATCGACGCTGCGATGGACCAACTTGCGGGCGTAAAAGGCTCGCCGCGCACTGCTAGACAGGCGCAGTTTTTGGACCAGCGCGAGGCGATCGAGCAAATTGCGTCAGACCTTTTTGATGACGCTCCGATCGTTCGGGGATCCGTTGTTCGCATCTTCGCGAAGCATATTCGGCGGTAGTTTGAGGTCACTCACCTTGTCGATGAACGTAGTCAGCGCGCTTCATCGCGGCGCAGTAACATGCGTCTGGGCGTTCCAGACAATATCCGGTGCCCGTGAATCCGTCGACTGAACCCCCGTAGATCCGCTTGCGGTCAGCGGTGCCCGCAGCCTCCAGATCGGAACCGTAGCCGGAAGCAACCGTTGAATCGGCAGTTATCAAGGGCTGCAAATACGGATGGTCAAATAATCCGCAGCAGGTGCGGATGGCGACGCCGCGAACCGTACAGCGATTGACGTTCAAACCGATTGAGCGCGGAATTCGATCAGGGCGACTAACCTTTTCGTGCCTGGCGCTCGACATGCGCCATAGTAAGGCCGCACAAAACGACTATTGGTTAGCTCACCCCCAACAACTTAGCCTTACTAAGGGTTCATGAAGGAGCAGCGTATGCGCAAGCGTACTAAGCCGACCGAACACGAAATCAACCAGGGACCGCAGAGCGTCTCTTTTGAGATTGCGAATGGAAACGCGCGGCAAAGCTGCTGTCTGCAAACCCAGTTCCCGACGAAGCGGCAGGCGAAGAAGTACCTTCTCACAAATTGGCCGACAATCGACAGGATGGCTCGTGATGCTCTTGCTATGGGAGACCTCGAAGACGGCGAGATCAAACTCGTGATGATGTAAGCGGCTCACGCCGGCACCTTTTCAAGAGCAGCAGCGCGCTGGAGAAACTGTATGGCGAAGATTGTTTTGACGGCGGCGGACTTGAAGGAACTCGCGCTTTCCGAAATGCGGCGACACAAAGGATGCGAAGAGATCGCTGACGTCAGCATCCTCCCATTTTCTGATCCTCGAATTGAGAGCAACTGGCGTGTTGATCTCACGGCATACGGTGGCGCAGAACGTAACGCAGCAAACCGGGCCGCACTCTACGTGCAACACAACCTTCGTCAGCGGTATTTGCTGGAGACTGATGCCTGACAATTTCCATCCCTGTTCGGCGCCCCCGATTGCAGGAAGCCAGCAGTCCAACCACCCAGGTGAATACGAATCGCTGAGGGCCGCTATGTTAGGGTGAACTTCAGCGCAAGCCCCAATCGCCGATAACAGGGTCTTGCTAGACCTCCACACACGCCACATTGCCGCCGCACGAAAATCCAAATCTCAAAACTAAAGTGTCCCACTTCGACGCAAGCCAGGGAGCACTGAATGCGCCGCGACGATCAGCCAATCAAAGTAGATACCGAGACAACGGGGTACACGTTCCATTTTCAGATTTCGAACGGCGGCAGCAGAAAGGCCTGCAGTGTTCGAGTTCAGGCGCCCAGTCATCAAGACGCTGCAGAGTTCTGCCGTCACAATTGGCTGACAATCGAATCGATGGCTCGCGATAGCCTAGCGAAAGGTCCCGCGGGCGTCGGGACAGTTGAGATCGACCTGCTTTGATTCGGCGCTCAGCCGACACTTCGCGAACAGAATCATGACGGAGATTACGGCCCATCCCACGCAGGCAGAGACTTCGATCGCTGAGCGATCGAAGTCTATCAGACGAATTTGTTTTGAGGAGAATCTCTCAACCGTAAAAAGCGGCCCGGAATATCGAGGCGCCAAGGGGGGGATGGCGCTGACAAAATCTCTTTAGCTTTGCGAAGACAAGTCGGCTTAACGCCCATGGAGTTCAAGGCTTCGCACATAGGTCAGACCATGCACGGTGAGCCGGTCTGGTCCTTCTGGCCGTGATCGAACGAGTCCCGAACGTGCTTTTCCTAGCCGCGCCTAGTCTCGCTATCAGAGTCGTGCTGAGCGACAGCGCCAGAGATGCTCAGGGCGCGTTTGATCGCCGGTTCCGGTTTGCGGGGCTCGTAGCGGTCGTATCGCTCTTCATAGCGATTGTACCGTCCACCGCATCACTTCGGCTTCGGCGGTTCGGGCTTGTCCGGCAGGTGCTCGATTCGTCGCATCAACTACGGCGCCGCGTCCCGCAACCCGCTCATAGGGATGCGGGAGCTGTCAGGGCGTTGTCAGAGATCGACGCCGACGGCGATGTTGCGGCCCATCAATTGGGCAATGGTAGCTGTATGTGCCATCAGCTTCGCGAATGCTGGGTCCTTCGCCACTGCCTCCTGCGCCTTGCCATACACTTCCCAACTGGAGTAACGCGTCACAACGAGCCACTCTCCGGCCCACGCGCCTGTGTGGAACCGGGACATCCGAAGAAATTCGGCACCATGTTTCTCGAAGATTGTCTTCGCCTGCTTGGCGGTCTTGACCATTTCCTCGGGCTTGTCGCTTCTAAAGCGCGTAAATTGCGTGATCGACATACGGGGTTCCTCCCTTGGTTGGTTTGCTTGTTGTCCGTTGAATGAGCGGTCTCAAGGAACGCTCGCGCGGACGCTACGGTCTTCACTCCGGCTCCACAAGCGTGGGACGGAAAGTTGATGTCCGGAATACCCCCAATGTCATCCTCTTCTGCGCTGCAAATTCAAAACCTGCCACCGGGCGGTGGTTCGGTTGTCCATTGATTTCAAGCTACTTTCGCAAACAGTTTGCCCGCCAAAGCGGCGCAACCATAGTCCAAACTGTCTCGTAACGGTCGTAGCGCTCTTCGTAGCGATTGTACGTTGCCCACTGCATTCCCTTTGGCTTCGGCGGCAGATCCCATTCATCAGGTTCGAGGTCGGCGTAAATCGCTTCGCTTGCGCGAGGGCGTATAGGTTGCTCGTGTCGGCTATCTCGAAAGCTCGATAGACGTCCGGCGCGAGCGAAGCTCGAAAAATCAGGGTCTCGGGATCGGCCACGCTGCTGCTGGCAGGCGCGGCAATCATCCGGTCGCAATCCCACACCCTTTGCTCAACCGCATTGGCGTAGCGGCTACGATCCTCGCTGCCTCTTCTTACCGCCCCTCCGTACTCCATTTTCCGTTCCCGGCGGTCGCGCGACCGGCGCCGGAAGCCCTCGGCGGCGTTCCGGCTTGTCGCGTTGCTGCGGCCAAACAACGGCTGTCATTAACCAGTCATTAACCAAGGAAGCCCAATCATGCATTAACCAATCGATAAGAACAGCGAGTCGACAATCATGCTCTCAAAGGTGGAGCCACCACGTCAGTTGGTACGGCTCCGTGGCCGGTCCTACGTTGCTTTCGTGTTCAGCCCGGTCGTGCCGATTGTCGGCTGGCTTGAGGAAATAGACGCAACGCTTGCGCGTTCGCCCGGATTTTTTGTCGGACGGCCAGTAGTCCTCGATCTCTCTGCGGTGGACCTGAGCCAGCCCGCCATCACGCATCTGATTTCGGCTCTTGAAGCGCGGAATATCCGTGTTCTCGGAATCGAAGGTGTGGCCGCGTCCGAACTCAATCCGGGCTTGCCGCCCTTGCTGACCGGCGGGCGTCAATGTGTGCTCGAACTGCACGAACCGAAGAAGCCGGAAGCCATGGCTGGCGTCAACGGCAATTCAGCAGCGCGGATCTATTGCCAGAAGATCGAAGCTGAGCTTCTTGCCATCGACGGCTACTACCAGACTGCGGAAGACATCGACGCGACTCTGCGCAATCGGCCGGCTCAGGCATGGCTCGAAGGCGACATCATGAAAATCACACCGCTGAATTAACCGGCGAAGGAGGTAAGGATGGCCAAAGTCTTGGTCGTGACGTCAGGTAAAGGCGGAGTTGGAAAAACCACTTCCACCGCCGCGCTCGGTGCAGCGCTTGCACAAAGCGGGGAAAAGGTCGTGGTCGTTGACTTTGATGTCGGGCTGCGCAACCTCGACCTTGTCATGGGAGCCGAGCGCCGAGTGGTGTTCGACCTTATCAACGTTGTGCAGGGAGTTGCAAAGCTCTCGCAGGCGCTCATCCGCGACAAGCGCCTCGAGAATCTGTGGCTGCTTCCCGCGTCCCAAACCAGGGACAAGGATGCGCTGACCAACGAGGGTGTCGAGCGCGTCATCGCCGATCTGCGAAGCAGGTTTGACTGGATCCTCTGCGATAGCCCGGCGGGCATCGAAAGAGGGGCGACCCTTGCGATGCGTTATGCGGACGAGGCCGTCATTGTCACCAATCCCGAAGTCTCGTCGGTGCGGGATTCCGACCGGATCATCGGGATGCTCGATTCAAAGACCGTGAAGGCCGAGAAGGGCCAGCAGGTGAAGAAGCATGTACTGATCACCCGGTATGACTCCGGGCGCGCAGCGCGCGGCGAGATGCTCAGCATCGATGATGTTCTCGATATTCTTGCCACTCCGCTTCTGGGCATCATTCCCGAGAGCCAGGACGTCCTGCGGGCCTCGAATGTCGGATCGCCCGTCACTCTCAACAACGCTGCAAGTGCGCCGGCCCGGGCCTATATCGATGCGGCGCGGCGCCTGAAGGGCGAGACGGTCACCATGGTAGTGCCGGTTGAGCGTAAGCGTCTGATTCAACGGCTGCTTGGACGGAGGGCCGCATGAGCATGAATCTGTTGCGGTTTCTTAGCCGCCGCACGGCCTCCGCGCCGGTTGCCCGGGAACGGCTGCAGATTCTCCTTGCGCATGAACGCGGCCTGCGCGGCCAGCCCGAGTTACTGGGGATTCTGCGGGAGGAGATCCTTGCCGTAGTCTCGCGGCACGTCACGCTCGATCCGGAAAAGGTCATTGTCCGGATGGACAGGGGCGAGAGCGTGTCGACGCTTGAAGTCGACATCGAGGTGCCGAACGGTTTCGACAAACGGGTCGCAGCTGTTGGCTAACTGCGGCGGTCTCGCAGTCGATCGAATCGGGTAACGGATTAAGTTGACAGCTGGAACGCGCGCTCGTTCCGCCAGGCCCCTTGAGACTCCTCGCCGATCAGCCCATCGGCCTTTTTGGATTGACGACAACGCGGTCGCCAGGCCTCCAGCCCGTGACTGATCTCCCAAGATTCGACATCACCAGCGATGTCGCCGTGCTCATCAAACAGCACTGCTTTCAACAGCCGTCTCCATTTTTCGTCCGCAAATCCACTAACTGCCGCCGGCGCGCGGACATCTTGCTTCACAGCATCCGAGCTTGTCCATTTTCCGTTACATTGTCTATTTTAGTAAAGAAATCTTGCAAACGTCCATTTTTGCGGACTAGTGGCAGCGGGTCGTTTTATTTGGTCTCAAGAGGAACTGAGCGGGCATGCGATCAAATCAGTGGGACCGTTGATGGAGAACGTCAGTTTTGAGGAATGTCATCGCGGCACCTTCGTCAAATTGGAAGATCCCAGTATCGCGTATGGCGGGACGGACAGCGCTCTCGCATTGTCCGAAACCGGCATGTCGATCCGGAACGGCGAATTTGTCGCCACCATGGGCCCTTCGGACTGCGGCAAGTCCTCGCTCCAAAAACTCGTTTCAGGCCCGCATCCAGCGCAAAAAGGGTGCGTAACGGTAGTTGGCCTTCCGCTGATCTTCGCGGGCCTTGTCGTCATCGCCGCAATGGGCGTGATCCTCTACGAGTTCTTTGCATATCGTGAGCGGCGAGTGACGTTCTGGGCCACACCAGAAAATGGGATGGCGTCATGAGCGACGCTCAAGCTTTGCGAAATGCACTTGAACCTTATCTGTCAAAAGAAAGTTGCGAGGCCGAGTTCGTCAAACTGGTCCGCGTGCCGAGCCCGCAGACAGGGTTGCTGGAGAGAGAGCCAGCCCTCCGGCGGTTCATCGAGGCCGCCGTTGAACCCCGGCTTCGGGCAATGGGAATCAACGATATCCGCTACGACGCGATGGGGAATCTCATTGCCCAGATAGGCCCAAACGGTGGTCCATCGCTCATGCTGATCAGCCACGCGATGAACCAGCCACCAAACAGCATGCCCAACCCGTATGCCGGCGAAATCCTTGATGGCGCGCCTTTTGGTTTGCCGGGCAAGGTGGTGCGGGGGCGTGGTGCCAGCGAACAGAAGGGCACGATGGCAGCCATGCTGCACGCCATTGAGGCGTTCACGCGCGCCGGGCTTCCGTTGCAGGGGCGATTGTCGTTCTTATGCTGCGTATCGGGCGAAACTGGTTGCATCGATGCAATACAGAATGTTGTCGAAGTAGAGGGCGTTCGTGCCGACATCGCAGTTGTCTACGGCAATAGTCTGAAGCTGCAGCTCGGGAACCGTGGCCGCATCGATATGCGCATCTCGGTACATGGTGAGACCTCTCACAGCAGCCGCCCAAAGGAGGGCTGTAATGCAGTCACCGGCGCCCTTGAAGTCATACGGCGGCTGCTCGCCGACATCACCCTTGATCGCGTTCATCCTCAGCTTGGACAAGCGGCGCTGACGATAAACAGTTTGCGCAGCTATCCGGACTCAACACACACCGTGCAGGACCGTTGCGAGATTTCAGTCGATCGTCGCTTGCTGCCTGGAGAAGACCCCGACGCTGCTGCGGCGGAAATCGAACGTGTCGCCATGCAGGTTGACGGAATGCCAGACCCGGTAAGTGGGAAGCCTTTACGAGTTGTCGTCACGCGGGGAGCCTTCATGCACCCAAGTCTGGTCACATATGAATCGCCCGCAGTCCGACATTTGCTGAGTGCATGTCGCGCGATGCTTGGATACGAACCCGAAGCGATGTACGCGCAGTCGGCCTTCGATCAGGGTTACCTCAATCATGTCGGCATTTCGACGGTAAACTTCGGGCCTGGTGAGCAATCATTTGCTCACACTGATAACGACGTCGCCTCCGTCGAGCGGACTTTCGATACTGCCCGCGTGCTGGCTTTCCTGATAGCGGAAAAACTATCGGGAATACCTGCGGGATGTCTACCGAGCGAACCGATCAGTTCTCGCGCGTAATGAAGACACATCAGCCGGTCGCAATAGTTCGGTCGCGCCAACAGCGCCGTTACGAACGTCTCTGAGTCGATGTGGTATCGCTGTCAAGAAAATGAACTCCAAAGTCCTGTGGGTATACAAAAGGGTATAGCGTGGCTAACACCGACAAAGTAAACACCAATCGCCGTCGAAACCTCGGCTATTTTTTTGACGACGCCGTCGCAAAATTTCCTGACAAGATCGCAATCATCGACCTGTTTGGTGGCCAGGAACGCAAGGTGACGTATCGAGAACTTGACCAGCGAATGGATCGGGTGGCGGCGATGCTATCGGAACTTGGAGTGATTCCCGGCGAACGCGTGGCGATGCTGGTCGGCAATCGACTCGAATTCATTGAATTCTTTTTTGGGGCAATGCGGATGGGCTCAATTCCCGTTCCCCTCAACACCCGGCTCGCCGCCGATACGCTGGCTTACATCTTTGAAGACGCCGGTTGCTCGGTTGCTCTGATCGACCCGGGTTGCAATCGTGATGCCGTTGCGATCTCTGAACGTGTACCGCTGCGGCATCGTCTTCTCATCGATCAAAGCCACCAAGGGTTTGTTTCGTATGAAATGGCATTGGCAAATGCCGGTACTCCACCTCCACCACCGCCGATTGCAGATAACGCTCAAGCCTTTCAACCGTATACTTCGGGGTCGACCGGGCGACCCAAGGGCGCGATCATGACGCATCACGGCATGATCTGGTATGTCGAGAATAATCAGCGTCACTGGCCCGCCTCAAGTGAAGATCGGGGGCTCATTGCCTTGCGCGTGGAACGGTGAAGCCAATGCTTTTCGCGGGAGGATCTTTCGTGCTCATGCCCAGCTATGAGCCTCGATCCTATCTCGAAGCCTTGGCAAAATATCGCTGTACCTACTCGCGCGGTGTTGCCGCCGTCTTCACGATGTTCCTGCAGCACCGCGAAGAGATTGAAAAGCTGGATTTGAGCGCTCTTCGCAGCATGTCGATTGGCTCTGCTGTCGTGCCAGCTGAGTTGCTTCATGCCGTGGAACGCGCGCTGCCTGGCGTCAAAACGTCCGAGAGTTACGGTTTAACCGAAGGCGGCAGTCCTTTCCGGGCGCCGATCGACGGACGTCCGGTGCCTCGCGGAAGCGTTGGCGTCCATGCGCCGGAGGTTGAGCTGAAACTTGTCGATGCTGATGGCCGGGAAAACGCTTCTTTCGGCGAATTGCTCATTCGAAGCCCTTACGTCTGTCTCGGCTACCATAATCAGCCGGAAGTCACGAAAGCGAAGCTGGTTGATGGATGGCTGCGAACCGGCGACGTTTTCGAGAAGAATGACGACGGGTTCTACTTCTTCCGAAGCCGCATCGACGACATGTTCAGTTGCGGTGGCGAGAACGTTTATCCAAAAGAAGTCGAGAACCTGCTTTTCACTCACCCCGATGTTGTCGATGCCGTAGTGGCTCCGGTTCCACACGCAGTGAAGGGCTTCGTGCCTGCCGCGTTGGTAATTTCTCGTAAAGGCTCCTTCGTCACGGCTGGCGACCTCAAATCATTCTGCCTTGCACACGGACCTGCCTACGCGCATCCCCGCTACGTTGAGATCGTCGATGCGCTACCCCTCAATGGGGCGGGCAAGATCGATCGTGGCGTTGTGACATCGTTGCTCAAGACCTCTTACGGAAAATTGAGTGCGGATCAAATCAGTTCCTAGTCGACCAGCTCTGCGAAAATCCATGCCGGCAACGGTGTGATGAAAACCAGGACAACGAAGATGCATGAATTTCAGGCCGCCTCATCGACCCATCGAAGAATTCTAAAATTCGTATTGTTAGCCGCAATGTTGGTCACGACGACGTTGTCGTGCGTGGCCTTCGCAGCTGCGCAAGAATTGGTCAACGTCCGAATTTCAGTTGACTATCGTTTGTACGGTTCCAATGCGCCGCTTTGGTATGCGCAAGATAGCGGATTGTTCCGCGCAGCGGGCATCAACGCGATTGTTGATGGAATGGTCATTCTTGATCGCTCAGCGCAATCTATCGTCAGTCTAAAGAAGGCCAATATCACCAACATAAAGGATTTGGTGGGCCGTAAGGTGGGTACCGGGCAGGCCGATGCGACATCACGGCTGTTCCCTGCCGTTCTCAAGGTCAACGATATCGCCATGGAAAAGATCAATGTCATGCCCGTGGAGCAGCGAATACGGGACGCATTGTTGCTGCGCGGCGATGTCGATGCCGTTATCGGATTTGACTCGACGATCCTGTTCAATCTGATGACGCAGAAAGTCCGCGTTGAAGATACAAATGTTATCTATTTCGCGGATAACGGTTTCAACTTTTACGGCAACGGCCTCCTGGTCTCACGTGCATTTATCGAGAGCAATCCGGATGCAGTCAAGCGACTGACGAGCGCCGTCGCCAAAGCGTGGGTGGCGAGTATCAAGAATCCGCAGGCGACCATCGATGCCCTGGCAAAACGCGATCCATTGACCGACGTTCCTCTCGAAGTGCAGCGCCTGAAGTGGATCCTGGATAAGAATGTCATGACTGATGCAACGCGCGTCGGTGGCATTGGGGCTATGGACCCTCATAAAATGCAAGCCGGCCTCAAGACTTTGGCAGAAGGATTCGAGTTGCCGATAGTCCCGACCATCGAGGATCTCTATGACGACCGCTTTTTGCCACCAAGGGCAGACCGCGCCATCCCGACCAAGTGAGATCCGCCAATGCCGCGTGGCGTATTCTCTGAAGTCATGACGGCACGCTCCACCGAACCGGGTTAGAACGGTGGAGCGCAAGCTCGCCCAAGAGGATCGCTGGCATCGGCACCGGCGGGTCTATTGCGACTCTCGGCCGTTCTTCTCTGGACACTGACTGCTTTAGTCAGCGTTGCGAGATACGAGTTAAGGGAACTATGGATGGGAGCTACCCCCCGGAACCGAAGCAATTTGGGTCGGCTTGAACTACGAAGTTAAATGAGATGGCGATGAACTTCGTTGAGATTGGCGAACGGTTGCGCGCCTACCGTATCGGTGCGGGGCTCTCGCCGGACGACGTGGCAAAGCAGCTGAAAATCTCCAGGTCAGCTTTGTACAAATATGAGAAGGGCGGTGCTCTTAAGCTCGAAACGATGGAACGGCTGGCACGCCTTCTCGACGTTTCGGTTCCGGCGCTTTTAGGCGTCGGAGTCGAATATTTTGCAAACCCCGTTACCTATTACGAGCGCAAGCGGCAGCTTGAGCAAAGGGCCGAGCAAGTCATCGTATATTTCGAGCCAATTTCTTTCGTCCTGACGTCACCCGACTATGCGTCGCATTTGCGCACGATGCTTGTTGAGGCCGTTCCCGCCAATTTGATAGGGCGGAGAGCGGCAATCGAACAGATCGATCGAGTTATGGCCATTCTTGAGGAGCGCCGTGCTCAAGCACACCAACCTCACAGGAACATCATAAGCCTTATCAACGCCGTACAAGTGCAGCGGGTGCTCAGGTCCGGTCTCATTGGAACCTACGATCTTCCCGCAAAAGAACTGGAGGAGCGCCGCAGAAGAGCGCGCACTGAGGTTGAACGACTGGCTGCGCTGATGGAGAATGAGCCGATCGGCGTTCAGATCGGTGTCATCGAAGACACGATGCCGAACCAAACCTTTCAAATCTTTCGGGAGCGCGAGAAGACATCGGTCGCCGTCAGCGCCTTCAGGCTAGGTGAATTTCCTAACATTCGGGTTGGCGTCGCCTCCATTACAGCGGCGCCTGACGCGGTGATGCTCTATGAGAAACTGGCTAGCGAACTTTGGATGCGCGCTCACAAAGGTGCCCGCGGCGCGGAATTTTTACGACGCCTCATTGCCGAAGCCTGGCCGCAGGGCAGCCGAGTTACAGTCCGACTTTCGAATAAATGATGATGGTTCAGTGGGAATCCCACTCTCTTCGCCACTTCAGGACGCCGGCAGGCCGCGTTCGACCAGGGTCGCGAGCAGGACCGGGACCTCGATCATGGAATAGTGGCCGGCGTCGGAGATGGCCGAAACGTTCATGTTCCGATACCAGGGTCGGAACAGAGCTTCGATCGCCTCCTTGTGATAGGCCTGTATATCCTGCGCGCCACAGATGACGGTCAGGGGCGTTTCGAGACCACTGAGCTTGGTCGAGAAGTCTGTGGTCGTGAACATCTTGGGATAGCCCAACATCGCCTCGGGCGCGGCGCCGCGGGTAATGGCGAGCTTGCGGTCCAGAAAGGCCTGGTTGTAGCGCTTGCCGGTCCGGCCATCCGTCGCGGCGCGTGCGGCCGTGTCATCGGTGACGACCGCCGCGAGCTTGGCGAGCCCGGCCTCGTCTGTCTTGAACCCGGACGCCGGCACAGGCGAGATGGCCACCACCTTCTTGAGCCGCTGGGGCGACGTGTGCATGAGATATTGCACCACCATGCCCGACATCGAGTGGCCGACGGCGGAAAAGGTGCGGTAGCCGTAGTGATCCATGAGGCGGAGCGCATCCGAGGCGGCCTCATCGAGCGAATATTTGCCGGTCATGGCGTGAGACAGCCCGTAGCCGCGAAGGTCCGCAAACACGAAGTTGCGATGGTCGCCGAGCCATTCATGCAGAACGATCACCGCCTCGGGACCGTTGCCGACGATCAAATGGCCGAGGAGATCACCGGTCGAGGGGTGCGCCGTGGGAGCGTCGGCACCATCGTCCTTCGCGGCTTGGCCGGCGATGGGCAGACCCAGGAGGCCGGCCAGCCCGATACCGGAAAGCAGGAGACGGCGGTGAAATGGTGCGGTTAGCATCGAATTTGCTCCTGTCGATCCGGAATGAAGCGCTACGAATATTGCGAGGACCCCGATACTATAAAGGGCGGGTACGATTTGCCCAAGGCGGATGCGGGCCGATTCCACCGCCCCGACGTGCCACGGCGGATAGAATGCAGATTGATCTTCGGTATGTAATGTTATAACGTTCATCCGTTGCGGCGCCGCCGGATTGGCGGCGTTAGGCTGACGGATACGCATGGCTTCCTTTTTCTTTCTCAAGAAAACGTCCAATCGGCGAAGAGACGCTGCGCTTGAACTGAAGGTGCAAGCCCGGACCGTCATCAATGCCGATGACGACACTGTCGTCAGCGTCAGCGAACGCGATTGCGGCGATCCCGGCTGCGGCAGCGCCCGCACCATCGTGCTCGTCATGCATCCGGAACGGCCCACCGAGGCCGTCAAAATCGACAAGCCCCTTGAGCAGGTCACGCAATCGGATCTTTCCGATGCACTTGCGCCATTGGTCGCACAAACCGGCTGGTCCGAGCTTCCTCCAAAACCGAAGTGAGCATGCGCGCACTGCGCAGCGGCTTCGTCCCGACTCGAACCCATTTCAACATCAGCAAAGGACAATCCCATGGCCGCTCCCAACCAGACCCCCGTCACGGTCATCACCGGCTATCTCGGTTCCGGAAAGACCACGCTGCTCAACCGAATCCTCACGGAGACGCACGGCAAGCGCTATGCCGTCATTGTCAACGAATTCGGCGAGGTCGGAATCGACAATGACCTCATTGTCAATGCGGAAGAAGAGATCTTCGAAATGAACAACGGCTGCATCTGCTGCACGGTGCGCGGCGATCTCATACGAATTCTTGGCGGCCTGATGCGGCGCAAGGGCCGCATGGATGGTATCATCGTCGAAACTTGGTTTTGCCGATATCGTGTTGCTCAATAAGACCGATCTGGTCACAGGCGACGATCTCGCCTCGGTCGAAGCGCGCATTCGCCGAATCAATCCCTATGCCGGTATCCATCGCACCGAACGCTGCGGCCTCGATCTCGCCCAAGTGCTCGGCCGCGATGCTTTTAACCTCGAGCGCGTTCTCGAGATCGAACCGGGATTTCTCACCGAAGCACACGACCATGAACACGACGATGCGATCAGCAGTCTGTCCCTTACCGCCGACCGCCCGCTGGACCCCGAGCGGTTCGTTCCCTGGATTCAGAAGATCACGCAGGATTTCGGCACAGACATCCTTCGAATGAAGGGCATCATTGCGATGAAGGACGACGACCAGCGCTTCGTGGTCCAAGCCGTGCACATGCTTCTCGAAGGCGGCTCCCAGCGTCCCTGGAAATCGGATGAAAAGCGCGACAGCCGTCTCGTGTTCATCGGAAGGGGGCTGCCCAAGGACCGGCTCAAACAGGAATTCGAGTCCTGCCGCGTCTGATCGCGGTCACGTTCGCAAGCAAAATCGGCTGCGTGCGACCGCAATGCGACTTATGCAGATGAGTTGACGCAGCTCGAACGGAGCACCATTTTACGGGTCCATAACATCGATGCCTTCCACGGGTTGGGAGCCGTGACTTTTACATGCATTCCGCACAGCTTAGGTGGACGTGGCGCGGCAAGACCATCGATCTCGGCTTCGACACCAGTGGACAAGGGCCGACGGTGCTGCTGCTGCCTGCATTGAGCTCGATCTCGACCCGGCGCGAAATGTGGCCGCTGCAGGAGCGCTTGAGTTCGCAGTATCGTACGGTTGCTGTCGATTGGCCGGGCTTTGGCGACCAGGCGCGCCCTGCGATTGACTGGGAACCTGCAGCTTATGCGAGCTTCCTGGAATATATTCTTGAGGCCGTGGCGCCTTCCCCGCATGCCGTCATTGCCGCGGGACACGCGGCAACCTATGCGCTCGCTCAAGCCTGCGCCAGGCCCGCCTCGTTGGGACGGCTTGTGCTGGTGGCGCCGACCTGGCGCGGGCCCTTGCCGACAATGATGAATGGACGCCGGCCGCTCTTTAATCGACTCTGCAAGCTCGTCGACCTGCCGGTGCTCGGACCCTTGCTCTACAAGTTGAACGTCAATCGCATCGTCGTTCAATTCATGGCCGCCGGGCACGTGTACGCCGATCCGGCGTGGCTAAACGGTGACCGGCTGCGCGAAAAACTGGCGGTCACCCGAGCTCGTGGATCTCGATTTGCATCAATCCGGTTTGTGACCGGGGAACTCGATCCGATCGATACACGCGAACAGTTTCTGGCTCTGGCCCGACAGGCAGCGATCCCGATGCTGACGGTCTACGGGGAGCAGACGCCGCGACGATCGCGCGCCGAGATGGAAGCACTCACGGCGATTTCCAGTATGCGAAGCGTCCGTATTCCGCGGGGCAAGCTCGCTCTGCATGAGGAGTTCGCCGCGGAAGTCGCGCAAGCCGTTGCGCCGTTCCTCGCGTGCCACCCATGACGCGTATCGCAACGCTTCGCTCGCGCCAGCGCTCCGAATAATTCTCTCTCCGCGGATGACCCACAAGCGACATTCAGGGCGCCCAAACGGCCAAGGTCACGACGCGAAGATTGTCCAGACGATGAAAGTTATGTCAGAAAAATCCGGCGCTCATGTCGAGGCCATATGTCGCCAGCAGCAGCGAGACGGCCAGGCCGACTGCACAAAACATGGCGATGGTTTTAAGGATTTCGACGCCAATCTGAGTTTTGGGGAACGCGCGTGCGAGAGCTCTTGCCATAGCAGCCATTTGCGGCCTCCAAAGTTCGGCCCCGGGATGGGGCGGTTGGGCGGTGGTAGCCCAACCCGCATGCGGCATATGTGAACCAGGTCACACACCAGAACAAAGTCGCTTCGTCGGTTTCCGGCTCATTTGCGAAGCGCCCACTGGGTCCCCCCGCAGCGATAAAACAGAGGAATATGATGAAGAGTGCTTGAACGATCGCCGTGAAAGTGAACATCTCGGGGTCGTCGTTGGGCGTAAAGGGACGCCCCGGCCAAAAATTGTGCCGCTTCGGACCTCATAAAACCGCTATGGCGCCGTTGGCTATTTCCGGAGGGGGATCATGACGCGCAACGGGATCAATCGCTTGTATCTGCCGGTCATGGCCAAGGCGTATGATAGGCTGCGGCCGCTGGCCTGGCCGATGCTGCGGATCGCCGCCGGCCTGATCATGATCCCGCATGGCATTCCAAAGCTGTTCGGTTCGTTCGCGCCGGTGCTGGCGAAGAACGTTCTCGCGCCGCTGGGTCTCCCGGCACCAATCTATTGGGCTTACTTCCTTGGCGCTTTGGAGGTCTTTGGCGGCATCCTTCTTGCGGCAGGATTTTTGACCCGGCTGCTTGCTCTGATGTTTGCGGTCGAGACCGCAATCATCTTCGCCTTTGTCAGTCTTCCCAAGGGCTGGATCTACAGTGTGCCTGGGGGAGGCGCGGAATACCCCGGCCTCCTGTTAGTCCTCTACCTCGCTTTCGTTTTCAAAGGCGCGGGCGGGTGCTCCATCGATGACGCCCTCAAGCGGGAATTGTAGTCCGCTCGAGCATTTTCGAACTCGATGGGCACATCTATCCGCCATGGCCGGGCAAGCCCGGCCATGGCGATTGCGAAGCGCCGAGCGCCCGTCGATCGCCCGTTCATGAAATCGTATTCAGATACAAGTTCGGATCGAAATATCTGCTCGCCGGCGCGAAGTCCTTGATGTTGGCGTCGGCCATGAAGAAGTCGGTCGTCTGCTGCAGCCAGTCTGTTACCGTGCCATCGGAATACCTTCGCTTCCACTCGCGTGATGTAAACATCTTCTGGGCCTTGAATTGCTCTTTGATGTCGGCGAGCGGCGCCTGGTTATAATGCGCTTTCTGAAGGGCCTCGATCGCCTCGTTGCTATGCGCGACGATATGATCGTTGGCTTCTGCCC
>WNFI01047720.1_pt1 | contig 16900 bp, 18 predicted proteins | sample 5400471 | NCBI WGS metagenome assembly WNFI01 (sample SAMN13153348, study PRJNA577476) | soil metagenome | isolation source: 100 cm saprolite on Douglas fir-dominated hillslope | place: USA:California | collected 2013-09-17 | reverse complement strand
GTGGCCCCCGGCGTTTCAGCGGCCCGCGAGGCACCCGGGGAGATCAGCGACGCGGCGCAGCCGCAGACGGCCAGGGCAAGAGTGGCGGCAAGGCTTCTGGCGATCACTGGCATCGGCATGGCTGTCCGCCGCCCGAGGGGAGACGGACACAACATCAAACCCGATCGGGAGGGGAAGTCTCGCCGCTCAGGCGTGGCGCGCCGGGTTCGGCTCGGCGGGCTCCTGAGCAAGAGCGCTGCGGTCGCGCTCACCGCGAGCCACGGCAAGCGTGGAGATGTCGGCCCGCTGGAGCAACCGTCGCAGGCGCCGCTTGCGACGCAGATAGCGCTCGTCGGCTACCACCAGGTCGTAGTCGCCGCGCCCCAGCAGACGGCGAAGCGACAGGCAGGCGTCGTCGCCGAGCAGGAGGCTGGAGAGCGAGACCGTCTCGGGGATCAGCTCGGCGGTGCGTGCGAGAACGTCTCGGGCGTGCTGCTCGAGGTCAACCGGGGGCGGAACGGCGACCAGCGGGAACACGCACACGCCGTGGGCCAGCCAGGCCGGTCCGCGTGTCTTCGCAAGAGTCAAGCGCGCATGCTCGGCGTCGGCCAGCTCCACCGCACGCGCGATCACATGGCGGTAATCCTCGGGCTCGCCGTCGAGGATCGCAAGCACATGGCGAAAGCTGTCGGCGCTCATGGTGTGCGAGCCATCAGCCGCTCGACCAGGCCTTCGAGCACCTCGACCGCCCGGGCGAGGGCCTCCACATCCTCATCGGGCAGCGTCGCCATCTCCTCATGCACGAGCGCCCGATATTCGCCGCGAAGGCGGTCGAGCACCTCGACACCCCGGTCCGTGAGGCTCACCAGGACCGCCCGGCCGTCGGCGGGGTCCGCATCGCGCCGCAGCCAACCCCGGTTCTCCAGGCGGTTGACGAGCAGCGTGATCGCCGGCTGGGTGACGCCCTCCCCCAGGGCGAGCTCGGTGATGCGCCGGGGACGTTCGGCGAGGGCGCTCAGCGCATTGGCCTCCGTGCGGGAGATCTCGAGGGTGGAATGCGTAAGGAACAGCCGTGAGATCGCGGAGGCACGCGACGGCAGGGCCTCCGCGATCTCATCCAGCCGGCTCCCTCGACCCCGCTCCTCCGCACTCGCGACAACTTGCATCAGGTGCTTATATTATCAACTGATGTACAGCCGAGGCGGCAGAGTCGGCCCCCGCTCTCTCACAGCCGTCAGCGCAGCGACCTGAAGCTCTCGCGTATCTCCTCCGAGAACAGCTGCGGCTGTTCCCAGGCCGCGAAATGACCGCCCCGGTCGAGCCGGTTGAAGTGGATCAGGTTGTCGGGATATGCCCGCTCCGCCCAGCTCCTGGGAGCCTGGTAGAGCTCGTCCGGAAACGCGCTGATCGCCATCGGGATCGAGATCTTCTTGGCGTTGAAGAACGGAGCCTTGTTCTCCCAGTACAGCCGCGCTGCGGAGACACCGGTGTTGGTCAGCCAATAGAGCGTGATGTTGTCGAGGATGTCGTCGCGCGTCAGCTCGCTTTCGAGCTGTCCCCTCAGCACCCGTTCGATGTTGCCGGGCTGGCCGCTGCCGTCGCCGTGGTCGATCATGAACGCCGCAAGATCCATCGGCGAGTCTGCGAGCCCGTAGAGCGTCTGCGGGCGCGTGGCCATGAACAGCGCGTAGAAGACGTGCTTGGCGTTGAAGCTCGCGAGCTGTTCGTAGGCGCGCCGCTCCTCGTCCGACAGGGAGGCCGGCGGAGGATCGCCGGCGTTGAGCGTCGCTTCCACCTCGGCCGGCACCGTGCCCGCCATGTTCGAGTGCACGCCGAGCAGCCCGGCGGGGGCCTGTTCGCCCATCGTCTCCGTGACTGCGGCGCCCCAGTCGCCGCCCTGCGCGACATAGCGCTCGTAGCCGAGGCGGCCCATCAGCTCTGCCCAGGCGCGGGCGATTCGCGGCAGACCCCAGCCGGTCGCGGCCGGCTTGCCCGAGAAGCCGTGGCCCGGCAGCGAGGGGATCACGAGGTGGAAGGCGTCGGACGCGCTCGCGCCGTCCGGGGTGGGGTCGGTGAGGCGATCGATGATCTTCAGCTGCTCGATGATCGAGCCGGGCCAGCCGTGCGTGACGATCAGCGGCAGCGCATCGTCGTGCTTGGAGCGCACGTGGATGAAGTGGATGTCCAGGCCGTCGATCTCGGTGACGAAGTTCGGCAGCGCCTTCAAGCGCGCTTCGCACTTGCGCCAGTCGTACTCCGTCGCCCAATAGCGTGCGAGCTGCTGGACGAGGTCGAGCGGGACGCCCTGCGAGTCATCGGAGACGGTCTCCCGCTCGGGCCATCTCGTCGCGTCGATGCGCCTGCGCAGGTCGGACAGCTCATCGTCGGAGAACCCGAGCTCGAACGGGCGAACAGCGGGCTTCCCGCCGCTCGTCGAGGATGCGACTTCTGTAGCGGACATCTACTCCTCCTCACGTTGTTCGGCGCTGCGGATCCACGATCGCGCGCCTTGCCGTACTCGCCACTCTCGCGCCTGGCGCGTTCTCTCGCGCCCGTGAGGACGCGGGCCAAAACCACGGGTGGGACGTCGAGCTGGTTGTGTCGCGGACCGTGACGGACCTGGTGGCCGCGTCTGGGATCGAGTTCAGCGACCGCGGCACTCACACGCTCAAGCTACGACCAGAACTCGTCCCAGGCGTAAAGGTCGTGAAAGTGCTCTCGACCGTCAGTAATCCGGCCGTCCTTGAGCTGGAAGACGATGCAGTTGCCAGCGTCCAGGTGCTTGCCGTCTCGCTCCGCGCGGCTGCGCTGGATGCCGACCACGCGGTCCTCGTCATCTGCAAGCACGTGCTGCAGTTCGGCCTGGAAGGTACCCCCCGTCTCCTCCCCCAGCTGGCCGAAGTAGGCGAAGGTTGCGTCGCGGCCCTGGTGGTCGCCCGCGAAGCGGCTGCGCCCCGGCAAGTGCCACACGGCACTCTCGTCGAAGAGTTCGTTGAGCGTGTTTACATCGGCAGCGTTGAAGGCCGCGTAGGCACGCCGCATGATCCCCGCGTTCTCATCGGCAGTCATCGTTTCCCCCCCTTTTTTGTGGCCGATAGTCCGCCAGGGAGACTACTCCCGGGCTGCTCGCGGACAAGGCCATAAATCTGACGAAATGCGGGCGAGAGGACTCGAACCTCCAAGGCCGTTAAGCCACCGGCTCCTAAGGCCGGCGTGTCTACCAGTTCCACCACACCCGCTGGCTCGCCGCAAGCGTAACCGCGCGGCGCCTACGGATGACCACGGGAACCGCGCCAGCGGGTATCTTCAGGAGCGCGATGTCCGCAGCGGAAGCACCCGATCGTCCCGCCGGGACGATCATCACCCATCCGAACCGCGACAAGCCCGTGGTGCAGGCGACGCGGGCCACCGTGATCGTGTTGCTGCTCGTCAGCGCCGCACTGGTCCTGATCGTCACGATCGGCGGCTGGAAGCTGCTGCAGGGGCTGACTCCCGTGTCGATCCTCTACGTGATCGTCTACGTGACGCTCGCCTTCTACGCGGGGCGCTGGAACCGCGGCGTGCTGCCCGTCGCCTCAGCGCTCGCGGTGCTGCTCGCGATCTTCGCGCTCGTCGCCGGTCCCGGCTGGTTCGATCGCAACAAAGCCGGCTTCGAACAGTCCTCGATCGACGCCGGCGTGCTCGGGCTCTTGACGCTGCTGATCGTGCCCGTGCAGATCCTGCTGGTGGCCTTCGCGATGCGGGGCTTCCAGCAGGGGTGGAACGTGGAGCTCGAGCGACGAGACCCGGCCGTGCAGCCGGACCTCTACGGCGGCGCGCCGCCCCAACCCGCCTGAGGAGCGGGGTATGCTCGCCGGGATCGTGCGGCGCGCGGCGGTGGCGGAACGGTAGACGCGGGGCCCTCAAAAGGCCCTGTCCGAAAGGGCGTGTGGGTTCGAGTCCCACCCGCCGCATGAGCCCTCAGGCGACGATCTCGTACAGCTCGCCGGCGATCGCCGGGCGCGCCGCGAGGATCCCGCCTGGCAGCGCCGCCGTCTCGGCGAGCTCGAGGACCTCGAGGCCGGCGCGCCGGCAGATCAGCTCCCCGGCGGCGATGTCCCAGGTCTTTACGGAGCGCTCGTAGTAAGCGTCGTAACGGCCCGCGGCGGTCCAGCAGAGATCCAACGCCGCGCTGCCGAAACGCCTGATGTCGCGTACCCGCGGGATCAGCCCCACGAGCACCTCGGCCTGAGCGGAGCGCACGCGAGCGTCATAGGCGAGGCCCGTGGCGACCATCGCCGTGGCGAGCCCGCCGGCCTCGGCGGCCCCATCGGTGCGGGGATCGAGGACGCGGCCGCGGAGCCGTGAAGTGCCCGCCGAGGACCGCAACAGCGCCTCGCCGCTGCGTGTCGCCGTGAACAGCTCCTCGCGGCTCGGGTCATAGACGGCCCCCGCGAGCGCGCCGTGCCCGTCGGCGACGGCCACACTGACCGACCACTGGGGAATGCCGAAGAGGAAGTTGACCGTCCCGTCCAGCGGATCGACGATCCACTTCAGACCGCTCTGTCCCGTCTCGCCCTCTTCTCCTTCCTCCCCCTCTTTCTCTTTCTCTTCCTCTTTTTCTTTTTCTTTCTCTTTCTCTTCTCCTTCCTCCCCCTCTTTCTCTTTCTCTTCCTCTTTTTCTTTCTCTTTCTCTTCTTCTTCCTCCTTCTCCTTCTCTTCTTCCTCCTCCTCTTCTTCCTCCTCGTCCTCCTCCCCGTCGTCTTCTTCTTCTTCTTCCGCCTCCTCCTCCTCCTCGCCGAGGAATGCGTCGTCGGGCCGGCGCCGCGAGATCAGCTCCCTGATCGCCCGCTGGGCAGCGAGGTCGGCCTCGCTGACGAGGTCGGTCGGAGTGCTCTTGCTTGCCACGGACTGCTCCCTTCCGCGAGCCGCCCGTTCGGCCAACAGGCTGCCTCCGAGCCTGGCCGCCTCGACGGCCAGCTCGAGCAACCCTGCCTCGTCGCTCACGCGAAGCCCGGCGGCAAGCGGTCGGCCCAGGGGCGCGCGGCCTCGAGCTGGGCGCAGAGGGACAGCAACGGCCCCTCCTGGCCCGGGCGGGAGACGATCTGCACGGCCAGCGGCAAGCCCTCAGCCGAGAACCCTGCCGGCACCGATACCGCAGGCTGGCCGGTGAGGTTCCAGACGCCGTTGTAGGGGACCCAGCCCGCGACGGCGTTCAGGGTCCACAGCGCTCCCCGCCCTTGCAGGGCCCCGATCGGCGGAGCCAGCCTGGCGACGGCCGGCGTGATCAGGAAGTCGTTCTGCTCGAGCACGGCGCCCAGCCGCGCCGTCAGGTCCTCCTCGCCGGCGAAGGAGCGTCCGAGGAAGCTCTGCGGGATCAGCCCGCCCAGGCGTGCGAAGCCACGCGTGCGCCGTTCCAGGCGCTCGGGGTGCTCGAGGGCTGCAACATCGTCGTGGCCGCCCCGCATGTACCGGGCGATCACCTGCGGCATCGTGTCGTTGCCGTATTCGGGGTCGCGCTCGGAGACCTCGTGGCCGAGCGAGCGCAGCAGCTCGACGGTCTCGTCGAGGGCGCGCGAGGCGTGGGGATCGAGCTTCGCGAGAACCAGAGCCGGGAACTTCTTCGAGAAGGCGATCCGCAAACTGCGGGGCGGCGTCGCCGCGGCGTGGGTGAAGGGCGTCTCGGGCGCCGCCGGGCGGTCGAGGTCCACGTCCGTGGAACCGGATGCGAGGTCGTAGAAGAGGGCCGTGTCGGCGACATTGCGGGTGAGGATGCCGTTGACCGACATGCCATGCCAGGCCCGCGCCTTCGGGGCCATCGAGATGCGGCCCCGCTGCGCCTTCAGGCCGAGCAGCCCGCACCATGCCGCCGGGATGCGGATCGAGCCCGCGCCGTCGGAGCCGAGCGCCGCGCCGACCAGGCCCGCCGCCACCGCTGCGCCGCTGCCGCCGCTGGATCCGCCGGGGGCGCGCTGCAAGTCCCAGGGGTTGCGCGTGGTGCCGAAGGTGACCGTCTCCGTGAACGGCCACAGCGTCATCTCCGGAACGTTCGTCTTGCCGATGACGATCGCGCCCGCCTCGCGCAGGCGGCGCACCACCTCCGCGTCGGCGGCCGCCGGAACGTCAACGGCGTTGGTCCCGTAGGGCGTCAGCTCGCCCGCCACGTCGATGTCGTCCTTGACCGCGATCGGCACGCCGAGCAGCGGCCGCTCCCCGCCCGCCGCGCGGCGATTGTCAGCCTGGTCGGCTTCCAGCAGCGCCCGTTCGGCGAACACGACCCGGAAGGCATTGAGAACCGGGTCGTGACGGGCGATCCGGCCCAGGTACAGCTCGACGAGCTCGCGTGAGGACACCTCCCCGGCGGCTATCAGCTGCGCCTGCCGCGCGATCCCCGCGTATGCCAGCTCGACGCTCTGCACCCCAGGCAATCTATGCGAAAACGGCGAGCCCGGGTTGGGCTAGACGGGCGTGACCGGATTGTGCTTCGCCGGCCACTCGCGCTGCTTGGAGCGGGCCTGGGCGAACCGTCGGATCAGCTCCTCGCGCAGCAGCTCCGGCGCGATCACGGCGTCGATCACCATCTCCGAGGCGAGATGCAGGATGTCGATGTCGGCGGCGTACTCGGCGCGGAGACGCTCCGTCTCGGCCGCCCGCTCGGCCTCGTCGTCGATCGCCTGGAGCTGGTTGTAGTAGACCGCGTTGATCGCCGCCTGCGGCCCCATCACCGCGATCGAGGCGCTCGGCAGCGCGATGCAGCAGTCCGGCTCGAAGGCCGGGCCCGCCATCGCATAGAGGCCGGCCCCGTAGGCCTTGCGAACGATCACCGAGATCTTCGGCACCGTCGCCTCGCTGACGGCGCTGATCATCTTCGCGCCATGGCGGATGATCCCCTGGCGCTCGACCTGCGTGCCGATCATGAAGCCGGGTACGTCAGCGAGGAACAGCAGCGGCACGTTGTAGGCGTTGCAGCTCCAGATGAAGCGGGCGGCCTTGTCGGCCGAGTCCGAGAACAGCACCCCGCCCTTGTGCTTCGGCTGGTTGGCGATGATCCCGACAGCTTGGCCGTCGAGGCGCGCGAAGCCCACGACCAGCTCCTTCGCCCAGCGCGGATGTATCTCCAGGAACGACTCGGCATCGAGGAGCCCCGCGATCAGCTCCTTGATGTCGAACGGCTTGTTCTCATCGGCCGGGATCAGCTCGCCGATCGCCCCTCCACTCGGGGCAGCGGGCACCGCGGCGGGCGGCTCGGCGCGCCAGCTGCCAGGCAGGAACGAGAGATAACGACGGGCCACCGCGAGGCCCTCCTCGTCGCTCTTCACGAGCTGGTGCCCGACCCCGGAGGTACCCGTGTGCATGCGCGCTCCGCCCATCTCCTCCAGCGTCACCTTCTCGCCGATCACCATCTCCGCCATGCGAGGCGAGCCGAGGTACATCGAGGCATTGCCGTCGCGCATGATCACGAGGTCGCAGAAAGCCGGGATGTAGGCGCCGCCGGCGGCGCTCGGCCCGAACAGCACGCAGACCTGGGGCACGACCCCCGAGAGCTTGACCTGGTTGTAGAAGATCCGACCGGCACCGCGACGGCCGGGGAACATCTGCACCTGCTCGGTGATGCGCGCGCCGGCAGAGTCCACCAGGTAGATCATCGGCACCTCGAGCGCCTTCGCCCGTTCCTGGATGCGCAGGATCTTCTCGACGGTCTTCGGCCCCCAGGAGCCCGCCTTCACGGTCGGGTCGTTCGCCATCAACGCGACGGGGCGCCCGTCGACCGCGCCGAGGCCGGTGACGACGCCGTCCGCGCCGAGACCGTCCTCCTGCCAGTTGGCCAGCAGGGCTTCCTCAGAGAAGGAGCCCTCATCGAGCAGCAGGGCGACGCGCTCGCGCACCGGCAGCTTGCCCTGCTCGATCGCCTTGTCGCGATGTCGCTCGGGACCCCCCGCCAGCGCGCGGGCGGCCGCCTCGTCGAGCGACTCGTGGCCCTGGCCCGCCTGCGTGTCGCTGGTGGTCATCGCAGCTGGCCGCGGTGCGGGCGGTGATCACGACGGTGGCGCCGGCCCCGCCGGCCGCGGCCTCGCGCAAGCTCGGCCTGAACACGATCGAGGTCGGGAGCGGGACCGTACAGCCGCCACCCGTTCCGGAACAGGAAGATCGCGGGGAAGATCAGCAGGAACGCGGGCCAGAAGCCGGCCCCGCCGCCTGAGGCGGCCCACACGATCGTGCAGATGACGAACGGGGTCAGCGAGCCGCCTGCCTGCTGCACGAGGTGGCGGCGCAGCTCAGCCCGGCGCTCCGCCAGTTCGGCGCGCCTGGCGGCAGCTGAGATGGGCAGCGCGGGCAGGTCGTGCACGACGCCCTCCAGCTCTGCCAACGTGCGAGCGGCGTACACCGACTCGAGTCGCTCGGCGAGCTCGTCCTCGCCGATCCGGCCCGCCGCGAAGTGTTCCCGCAGGTTCTCGGCGGAGCGCTCGCGATCCTCGTCGGAGGCGCGTGTCTGCGGGCTCTCGCTCATCCAAGCAATCTAGCTGCGCGCGCCGCCGCGCGGCGGCGTGAGCTCAGATGCCGGAGTTCTGCTTCGGCGCCTCGCCCGAGTAGTCGTAGAAGCCGATTCCAGACTTGCGCCCGTACCAGCCCGCAGAGAGCATCTTGCGAAGCGTCGGCGGCCGGGCGAAACGCCGCTCGCGGAACTCGTCGAAGAGCACATCGCAGATCGAGCCGAGCGTGTCGAGGCCGACGAAGTCTGCGAGCGTCAACGGGCCCATCGGATGCCCGGCGCCGGCCTTCATCGCCTCGTCGATCTCCGCGACGGAGCCCACGCCCTCTTCGTAGGCGCGCATCGCGTCGAGCATGTACGGAACGAGCAGCCGGTTGACGATGAACCCGGCCTTGTCCTTGGTGGGAATTGCCAGCTTGCCCTCGCTGCGCGCGAACTCCAGGGCCGTCTCGAACGCCTCGTCGGTCGTCGTCACCGCGCGGACGACCTCGACGAGCTTCATGACCTGCGCGGGGTTGAAGTAGTGCAGACCGACGAACTGTCCCGGACGGCTCGTCGCCGCGGCCTGGTCGATCACGGCGAGCGAGGAGGTGTTGGTCGCGAACACCGCCTCCGGCTTGACGATCTCGTCGAGCGCCTTCCACATCTCGAGCTTCAGCGGCAGGCTCTCGGTGATCGCCTCGATCACCAGGTCGCATCGCGCCAGGTCCGCGTAGTCGGTGGTGCCGCGGATCCTGCCGCGCACCGCATCGGCATCCTCCTGGCTGGACTTGCCCTTCTCGACGGCCCGAGCGAGCTGCTTCTCGATCTTGGCGATGCCCTTCTGGAGCGTCGCGTCATCGACCTCGCGCAGGACTACCTCATAGCCTGCCTGTGCCGCCACCTGGGCGATCCCGTGACCCATCAGGCCCGCTCCCAGGACCCCGACACTCTCGATCTTCTGCTGCGCCATCTTGCTCCTCATCCGCTGTTGGCTGTTGGCCCTGGAGCCTATCTGCCACGGCTCGGCGCCCGATCCCGGCGCCGAGCGCCGGGCAGCGCGCACTGGAGGGCAACGACCGCGCCGGGCAGCGCGCACTCGAGGGCAACGACCGCGCTAGCCTCCCGTCGTGCCCGCAGATGAGTCATTCGACCTGATGGCGGCCGGGCTCAGGCGAGACGGCGCGGAACTGGCCACGTCCCTGGAGGTCCTCGCCGTCAAGCTCGAGCGGGCGCTGCCCGGCCGGGCGACGGTGCAACGACGCGGCACCGGACTGCTGGGCCGGGGCCCGAAGCGCGTCCGCGACGTGCGGGTCGAGCTCGGCGACTGCTGCTATCGCCTGGAGGTGGCAGATGGGCGTGTGGCAGGCTCGCGAGAACGCCAGAGCGGTGGCATCGCGATCAAGCGCGAGCCACTCGACCCGGAGGCGTGGGTAGCGGCCCTCACCGACGACCTGCGCGAGGAGGCGCAGCGGAGCGACGAGGCCAGAGCGGCGCTTGAGCGTCTGCTGGCCTGATGAGCGCTCGGCAGCCGCCACCCGCCGACGACGGTCCCGAGCAGGACGCACTCGAGCGCGAGCAGCGCGAATCGCTGGAGCGCGTCGAGCGAGGCGGCATCCCGCTTGGCGCCGAGCGGCGCCTGCGTGAGCTCGGCGAGGGCAAAGGCGCGTTTACGTCCGATCTCTCCGTCGGCTCTTTCGCGCTGTGCCACGAACTCGGTCTGCAGCCGCTCGCGCAGGTGATGGGCAGCTCGATCTACCAGGTCGGCTACTCGAGCACCCTGCCCTCGATCTACGCGGGCGGCTTCATGTACGAGCTGGACGCCCTCTCGCAGGCCTGGAACGAGGTGCGCGAACGCGCCTTCAGCCGCCTCGCCGAGGAGGCCGCCCATGTTGGCGCCGACGCGGTCGTGGGCGTGCAGATCACGAGCGGCGCGCGGGAGTTCACCGAAGGTGCGATCGAGTGCGTCGTGATCGGCACGGCCGTGCGCAACGGACCACTCCCGCCGGCGACGGCGAGGGACGGCGCCGTAAGCGCCGGCGCGGCTCGCCCGGTACTGACCGAGTTGTCTGTGCCCGACTACGCGAAGCTTCGGCGTGCGGGCATCGAGACGCTCGGCGTGACCGCGTGGACGTCGGTGTTCTTCATCCAGTCCTGGGCCGCCGGTCAGCTCGGGTTGCGTGGCTTCATCGGCAACCAGGAGATGTCCGATTACACCCAGGGCCTGTACGAGGCACGAGAGGTGGTCATGTCGCGCGTCACTGCCCAGGCGGCGCACCTCGGCGCCACCGGCGTGGTGGGTGTACGCGTCGGGCACGGCGTTCAAGGCAGCGCGCAGAACGGGGTGATCGTCAGCTTCAACGCGATCGGCACCGCGATCCGCCAGGACGCCGCAGACGAGTTCCCCAGCCCCAAGACGATCATCGACCTGACCGAAGGAGCGACCGCACTATGAGCGACAGCGAGCCGACCCAGGGCGCCTACGATCCGACATCGCTGGAGGGCGTGCCCGAGGCAGGGCGCGCGCGCCTGCAGCAGAACCGCGCCGGGCTGTTCACCTCCGACCTGTCTGTGAACGAGTTCCTGCTCGTCAAGGAGGCCGGCTTCGAGCCGCTCGGCCTGGTCGTAGGAAGCTCGATCTACCACCTCGGCATCCAGATGGCGGGCTGGAAGAAAAGCCAGGAGATGACGGTCCTCTCCGAGGCGATGTACTCGGCGCGCCAGCTGGCGATGACGCGGATGGAGGAGGAGGCCGACCAGCTGGGCGCGGACGGCGTCGTCGGCGTGCGCCTGGACATCGGGCGCTACGAGTGGGGACAGGACATGGCCGAGTTCATCGCGATCGGCACCGCGGTCAAGCACCGCGAAGGCGTCCTGCACCGCGCCCCCAACGGCCGGCCTTTCACGAGCGACCTGTCAGGCCAGGACTTCTGGACGCTGCTGCGCACCGGTCACCGTCCCGTCGGCATGGTGATGGGCAGCTGCGTCTACCACGTCGCCCATCGCGGAATGCTGCAGTCGCTGGCACAGACGGGCCGCAACGTCGAGCTCTCGAACTTCACGCAGGCCCTGTATGACGCACGCGAGCTGGCGATGGAGCGGATGCAGAGCGAGGCCACGGAGATCGGCGCCGAGGGAATCGTCGGCGTGCAGCTTCAGGAGAAGAGCCACGGCTGGGGCAGCCACACGATCGAGTTCTTCGCGATCGGCACAGCGATCGTCCCGCGCGAGGGCGAGCAAGAGGCGATCCAGCCCCCCACGACGGTCCTCGACCTCAGCTGAATAACCTCCCGAGGGTCACCGACGCCAGGAGGGTCCGATGAGCATCGTCTTGACCGAGGATCGCGGCCCGGTCCGTCACGTCGTCCTGAATCGCCCGGAGAAGCGCAACGCGATGAACCAGGAGCTGCTGCGGGCGCTCGGCCAGGCGCTGCGCGAGGCGGCTGCGGAGCCGTCTGTGCACTGCGTCGTGCTGCGCGGCGAGGGCCCCGTCTTCTCCGCCGGCGTCGACCTCAACGAGCTGATGGACTCGACCGGCAAGGTCGGCATGCTGCGGCCGTTCCGTCAGGTCTTCCTGGACTGCGCGAACCTCTGCGAAGAGATGACCAAGCCGGTCATCTGCCAGATCCACCGCACCTGCGTCGGCGGGGCGCTCGAGGTGGCCCTCGGCTGTGACCTGCGGATCGCCTCGAGCGACGCGCAGCTCGGTCTTCCCGAGGTCAAGTTCGGGATCATCCCCGACGTCGGCGGCTCGACCAGGCTGCCGGCCGTGGTCGGGCTCGGACGCGCCAAGGAGCTGATCATGACTGCCCGCATGATCGGCGCCGAGGAGGCGGAGCGAATCGGCCTCGTCAACCGCGTCGTCGAGCCCGAGGAGCTCGAGGGGGCCACGCAGGCGCTGGTGGACGAACTGCTCGCGAACTCCCCGATCGCGGTCGGACGCGCGAAGCGCGTGATCGACGCCTCGGCGCGGCCGGCGCTGGCCCAGACACTCGAGATGGAGGTCGCCGTGCAGGAGTACTGCGTGGCGGCCGCCCGGGAGAGCGCTCGCGAGGTCGAGCAGGCGCTGGCCGGCTAGGCCGCACCCCGGGACTTCAGCGGAGCGTCCGTCGCCGCCAGGAGGCCAGGCTCATCGATGCCAGTCGACGGGCCCAGCCACGAGCGTGTGGCTCCCGAGCGGCCGGCCGAGGAGCTCCTCGACCGCCACCGAGCAGGCGAGCAGCGCGGGCAGGTCGATGCCCGTCTCGATGCCCATCTCGTGGAGCATCGAAACGAGGTCCTCGGTGGCGATATTGCCCGTTGCGCCCGCCGGCACAGGGCAGCCACCGAGCTCCCCGAAGCTCGACTCGAACGAGTCGATCCCGGCCTCCAGCGCGGCGAGGACGTTCGCGAGGCCCTGGCCCCGGGTGTTGTGGAAGTGGGCCGTGAGCTCGACCTCGCCCAGCTCCGCCCGGGCCCGTGCGAAGAACTCACGGACCTGGAGGGGGTTGGCCATTCCGGTGGTATCGCCGAAACCGATCTCCACGGCGCCGGCGTCGCGCAGCGCGGCGGCGATCGACAGCACGCGCTCGGCCGGCACAGCGCCCTCGTAGGGGCAGCCGAAGGAGGTCGAGATCACCCCCTCGCAACGCAGACCGGCCTCACCGGCGCGGTCGAGCACGCGGCGCAGGCCCTCCAATGACTCCTCGACCGATCTGTTGACGTTCTTGCGGTTGTGGGTCTCGGAGGCCGAGAGGAAGACGTTGACCTCGTCGAAGAGTGCCCGCCCACCCCGCTCGCGCTCGTTCGCCGCCAGCAGGGCGAGGGCGCCCTCCAGGCCACGCTCGTTGGGGATCAGCACGGACAGGCTCACCTCGGCGGGTACATCGATCGCCGTGAGCACCTCGGCGGCGTCGGCGAGCTGCGGGATCACATCGGGGCGCACGAAGCTCGTCACCTCGAGGCGGCGAAGGCCGGTCCGCGCAAGGCCCTCGATCAGCTCCACCTTGCGGGCCGTGGGAATCACCTCGGGCTCGTTCTGGAAGCCGTCCCGCGGCCCCACCTCGCGCACACGGGCGGTCGCTGGGAGCGAGCCGGCCATGCTCACCAGCTGGACGGGCAGGAGAGCGCGGCGATCTTTCCCTCGAGCCTCATCCCGCTAAGCCTATACTCGGCCGCCGTGTCATCCAGCCCCTCTGAGCCTGTCGCGATCATCGGCGCCTCCGGAGCCCTCGGCTTTGGCCTGGCCCTGCGGCTGGCCCGCACGGGGGTGCCGATCGCGATCGGATCGCGACACGAGCCCCGCGCGCTGGAAACGGCCGAGCGTGCGCGGGAGCACGTGCCGGAGGGGACGTTCACAGGACACGAGAACGGGCCCGCTGCCGCCGCTGCCCCCACGGTGATCCTGTCCGTCCCCTTCCGCAGCCAGTCCGAGACCCTCCACAACCTCAGGGAGACGATGCGGCCCGGACAGCTGCTGATCGACGCGACCGTGCCGCTCGCAGCTGCAGTAGGCGGCAAAGCCACACGGATGCTCGGCGTGTGGCAGGGCTCCGCCGCCCAGCAGACGGAGGAGATGGCGCTCGAGGGCGTCCGGGTCGTCTCGGCCCTGCACACCGTCTCCGCAACCACGCTGGCCGACCTCGAGCATCGCCTGGACCAGGACGTGCTGGTGTGCGGCGACAAGCGCGATGACAAGCGCGAGGCCGCGGCGCTGATCGAGCGCATCGAGGGTTTGCGCTGCGTGGACTGCGGGCGGCTGGAGATGGCGCGGACGACCGAGGCCCTCACGGCGATGCTGATCAGCATCAACGCCCGTTACAAGGTCCACGCCGGCATCGCCCTCACCGGGCTGCCCGAGAAGCTCTGGGAGTGAGCGACACCGCGCGGGACATCGTGCTGCTGTCGGGCGGCACGGGTGGCGCGAAGCTCGCGCTCGGCATCGCCGAAGCCTTCGGCCCCGAGCGGCTGTCGGTGATCGCCAACACGGCGGACGACATCGAGATCTACGGCGCGCTCGTCTCCCCCGACCCGGACCTCGTGTCCTTCTGGCTGGCCGGCCTGATCGATGACCGGGGCTGGGGGCTCGAGGGCGACACTTTCGCGGTGATGGACGGCCTGCGCGAGCTCGGCGAGGAGATCTGGTTCAACCTCGGCGATCGGGACCTGGCGTGGTGCCTGGAGCGCTCTGCGCTGATCTCCCAGGGCCAGACTCCCACCGCTGCGCTTGCGCGGCTGAACACGGCGATCGGGCAGAGCGTGCCGGTGCTGGGAATGAGCGATCAGCCGGTCAGGACCTGGGTCTCGACGCCGCCAGGAGGCTGGTGTGCGTTCCAGGAGTTCATGATCCGCCGACGCGCGGCGGGTCCGCTCGACGGCCTCGAGTTCCGCGGCGTCGAGCAGGCACAACCCACGCCCGAGGTTCTCGAGGCGATCGCGACGGCACGGGCGATCGTGATCGGTCCCTCAAACCCGCTCGCCTCGATCGGTCCGATCCTCGCCGTTCCCGGGCTCGCCGAGGCGCTCCGTGCCGCCCCCGCACCGGTCGTGGCCGTCTCTCCGATCGTCGGCGGCGCGGTGCTGAAGGGCCCGACGGCCGCCTTCATGGAGCTCGCCGGCGTGCCTTGCAGCGCCCGCGGCGTGATCGAGGTCTATGGCGACCTGCTGGCCGGGATCGTGGCCGACGAGGCGATCCGGCGGTCCCCCGGCGCGGCGATCCTCGCGAGCCTCGAGATCGCAACGCGGATGGACGATGCGGAGAGCCGTGTGCGCCTCGCCCGGGAGACCGTGGCTTTCGCCGAGTCCCTCCCCGCGGCCGGGGCCTGAGCGGGGCCCGGCGGGCCTCGGCTTCGACCCGTCCCTCGGCTCTCCGCTCCGGCGGCCTAGGCTGCGGCGCGCGCGTCGCGCCAGGCGACCAGCGTGTCGATCGCCCCGTCGGCGACGCGGCTGAGGAACGTCTCGCGGTCATTCGCATGAGGCAGCGGCTCATCCGGAACGGGCACGTCCAGGAACGCGCACAGCGGCTCCCAGCCTTCGGTCACCTTCCAGACGAGCAGGCGCTCGGGCGGGATCGTGGCCTTGACGCCCTCGTTGTAGGCCAGCATCTGCTCCTTCATCTGCTCCGGCGAGGTGCCTTCGGCGAAGGGGGAGCGCTCGCTCCAGAGCATGCGCTCGACGAGCTCCAGATAGCGGCGCCAGCGCGGGTCCACTTCGCGCCTCGCGTCGGAGAGGTGGCGAATCAGGGAGTCCTCACGGGACATCGCGCCGATCGTCTCGCGGTAGCTCGGCTCCCATCCGTCCGGATCGCGGACGCTGAGCAGCACCTTCGCCTCGGGATGAGCGGCCGCGAGCTCGCGGTGCACGAAGCCGCCGGGCCAATCGACTGTGCTCTCGTAGCCCGCGAAGATCTCGTCGTACAGGTCCTCCCCGTCGAGCAGCCCGTGCCACAGCTCGACCTGATCGAGGTCGGCGATCAGGTTGACCCAGTGGTAGCAAGGCCCGAGGCCGAGCTGCTCGAGGGCAAGCTTCTGTGTGAGTGTGCCGGTACGGGGCAGGCCGGCTCCTATGACCTTCATGCGCGGGCTCCAAACGTCGATTCTTACGTCGCGCCATCTTCTCCGATCGCGCTGCGGAGTGGCACCCGACCCGCCTATTCGATCGTAAGAACCTCCGAAGGATGCACGGGAAGGCCGTAACAGCGGCCTGTCCGGGTGGTTTTCGGGGATATCGTCCCTATCGCTCTCTCAGGCCCGTCGATCGGGCTCCATCCGCACCCAGAGCCCGGAGGGTTTCAGGCATGACGACAGCTGACGCACGCATACGCCGCGCCAGTGGCCACTCACACGAGGCGGTCCGGGCCCGGATCGGGACGCGCAGCCGCAGAGCCGTTCCGCGGATCGCCAGCCTCGCCGTGGCCGACGCGGGAGCGTCGCGGACGCAGGCCGAGGTTCTCGACGTGCTCGGCCTGGCCGGGGATGAGTTCGCGGAAGGCATCTTCGCCCGCTGCGGCGTCGAGCGCCGGCACCTGATGATCGACGAGGAGTTCCTCGATCAGAACCTGCAGGGCCGCACCGAACGCGTCGAGGACGATCTGTTTCGCCGTGCCCTCTGCGCGGTCGACGCGCTTGGCTGCGATCCGCGCTCGGCGGGGACGGTATTCAGCTCGAGCCTCTACTCGCTCGGCTGCCCGAGCCTGGCCCACCGGCTGGTGGAGCACTACCGGATGGATGCGGCGACCGACAAGTACCACGTGACGGGCGTCGGCTGTGCGAGCGCCGTGCCGCTCGTGAAACTGGCGGCGGGCTCGCTTCAGGAGCCCGAGGACCGAGTGCTCGTGGTGGCCGCCGAGAGCATGAGCGGCACCTTGACGCGCGCCGGCGCGGAGGACTCGAAGGCCAAGACGGTCGGCTCGGCGATCTTCGGCGACGGCTGCGCAGCGATGCTCCTCAGCAACGATCCCGCAGCCGCGGGCCCAGCCGTGCTCGCCACGAGGGT
>WNFI01056653.1_pt1 | contig 16902 bp, 17 predicted proteins | sample 5400471 | NCBI WGS metagenome assembly WNFI01 (sample SAMN13153348, study PRJNA577476) | soil metagenome | isolation source: 100 cm saprolite on Douglas fir-dominated hillslope | place: USA:California | collected 2013-09-17 | reverse complement strand
GGCCGGCGGAGGTACGCTTTTGAGCTTTCCCTCGCTGCTCGCGCTCGGGCTGTCTCCCCTCGCCGCCAATACCACTTCGACCGTGGGGCTCCTGCCCGGCTCGATCGCGTCGATCTTCGCCTACCGGCGCGAGCTGACCGCGACGCGGGCCGACGCGTGGCGCCTGGTGCCGCCGTCGATCGCGGGCGGCGTCGCCGGCGCCTGGCTCCTGCTCTTCCTCGGCGACCGCGTATTCGCGGCGGTGGTGCCTTCACTGCTGCTCATCTCCTCCGCGCTTTTGGTGGCGCAGCCGCTCGTCGCCCGCAGGGTGCGGCCCCGGGCCGCGCTGGGCCCCGCGCTGGCCGAGGCCCCCGGCAAGGCCTCCAGCACCTGGCTCGCGCTCGCGGCCTCGCTTTTGGTGTCGATCTATGCGGGCTACTTCGGCGCGGGCGCGGGCATCCTCTTTCTCGGCGCGATGGGCCTTCTGCTCTCCTTGCCGCTCTCCGACGTGAACGCGCTCAAGGTTTTGATGGCGGCCATCTCCAACGGGGTCGCCGCGGTCACCTTCGCGGTGCTGCAGCTGCGCCATCCCGAGCGGAACGCGCTGCAGTTCCGTACCGCGCTGCCGCTCTGCGCCGGCGCACTGCTCGGCGGATACCTCGGCGTCCGGCTCGTGCGCAGGTTGCCTGCTTGGGCGCTGCGCGCCTTCTCGGCGCTCGTGGGCGTGGGCATCGCCCTCCACCTGGTCCTGCGCAAGTAGTCCCCCGCCCACGCCCTCCCGCGCCGCGGCGGGATCAGGCTCGCGGCGGCGGGGTCACAGCGCGTCGGGCGCAGGTCCGATCGCCGCCGCGTTGTCCGCCGCCTGGGCGGACGATCGCAGCGGCTCCTGCGGCAGGCGCATCGGCATCAGCGACAGTGGCGCCGTGGCCGCGAGCGCGAAGAACACCGCGGTCATGCCGGCGCCCCGGTTCGCATCGAGCACCTGCGCGGTGAGCGCCACGCCGATGCTGCCGCCGAGCTGGCGCAAGAGGTAGAAGAGGCTGGCTGAGGTGGCGAGGTCCTCGTCGGGCAGCGCCTCGAAGGCAAACCCGTTCATGCCCACATAGAGCAGCCCGGTGCCGGCGCCGCGCAGCCCCTGCGCGAGGAGCACGTCGCCGTGGCCGCGCTGGGAGACGAAGGCGAACAGCAGCATCGAGACGGAGAAGGTCGCCGCCCCGACGGCGCAGAGAGTGCGCGCACCGAAGCGCGTCAGCAGCGGGCGCGCGCAGAAGATGAGCGACCCGCTGCCGACTGCGCCCACCGACATCACCAGCCCGGCCTTGCTCGCGCTCATTCCGAGGCGGTCCTCGAGCAGGAGCGGGAGCAGGAAGACGCTCGCGTAGAGGCCGAGACCGTAGAGCGGAGCGGCGATCAGCGTCCCGGCGAGCGCGCGGTGGCGCAGCACCGAGAGGTCGACGGCCGGCGCCTTCGCCGACAGCTCGCGGCGGACGAACAGGAACCCGGCCGCCGCCGCCACCGGGAGAAGGACCAGGTGGTGCGCGCAGGCGACCTGCAAGCTGGTCAGCGCCGCCGCGAGCAGCGCCGCGCCCATGATGTCTAGCTCGCCGCGCCGCGGCTTCGGCGTATCCGCGCGCGGCGACAGATAGCGCAGCACCAGCGCTACGCTGAAGAGGCCCAGCGGCAGGTTGATCCAGAAGATGGTGCGCCAGCCGAACGCGTCGGTGAGCAGGCCGCCGATGGGCGGGCCCATCAGGGGCCCCAGCACGGCGGCGCACCCGACCAGCGCCACCGCGGTCCCCCGCCGCGCCCCGGGGAAGAGCGCCATGAGCACGCTCTGCGAAAGCGGCAACAGGCCTCCCGCGCCCAGGCCCTGCAGGACGCGGCAGGCGATGAGCATGCCCATGCCGGTCGAGAGGGCGCAGGCGACGGAGGCGACAGTGAACAGCGCCACCGAGCCGGCGAAAAACTCGCGCATCCCCACCCGCCGCGCGAGCGAGGCGGCGAGCGGCATGGCGACGAGGCTCGCCAGCACGTAGCCAGTCACCGTCCAGCCCACCAGGGAGAGCGGGGCTACGAGCTGCGCCTGGATCTGGGGCACGGCGACGTTGACGATGCTGCCGTCCACCGCCTGCAGGACGGTGCCGAGCAGGACGCCGATGACAGCAAGGACCACCTGCGCTCTGGATCGCTGTTCCAAACCTGTGCCGGTCCTTGCCGTTCCCGTGTCATCGGGAGCATAAAGGCGCACACATTCGGGTGCCAACTTTGCAGGCGGCACACCCCCATGGGACCGCCGGAGTCGAGGAATTCGTTTGACAGATCGTTTGAGCTCAAACTATATCGATGGACGAGCGCCTGCTCGCTTGCGCGCAGGCGCCACTCGGAATACCAAGGGGGCTTCCCGCGTTTCCCGCTGACCACGACAACCCAAAAGCCGTCCCCGGAGGGCACGATCATGCAGCTCAAGTTCAAGGATTCCCTGCACCCCTTCACACAGAGCGCGCTGCGCTTCGGTCTCCTGGCCTCCGTCGCCGCCGCCGGCCTCGTCGCCTGCTCGCACGCGCAGCCCCAGGCCGACTCCACCGCCGATAAGTCCACGCCTTCGCAGAAGCCGCAGGACGCGGCCAAGGCCGAGCAGGCCGCCGCCGACTACAAGGCGCAGGGCCAGGCCGATCTCGACGCTGCCCTCGCCAAGCTGCGCGGCGTGAGCGTCTTCTTCGCGTTCGACGACGCGGCCCTCACCAAGGAGGCGACAGACCGCCTCGCCGAGGTGGGCGCCGTCCTGGTTCGCCATGCCGATCTCAACGTGAAGATCGAGGGCAATGCCGACGAGCGCGGAACCGAGCAGTACAACCTCGCGCTCGGCCAGCGCCGCGCCGAGGCAGTGAAGAAGTACCTCGCCCGTCTGGGCGTGCAGTCCGGGCAGGTGGCCGCGGTGAGCTTCGGCGCCGAGAAGCCCGTCGATCCGGGCCACAACGAAGAGGCGTGGAAGAAGAACCGCCGCGCCGACGTCGACCCGCAGAAGAAGTAAAGCAACTGGATACAGCAAAGCCGCGGGCCGTCCCCGATCAGGGGCGGCCCGCGCGCGCTTCGAGCAGCACCGCGCGCACCGCTTCCGCGAGCGCGGGATTGCTGGCCACGATCTGGCCGCCGCCGAGCTGGTGCGGGGAGCCGTCGTAGCGAGTGACCAGGCCGCCCGCCTCCTCGACCAGGACCTGGCCCACGGCCACGTCCCACGGCTGGAGGTTCATTTCGAAGAACGCGTCCAGCCTGCCGGCGGCGACGTAGGCGAGGTCGAGCGCCGCGCTGCCCAACCGCCGCGTCCCCCGGCACAACTCTGTGAAGCGACCGAACGCGGCGACCATCCGCGACAGCTCCTCGCGCCGCTCGTAGGGGAAGCCGGTGCAGACCACCGACGCCTCGAGCGAGCGCGCAGTGGCCACCGCGAGCCTGCGCTCCGCGCCGTCGTCCGCCGGGCTGAAGGCCTGTCCCAGGTAGGCCCCGAGGCCGCGCGCGCCGCGGAACCGCTCGCCGCGCACCGGGTCGATGGTGCAGCCGGCGACGGGCTTGCCGTCGAGCTCGGCGGCCACGGTGCAGCAGAAGAGCGGGATGCCGTGCGCGTAGTTGGTGGTGCCGTCGAGCGGGTCGACGATGAAGCGCGCCTGGCTCGGCGCAGCGTGCGCCCCGCTCTCCTCGGCGAGAACGGCGACCCCGGGTGCGCGCTCGCGCAGGAGGGCGAGGATGCGCTCCTCGGCGGCGCGGTCCGCGTCGGTCACCAAGTCTATGCGGCCCTTGAGGCGCACCTCGCGCGGCTGGTCGAACAGCTCCCGCAGCACGCGCGCGCCCGCCTCCGCCGCCGCGAGGCAGTGGGCGGCGAGCTCGGCGGCAGCGCCGGCGCCCGTCACTTCTTGCCCCGCGCGGCGAGCGCCGCGAGGAGCTTGGCGTGGATGCCGGCGAACCCGCCGTTGCTCATCGCCAGCACCACGTCCCCGCTCTTCGCCTCGCGCGACAGCGCCTCGACGATGGCGTCGGGCGAGGCCATCCAGCGCGCCCGGGTGCCCGCCGCGGCGATGTCGTCGGCCATCTTCTTTGCGTCGACGCGCTCGCTCTCCGGCACCTTCGCGATGGCAGTGGGCTGGCTGATCAGCGCCTCGGCGGCGCCTTGGAAGGCGTGCGCGTATTCGTCCTGGTGGACCTTGCGCATGGCGGTATTGGAGCGCGGCTCGAAGACCGCGAGCAACCTGCGACCGGGATACTGCGCGAGCACGGCGGCGATGGTCTCGCGGACGGCGGTCGGGTGGTGGGCGAAGTCGTCGATCACCGCCACGCCTGCCGCTTCGCCGCGCAGCTCCTGCCGGCGCTTGACGCCGCGAAAGGAGGCGAAACCCTGGCCGATCTCCTCGGCGGAGAGCCCGAGCGCGCGGCAAGCGGCGAAGACGCCGAGCGCGTTTTCGACGTTGTGTCGGCCCGCCGCGTTGAGCTGCACTCGGATCTGCGGCTTCTTCTTGTAGAGGACCTCGAACGAGGCGCCTCTGGGGCCGAGCTGCAGTCCGCTCGCGGTCCAGTCCGCGCTCGCGCCGTCGAGGACCGAATAGCTGTCGATGCGGCAGCGGCCGAATCCGGCCAGCCGCTTCCAGTTGGGGAAACTGGAGCACGCCGCCACGCAACCGTCGGGCGGCAGGAGCGCGAAGAACCGCTCGAACGCGCTCTCGTAGTGCGGGGTGTCGCGGTAGATGTCCGCGTGATCGAACTCGGCGCCGGTGTAGATCGCGGTGCGCGGGCGGTAGTGGAGAAACTTGGGCCCCTTGTCGAAGTAGGCGGTGTCGTACTCGTCGCCCTCGATGACGAAGTGCTCGCCCTTGCCCAGGCGGAAGCCCTCGTTGAAGTTGAGCGGTACGCCGCCGACGAGCAGCGAGGGGTCGCGGCCGGCATGGTGCAGCACGTGCGCGAGCAGGCTGGTGGTGGTGGTCTTGCCGTGCGTGCCGGCGACGACCACGCTGTGGCGGCTCGCGAGGAACAGCTCCTCGAGCGCCTCGGGAAAGCTCATGTGCGGGATGCCGCGGTCGGCGGGTAGACGTTTTCGTCGCTGCCGGCCACGTCGTGGCCGGCGGCGCGCAGCAGACCAGCGAAGGAGCCCATGCCGGTGCCGGCGATTCCGCAGAGGAAGATGCGCATAAGGCCGCGGAGCCTAGCAGAACACCCTAGACGGTGGGCGCGTCGAGCGGCGTCAGCGTGCCCGCGAAGGCGTCGAGCGCGTGCGGCACGCCGAAAGCGACCGGCTGGTTGCGGCCGGCATGGCCGAAGGGCGCGCCGAAGGCGATCGGAACGCCCAGCGAGGAGAACCGCTCCGCGAGCGCCTCGGCGCGACCGGCCGACGGCTCGCCCGCGCCGACCAGGTCGCCGATGATCACGCCGCGCACGCCCTCCAGCGCGCCCGAGGCGAGGAGCTGGGTCGCGAGCCGGTCGAGCCGATACGGCGGCTCGTTGAGGTCCTCGAGCAGCACCAGGCAGCCGGCGAAGCGCGGCTGCAGCGGCGTGCCGCAGAGCGCGGCCAGGATCGCCAGGTTGCCGCCGCGCAAGACGCCCTCGGCGCGGCCCGCGCGGGCGCCTTGGGGACGCAGCGGATCCCATGCGATCGGGCTGACCGGATCGCGCCCGCCGAAGAGGAGCGCGCGCAGCCGCGCCAGCGCCGCGGGATCCTCGCCGAGCTGCGTGCACATGGGCCCGTGGATGCTCGGCACGCTGGCGCGCGCCGACAGCTCGTGGAGCACGGTCGCATCGCTGTAGCCCACGATGAGCCGCGGCCGCGCCGACAGCTCCGCCGCCTCGAGCGCGTCCGGCCCCTGCAGGAGCCGGGTCAGGCCGTATCCGCCGCGCGCCAGCACGAGCGCGCGCGCGTCGGCGGCTACGAGCGCGGCGCGGAGCTGCGCGAGCCGATGGGCATCGTCGCCCGCGAGGTAGGCAGCTTCGCCCGGCGGATGGCGCGCGAAGAGGCCGTCGTCGAAAGAGGGGTCGAGGCCCAGGGAGCGCAGCGCCGCGACGCCGCGCTCGAACCTCTCGCGGTCGAACGGGCTCGCGGGAGCGATCACCGCGACACGGTCGCCCGCCCGCAGGGCAGCCGGCCGCAGCCGCGCAGGCCGCGCCGGGTCGTAGCTGGTCTGCGGCGGGCCGCGCACGGCAGCGATCCTAGCGCGGAACCGGCCGCGGCGGCACTGTCCGCTTGACAGCCGCGGCTCGAGACGGCTAGAACCGCGGGCCTTTCGCCGGCCCCCTGTTCCCCGATAGCTCAGCTGGCAGAGCAACGGACTGTTAATCCGTGGGTCCCTGGTTCGAGCCCAGGTCGGGGAGCCAATTCCGCGGGGTTACACGAGTCCGGCTGTCCATAACGTCCACCGAATCCCGCATTCTCCCGATCTGTCCGCTGCAATCCGGGCCTTCTCCGAGATCCTCCTCGACGATCCCGATATCCACCTGCCGGAGCGGAAGCGGTTCCTCGCCATCATCGTCAACGAAACGCAGCGGCTGACGCGGCTGATCAACCAGGTCCTCGACCTGGCGAAGATCGAATCCCGCAGCGCCGAGTGGCACACCACCGAGCTGGACGTCCACGAGGTGATCCGCGAGTCGGTGGAGAGCACCAGCCAGCTCTTCCGCGAGCCGCGTAGAGCTGGTCATGGCCGTGCGCAGCGACGGGGTCCCTCGCGTCACGGCCGACCGCGACCGCCTGGTTCAGGTGCTCATCAACCTGCTCTCCAACGCGGTGAAGGTCTGTCACCCGGGCGAAGGCCGCGTCGAGATCCGCCTCGGCGCCAGCAAGGGCCTTCTCAGGGTGGACGTGCAGGACAACGGCCCCGGCATCAGCCCGGCCGATCACCACACGGTCTTCGAGAAGTTCAGGCAGGTCGGAGACACGCTGACCGGCAAGCCGGGCTGGGGCTGCCGATCAGCCGGCGCATCATCGAACACTTCGGCGGGCGCCTCTGGGTGGAGAGCGAGCTGGGCAAGGGAGCGACGTTCTCGTTCGTGCTCCCGCTCGAGGCGCCGGCCGCGAGAGCCGACCAGGAGATGGCGCAAGTCGCCGGGTAGGAGCATGACGATGGGCAAGCGCATCCTCATTGTCGAAGACGAGCCCAACATCGTCATCTCGCTCGAGTTCCTCATGAAACGCGAGGGATTCGAGGTGGAGGTGGCGGCGGACGGCGAGGCGGCGCTGAAGGCGGTCGCTGAGCTCGCTCCGGACCTCGTGCTGCTCGACATCATGCTGCCGAAGATCAACGGCTTCGAGGTCTGCCAGAAGCTCCGCGCCGATCCCAGATGGCGCGGGGTGAAGATCGTGATGCTCACGGCCAAGGGCCGGGAGACGGAGATCACCAAGGGCCTGGCGCTCGGCGCCGACCTCTACGTGACCAAGCCGTTCTCGACCAAGGAGCTGGTCGCGCAGGTCAAGCAGCTGCTCGGCTCTGGGGTCAGCTCAGCTTGAGGACCATCTTCTCCACATCGTCCTGGTCGTCCTGTAGAACGGGGCCGAAGCCGAGCTTGAAGCAGAGGCTGAGCATGGCGACGTTGTTCTTCAACACCATGCCGTAGAGCATCCGCGTACCGCGCTGGCGGCAGTAGCGGATCATCTTCTCCGTCAGCGCGCGGCCGAGGCCGGTGCGCTTCAGATCGGTGCGGACGAAGAGCGAGTACTCGGCCTCGCGATTGTCGGGAGCGGTCATGCTGTCGGCCACCCCGACGATCTCGGTCTCGCCGCCTTCGCAGGGACGGGTCACCACGAAGCTCATCTCGCGGTCATAGTCGATGTGGATTAGCTGCAGGGCCATCTCGCGCGGCACCGGACCCGCCCTGCAGAAGCGGTGGTAGAGATCCTCCGCGCTGAGCCGCGAGAGCAACTGCCAGTAGGCGGGCTCGTCTTCGGGTCGCACCGGGCGCGCCAGCACCTTGCTGCCATCCTTGAGCACCAGCTCTTCCTCCAACTCGCTGGGATAGGGACGGATGGCGAGGGCGGGTCGGCCAGGCCGCGACCGCTCGATCGCCAGATGGACCTGCTCGGCCAGGACGCCGTCGCGATCGGCGAGGCCAGGGCCATGTTGAGCGGCGGCAGGGAGAGCGCGCCGCCCTCGCCGATCCGCTTCTGCAGGCCGCCGGGGCCGAGATGGATGACGCGGCCGAAGACCGGGTCGCTGGCGATGCCCGCCATCAGGATCAGCGCCTCGGGCCGGGAGCGCGCGGCCTGCACGACGACGCGCGGGTCCGGCATGCCCGCCAGCGCCGGGCCGGGCTGCGCGAAGAGGGCGGCGGCCGCCTCGCGAACCGCGTGCTCGGAGCCCAGCTCCACGCGCGGTCCCAGCGCCCGCATCGAGAGGCGCAAGGTCACCGGGAAGCCCAGCTCCCGCGCCAGGCGCACGGCATCCTCGGGTCCGGTCGCGAGCCGCGCGGGCTGCGCCTGGATGCCGTAGCACTCGAGCAGGAGGAAGGCTTCCTCCTCGTGCAGCCAGCGCCGCCCTTCCTCGAGGGCGCAGCCGACGATGGCCCGCGCTCGCTCGCGCATCCCGCTCGTCGCCTTGTCCGGCGCCGGCGTCGAGGGCGTCTGGTGCAGCAGGTACTGGTTGCGCTGGTAGTGCACCATGTGCAGGAACGCCCGGGTGGCCTTCTCCGGAGTCACGTAGTTGGCGATCCCCGCCTGGGTGAAGCGCCGCTGGGCGCCGCCGGCGGGGTTGGTGCCAAGCCAGCAAGCGAGGACGAAGCGCTCGCTATCCTTCGCCGCCTCGACCACCTCGGCGGCGCAGGCCTCGTCCGGCGACAGGGCGGTGGCCGTGTGCATGACCAGGAGCGCATGGACGGCGGGATCGGCGAGGAGGAGCGACACCACTTCGCCGTAGCGCCGGGGGGTCGCGTCGCGGCCGATGTCCACCACGGGGCTTACGCTCCGCCCGGGCACCGTGGCGACGAGCCTTGCCAGGGTCTCGGTCGACAGCGGCGCGATCTTCCCGCCGCCCTCGACCAGCGTGCCCAAGGCCATGTCGGCCGGCCCCAGTCCGTTGCTGACGATGGCCAGGTGCTCGCCGCCCGGGCGCCGGCCGTGGGTCAGCGTCTCGGCGGCGTCGAACAGCTCGTCGATGTCGCGCACCCGCAGCATGCCGGCGCGCTGGATGGCCACGTCATAGACCGCGTCGCCATCGACCCCCGGCAGCCCCTGGCCACTGGGGAAGACGATTGCGGTCTCGCCCCCGCCGCGACTCGGTTTGATGGCGATCACCGGTTTGATGCGGGCCAGCGCGCGCGCCGCCGAAAGGAACTTGCGGCTGTCGTTCAGCGCCTTCAGATATAAGAGCAGCGCGTGCGCGTGGGTGTCGGTGGCCAGGTAGTCGAAGAGGTCGCCCAGATCGACGTCGATCCCCTCGCCGTCCGAGACGACGTGGGAGAAGCCGATGGAGCGGGACTCCGCCCACGGCAGCATCCCGGCGATCAGCGATCCCGACTGGGAGATCAAGGCGACGTTGCCGGCGCGGGCGCGGCTGACCATCCAGCTCGCGTTGAGATGGGCGCTGGGTACCTGGATCCCGTTGGAGTCGGGCCCAAGGATGCGCAGGCCGTGGGACTGCGATGACTTCTGCAGAACGGAGCGCAGGGCCGCGGCCCCGCCGGGGTCGCGCGCGGCGGACATGATGATCGCCGCCTGCGTGCCGCGCCTGCCCAGCGCCTCGACGAGGTGGGGCAGGGTCTCCGACGGCGTGCAGAGGACCGCCAGCTCGGGGGCGAGCGGCAGGTCTTCGACGGACCGATGACAGCGCACGCCGAGCACCGAATCGTGCTTCGGATTGACCGGCAGGATGGGCCCGTCGAACTCCGCCTGGAGCAGGTTGCGCAGCACCGCAGTGCCCAGGCTGTCCGGGAGCTTCGATGCGCCGATGACGGCCACGGAACGCGGCCGGAAGAATGCCTTGAGGCTCGCCAGGCTCACGCGCGTTGTCCTCCCCAGCCTTAACGCGCTGTCTGCTGTGCGGCGCCTCCACCGCCTCCGGGCGGCGCCTGCTGGTCTGGAACAGTGTACACCCTCCAGGCGAACCAGCAGAACGTGATGCACACGGCGACGATCAGCTTCACTACCGCGAGCGACACCGCCTCGACCAAGTTTCCCACGGGATGACTGAGCGGAACGCCTTGCCAGCATCGCCTTCCTGCAGAACCACGACTGCCTTCGCCTGGATGTCCTTGGCAGCGCGTTGGCGTGCTGAAGCAGCCGGCGCGAGAGCGCCTTCATGCAGGCCCCCGCGGCGACCGGCCGTTCGAGCTCCCGCTCGGCGTCCGCCAGGCGCGGGTAGATGGCGGCTGCGTCTGCCGCGTCGAGGAGCGACCGCCTTCCCTCACACCGTCCTCAGCTACCAGAGTGCGGCGGGGGTGCGCTACACCCCGCCCGCACGGGTTCGAGCGCGTGGCGCGCGAGGTGCGCGGCCACAGCCACCTGGAACTGTGGGTCCGTCAATGACTCGCGCGGAGAATTGGCTGACCGGACCCCGATGCACCTCATGCCGAATCGGCAGCACCGCCTGATGCCCGATATTCGTCGAGCTTGGAATACAGCGTCCGCAGCCCGATCCCCAGCACCAGCGGCCGTGAAGTCGCCGGCCTGAAGCGAACCCATCTCGGTGAACGACTCTGGACCGATCTTGTCACCGCTCGCGAGGATGGCCGCGCTCTCGATGGCGTTCTTCAACTCGCGGACGTTTCCCGGCCAGTCGTGCTCCATGATCAACTTCAGCGCCTGAGGAGCGACGCACTGAATCTTGCCATCATGGCGGCGGTTGAAGTCGGCGATGAATGCCTCGATCAACGCGGGGATGTCTTCCTTGCGCTCCCGCAGGGGGGGAACGACGATGGTGACGACCTTCAGCCGGTAATAAAGATCTTCGCGAAACTTCCCTGCGCGAATGTACTCCTCCAGGTTGCGGTTCGTTGCGGCGATGACGCTGAGATCGATCTTGACCTTGGAAGAACCGCCCACGCGCCGGAATTCGTTGCGTTCGAGGACACGCAGCAGCTTGGGTTGTGTTCCCGGATCCATTTCGCCGATCTCGTCGAGAAACAACGTCCCACCATCGGCGAGCTCGAAGAGTCCCTTCTTGCGCTCGTTGGCGCCCGTGAACGCGCCCTTCTCGTGGCCGAACAGCTCGTTCTCGAGGATGTCCTTGCCCAGGGTGGTGCAGTTGAGCGGGACGAAGACATTCTGCCGGCGCGGTCCGAGCGAGTGCAGGGCGCGCGCGATCAACTCCTTGCCCGTCCCCGACTCGCCGAGGATCAACACGTTGGTCTTGTAGCGCGAGATCTTCTCGATACCCTCCAGCACGCGCCGGATGGCCGACGAGCTGCCGACCAGCCCCATGAAGCCTCGCTGCAACGCGGGCGTGCCGACTTCAGGGCCTGACGGCGGCGCGAGAAGTTTCCTTGCGCGTTCGAGCAACCGGTGAAGCTCGACCGGAAGCGGGACGTAGTCGGCGCAGCCGTGCTGCATGGCGTCCACCGCATCCTGGACGGAGGTCGATGATCCGAGGACGATCACCGGAACTTGCGGATGGCCGTGCGCCGCGCGGGCCGTGATGCTCGACAACGCAAGCGGCCCGAGCTTCTGCGAAACGAACGCCGCCGCCAGATTCGCGCGCTCGAGGGCCGCCAGCGCGCCGGACTCGGTCGAAACCGAGGTGGTGGCGAAGCCGACCGATTCCAGCGCCGCGATGACCGGTTTAGCATCGACCCCGCTGGGGACCGCCAGCAGGCAAGTGCGGCCCGAGCCCCAGCTCTTGGTTCCCGGCATGTCGCTAGGTGTATGCCGAAATGGCACTGCCCGCAAGGGACCGCCGGTGCCAGCGCGACCTAAGCTCGCGACTTTCGGCCACTGGAAACGGTCCGGACATTGCAGGTGGCTGACCCTCCAGAGCCATGTCAGCGAGCTGGCCAGCGCAGTCAATTGCGGAGGACGCAATGACCAGTCGCATCTTGTTGGGGTATGACGGAACTCCCGAGGCACGTTCGGCAGGCCGCTTCGCCGCCCACCTCGCCATCGCGCAGCGCGCGAGGCTCCTGCTCGTGAGCGTCATTCCATATGCCTGGCCAGCATCCCCGCTTTCGGAGCAGCGGGCCGCGCGGGAGGCGATCAACGAAGAGGAGCAGTCCGGGGCGGAGGCGGCGTTGCGCGTCCAGTCTCTGGAACTTCTGGGCGCTGAAACGCGCGTGGCGCGTGGCAGACCCGCCGAGACCCTTGCCTGCATCGCGGCGGAGCGGGACGTGATGCTGGTCGTGGTGGGGCACCGCGACCGAAGCGCTTTGGCTCGGACTTTTGGCGGAAGTGTGGCAATGCGTCTGGTCCAGATTTGCCCGAAGCCTGTCCTCGTCTTCCGCGAGGCTCGGTTCGAGCAAGTTGCCGGTGTCGCTTCTCGAACCGCATCCGTCCATCCACTTCCTTTGCGTCGCGCGAGGACTGCCGGAAGTGGATGATTGAACCTGCCTCAGCCGGTCCGCTTCAAACCCAGGACGACGCGCACCGATCGCACCTTCATCCGCGAGCGGGGCGCGCGGGGCAGAACGTCCGCGAATTTTCGCGCCACACGTCAAGCAGCGGCTCGTAGCCTGCCGTGCCGTGGGCGAACGCAGGCAGCGTCTCGGACAGCATCCTAAATCGATCTTCGAAATCTCGAATCTGTGCGGCGGCCTGCTCTTGGGAGTCCACATGGACCATCCCAAGCGAGTGCTAGGAAGTCGTGAAGGACAAGGGAGAATCCGTCTCGCAGAAATTACTGCGGATCGCGCCAAGCGCAGACGATTTCCGAGGGCAGTGCTCGGCCCAGCCGCGAGCAGTCGCGGTTATGTCGCTCTCAGGCGCGCGAGGCTCGTGCTGTTTCCGCACGCACTTCATGCCGAATTGACGCTATGCAGGCTGACCGCGGCGAAGAGGACGCTCAGAGCCTTCTTTCCCTCTGATGACGCGCTGGCTCCGTTCATGCATCGCGGTTCCGGCATGGCCGTCTCGAAGGTCGCCCTTCGGTACGTGCCGACTGATGTTGAGGAGGATGCATGGCCCGCAAAAAGAAAGAATCCCCGAAGGCTCCTGGGCCGATGTCGATCACGGCGCCGACGCCCGGCAATCAGCCTGCCACGTCCGTGACGCCGCCCGCCGCGCCTGTCCCGGCAGCGCCCCCGGTGACGACCAATGCTCCTCCGGGCGGTGAGCCCTCCGTCTGAATGCTCGGTCAGCGCGAGCGAAGTGATGGCCTCGCGGCGGCTCTCGCTGCAGGTCGCAGGTGCCGTCAATGCCTGCGGCGTTCGCGCCTTGGGCATCTATGCCGCGACGATAACTCCCGCCGCGACAGAAGTTGGAACAGGCCTGGCGACCCAGCGGCCATGGCTCGCGCTCGAGGCGTTCGTTCTCGTCGCCTCGTTCGGGATCGGCGCGTTCATCGCCGCCACCTTGCAACTGCGCGCAAGTCAAAGGGCTTTCCTGGCGTGGCCGTTGCTGGCTGAGGCGGCGGCTCTCGTCCTGTTCGTTGCTCTTTGGCCGAAGCACGGCGCGAGCTACCTCCTCACGTGCGCGATGGGCATCCAGAACGCGTCGCTGACGCAGGTCCACGGCAGGCGCATTCGGACCACGCACGTCACGAGCGTGTGGACGGACGCAGGCCACGATCTGGCGATCGCCGCGCTCGCGTGGCGCAGCGGACGTGTCAGGCTTCTCGCTCGGGTGCTGCGCCGGCTCGCGCCCCGGATTCTGCTCGTGGTGGCATTCCTGATCGGCGCGATCGCGGCGTTCTGGGCGTATTCTCTGGTGGGAACCGAGACGCTCCTGCTTGCCGCTGGCGCCACGCTCGGGATTGCCGCTCGGGATTTCAAAGTGGCTGCGCCCTGATCACGCCGGACGGCCGGTTGGGAAACGCACGCCTTCAGCGGTCGCGCGATATGGGCATTGCAAGCGGCGCTGCAATCGTCGCGTTCGATCCCAGGCCAAGTCGGATGTCGAATGACGCGAGACCGCAGAGAAAGGCTACCGGAATGAGCATGGACCAATGGCCGATGCCGAGATACAGCGCAGGCCCTCCGATCGCACCAAGGAGAAAGCATCCGAGAACACGCAAGTGCAGGCGCAAGTGCCTGGCTTCGACGTCGGTGCTGATGTCAGCAAGCCTGCGGAACTTTTCCCCCGCGGCGCATCCCGCCGCAATCGCCCGCCAGCGGTCGAAAGTCTTCATCAGCTCGATTCCGATGTCGGTGGTTACGCCAGTCAGATGAGTGGTGCGGATGCGCGCACCGGAGAGCTTGGTCACGAGCGCATTCTGGACGCCCATGGCGATGCAGATGATCGACGTCATGGAGAAGTTGTTGATATGGGCGCGGTGGGTCCCCCCGACGCTGATGCTCGCGAAGCAGAACAAGAGAGCTGCTTCCAGGAGCAGCGGCTGCCAGAAGGCCGGCTGCCGGCGTTTCCGGGCGTGAAGGACGAGGGCCGTCGCGATCATCGCGCCGGAGACGAAGAAACCGAGAAAAATGAAGGCGCGCGTGGACAGCCACCAGTGCCGCTCCGCCAACTCGTCTCCGGCGCGCGAGACGATCCCCGTCATGTGCGAGGTGTATGAGCCGACCGCGAAGAATCCGCTCGCGTTGACGGCGCCAGCGATGGCCGGAAGAAACGTGGCGAGTACATTTCGTTCGAAGTGCTCTTTATGGATCAGAAGTCTCTGGACCAACGAGGATCACCTTGGCTGCGCGGCGGCAGCGAATTGGGCGGGGGGAAACAGACAAGGGGCTAAGAAGGAGAATTCACCGAATTCCGCGGGTTTCGCAAGGCGACGTTTCCACACGCGGCGGGCCAGTGGAATCCTACGGCAACGCGGCTCATCAGCGCTCATTCCTGAGCAACATGCATGCCGTACTCTGCGAAAGGCGATTTCGGCCACTCGCCCGGTCTGCCGCCAACCCGAACAGGCTCCTCGCCGGCAATGCCGAAACGGCACGAATCATGCCGAAATTGCTACCCGAATACCGGTGATGTCGTGCGCCTATCTCGCGAGCCCTATTGGCCCGTTTCCTGCTCCCTCCGCAGAGGCATGAGCGTGGGCGGCGGAGAGACAGGAGCGCCGTAGTGATGAAGAGGTTACGTCCGCTGCGATCGCTTCTCGTGCTGGGACCGGCGAGGGACGTGGAGGACGTTCAGCGCGAGCTCGGGTCGGAAGCGTTCGAGCTGCTCGTCGCCCTGACGACGACGGCCGCTGCTAGCAAGCTGAGCGCCTCGCCGATCGAGGCGGTGGTGGTTTCGCCGGAGGCGCCGATCGCCTGGATCGATGAGCTGCTCGCTGCGATCGATCGGATCCGGCCCGGCATTCCCGTGCTCGTCGTTCGTCACCGCAACGCTGAAGAGCAGCCTGGCTGGCGGGCGCGGGGCGTCGGTGTTCTGCGCCAGCCGCTGTTGCCCGAGGCGCTCGTCCGCTCGGTAAGCGCGGTCCTGTCGCTGGGGAAGACCTGACTCAGGAACCTGGACCCCGGAAGGCGCAATGCAACTGACGGTGCAGCAAGCGGCCAGCTTCCTCGACGTGCCCGAGCGGCAGATCTATCTGTGGCTCGACGAAGGCGAGATTCCGTTTTCTCGCGAGCAGGGGCGAATCCGCTTCAACCAGACCGAGCTCCTCGAATGGGCGATGGCGCGGGGAGTCCGCCCCTCGCATCCGTTCCAGGCGGATGGGGAAATACAGGCGCCTGGGCTCGCTGATGCGCTCTCGCTCGGAGGTGTCCACGAGGGCCTCGCGGCCACTGACCGCGCGGCAGCCATTCGCGCTGCCGTGGAACGCTTGCCGCTCCGGCCCGGCGAGGATCCGGAGATGCTCGTGGACGTCATGCTTGCGCGCGAGGCGGCCGGTTCCACCGCCGTCGGTGACGGCATTGCGATCCCGCATGTGCGCGCGCCCATCGTCCGGAACGGCGTCGCACCGGCCATCGCGCTTTGCACGCTTGTGCAGCCGATCGGCTTCGGCGCTCGGGATGGAAAGCCGGTGCACACGCTCTTCCTGCTCGTCACGCCGACGGTGAGCGTTCACCTCCAGATGCTGGCACGGCTGGCGGCGGCCCTGCACGATCCGGAATTCAAAAGTGCCGTCCTGCGGCGTGCGCCGCCCGAGGAGATCCTCGCGCATGCCCGCCGGCTCGACGCGCCGAAGGCAAGGCCTTGAACATGGCCCTGCTGATCGCTGCTCTGGCGGTCCTGGTCGCGAGCGGCCTTTTGGGTGCGGGGCTGTCGCGATGGCCGCGCTGGGCGACCGGCGTCGGCTCGGCGGGCGCCCTCGCAGGTTGCGCGCTCGGCCTGGCGCCGGCGCTTGCGGCTCTATCGGGCGGCGAGCTCGTGGCGCGCTGGCATTGGACGCTTCCCTACGGCGATCTGGTGCTCGGCATCGACCGGCTGAGCGCGTTCTTTCTCATGCCTCTTTTTACCCTGGCCGCAGCCGCGGCCGTCTACGGCCGCTCATATCTGCTACACGGGAAGCGCCGTCCGCTCGGGCCCCCCACGCTCTTCTTCAACCTGTTGGTGGCGAGCATGGCCCTGATCGTCCTCGCCCGCGACGCGATGGTGTTGCTCGTGAGCTGGGAGGCGATGGGTCTCACCTCGTTTCTCCTCGTCAGCTTCGAGCACCAGCACGCCGAGGTACGTCGGGCCGGGTGGATCTACCTCGTCGCCAGCCAGGTCGGAGCGATTGTCTTCATGGCCTTCCTGTTCCTGCTCATCCGCCAGGCTGGCAGCACGGAATTCTCCGCCTTCCTGCGCATGACGCCGCCCGACCCGTGGCTCGCCGTCGGCTTGGCGGCGCTCGCAGCCATCGGGTGCGGCGTGAAGGCCGGCTTCGTTCCGCTCCACGTCTGGCTCCCCGAAGCGCACGCTGCAGCGCCGTC
>WNFI01625832.1_pt1 | contig 16903 bp, 18 predicted proteins | sample 5400471 | NCBI WGS metagenome assembly WNFI01 (sample SAMN13153348, study PRJNA577476) | soil metagenome | isolation source: 100 cm saprolite on Douglas fir-dominated hillslope | place: USA:California | collected 2013-09-17 | reverse complement strand
AGCGTATCGGCGGCATCGACCACCGGCGCAGACACGAGGTCGTAGCGCTCGAACGTGCTCGCCGCATCCTCGGCCGAATCCTCCGGGTGAAAGCGCACGCTGTCGGCGAGCGTGACCTTGGCGACCTCGTGCTCGAGGTCCGAGACGATGAGGCGCGCGAGCGGCAGCGAGCCTTTCAGGCGCTGCGCCCGGTCGACGACGAAAAGCTGGTCGGTGTGACCGGGCAGCTCGTCCATGCGGCGCAGGAATCGCGTCGCCGCTTCGAGCGTCACATCCTCGCGCACCGCGACGTGGTCGAAATCCATCAGCGCGCCGACCGAGCCCTCGGGATAGGAAAGCGCCGCGCGCAGCCGCTCGCGCTCTTCCAGCGGCAGCGACTGCACCACCTCCTCCATGACGCCGGCGGGAAGATCGGCCGCGATGTCCGCAAGCTCGTCGGCCTCGAGCGTTTCCGCCGCGGCCACCAGCTCGGCGGAGTCCATCGCCTCGATCAGCGACTCGCGCACCGCTTCGGAGACCTCGACAAGGATCTCGCCATCGCGGTCGGCCTTGACGAGGTTCCAGACCGCGAGGCGCTCATCGAGCGGCAGCGCCTCGAGGAGGTACGCAATGTCGGCGGGATGCAGCCCATCGAGCTTCGCGCGCAGTTCTGCGCTGCGCGACTTGTCCGCGATCAGCGGCTCGATGTCACGCAGGGTTTGCTGAAGGTCTTCGACTTCGAGCCGTGCTCCGGCCTCGGGCATGGCCGAAGCGTATCAGGGGATCTGGGCGCTACCCATGCGGCCGAGGACGGTGTCGACCCGGCCGGCCACGTAAGGCGTGAGGCGCCCGCGCTGATAGCGCCGCGGGCTCGGCAGAATGACCGCGAGCCATGCGGCCTGCTCGGCGGTCAGCGCGGCAGCCGGCACGCCGAAGTGATAGCGCGCGGCAGCCTCGGCGCCGAAGACACCGTCGCCCCACTCCGCGACATTGAGATAGAGCTCGAGGATGCGCTGCTTGGAGAGCACGTCCTCCAGCATCCAGGTGATGATTGCCTCCTGCCCTTTCCGCAGCCACGAGCGCTCGCCGGAGAGGAACAGGTTCTTGGCGAGCTGCTGGCTGATGGTCGAGGCACCGGCCACCACGCGGCCGCGCTTCTCGTTCTTCGTCATCGCTTTCTGGATCATTTCCCAGTCGAAGCCTTCGTGATCGAGAAATCGCGCATCCTCGGCAGCAATGACGGCGCGCCTGAGATTCACGGAGATCCGTTCGTAAGGGACCCACTGGTGCTTAAGGCGGGCGCGCGGGTCTTTCTCGTGCAGCGCATGCAAGCTGTGGTCCATGAAGGCGGTCGAAGCCGGCGGATATTTCGACCAATAGAGGATGTGGCTGTAAAACCAGAGCTGGGCGATGACGAAGGCGATGACCAGCCCGCCCAGCGTGTAGCTGAACGCCTTCCAGGCGATCACCACCCAGCGCAAACGCTTAGTGGCCACGCAGGCTCGCGAGCACGCCCCGCGTCGCCGGCCGCACTCCACGCCAGATGAAGAAGGACTCGGCGGCCTGCTCGACGAGCATGCCGAGGCCGTCGGAGCGGCGCGCGCCCGCGGCGCGCGCCGCCTGCAGAAACACCGTATCGCGTCCATAGACCATGTCGTAGGCGAGCGTGTTCTTGCCGATGACCGACACCGGCAGCGCGAGCGGCTCGCCGCCCAGCCCCGCCGATGTGGCGTTGATGACGACGTCGAATGCGCCCTGCAGGTCCTCGTAGCGCGCCGCCACAGCCGGCTTGAATCGGGCCGCGAGCTCCGCCGCCCTGGAGAAGGTACGGTTCGCAACCACCAGGCGCGCGATCATTGCATCGAGCAGCGACCCAACGACACCCTGGGCAGCGCCCCCTGTGTTCACGGCTTGCGCGGTTCGCGCGCGCTCCGTCACCTCGTCGCAATAGCGAAAGGCGGCCTGCTTGAACGGCAGCGTGACGTTGAGGCCGCGGCCGCCGGCCGCGCGGAATTTATCGACGGCGCGCTCGAAGCCGTCGAGCGGCGCCTCGATACGGTCGTAGGCGATGTCCTGGCCGGTGGCCTGCGCGAAACGCACGTGGATGGCCGGCGACTGGGAATGCGCCACGGGGTTTCCGATGACCGCGTAACGCTCGGTCATAGCGCCGCGATTACTGGGTCCAGATCTTGTCGCCCTGCGAGAAGAACCAGGTGCGGGTGATGACCAGCAGATCGGTGTCGCGGCGGATCGAAGCCGGGAACGCGGCATACGGAGCCGCCATGCGCACGATCCTGAAAGCCGCGGCGTCCAGCACCTTGAGGCCCGACGAGCGATCGAGCTCCACCGAGTCGACACTGCCGTCCGGGCGAATGCTCACCGTAAGCCGCAGGTTGCCGTAGAGCTTGCCGCGCGCCTCGGCCGGATAGTTCACGGTCCCCAGCCGCTCGACCTTGGCGCGCCATTCCTCCTCGTACTGCGCAAAGCGATATTCCGCGGCGTTGGCGCCGATGAATTTCTTGCGCGGCCGCTTCTGGTAGTCGTCGATCTGCTTGTCGATCTGCGCCTGCAGGCGCATCGCGGCGAGCGCGAGATCGGCGAGGTCGCGGCCAGTGGGCTGCGGCGCGGTCTGCTCCGCAGGAGTGCTGCGCGCCGGCGGTGCGGCGACTTTTGCCTGCGTTTCGCGCGCTAGCGCGAGCAATTCCTGCTGCTTTGCCTCGAGCTCGCGCACGCGCCGCTGCGCCTCGGACAGGTCGCGTCCCGGATTCTTCGGCTCGGTCACCGGCAATGGCGAGCGCGCCCTGCGTCGCTCGTCGACGTTGCCGCCACGATCGAGATTCGATTGCGCGAGCACGTCGGCACGCGTCGGACGCTCGCGCGTCTTGGCATTGACCAGCACGACCTCCATGCGTTGCTCCGAGCTCTGCGGGCGCGAGGCAACCGGAAATTTGAAGTGGATCGCGAGCACCAGCCCGTGCAGAACGATGGACGTCCCGATCGCCATCGTGAACACGCGATCGTTGGCGGGCATCCAGCGCAGATTCATGTACATTCTTATTTCAATGTGACAAGCCCTTAATAGTCTAGGCTTTTTCTCCGGAATCCGCAGCTATCGCGAGCGCCGTATTCCCATGCGGCAGCGTCTCGCGGTACGTGCAGTCGACCACCCGCTCAAGGAGATCGACCGATTTGACCGCGAGGCGCACCCGCCTGTTCGGCGCCGTCTCCGGCAGCGAGGGAACACGGAAAACGAGCGGCAAACCCTCTACCCGCACGACGTTTTCGCGCAGCACGGTGGCTTCGAGTTCCTGCACTCCCTCCTGGATGAGCCATCGCAGGCTCCAGTACGTCTCCATGCCGCGCTGGTGCTCGTCGTAGCCGGCATACGTAATCTCGAACGCGCGCATCGCGGCCAATAACGCCTCGGACGTGCGGCCAAAAGGCGCGCGGCGGCCTTGCAGGGCGGCGACGAGCTGCCACTGGTTCACAAGGTCGACATAACGCCGCAGCGGCGAGCTCATCCACGCGTAGCAGCGCACGCCAAGCCCTTCGTGCGGCTCGGGATGCACGGAGAGACGTACCTTGCCGGTCGACTGCACGCGATAGATCGCGGCAATGTCGCGCTCGGCCAGCAGCTCACCCCAGCTCGAGTTCACCAGGATCATCAGCTCCGAGACCAGCTTGTCGAGCGGCGCGCCGCGCCTGCGCGGCACGATGCGCACTCGATCGTCCTCGACGTAGAAGGTGTAGTCGATGAGCGCCGCCCCGGTGCTCGGGCGCCCGCGTTGCGCCTCGAGCGCGACCGCGGTGCGCCAGAGATGCCGCAGCTCGGCCTCATAGGGCAGGTCCGCGCCCTGCCCGGTTTCGAATGCCTCGTTGAGCACGTCGTATTGCGCGTGGCGCAGGTTCGCCGCGACGTGCACTCGCTCGACGCGGCTGTGCCTTGCGCCGGGAAGCCCGTCCTCCCCCACGTCGAAGTAAAGCGAAACCGCCGGCTGCGCCGCGCCATGGTCGAGCGAAAAGCGCGCGATTACGTCCTCGGGGAGCATCGTATATTTGCGTCCCGGCATGTAGGCGGTCGACAGCCGCTCCTTGGCGACGGTGTCCAGCGCCGAAGCGGGCGTAATCCCCAGCGCCGGCGCGGCAATGTGGACGCCGATGCGCAGCCGGCCGGAATCGAGGCGCGCGACCGAGAACGCATCATCGATTTCGGTGGTGCCGAGTTCATCGAGGCTGAAGGCCACCGTGGATGCGAGCGGCAGATCTTCCGGCGCGTCCGGGACCGCATGCGGCGGAAACGCCGTCCCGCGCGGAAAGAATTCGTGCAGGAAGCGTTTCAGATGGTACTCATGCGTGTCGCCGAGCAAGCCGCAGCGCTCGAAGAGCCGTGCCGGCGTCAGGCCTTGGTCGCGGCAGGCCTGCTCGAGTGCGCGCGTCTCCGGCTTGTTGCGATCGGGCGCATACAGCAGCTCGTCCTTCAGTGCGCCAATCTCGGCCGGGCATTCGAAGCGGCAGAGCGCCCCTGCCCATGCCTCCTGCTGGGCGAGGATGCGCTTTTTCTTTCCGAGCCCGGCGAGCGCGAGCTTGAGCGTCGTTTGCGGAGCTGCCTGGAAGCGGCCCCTGGCGCGGCGGTAGAAGTACATCGGGGCGCCGTGCAGCTTGAAAAGGATACCGGCGGCCTCGACCGCCGTGGGCTCGCGGCCGACGTAGTCCCGTGCGAGGCTTTTGAAGTCGAACTCCGCGCCGCCCGAGCACTGCCAGAGGAAGTCGACATCCACTTCGTCGGCAAAACGCTGCGCCTGGGTCAGTAGCTCGCCGGGCGCCGGCTGCTCGAACGTTAGAAGGACATTCCCTGCCCGCACCTTGCTGCGGCGGCCGTGCGGACTTTCCACTTGGAACGACGCCGGGGCTTGCGCGAGGACCGCGCCCGCCTTGAGATCGCCCTCCTCCTCATACAGCACGTGCACTTCAATACCCCGCGAAGCCCAGGATCCGGGGCAGGTGCTGCGGGAAGCTTTGCAGGCTGTGGTCGCCGCCGGGCACGACGACCTGCTCGGCGCCGGCATAGCGCGCCACGGCGCGCCGATAGTCGAGCACTTCGTCGCCGGTCTCGACGAGCAGCAGATAACGCTGGCGTAGAACCCACCGAGCGAAGCGCCGACATAGCAGACCGGCCCCCTGCCCGCCACCGCGCCCAGAATCACGCTCACCGCCGCCCGCGCGAAAGGCGGTACCGCGGGGCAGGCGAATTCGCCGCCAAGACCGCGCTCGTCCATATACCGCTTCAGGACCTGGGCCTTATGCGACTGCGGGGAAGAGTTGAAGCCGTGCAGGTAGACGATCACGCGGTGGCGGCGCTTTGCAGGCGGCCAAGCAGCTTGGCATGAATGCCACCGAAGCCGCCGTTCGACATGACGAGCACATGATCGCCGGAGCGTGCGTCCGCCGTGATCGCCGAGACCAACGCTTCCAGATCTTCGACGCAGCGGGCGCGGGCGCCGAGCGGCGCGAAAACGGCGGCGGCGTCCCAGCCCAGATTCGCGCTGTAGATATAGACGCGATCGGCCTGCGCGAGGCTCCCGGGGAGTGCGTCCTTCATCACGCCCCGCTTCATCGTGTTCGAGCGCGGCTCGAGGACCGCCAGGATGCGCGCCTGCCCTACCCGCTGCCGCAAGCCCTCGAGCGTCGTGCGGATCGCCGTCGGGTGATGCGCAAAATCGTCGTACACCGTCACCCCTGCAGCACGGCCGCGAATCTGCATGCGTCGGCGCACGCCCGAAAAGCGCGATAACGCCTTGATCCCTTCCTGCGGCGATACGCCGACGTGCCTGGCGGCAGAAAGCGCGGCGAGTGCGTTCATGCGGTTGTGTTCGCCGAGTTGTTGCCAGCTCAGACGTCCTTGTCGAATCCCCTGCCAAGCGATCTCGAAGCTGCCATCGTTATCGGGAGCCTCTGCGGCCCAGCCTTGCGGCACGCCGAAGCGCTCGACCGGGGTCCAGCTGCCCTTTGTAAGTACTCGCTCCAAGGCGGCGTCCTGTCCGTTTACGACCAAAAGGCCGGACCTTGGGACTATTCGCACGAAATGAGCAAATTGCCGCTCGATCGCTGCTAGATCATCGAAGATGTCTGCATGATCGAACTCAAGATTGTTCAAAACCGCCGTCTTTGGCCGGTAATGCACAAATTTGGAGCGCTTGTCGAAGAAGGCCGTGTCGTACTCGTCGGCTTCGATGACGAAAAGATCCCCGCCGGTATGGCGCGCCGACACGGGGAAATTCTCGGGAACCCCACCGATCAAGAATCCCGGCGACCGGCCGGCACTCTCGAGGATCCAGGCCAGCATCGCGGACGCCGTGGTCTTGCCATGCGTGCCGGCCACGGCCAGGACGTGCCGTCCGGTGAGCACGTTTTCGGCCAGCCATTGGGGGCCCGACACGTAGCGCTCCCCCCGATCGAGGATGGCTTCCATCAGGGGATTGCCGCGCGTGACGACGTTGCCCACCACCCAGAGGTCGGGCCTGAGGTTGAGCTGCTCCTCGCCGAACCCCTCGATCAGCTCGATGCCAAGCGCTGCGAGCTGGTCGCTCATCGGCGGATAGACGTTGGCGTCGCACCCGGTGACACGGTAGCCGGCCGCACTTGCGATGGCCGCAATTCCGCCCATGAACGTGCCGCAGATACCGAGGATATGGAGATGGTGGGGCACGGGGGAAAGGGTGCGGAAGGGAGCGCCGATTCTAGTAGATGACCTATGATTGAACGGCAGCCATGGCCCGCAAAAGCAACCGTCGCACGGACATGCGCGCACGCATCGCAGCCGCGGCCGCCCGCCTCATGGCCGAGGACGGCATCGACGATTTCGCGCTCGCCAAGCGCAAGGCGGCGCGCCAGCTCAGCGCATCCGAAACACAGTCACTGCCGCGCAACGATGAGATCGAGGCAGAATTGCGCGCGTACCGTGCCTTGTACCAGGCGGAGGAGCACCCCCAGTTCATCGTGCAGCTGCGCCGTATCGCGCTCGACGCCATGCAGGCGTTGGAGCGCTTCAGCCCCTATCTGACCGGACCGGTGCTCAAGGGGATCGCCGGTCCCTACGCGGAGATCGAGCTCCAGCTCTTTCCGGACAGCACTAAAGACGTCGAGATCTTTCTCCTTGATCAAAACATCGCGTTCACCACGCGGGAGGGCCGCCGGTTCTCGGGCGATCAGCCGCGGGCGGTCAGCCTGATTTCGCTCGTTTGGCACGAGGTACCACTGCGCTTGGCCATCTTCGATCCGCGCGACGAGCGTTTGTCCTTGAAAACCTCCCAAGCAGGGCGGGCCATAGAACGGGCCGGGATAGCGGAAGTCGGCGCTATCATATCTCGTGAAATTGGCCATAAATCGCCATGAACATGGGCCAACGTCGGCGAAAGTGTCGGCATCTTGCATTTCAACTAGTGGTCGTGGAATGAGCCCATAGCAGGCTTTGGCGGCCTGCGGAGCGGCGTCCATGGAGGCGGGCTAAAATCGCGGCCTTCTGCTGCGATCAACCCCGGAAATGTCAGGAACTGGCTCGAAGGTGCAGCTTTAATGGATCTGCGCAAACTCAAGAAGCTGATCGACCTCGTCCAGGAATCGGGCATCGCCGAGCTCGAGATCACCGAAGGAGAAGAGAAGGTCAAGATCGTGAAGGGTGGGGCCCTCGCAATGGTACCTGCCCCGGTCGCAGCACCCATCGCACCGATGCAAGCGCGCCCTGCCGCGCCGGCCACCCCCGCCGCACCGGCGGCCGAGCCCGCCCCCGCGCAGGAAGGGCACGTCGTGAAAGCGCCGATGGTCGGCACGTTTTATCGCTCGCCGTCCCCCGACGCCAAGGCGTTCGTGGAGGTCGGGCAGGCCATCAAGGAGGGCGACACGATCTGCATCATCGAAGCGATGAAGCTGATGAATGAGATCGAGGCCGACGCCTCCGGGAGCGTTAAGGCGATCCTGGTCGAGAACGGCCAGCCGGTGGAATACGGGCAACCGCTCTTCATCCTCGCCTAGATGTTCGAGAAGATCCTGATCGCCAACCGCGGCGAGATCGCGCTGCGCATCCAGCGCGCGTGCCGCGAGATGGGCATCCGCACCGTAGTGGTCCACTCCGAGGCCGACACGGAGGCGAAGTACGTCAAGCTGGCCGACGAATCGGTGTGCATCGGGCCGCCGCCCGCGGCTTCCAGCTATCTCAACATCCCCGCGATCATCAGCGCCGCAGAAGTGACCGACGCCGAGGCGATCCACCCGGGGTATGGATTTCTCGCCGAGAACGCCGACTTTGCCGAGAAGGTCGAGCGCTCGGGCTTCATTTTCATCGGCCCGCGCCCCGAGAACATCCGCTTGATGGGGGACAAGGTCAGCGCGAAGGCGGCGATGATGAAGGCGGGTGTGCCGACCGTGCCGGGCTCCGACGGGGCGCTGCCCGAGGACGGCAAGGAGATCGTGCGCATCGCGCGCAAGATTGGCTACCCGGTGATCATCAAGGCCGCCGGCGGCGGCGGCGGGCGCGGCATGCGGGTAGTGCATACCGAGGCAGCGCTCCTTAATGCGGTCAACATGACGCGCAGCGAGGCGCAGGCCGCCTTCGCCAACCCCGTCGTGTATCTCGAGAAATATCTCGAGCGGCCGCGGCACATCGAGATCCAAGTGCTCGCCGACGCGCATAAGAACGCGGTGCACCTCGGCGAGCGCGACTGCTCGCTGCAGCGACGCCACCAGAAGATCATGGAGGAGGCGCCCGCGCCCGAGTTCGCGCCCAAGCTGCGCGAGAAGATCGGCGATCGCTGCGTCGAGGCCTGCCGCAAGATCGGCTATCGCGGCGCCGGCACCTTCGAGTTCCTGTTCGAGGATGACGAGTTCTTCTTCATCGAGATGAACACGCGCATCCAGGTCGAGCACCCGGTGACCGAGATGATCACGGGCGTGGACCTCGTGCAGGAGCAGATCCGGGTGGCCGCAGGCGACAAGCTTCGCTTCCGCCAGAAGGAGATCATCCTGCGCGGGCACGCGCTCGAATGCCGCATCAACGCCGAAGATCCCTATCGGTTCACGCCCTCGCCGGGAAAGATCACCTCGTACCATCCGCCCGGCGGGCCGGGAATCCGCGTCGATTCGCACGTCTACCAGGGCTACAGCGTTCCGCCGTACTACGACTCGATGGTCGGCAAGGTGATCGCGTACGGCGCGACGCGCGAGCAGGCGATCGCCCGCATGCGCATCGCGCTATCCGAAATGGTGGTCGAAGGCATACAGACCAATATCCCGCTGCACCGCGAGCTCCTGAACGACACGCGCTTCCTGCGCGGCGGCGTCTCGATCCACTACCTCGAGCAGAAGCTCGCGCAGGAGCAGGCCAAAAAGAAGTGATGGCGTCGCGCGCGCTTCGCCTCGAGGTGGACCCCGCGACCGCCGACGCGCTGAGCGATGCGCTCCTCGAGGCAGGCGCGCAATCGGTGACGATCGAATCCCCGGAGGGGCCGCGCGCCATCCTGAGCGCGCTCTTCGCGGAATCCGGGGACCCGCAGAGCGCCCTGCGTTACGCGCTCGCGGACTGCGGACAACCGCCCGGCGTCGCTTTCACCGTGCAGCCGGTGGCGGACGAGGACTGGGTGCGCAGGAGCCAGGCGCAATTCACGCCGCTCAAGCTCGACCGCCTTTGGATCGGCGCGAGCTGGCACACGCCTCCTGGCGGAGTGAAAGAAGTGATCCGCATTGATCCGGGCCTCGCGTTCGGGACGGGCAGCCACCCGACGACGAAGCTCGTGCTGCGCTTTCTCGAGCGCAGCCTCCGCGGGGGCGAGCGCGTGCTCGACTACGGCTGCGGCTCGGGCGTCCTCGCCATCGCGGCGGCGAAGCTTGGCGCATTGCAGGTAGCCGCGGTCGATATCGATCCGCAGGCCGTCGAGGTCACGCGGGAAAATTCCCAAGCGAACCACGTTGCAATCAATGCCTCGCTCCCCGAGGCGCTGGCGCCGGGCAGCTATGATGTGATCGTGGCCAACATCCTGGCGCAACCGCTGATCGACCTCGCGCCCGTGCTCATTGCACGGGCGGAGCAGGGCGCACGCCTCGCGCTCGCCGGAATACTGCAATCGCAGGCGGCCGAGGTCGCGCAAGCCTATGCCGCGCGGTTCGAGGTCGATATTGCCGAGCAGGAGGAGGGCTGGGCGTTGCTTGCTGGAGTGCGGCGTTGAGCCTGATTACGCGCTGTCCCGTTTGCGGTACCACCTTCCGGGTGCACAGCTCGCAGCTCGCCGCGCACTCCGGAACCGTGCGGTGCGGCAAATGCGGCGGTGTCTTCAACGGCGTGGCCGCGCTGGTGGAGGAGGGCGAGCAGCGCCTGGCGCTCGAGCCTTCCCCGCAGCTCGGACTTTTCGACCCGGGACGCCGCCCTGCCGACGCCGCCGGTGACCGCGGGCCGCAGCCGATCCCGGACTTCCTTGCCGACGACGGCTCTTCGCGCCGGGCGCGCTGGCTGTGGGGCGCGGCAGCGGTACTCGCCGCCATCGCAATCGCCGCCCAGTTCGCCTACCGTTTTCGCGCGGAACTCGCCGCGACGGCTCCGCAGGTACGCGACCCCTTGCGAGCGATTTGCAAGCCGCTTGGCTGCGAGGTCCCGCTGCCACGGCGCACAGAGCTCATGAGCATCGATTCTTCGGAGCTGCAGGCGGACGCGCGGCGCGAAGGCCTCATCGTGCTGAACGCCGTGATTCGCAACCGCGCCCGTTTTCCGCAGGACTATCCGGCGCTCGAGCTCACGCTGACTGACGAGGCGGACCGACCGGTCCTGCGCCGGGTGCTCGGCCCCGGCGACTACCTCGAGCAGGCACGGCGCGAAGAGCTCGTCCGCCAGGGCATTGCCGCCGGCACCGAAGCCGTGTTGCGCGTCTTCCTCGATACCAGCCGGACACGAGCTACCGGCTACCGGCTGTACCTCTTCTATCCCTCATGAAGACACTGATCACCGGCTCCATCGCGTACGACACGATCATGGTGTTTCCCGATCGTTTTCGTAACCACCTGCTCGCCGACCAGCTGCACATCCTGAACGTGTGCTTCCTCACTCCGGAGATGCGTCGTGAGTACGGCGGCACCGCGGGCAACATCGCCTACAACCTGCGGCTCCTCAGTGAAGATCCGCTGCTGATGGCGACCGTCGGGGAAGACGCTGCCCCTTATTTCGACCGGCTGCGCACCTTGCGCATCGGCACCGAGCTCCTAAAACGCATTCCCGGCCAGTTCACGGCGCAGGCGTTCATCACTACCGATCTCGACGACAACCAGATCACCGCCTTCCACCCGGGCGCGATGAACTACTCGCACCAAAATCACATTACGCGCGCGCTCGGTGCGAGCCTCGCCATCATCGGACCCGATGGCAAGGAAGGCATGCTGCAACACGCGCGCGAATGCGCGGCAGCCGGCATCCCGTTCATGTTCGACCCAGGACAAGGCCTGCCCATGTTCTCGGGACCGGAGCTCGCCGAGCTCATCCGGCTCGCGCAATACGTCGCCGTCAACGACTACGAGGGCAAACTCCTCGAAGAGCGCACCGGACGCAAACTCGAAGCGATCGCCCGGGACGTCAAGGCGCTGGTTTGCACCCTGGGCGCCCAGGGGTCGTTGATCATCAGCGACGGTCAGCGCCTCGAGATTCCGTGCGTGGAGGCGGAAAAGGTCGTGGATCCGACCGGCTGTGGAGACGCTTATCGCGCGGGGCTGCTGTACGGCATCTCGCACGGCTGGGACTGGCCGAGCACCGGCCGGCTTGGCGCCCTGATGGGGGCGATCAAGATCGCTCAGCGAGGAGCGCAGAATCACGCTGCCACGCGCCGCGACTTGGAAGCGCGGTTCGAGAAAGCGTTTGGCTACCGGCCGTGGAAGGCCTAGAGCGATTTCCGGATCGCAGCGGCGTACTCGACGAGCTTCTCCCGCGGCGGGTTCTTCGCCGGCCAGGTGAGCGCCATGCCGTCGTTTTCGTGGCGCGGCACGAGGTGCATGTGGTAATGGAACACGCTCTGCCACGCCGCCTTGCCGTTTGCCTGATACACCGATAACCCCTGTGGCTGATAGGCGTCGCGGATTGCGCGCGCAACGCGCGCGGCGGCGCGCAGCAGCGCCGCCGCCTGGGAATCGGTCAGGTCGTAGATATTTTCCGCGTGACCCTTGGCGGCGACCAGCACGTGGCCCGGGTTGACCTGGCCCGCATCCATGAAGGCGAGCGTGTGCTCGTCTTCGTACACGACCGCGGCGGGGATTTCCTTGGCGACGATGCGGCAGAACACGCAGTTGCTCATCTCACTCTCCGGCAGCCTGGTAGCCGCCGCATGGTACTTGGTAAAGCGTGCAGTCTTCCAGCCGCAGCGCGCTGAGCTGCCCGCCCCAGACGCAACCGCTATCGAGCGCGGCGAGGCGCGCGCCGAGCTTGAGTCCCAACGTCGACCAGTGGCCGCAAATGATTGACGCCTCCTTCTTCGGCCGCAGATCAAACCATGCTTGGTATCCCGCCGGTGCCGCCGTTCCCTTGGAGTGAAAGTCCATCTTGCCTTGTGGCGTCGCGAATCGCATTCGCGTCATGGCATTCACGATCACACGGAGACGATCCCATCCGCGGAGCGTGTTGCGCCACCGGTCGGGCTTGCTGCCATACATATTGGCGAGGAAATCGCGGTAGTTCGGCGCGGCGAGCGCTTGCTCAACTTCGTGCGCCAGCCCGAGCGCCCGCTTGATGCTCCATTGCGGCAGCAGTCCGGCATGCACCATGGCGTACCCGCCGCCTGCGTGCATCATCGGGCGCGTGCGCAGCCAATCGACCAACTCCCGTCGATCCGGCGCGGCGAGCACGTCGTCCAGGGTGTCGTCCTTGCGCGGACGCTCCAACCCCTCGTGCTGCGTCACGAGGTGCAGATCATGATTGCCAAGTACCGTGATTGCACGATCGCCGAGGTCGCGCACAAAGCGCAGCACCTCAAGTGATTTCGGTCCGCGGTTAACGAGATCGCCGACAAGCCACAGCCGGTCTTGCTTGCCGAAGCGCAGGCGCTCGAGGAGCGCTTGAAGCTCGTCGAAGCAGCCCTGCACATCGCCGATCGCATAAGTCGCCATCAGGGCTAGAAGCTAGCATCGAGCCGCCGGTACTGTATTGCTTCCGCCACGTGCTCCGCGCTTATAGCGGCTGCACCGGCGAGATCGGCGATCGAGCGAGCGACGCGTAGCACGCGATGGTAGGCACGCGCCGAGAGGAGCAGCCGCGCCAGCGCATGGCGCAGCAATTCGCCCGCCTCGCGCCCGGTGGCGCAATGGCGGTCGATTTCACGGGTACCGAGCAGCGCGTTCGGCTTGCCCTGACGGAGCAGCTGCACCTCACGCGCACGGGCGACCCGTGCGGCGACGGCGGCCGACGACTCGCTCGCTGCAGGGGAGACGAGCTCACCATCGCGCGGCGCCGGCACCTCGAGCTTTATGTCGATGCGGTCGGCGAGCGGCCCCGAGACGCGCCCGCGATAGCGCGCGATGCGCTCGGGGGTGCAACGGCAGCGTCCGCTGCGGTCGCCGCAATGGCCGCAGGGACAGGGATTCACAGCTGGCCGCCGCCCACGAGCGCCGCGGCAGAGGCGCTGTGGTGCGGCGCGCGGAAGGGCCGTTGGCCCCAGCGCGCTGCCTCGAAACCGCCGGTCGACACGGAATGAACCGCGGCGACTTCCAGGGCCTCCGCTTCCGACATCGGCGGCAAAATTCCGGGAAAGCGCGCCGCGAGCATCGACTTGCCGGTCCCGGGCGGGCCGATCATCAGGACGCTGTGCCCGCCAGCGGCGGCGACCTCGAGCGCGCGCTTCGCCTGCTGCTGGCCCTTCACCTCGTTGAAGTCAGGGTAGGTCGGCGAAACGACAGGCGTCGATGCCGTGTATTCGGGCAAGCGCGCCTCGTCGGCGAGGTGTCCCACCACCTCGAGCAGCGATTTCGCCGGAAGGATGCGCGCGCCTTCGGCCAGCGCGGCTTGCGGCGCGTTTCCCGCCGGCTGTCCACTCGCCGCGAGAATGCCGAGCGCGATCGGCAGATCGAAGCGGCTCGAGTCTTTCGGCAATTCCGCCGGCGCGAGATTGACCGTGATGCGCCGCGCCGGAAATTCGAAGTGCGCATGGTTAAGCGCCGCCCGCACGCGGTCGCGCGCCTCGCGCACCTCGGCGTCCGGCAGCCCGACGATATGGAATGCAGGCAATCCAGGCCCCAAGTGAACTTCGACTGTCACTTCGGGCGCATCGATGCCTGCAAGCGCACGGCTCGCCACGGTCGCGACAGTCATGACTCGCACCTCTCCCAAGGCAGAGCAACGCCTTGCGTGCAAGCCGGTTTACTTGCGAGTTAGCGTTTGGCGCCCTGCTCGAGCTCGCTCACGCGCTTCTCCAGCGCGGCTAGCTTTGCCTGCGCCTGCTCCAGGAGCTTCCGCTGAATCTCGAAGTCCTCGCGCATCACGAGGTCCATGCGGTCGAACCAGCCGGCCAGGAGTGCTCGCAGGTTCTTCTCGATGTCCTGCGCAGGTGAATTACGCAGCGCTTCGTTGATGCGCGCGCTGAGGTCGTCAAAGAGGCTCTCATTCATCGGCATCGACCTTAGCACTGCCGCCGCACCACGGACGGGCACGGGTCTGAAATGGGCGCACCGACATAGGGCGCCCTATGTGCTGCGCAGGAGTATGTCTTTGATTGGTTGATCAGAAATGTAGTGGCACAGGAGATGCTAACTGTCGGGGGCAATTTTCCATTCACCCTCAGGGAGAGCATCAATATGCGTAAGTACGTCCTTCCACTGGCGCTCGCCGCATCCGCGTCTGCATCCGCGCCGGCTATCGCGCAACAGGCCGCCGCCGCAGCCACCCCTCCGCCACCGCTGGTCGCCGGCAACATGACATTGGCGACCGACTACCGATTCCGCGGAATCGACCAAACGTACGGCAAATTCGCGATCCAGGGCGGCTTCGACTACAGCCACGAGAGCGGTATCTACCTAGGCAACTGGGATTCCAACGTTAGCCAGGGTGCCGGATATCCGGGCGGCAACATCGAGATGGACTTCTACGGCGGCTACAAGCACGCCTTCGGCGACTTCGGCATCGATGTCGGCGCCATCTACTACTACTACCCCGGCAGCGACGCGCAATTCATCGGCGCGGCAAACCCGCACAACACCAAGATCAACTCTGGCACGGTGCACAACACCGAGGTCTACTTTGGCGCGAGCTGGAAGTGGCTCTCGTTCAAGTGGTCGCATGCCCTTAGCGACTACTTCATGGTGCCGGGCACTTCCGGGACGGACTACTTCGATTTTTCCGCGACTTACGATCTGGGTAGTGGATGGGGCGTAAACGGCCACGTCGGCCACCTTAAAGTCAAAAGCTATTCTGAAGCCGACTACACCGATTACAAGCTCGGCGTCACCAAGGACCTTAGCGGATGGGTTGTCGGTGCGGCGTATGTCGGCACCAACGCAAAAGGCAACTGCCCCTTCAACGCGCTTACCTCACCGTATTGCTTCTCGGACACGACGTTCGGTTTCGACGGCAAGAGCAAGGACGCCGGAGGCAACACGATCGTGCTTTCGGTCGGTAAAACTTTCTGAGCCCAACCGGGCGGCCTGACAAGGGCCGCTCAATGGAGATCCGCATGAAACTGGTTACCGCAATCATCAAGCCCTTCAAGCTCGACGAGGTGCGTGAGGCGCTCTCGGCGATCGGCGTGCAGGGCATCACCGTGACGGAGGTCAAGGGCTTCGGGCGGCAGAAAGGCCACACGGAGCTCTACCGCGGCGCGGAGTACGTCGTCGACTTCCTGCCCAAGGTCAAGGTCGAGGCCGCGATCAAGTCCGAGATGCTCGACCAGGCGATCGAGGCGATCGAGAAATCGGCGAACACCGGCAAGATCGGCGACGGCAAGATCTTCGTGTTCGATCTTGAGAAGGTAATCCGCATCCGCACCGGCGAGACCGATGCGGCGGCGCTTTAGGGAGAAACAACATGAAGAAATTGCTAGCACGGCTGGCGCTGCTCGGATCGATCGTCGCATTTGTCGCGGCGGCGAGCGCCGCGTTCGCGCAGGACAAGCCGCCCGCTCCGGGCGCTGAAGCAAAGCCTGCCCCAACAGCGCCTGCAGCCAAGGCTGACGAAAAGAAAGACGCAGTGCCCTCCGCGGCTCCCGCCGCCGCGCCGAAATGTGGCGACAAGGGGTTCGACTGTAACAAGGGCGATGTGGCCTGGATGATGACGTCGACGGCGTTCGTGCTGTTGATGACCGTTCCGGGTCTCGCGTTGTTCTACGCAGGGATGGCTCGCACGAAGAACGCGCTGTCGACGGCGATGCAAAGCTTCTCCATCTTCTGCGTCGTCGCGGTGCTATGGGTGATCTACGGCTACAGCGTTGCGTTCACCGCCGGCAACCCGTTCTGGGGCTCGTTGGACAAGCTGTTTATGCTCGGTGAAGACCCCGCCACTGCGGTCGCTGCGACCTTCAGCAAGGGACAGTACCTGCCGGACTTCGTGTACTGCATGTTCCAGTTGACCTTCGCCGCGATTACGGTCGCGCTGATCACCGGCGGCTTCGCAGAGCGCTTCAAGTTCTCCGCGATGATCCTCTTCGCGATCCTGTGGTTTACCTTCGCGTACCTGCCCGTTGCACACATGGTCTGGTATTGGGACGGCCCGGATGCATATACGACCGCGAAGGCGGCGGAGGAAGCCAACAGCCATGCCGGCTTCATTTTCCAGAAGGGAGCGCTCGACTTCGCCGGTGGCACCGTGGTGCACGTGAACTCCGGTATCGCGGCGCTGGTATGTGCGCTGATGCTCGGCAAGCGTAACGGCTACGGCAAGGTGCCAATGCCTCCGCACAGCGTCATGATGACTGCGATCGGC
>WNFI01285880.1_pt1 | contig 16903 bp, 17 predicted proteins | sample 5400471 | NCBI WGS metagenome assembly WNFI01 (sample SAMN13153348, study PRJNA577476) | soil metagenome | isolation source: 100 cm saprolite on Douglas fir-dominated hillslope | place: USA:California | collected 2013-09-17 | reverse complement strand
TCCCGACGCGCTGCCCGCCGGGCTGCGGCGCGACAGCGAGTTCCTGACCCACCCGGTGTTCCACTCCCACCGCAGCGAGACCGCGATGCTGCGCTACCTGCGGCGGCTGGCCGACTTCGACATCGCGCTGGACCGGTCGATGATCCCGCTCGGCTCCTGCACCATGAAGCTGAACGCGGCCGCCGAGATGGAGCCGGTCACCTGGCCGGAGTTCGCCCAGCTGCACCCGTTCGCCCCGGCCGACCAGGCCGCGGGCTACCTGGAGCTGATCCGCGAACTGCAGGACGCGCTGGCCGAGATCACCGGGTACGACGCGGTGTCGTTGCAGCCCAACGCCGGGTCGCAGGGCGAGCTCTCCGGGCTGCTCGCGATCCGGCACTACCACGCATCCCGCGGCGAGCCCGGGCGCGACGTGTGCCTGATCCCCGAGTCCGCCCACGGGACGAACGCGGCCAGCGCGGTGCTGGCGGGCCTGCGCGTGGTCGTGGTCCGGTGCGGCCCAGACGGCGCGATCGACACCGGCGACCTGCGCGCCAGGCTGGACGCGCACGCCGGGAGCGTCGCGGCGATCATGCTGACCTACCCGTCGACCAACGGCGTGTTCGAGGAGACCATGGGCCAGGTCTCCGAGGAGGTGCACGCCGCGGGCGGGCAGGTCTACGTGGACGGGGCGAACCTGAACGCGCTGGTCGGACTGGCCCGGCCGGGCGGCTTCGGCGGGGACGTGTCGCACCTGAACCTGCACAAGACGTTCTGCATCCCGCACGGCGGCGGCGGTCCCGGCGTGGGCCCGGTCGCGGTGCGGTCTCACCTGACGCCCTTCCTGCCGGGGCACCCGTTCCTCGACGGGGTGTCCGTCGTCGGCGTCCCGGGCTCCGACGACGCGGCAGTGGCCGCGCCGCCTACTGGCCCGGTCGCGGCCGCGCCGTACGGGTCGGCCGGGATCCTGCCGATCTCCTGGGCCTACATCGCGATGATGGGCGCCGACGGCCTGCGCCAGGCCAGCCAGGTAGCCATCCTGTCCGCCAACTACCTGGCCAGGCGCCTGCACCCGCACTTCCCCGTGCTGTACACCGGCCGCGAGCTGATGGTCGAGCCGACCGAGAGCGAGGACCTCGCCGAGCTGGACCGGTTCTGCGACGCCATGATCGCGATCAGGCGGGAGATCGCGAAGGTGGCCGCGGGCGAGCTTGACGCTCGCGACAACCCGCTCAAGAACGCGCCGCACACGGCCAGCATGCTGATGTCCGCCGACTGGAAGCACCCCTACGAGCGCGAGGAGGCGGCCTACCCGCTGCCCGGCGACCGGCGGGCCAAGTACTGGCCGCCGGTCCGGCGGATCGACCAGGCCTACGGCGACAGGAACCTGGTCTGCGCCTGCCCGCCGCCGGAAGCCTTCGCCGACTAGGTCGGGCACCTGCGCGCCGCCGCCTGAGCGCCGGCAGTTCGCCGACATTACCGCGGACCTGGCCGCAATCGCGGGCGTTCGCTCCCGCAGAAGCCACCAGCAGCCAGGCGGGCTCGTGATTGCCGTTCCCGGCGGCCGTTCCATTGCCGCCTCCGGGCTCACGGTCATGTGATACTTGGTCGTCATCTGTCCACCGCAACCGGCAGGTAGCAGGCGAGTTCTGATGAACTTAAGCGGCGGGCTTCCGGCCAGCACGACGGCCCCCTAGGCGGAGAAGGCCCGCCCCGGGCATCCCGACGGTCCCCAGGTGTCACGGTCACCCCGAGAGGCGGACATCCATGAGTCACCGGTCTGCGCGGCTGCGCATCACAGCCCTCGCCATCGGGGCCTGCGGCGCTGTCGCGACCGCGACGGCGGCGGGTACCGTTTCGGCGTCCACCGTCGTCGGCCGGGCCCCGGCGTCCTCTCTGACCGCGGCGATCCCGCGCCTGACCGTGGCGCAGCGGGCCGGCCAGCGGGTGATCTACAGCTACAGCGGCCTCAACCCGCCTGCGGCCCTGCTCTCGCTGATCCGGAACGGGGAGGCCGCCGGAGTGATCTTCTTCCGCGGCAACATCTCCAGCCCGACGCAGATCAGCAGGGTGATGACGACGCTCGAGAGGGCCAATGCCAGCCCTCGGACTAACCCGGTGCGCGCGCCGCTATTGCTGATGACCGACCAGGAGGGCGGGGAGGTACGGCGCCTGCCGGGCGCGCCAGTGCTCTCCGAGAAGCAGATCGGCCAGTCGGCCCACCCCGCGGCCGCGGCGACCGCCGCGGGCACCGGCGCCGGCCGGAACCTGCACGGCGTCGGCTTGAACGTCAACCTCGCGCCGGTGCTCGACGTGTTCCGCACGCCGGGGAACTTCGACGACCGGTTCGGCCGGTCTTACAGCATGAACCCGGACGTCGTCTCCCGGCTGGGCGCGGACTTCATCACGGCGCAGCAGCACGTGGGCGTCGCGGCGACCGCCAAGCACTTTCCCGGCCTGGGCGCGGCCCTAGCGTCCCAGAACACCGACGAGGTGCCGGTCACGCTGAACCTGCCCAAGTCCACGATCCGCAACAAAGACGAGTTCCCCTACGAGGCCGCGATCGCCGCGGGCGTCAAGCTGGTCATGGTGTCGTGGGCGGTGTACCCGTCGCTGGGCTCCAAGCGGCCGGCCGGGCTGTCGGGCCTGATCATCAACGGCGAGCTGCGGACCAGGCTCCGCTTCAAGGGCGTGACGATCACCGACGCCCTGGAGGCGGGCGCGCTGCGGGCGTTCGGGTCGATCCAGAACCGGGCCTGGCTCGCGGCCGGGGCCGGGATGGACCTCATCCTCTGCGCGGCGCAGACCCCGTCGGAGGGCGAGGCCGCGCTGGGCAGCCTGGAGAACGCCTACCAGAAGCGCACGCTGAACCAGGCGGCCTTCAATGCGGCCGTCGCCCGGATCCTGGCCCTGCGCGCCAGCCTGCCCGCCTAGCAGCGCGTCCTGGTCAGGTCTGCCCCCGGCTCACCCCCGGGGCTGGCCCGCCGGGATCGTGCGGCCCTTCCACTGCCCGCCGCGGCCCGCGTGGTAGCGCCGGGCCGAGTCGAGGGTCATCGCGGCGTACATGATCGCGATCACCGGCAGGAACGGTGCCCGCGCCGGCGAGAGCCGGTAAAGCGCCAGCATGGGCAGGTAGCTGACCGCCATGATCGCCCAGCCGGCCAGGCCCGCCCCGGCCAGCCACCCCGCGCCGGTGATGCCAGAACCAGGGCCGCCGCCCGCTGCCAGCCACCCCAGCCCGCCGAGGGCGGCCGCCGGGGGCAGCGCGTACAGCCATAGCAGGCCGACGATCGTCCCGGTGAGCAGGACCGGCGAGTACCGCAGCTGCGTGTAAGCGCTCCTGCTGATCATGTCCCACAGCCCGGGCAGGCTCGGGTAGGGTCGGACGCTGATGACGTTCGTGGTGAGCCCCAGCCAGCAGCGCGCGGGCGCGGGGGAACGCTTCAGCAGGCGCCCGAGCGCGACGTCGTCGATGCGGGCGCTGCGCACGGCATCGAGGCCGCCCGCGCCCTCCAGGGCGCTCCGGCGCACGAGCATGCACCCCCCGGCCGCCGCGGCGGTGCGCGCTTCGGGCCGGTTGACCCGCCGGAACGGGTACAGCTGGGCGAAGAAGTATACGAATGCGGGCACCAGCAGGCGCTCCCAGCGGGTGTCGGCCCGCAGCAGCGCCATCTGCGACACCAGCGCGCGGTCGTCGGCCTCGGCCGCCCGCACCAGCGCGGCGAGGGTCCCCGGCTCGTAGGCGATGTCGGCGTCCGTGAACAGCACGTACGCGGCGTTGCCGGCGGCGCGCAGCCCCTGGTCCATGGCCCAGACCTTCCCGGCCCAGCCGGGCGGGGGATGGCGGCCCGGCACGACCCGCAACCGCGCGCCCCCAGCCGCGCGGCCGATATTTGAGGCCACGTCGGCCGTCTGATCCGAGCTCTCGTCGTCGACGAGCACGACCTCGAACGCGCCCGGGTACTCCTGCGCGAGCAGCGTCGGCAGCGTGGCGGGAAGGACGGCGGCCTCGTTCCTGGCGGGCACGACCGCCGCCACGGCCGGCCAGGCCGCCGGGTCGGCGCGGGGCGCCGGAAGCCGCTGATCGGTGCGCCAGTAGCCGCCGTGGGCGGCCAGCAGGTAGGCCCACGCGATCACGGCGAGCGCCGCGGCCGCGGCGGCTGGGAGCACCGGCATAGCCTCGCATACGGCGCGCCCGGGGCGCCCGCGATCGGCCGCGAAACGGCTCGGTGGGTCTGGGGGGTCGCCCCCGAGGGCATCACAGCCGAGAGGTTGACGAACGGGCGCGGACGCCGACGCGCATAGAGTTGACGGCGTGGCAGATCCGGCGAGTTACCGGCCCGCCCCGGGCTCGATTCCCGAGTCACCAGGGGTCTACAGGTTCCGCGACGAGCGAGGCCGGGTCATCTACGTCGGGAAGGCCAAGAACCTCAGGTCTCGGCTGAATTCCTACTTCGCCGACTTCGTCGGGCTGCATCCGCGCACCCAGTCCATGCTGCGTTCGGCGGCCAGGGTGGACTGGACGGTGGTCGCGACCGAGGTGGAGGCGCTCCAGCTGGAGTACTCGTGGATCAAGGAATTCGATCCCCGGTTCAACGTCCGGTACCGGGACGATAAGAGCTACCCCTACCTCGCGGTCACCATGGACGAGGAGTACCCCCGGGTCATGGTGATGCGGGGAGCCAAGCGACGCGGTGTGCGGTACTTCGGCCCGTACTCGCACGCCTGGGCGATCAGGGACACGGTGGACACGCTGCTGCGGGTGTTCCCGGTCCGGACCTGCTCGGCCGGCGTGTTCAAGCGGGCGGGCCAGATCGGCAGGCCCTGCCTGCTCGGCTACATCGGCAAGTGCTCTGCTCCCTGCGTCGGCCGGGTCGACGCCGAGGAGCACCGGTGCCTGGCCGAGGAGTTCTGCGACTTCATGGCCGGGCAGACCGGCAAGTTCACCAGGCGGCTCGAGTCCGAGATGCGCCGCGCGGCCGACGCCGAGGAATACGAGCGCGCGGCGCGCCTGCGTGACGACATCCAGGCCCTGCATCGCGCGCTGGAGAAGCAGGCGGTGGTGCTGGGCGATGGTACCGACTGCGATGTCATCGCGCTGGCCGAAGACCAGCTCGAGGCCGCCGTTCAGGTGTTCTACGTTCGCGGCGGCCGGGTTCGCGGGCAACGGGGCTGGGTGGTCGACAAGGTCGAGGAAATCACCGCAGGGGAGCTCGTGGAGCAGTTCCTCGGCCAGGTCTACGGCGAGGACCCAGTTGCGGGCGAGATGGCTGACGGGGCTGCCGCTGACGTAGCAGGCGCTGGCGGGGCCGCTGCTGGCGGTGCCGCTGACCACGGGCGCGCGCGCGGCAGGCGGCAGTTGGAGGCGGGAGGCCGCGGCCAGCCGCGGCGCGACGCACCGGTGCCGCGCGAGGTGCTCGTGCCGGTGCTGCCGCCGGCCGCCGCCGCGGTCGAGGAGTGGCTCGCCGCCCGGCGCGGCGGCCGGGTCAGCCTCCGGGTTCCGCAGCGCGGGGATAAGAAGGCGCTGCTCGAGACCGTCGCCAGGAACGCGGCAGAGTCGCTCGCGCTGCACAAGACCAGGCGCGCCAGCGACCTCACGACCCGCAGCCGTGCGATGCACGAGATCCAGGAGGCGCTCGGGCTCGACGAGGCGCCGCTGCGGATCGAGTGTTACGACGTGTCGAACCTGCAGGGGACCCACGTCGTCGCGTCCATGATCGTCTTTGAGGACGGCCTGGCGCGCAAGTCGGAGTACCGCCGGTTCAGCATCCGCGGCCTGGATGGCACCGACGATGTGGCGTCCATCCATGAGGTGATCTCCCGCAGGTTCCGGCGCTACCTCGAGGAACGTGAGGCGACCGGCGAGCTCGACGTGCTTGGTGACCCGGCCGGCGGGGAAGCCGCTCCGGGCGGGGGGGCGGGCTTGGAACAGCCCTCACGGCGCAAGTTCGCCTATCCGCCGAACCTCGTGGTCGTCGACGGCGGCCCGGCCCAGGTGGCGGCGGCCGCGCGGGCCCTTGACGAGCTCGGCATCGACGACGTCTCGGTCTGCGGCCTCGCCAAGCGCTTGGAAGAGGTCTGGCTGCCCGGCGAGGACGGCCCGGTGATCATGCCGCGCACCAGCGAGGGCCTTTACCTCTTGCAGCGCGTGCGCGACGAGGCCCACCGGTTCGCGATCACGTATCACAGGAAGAAGAGGTCGGCGGCTCTGACGGCCAGCGAGCTCGACGCCGTTCCCGGACTCGGACCGGCCCGCAGGGCCACGCTGCTGCGGCATTTCGGCTCCGTGCGGAGGATCGCCGGGGCTAGCGTGGCAGAGATAGCCGACCTGCCCGGCATCGGGCCGCGAATCGCGGAGACGGTCGCGGCGGCCCTGCGGACCAGCGGGACCGGCGGGACCGGCGGTGACGGCGCCGAAGGGCCGAGCCAGCCCGGAAACGAGCCGCTCGGGGCGAGGGCCCACAGCTCCGCGAAGATCAGGGGGGAGGCGCGCCATGAGGGCGGACAGCTCGCCGGACCTGGAGACAAGCGTTCCGGAGATCGTCATCATCACCGGCATGTCGGGAGCTGGACGGAGCACGGCGGCGAAGTCGCTGGAGGATCTTGACTGGTTCGTCGCCGACAACCTGCCGCCGGACCTGCTGCCGACCATGCTGGATCTCGCCCGGCGCGCCAAGAGCGCCGTGCCGCGGCTCGCGGCGGTTGTCGACGTGCGCAGCCGCGCGTTCTCCACCGACCTGAAGTCGGTCATAGGCGATCTTGATACCAGGGGCACCCGGCCGTATGTGGTATTCCTGGAGGCCAGCGACGAGACGCTGGTCCGCAGGTTCGATAACGTCCGCCGCCCGCATCCGCTCCAGGAGGAGGGCCGGCTGGTCGATGGCATCGCCGCCGAGCGGGAGCTGCTCGAGGCAGTTCGCGACGAGGCCGATCTCGTGCTCGATACCTCCCAGCTCAACATGCACGAGCTCCGGGCCCGCATGCGAGCCGCCTTCGGCGTCGACTCGGACACCGCACTGCGCCTGAACGTCGTATCCTTCGGGTTCAAGTACGGGCTGCCGGTCGATGCCGACATGGTGGCGGACTGCCGGTTCCTGCCGAATCCGCACTGGGTGGCCGATCTCGCCCCGCTGACCGGCCAGGACCAGGGGGTCAGGGACTATGTTCTGGGCCAGCCTGGTGCTGCCGAATTCCTGGACGCCTACGTTGAGGCGGTGCGCGTGACCTTGCCCGGCTATCAGCAGGAGGGGAAGCATTTCGTCATGCTGGCGGTGGGCTGCACCGGCGGGAAGCACCGGAGCGTGGTAGTGGCCGAGGAGATCGCCGCCCGGCTGGCCGTAACGTGGTCGGGGGTGCGGGTGGTGCACAGAGACCTCGGGCGCGAGTGAGGCAGGGATGGGAGATCCCACCGGCCCCGTGCTTGAGAGACCCGTGCTTGAGAGACCCGTGCTTGAGAGACCCGTGCCGGAGATGCTGGCCACGGTTTCCGCAGGGCGCCCGCTGAGCCGCAAGGTGGTGGCGTTCGGCGGCGGCCATGGCCTGTTCGCCTCGCTGTCCGCGCTGCGCAGGGTCACCCGCCAGCTGACGGCCGTGGTGACCGTGGCCGACGATGGCGGCTCCAGCGGCAGGCTGCGCAGGCAGTTCGGGGTGCTGCCGCCCGGCGACCTGCGGATGGCGCTGGCCGCGCTGTGCGGGGATGATGCCTGGGGCACCACATGGAGCCGCGTCGTGCAGCATCGGTTCACCGGGGAGGCCGACCTCGCGGGCCACGCGGTGGGCAACGTCCTGATTGTCGCGCTCTGGGAGCTCCTGGGGGACACGGTCCAGGGCCTGGACTGGGTCGGGCGCCTGCTAGGGGCGCACGGGCGGGTGCTGCCGATGGCGTCCGTCCCGCTTGATCTCGAGGCCGAGGTCGAGGGCGCCGACCCGGCTCGTCCCTACGACATCAGCACGGTTCGGGGCCAGGTCGCCTGCGCGACGACGACAGGGCGGGTACGGTCGATGTCACTGGTTCCCGCCGACCCGCCCGCGTGCCCCGAGGCAGTGGCCGCGGTCGGGGCGGCGGACTGGGTGGTGCTCGGGCCCGGATCCTGGTTTACCAGCGTGCTTCCGCACCTGCTGGTGCCGGGGCTCGCCGAGGCGCTGGTGACCACCCGGGCGCGCAGGCTCGTCGCGCTGAACCTGGCGCCGCAGCCGGGGGAGACCGAGGGGTTCTCGCCGCACGCGCACCTAGAGGTACTAGCCGACCATGCTCCGGACCTGACCGTTGATGTGGTGCTCGCGGACCGCGGCGCGGCCAGCGGAACCGTGGCCGAGCTCGAGAAGGCGGCCGCCCTTCTGGGCGGCAGGCTGGTACTGGCGGACCTGGCCATGGGGGACGGATCACCGCGCCATGACCCGCGGCTGCTCGCGGGTGCATTTGCGCAGATATTCGAGGGGGAGTGAGGCCGAATGGCCATGACCGGTCTGGTGAAGGACGAGCTCAGCCGGATCGCCGTCCTGAAACCGTGCTGCAGGAAGGCCGAGGTATCCACGCTGCTGCGGTTCGCCGGCGGGCTGCACCTGGCCGCGGGGCGGATCGTGATCGAGGCTGAGCTCGACACCGGCGCGGCGGCACGCAGGCTCCGCAAGGATGTGGCCGAGGTTTTCGGCCACTCCTCCGAGCTGATCGTGCTGGCCCCCAGCGGCCTGCGCAAGGGCAATCGTTACGTGGTGCGGGTGCACAAGGACGGCGAGAGCCTGGCGCGCCAGACCGGGCTCGTGGACGGTCATGGGCGGCCGGTGCGCGGGCTGCCCCGGCAGGTAGTGTCCGGGACCAGCTGCGACTGCGAGTCCGCCTGGCGCGGCGCGTTCCTCGCCCACGGCAGCCTGACCGAGCCCGGCCGCTCGATGTCCCTCGAGGTGACCTGCCCGGGGCCGGAGGCCGCCCTGGCCATGGTCGGGGCGGCGCGGCGGCTGAAGATCCACGCCAAGGCCCGCGAGGTCCGCGGCGTGGACCGGGTGGTGATCAGGGATGGTGACGCGATCAGCGCGCTGCTGACCAGGCTGGGTGCCCATGACAGCGTGCTCGCGTGGGAGGACCGGCGGATGCGCCGCGAGGTGCGCGCGACAGCGAACCGGCTCGCGAACTTCGACGACGCGAACCTGCGGCGCAGCGCCAGGGCGGCCGTCGCCGCGGGGGCCCGGGTGGAGCGAGCCCTGGAGATCCTCGGTGACGTCGCCCCCCCGCACCTGATCGTGGCCGGCGAGCTGCGGATCAAGCACCGTCAGGCGAGCCTGGAGGAACTCGGCCAGCTGGCCGACCCCGCGTTGACCAAGGACGCGATCGCCGGCCGGATCCGCAGGCTGCTTGCGCTGGCCGACCGGCGGGCCGCGGAACTCGGGATCGCGGGAACGGAGGCGCACCTGACCGCCGACATGCTCGTGCCCTGACGAGGACCGCCACCAGCGAGAAGTGGCACCTCGCCAGGCCGTGCTGCGGCGGCGGCGCAGTACCGTTAAGAGGTCATGGGTGCGGTCCTCACCGGGAGCTTCCTCCGGGCGGCACAGGTGAGGCGAAGCGGCCGGATACAGAATCCGCCGCGCGCCGCGGCCCGGCCGGGCAGTCCGCACTTCGGTGTAGGGTTCGGTCCGGGCGGGAGCCTGCCGCGCGCGGCCGGGCAAGTGAGCGACACGATGAGGAGAATTCTGCGGTGACTGTCCGGGTGGGGATCAATGGGTTTGGCCGGATCGGGCGCAACTTCTGGCGGACCGTCAACGCCGGAGCGGCCATGCGGGGCGCAGGGGAGGCGGGTGGGGGGATCGAGATAGTGGCGGCCAACGACCTGACCGACGCCGCAACCCTCGCGCACCTGCTGAAGTATGACACCGTGCTGGGGACGCTGGACGTGGACGTCACCGTGGATGGTGACGTGATCCGAGCAGGCGACCATGAGATACGGGTCCTGGCCGAGCGGGACCCGTCGGCCCTGCCCTGGAGCGAGCTCGGCGTCGACGTCGTGGTCGAGTCAACGGGGCGGTTCACCAAAGCCGACGATGCACGCGCCCACCTCACCGCCGGCGCGCGGAAGGTGATCATCTCCGCCCCGGCCAAGGGCGAGGACATCACGATCGTGATGGGGGTCAACGACGACCGCTACGACCCCTCGGCCCACGATGTGATCTCGAACGCGTCCTGCACGACCAACTGCGTCGCCCCGATGGCCAAGGTGCTGCTCGACAGCTTCGGGATCGTCAAGGGATTCATGACGACGATCCACGCGTACACCAACGACCAGGTGATCCTGGACTTCCCGCACAAGGACCTGCGCCGGGCGCGCGCGGCGGCGCAGAACATCATCCCGACCACGACCGGCGCGGCCAAGGCCACCTCGCTGGCGCTGCCAGCGCTGGCGGGCAAGCTGGACGGGATCTCCATGCGGGTGCCGGTCATGGACGGCTCGGTCACCGACATGGTCGTCCAGCTCGACCGGGCGGTGACAGAAGATGAGGTCAACGCGGCCTACCAGGCGGCAGCTGACGGCTCGCTCAAGGGCTACCTGCACTACACCGCTGATCCCATCGTCTCCTCCGACATCGTCGGGACTCCCTGGTCGTGCACCTTCGACTCGCTGCTCACCATGGCCATGGGGGACCAGGTTAAGGTGGTCGGCTGGTACGACAACGAGTGGGGCTACTCCAACCGGCTCGCCGACCTGGCCGCTCTGGTGGGCGCGGGACTGTCTGGCCGGGCCTGAGGGCCGCAGGCGATGAGGGGCATCGACGAGCTGGATGTCGGCGGCGCGACGGTCCTGCTGCGCGCCGACCTGAACGTGCCGCTGGACGGGACCAGGATCACCGACGACGGCCGGATCACGGCCAGCCTGCCGACGATCACCAGGCTGGCCGGCCAGGGCGCGAGGGTCCTGATCTGCGCGCACCTGGGCAGGCCCGCCGGAGGCAGCTACGCCGAGCGCGCCGTGGGCGGCCCGTCGTTGCAGCCGGTCGCCGATCGGCTGGCCGAGCTGCTGGGCCAGGATGTCCCGCTGGCGGCCGATGTGGCCGGGGAGTCCGCCGCCGCGGTCGCCGCCAGCCTCGACGATGGCGGGGTCGCTCTGCTGCAGAACGTCCGCTTCGAGCCCGCCGAGACCAGCAAGGACGATGCCGAGCGGGCAGGGCTCGCGCAGCGGCTGGCGGCCCTGGCCGGGCCCGGCGGCCGGTATGTGGGCGACGGCTTCGGCGCGCTGCACCGCAAGCACGCCAGCGTCTACGACCTGCCCGCGCTGCTTCCGCACGCGGCGGGAGACCTGGTGCTCGCCGAGGTCGCGGTGCTGCGCAGGCTTACCAAGGACCCGCAGCGCCCCTACGTCGTGGTGCTCGGCGGCGCCAAGCCGTCCGACAAGCTGGCCGTGATCGCCAACCTGCTCAGCAGCGCTGACCGGCTGATCGTCGGCGGCGGGATGTCCTACACGTTCCTGAAGGCGCAGGGACACGAGGTGGGGAAGTCGCTGCTGGAGGCCGACATGATCCCCCGGGTATCCGAGCTGCTCGCGGAGGCGGCGCGGCGCGGCGTGGAGGTGGTGCTCCCGGTCGATCTGGTCGCGGCGACCCATTTCGCCCCCGACGCCGAGTATGACGTGGTCCCGGTCACCGCCTTTCCGGCCGACCGGGAGAGCCTGGACATGGGCCCGGCGACCCGGGAACTCTTCGCGGAGAAGCTCGCCGACGCGAAGACCACGTTCTGGAACGGCCCGGTCGGGGTGTTCGAGTTCCCGGCCTTCGCCGCGGGCACGCGCGCGGTGGCCGAGGCGATCAGTCACGTGAGGGGATTGACGGTGGTCGGCGGGGGCGACTCCGCCGCGGCCGTGCGCACCCTCGGCTTCCCCGACGGCGCATTCACGCATATCTCGACCGGCGGCGGGGCCAGCCTCGAGTACCTCGAGGGCAGGACGCTGCCCGGCCTGGCAGCGCTTGAGGATGACGGCCCCGAGGTCGAGGGCAGCGGAGCGACGGGCACCGGAGCGACAGGCAGCGGAGCGGCGGAGTGAGCCGCGCCGCGGCCAGGAAGCCGCTGGTCGCCGGCAACTGGAAGATGCACAACACGCACTTCGAGGCGCTCGCGCTGACCCAGAAGCTGGCGTTCATGCTGACCGGCAAGGACTTCGACGCCACGGACGTGGCCGTGTTGCCGCCGTTCACCGCCCTGCGCAGCGTGCAGACCCTGATCGAGGGCGACAAGCTGCGGCTGGCCTACGGCGCCCAGGACATCTCGGCCCACGACGACGGCGCCTACACCGGCGAGGTGTCCGGGCGGATGCTGGCCAAGCTCGGCACATCGGCCACACGCTCGCCCAGCTGGACGCCGGCCTGGCCGGCGTTCCGGGCGAGCAGGTGGCGGGCCTCGTGGTCGCCTATGAGCCGGTCTGGGCCATAGGCACGGGCCAGGTGGCCACGCCGGAGGACGCCCAGGAGTGCAGTGCCGCTATCCGCAACCGGGTTTCCGCCGTTCACGGGGACGAAGTGGCGGCTGGTGCGCGTATTCTTTATGGCGGGTCGGTGAAGTCTGACAACATGGCTGCGATCATGGCGCAGCCGGACATCGACGGCGGCCTGATTGGCGGCGCCAGTCTCGATGCCGGGGAATTCGTCAGGATCTGCCGGTATCGTGAGCTGAGCGCCAGCACCTGAGCAGACGCCCGGAGGGGACGAGGATTAGCAGTGACCATCGCACTCTCTATCGTCCTGATCATCACCAGCCTGCTGATGATATTGCTCGTGCTGCTGCACAAGGGCAAAGGCGGCGGGCTGTCCGACCTGTTCGGCGGCGGAGTCTCGTCGACTCTGGGGTCATCGTCGGTTGTCGAGCGCAACCTGGACCGGATCACTATCTTCACCGGGATCCTGTGGTTCGTCTGCATCGTCGGGCTCGGCCTGCTGCTGAACCGCTGACACGGTGGCGGTCAGGCCGACAATCTCATCACGCACGCCAGGATTCAGCGGGTCATGAGGCAAGGGGTGAGCAGTGAGTAGTGGCAACGCCATCCGCGGCAGCCGCGTCGGCGCAGGTCCGATGGGCGAGGCAGAGCGCGGCGAGGCCGCGCCGCGGGTACGGATCTCCTTCTGGTGCTGCAACCGGCACGAGACCGTCCCCAGCTTCGCCAGCGATGCCGCGATCCCGGAAACCTGGGACTGCCCGCGGTGCGGCTTCCCGGCGGGCCAGGACGAGTCGAACCCGCCGGCGCCGCCGCACGCCGAGCCGTACAAGACGCACCTCGCCTACGTGAAGGAGCGCCGCAACGACACCGACGGCGCCGCCATCCTCGCCGAGGCCCTGGACCGCCTCCGCCGGGGCGCCTGACCTTGACTGTTCGCGGAGCTTGCTCCGCGGCGGGGGGTCGTCCCCCTCGGGCTAACACTGCTCGCGGAGAGCTTGCCCCCGGGGTCAGTGCGCGAAGCCCTGGCGATTCTCGATCGGCCCGGGGATCAGCGGCGTGGGCGGGTGCGGCTGCGAGCCCAGCATGTGCACCTGCACCCGGAGATCGTCGAGCAGTAGGCGGGCCATGTCCATGCTGAAACCGTTGCGGACCACGATCCGGAGCACCGCCGTGTCCTGCATGTCCGCCGGGAAGGTGTAGGCCGGGACGAGCCAGCCCCGCTGCCGCAGCCGCTCGGACAGGTCGAACACGGTGTAGGTAGCGGCCGGGTCCCGCAGCCTGAACGCGAAGACCGGGAGCTCGCTGCCGTCGGTGAATAGCTCGAACGAGCCCATCGCGGCGATCTCGCCGGACAGGTACCTGGCCACGTCCTGGCACGCCTGCTGCACGTTACGGAACCCCTCGAAGCCGAGCCGGAGGAAGTTGTAGTACTGCGCGGCAACGTGCCCGCCGGGCCGGGAGAAGTTCAGCGCGAACGTCGGCATCTCCCCGCCCAGGTAGTTGACCCGGAACACGAGATCCTCGGGCAGCGCCGCGACGTCTCGCCACACCACCCAGCCGACGCCCGGGTAGACCAGGCCGTACTTGTGACCCGAGGCGTTGATCGAGGCGACCCGGGGCACACGGAAGTCCCATTCCAGGTCCTGGTGCAGGAAGGGCGCGACGAAGCCGCCCGAGGCGCCGTCGACGTGAATCGGGATGTCGCAGCCGCGGGTGGCCTGGAGCGTGTCCAGATCCTCGCTGATCTGCAGCACCGGCTCGTAGCTGCCGTCCATCGTGGACCCCATGATCGCGACCACGCCGATGGTGTTCTCGTCGCACCGTGCCACCGCCTCGGGGCCGGTCAGATGCAGTCGGCCGGGCACCATCGGCACCCGCCGGGGCTCGACCTGCCAGTAGCGGCAGAACTTCTCCCAGCAGACCTGGACATTGGCGCCCATCACCAGGTTCGGCGCGGTGGCGTCCGTCCCAGCCGCCGCCCTGCGCGCCCGCCAGCGCCACAGCAACGCCATCCCGCCGAGCATGCATGCCTCGCTCGACCCGGTGGTGGAGCACCCGACCGCGGTCTCGGCCGCCTGCCCGTCCGAACCGGCCGCTGCTCCGGGCGCGTGCCAGAGGTCGGCCAGTATGTTGACACAGCGCCGCTCGAGCTCGGCGGTCTGCGGGTACTCATCCTTGTCGATCATGTTCTTGTCGAAGCACTCGGCCATCAGCTGCTGCGCCTGTGGCTCCATCCACGTGGTGACGAAGGTCGCCAGGTTGAGCCGGGCGTTGCCGTCCAGGATCAGCTCGTCCCGTACCGCCTGCAGCGCCGTGTCGGGCAGCATGCCGTGCCTGGGGATCCTGTTGCGCGGCACGCGCAGCTGGCCCTCGCGGACGTACACGGGGTTGATGTCCAGCTCGGCTTCCGCGCCCGCGTCGTCGACCTTCTTGTGCAGTGGCATTCATCGCTCCGTTTCGTGGGCCACCTGCGCCGCTGCAGGCACTCATCGCTGACGCGGCTCAGGCTTGTGCCGTGGTAAGGATCGCCGTGGCCCGGGCCGCGGCCGCCCGGACCCGCGGCACCGGGTCATGCCACAACTCGGCCACGGCGGCCAGCCCCACGCCGAGCTCGCGCCGGGCGACCACCTTCGCCGCCATCTCGCGCACTCGCCACGACTCGTCCGCCAGACCGGCCAGCACCGCGTCCCGCACGCCCGGAACGCTGTCGTCCCAGGCGTAGAGCAGTGCTCTCGCCGCCCAGACCCGGAGAAAGTAGCGCTGATCCCGGCGCGGATGGGAACCGAGGACCGAGTCCGCGGCCGGCCCGCCGAGGGCATGAACGAGCGAGTCGTCGGCGTCGCCGCCCGCCAGCAGCGCCAAGCAGCCCGCCACCACCCGGGCGGTGCCGCGGCGGCCGCACTCCTGCTCGACGCTCTGGCGCGGAGTCAGCTCCCAGTGCGTGCGCGAGGGCATAGCTCAGTGTCTCGTGTCAGCCCGTGTCCCGCAGGTACCTGCACAGCAGAGACCCCTGGTCCTCGAGCACGTGCGCGAGCCGCAGCCCGAGGGTTGTCTGCGGCCCATCCGCCGTCTCCGGCCTGACCTGCCCGGGGGCGCCGTCGGATGCCGCCTCCGGTGCCGTGAGAATCCGGCCCGCCCAACCCCCCTCCAGCACGGGGCTGATGGTCAGGCAGAGATCGTCCAGCAGCCCGGCGGCGGTGAACTGGGTAAGCAGCCTCGGCCCGCCCTCGGTCAGCAGGCGCCGGTAGCCGCGTTCGGCCAGGGCGCCGATGGCTGCGGCCGGGGTGAGGTCATCCTGTCCGAACACGACCACGTTGGCGTGCCTGGCCACGGCGGCCCGGCGGTCGGCCGGGGCCGCCGCCGTGGTCAGCACGATCGTCCGGGACCCGGCGGGCGCGCCGGCGAGCAGCGGGCCGTCCGGATCCAGGCTGAGGTCTCTGGTCATCACCGCGATCGGCGGCGTTGGCGCCCGCCCGTACCGCAGCGCCGGCCAGATCTCCCGCTCGACGACCGGGCGGTAGCGCTCCACCCTCACCGTGCCCGCGCCGACCAAGATGACGTCGGCGAGGCTGCGCAGAACGGAGAACACCAGGCGGTCGGCGCGGCCGGACAGCCCCCCCGAGCGCCCGGCCAGCGCGGCCGCGCCGTCCGCGCTGACGACCATGTTCGCCCGCAGCCACGGCGCAGCGCGCGTTTCCGAGGCGGGGTAGGCATAGAGGTCGGCCAGGGCCATGACCGCGGACTGAGCGGCCTGCCCGGTCTCGCCGCGCTCGGCAGGGCCGATCTCGGCAGCGGCCGTGTCGGCCGGGAAGATCTGGCGCACGGCCAGCAGTCAACCAGACCGCAGGCGAGCGGGAGACACTGCCGCGGAGCAAGCTCCGCGAGCCGTGTCTGCCCTAGGAGGGACGATCCCCCTTCAACCCCCCGCCGCGGAGCAAGCTCCGCGAGCCTTAATAAGGGCGCCGTGAGGTCCGGTCGGCGCCGACTCCGCGCAGGACCATGATCGAGCGGCCGGTCAGCTGGACGCTGGCCGCGGCCCGGGAGGTGATCGCGGTTCCGCCCGGCACGGTGGCGGTGTCGACCAGCACTTCCCAGCCATCCCCGATCCGGCGGCCCGGCAGGACGAAGGTCACGGGCTCGCGGTTCGCGTTGAAAAGCAGCAGGAAACTCTGGTCCCGCACTGCGTTGCCGCGCGGCCCGGGCTCGGTGATCGCGTCGCCGTTCAGGAACACGCCGAGCGACCTGGCGTAACCGGTGTGCCAGTCATTGTCGGTCATCTGCCGCCCGGCCGGAGTCAGCCAGACGATGTCCTGCAGGCCGCCATGCTCGCCGCTGGCGGCGGCCAGGCCGCTGAAGAACCTGCGCCGGCGGAACACCGGGTGCGCCCGCCGCAGCCCGGACAGCGCGCAGGTGAAGTCGATCAGGTCCTGCTGCTTCCCGGCGGCCTCCCAGTCCACCCAGGACACCTCGTTGTCCTGGCAGTAGGCATTGTTGTTGCCCAGCTGGGTGCG
>WNFI01058557.1_pt1 | contig 16903 bp, 17 predicted proteins | sample 5400471 | NCBI WGS metagenome assembly WNFI01 (sample SAMN13153348, study PRJNA577476) | soil metagenome | isolation source: 100 cm saprolite on Douglas fir-dominated hillslope | place: USA:California | collected 2013-09-17 | reverse complement strand
TTCGTCGGCGCCGGTGTGAACTTCCTCATCGCACATTTTGTGTTGCGCATGGGGACGCTCGGTACGCCGGTGGCCTTCACCGCCGTGGCCTTCGGGGTCGGAATTCTGATCACTCCCCTCGCGGTGGAGACAACGGGACAAGCACTTCCTGAGTGACCGCCTTCGCACGGGAGGACGACACTGGACAACCAAAGGATTGACGCAGAGGGCACAGTAGACTCAGACGAGCGCAGAAAACAACAAAAGTTGTTTTTTTATCTGCGCTCGTCCGCCATTTCTGCGTCATCTGCGTCCTCTCTTTTCGACTCGCGGAGAGAATCGGCTAGCCAATCACTCAACGAAGCGGCAAGTTTTGTCCCCGTATCCGTCAGGAGCGCCAGTGTCGACGAATCGCCGATCCTTCCTGAAGTGGTCTGCCGCCGCCGGTAGCGCGATGGGCCTCGGTGCACTGCCGACTCTCGGCTTCGCCGAGCCGCGATCAGAAACAAGACGCGACCGGACTTCTTCAAGGGAAAGGCCCAGGTCGAGCAGCTCGTCGGTGACCTCAGCGGCGACATGAGCGCCCTCAAAGGGCGCGACTTCGACGCCGTCCTCGACATCCCGACGACGTATCCCTACTGGGTACGCAACGTTGCTCAGTACATGCAGGGGCACACAAAGCACTACACCTTCATCTCGACCGAGTCCGTCTACCCCGACAACAGCAAACCGGGCGCCGACGAGACCGATGGGACGTCGCCGATGCCCGCCGGTCTCGATCCCTACACGCTCGAACCCGCGGCCCGCAGTCGCAATTACGGCGAGCTCAAGACCTTTTGCGAGAACCTAGTTCGGGAGACGTACCCCAAGAGCCTCATCATTCGACCTGGATTGATCGTCGGGCCGCTCGACCCGTCCGATCGCTTCACCTATTGGCCCGCGCGCATCGACAGGGGTGGCGAGGTCATGGCACCCGGCAACCCGACTGACCCCGTGCAGTTCATCGACTCGCGCGATCTCGCCGAGTGGACGATCCGGATGATCGAGGGCGGTGAGACCGGCGTCTACAACGCTTCGGGACCCGATAAGCGTCTCACCGTCGCCGAAATGCTATATGGAATCAAGGCCGTGACGACGGCGGGGGCGCAGTTCACTTGGCTGCCGGCCGATTTTCTTGCCGAGCACCAAGTTCACGGATGGCGCCACATGCCGGTCTGGGTGGCACAGACGCCAAAGAGCGCAGGGTTCTCCGACCGGAGCGTCGCCAAGGCCGTCGCCAAGGGGCTCACGCACCGGCCGCTCGCGGTCACGGCGAAGGACACGCTCGATTGGCACAAGATGCGTCCGGCCGCCGATCAGCAAGCCCTTGCTGACGGCAAAATGGCCGGCATCTCCGCGGCGCGCGAAGGGGAAGTGCTGGCCGCCTGGCACGCGAAGCAGAAAGCCGGCGCTTGACCGGACGCCTGCTCCGCCGCGTCGTCGACGTGCACGACGACGAAGTGTCGGCAACGCTCGTGTCGTTCGCTTTTTTCTTTTGCGTCCTCAGCGGGTGGTTCGTGATGCGCCCGATCCGCGACGCGGTGGCCGCCGCGTCTGGCGTGTCCAAACTGCCGTGGCTCTTTGCCGGAACACTGGCCGTGACGCTGATCTGCCAACCGCTCTTCGCGGCGGTCGTCTCTCGCTTTCCAGCGCGGCGGTTCATCCCGATCACCTTTCAGTTCTTCGTCGCGAACTTGGCGGTCTTCTACGTGCTGTTTCGCATGGTGTCGCAGAGCGAAGGGTCGGTGACCGACGTCTGGACCGGACGGGCCTTTTTTGTCTGGACGAGCATGTTCAATTTCTTCGTGACGTCGATCTTCTGGTGCTTCATGGCCGACGTCTATCGGAGCGAACAGGCGAAGCGGTTGTTCGGGTTCATCGGACTCGGAGGGACGCTCGGCTCCGTCGCCGGGTCGGCGGCGACCGCGGTGCTCGCACGGCACATCGGCACGCCAAACCTCATCCTGGTGTCGATCGCGTTGCTCGAGCTTGCCGTGCTCGCCGTCGTCCGCTTTCCCGTTCAGGAGGACGTGGGTCGAATGAGCGGCGGTCCGCGGCGCGATGAGATCATCGGCGGCAGCGTTTGGGCCGGCGTCTCGCACGTCGTGCGTTCGCCGTACCTGATCGGCATCTCAGCGTTTCTGATTCTCTACTCGCTCGGATCAACGATTCTCTACTTCGCGCAAGCGGACATCGTCGGCCGTGAGTACGTGGACCGCGCTGCGCGAACGACGGTACTGGCGCAGGTCGAGCTGGCGGCGCAGATCCTGACAATCGTCGTGCAGGCGTTTCTGACCGGCCGCATCATTCGCTGGCTGGGACTGGCGGTGACGCTCGCGCTGCTGCCACTCCTCAGCATCGTCGGTTTCGGCGCGCTCGCGGCCCTGCCCGTGTTCACGACATTGGCGGTCTTCACGGTGCTACGGCGGGGAATGAACTTCGCCCTCACCAATCCCTCGATGGAAGCGCTCTTCACTGTGGTGAGCCGTGAGGACAAGTACAAGGCAAAGTCGTTCATCGAGACCTTCGTCTATCGCGGCGGCGATCAGCTCGCGGCCTGGACTTACGCTGGGCTCAGCGCGATGGGGCTGGGGCTCGTCGGCATCTCATTGACCGCCGTGCCGATGGCCGCGGTGTGGCTGATGCTCGCGTTATGGGTCGGGCGAAAGCAGGCGGAGCTGGCCGGAGAGACCCCACCCGGTGAGGCAGCCGTGGTCACGGCGTGAACCGTCAGAGCCATAGCGACTAATCGTCGAGGGTCGGAAGCGTTTGCAGTACATCGCGCGCTCGCGGACGGTCGCTGACCGGATCGTCCTTTCTGACTGTCCCGTCCCGAAACACGATCACGCGTTTGGCGAACCGCGCGATGTCCGGCTCGTGTGTCACCATGACGATCGTGAGTCCTCGGTCATTCAGATCCTGGAACACCTCCATGATCTCGACCGAGGTGCGACTGTCGAGATTTCCCGTGGGCTCGTCGGCGAGGAGGATGGCCGGCCCGTTGACCAGCGCCCGCGCGATCGCCACCCGCTGCTGCTGTCCGCCCGACATCTGTGATGGAAAATGGTCGGCACGATCGGCGAGGCCGACCAACGCGAGCGCATCGGCCGCGCGCGTTGCCCGCTCGGCGTTCGAGATCCTGGAGTAGAGGGTCGGCAGCGCGACGTTCTCGAGCGCCGTTGTTCGTGCGATCAGATTGAACCCTTGGAATACGAAGCCGAGCTTCTGATTGCGAATGCCGGCGAGCTGTCGCTTGTCGAGGTTCGAAACGTCTACGCCGTCAAGCAGGTATCGGCCGGAGGTCGGTCGATCGAGGCAGCCGAGGATGTTCATCAGGGTGGACTTTCCGCTGCCACTCGCGCCCATGATCGCGACGTACCCGCCGGCTTCGATGTCGACACTCACCCCGCGCAGCGCGTGGACCCGGGTCTCGCCCATCTCGTAGTACTTGTGCAAGGTCTCACCGCGAAGAACCGCCGGAGTGCCCAGGCCGCCCGTCCCCGTGCGCGCGGCACCGGTCACCGTCATTATGCTACCGACGGATGCCCGGCGCGCCCGGCGCCTGCGACTTCGACACGAGCGAGCCAGTCACCACCTCGTCGCCAGGTTGAAGCGCGCCATGCAACACCGCGGTCACCTCGGTAAGAGCATGATCCGTGAGACCCGTCGCGATCTGGATCGGCGTGATCGTTCGATCGGGGAGCAGCTTCCAGACGATGGCGGTCTCGCGAGCCGGTCCGCGCGCGGCTGGGGTGGAACCGTCCGCTAACGCGGCCGGCGCGACATCGGCGGGGATCGACGCGCGCGCGTACAGTGCGCGGACCTCGTCTGGCGATAGGGGTGGCTTGTACCGCAGCCCGGCGTTGGGGACCTTCACCACGTTCGCGACGGTGGCGATGGGAATGCTGGCGTACGCCGTCATACCCGGGAACAGCTTCAGATCGGGATTCGGGAAATCGACGATCGCGTCGTAGGTCACGACGTTCTGGATCGTCGTCGGGTTCATGCGGATCTGGCTGACGGTTCCGCGAAAGGTCTCCTTGGGAAAGGCGTCCACCTTGAACGTCGCCGGCTGGCCGACCTTGATCCTCCCCACATCCGACTCCTGCGTCTTGGCGTAGAGTTGCATCTTCGTCAGGTCCTGCGCGATCGTGAAGATCGTCGGCGCCTGCAGCGACGCGGCGACTGTCTGGCCGACATCCACATTCCGCGCGACCACGATGCCGTCGATCGGCGACCGGATGATCGTGTGGTCGAGATTCGTCCGGGCGACGGCCACCGCGGCGGCCTTCTGGCTCACGGCGGCCTTGGCTTGGGCAACGTTGGCCACCGCCGCGTCAACCGACGCACGCGCCGACGCGTCATTGGCGCGGGTGGTCTCCAGCTCCTGGTCCGTGGACACCCCGAACTTGGCCAGCTTCGCGATGCGATCATAGTCGCGCCGCGCCTGGTCCCCCTGGGCTTTCGCCTTGGCCAGGTTCGCCTCGGCGGCCGTCACGTTGGCCTGCGCGTTCTGGAGGTCAGCCGACGCCTGCAACAGTGCGCCATTCAGGATCGACGGATCGATCAGGGCGATGACATCGCCCTTGCGGACACGAGAATTGAAATCGGCGTTGAGCCTGGCAATCGTCCCCGACACCTGCGACCCGACCTGGACGGTCACCACGGCGTTCACCGTGCCGGTGAGATCCACCGCGTCCCGTATCTCGCCGCGCTCGACGGTCGCGCCGAAGTACTGGAGGCTGTCTCCCTGGCGGAAGCCAAAGACGCCGATCGTCGCGACCACGACGCCAACGGCGGCGATCACCAGCCATTTTCGTTTCGAGATCGTCACGATGGGTAGACGGAGGAATAGATCATTCGTAGCGCAATGCCTCGATCGGGTCGAGGTGAGACGCCTTGCGCGCCGGGTAGTAGCCGAAGAATACGCCGACGGCGACCGAGAACCCGGCGGCGATGACCACAGATGCGAGCGAGGCCTGCATCGGCCAGCCGAGGCTGCGGCCGACGAGAAGCGACGCGATGAGGCCCAGCACAACCCCGGCCGCTCCACCGACGAGGCTCAGGACCACGGACTCCCCGAGGAACTGAAACTGGATCGCCTCTTCCGTGGCGCCCACGGAGATGCGGACGCCGATCTCGCGGGTCCGCTCCGTCACCGACACAAGCATGACGTTCATGATGCCGATGCCGCCGACGATGAGGGAGATCGACGCGATGGCGACGAGGAGAATCGTCAGCGTGCGACTCGCCTCGAGCTGGGCGTTGATGATGTCCTCGGGGTTCCGAATGTTGAAGTCGTCGTCCTGGTCGGCGCGCAGATGGTGCCGGTCGCGGAGGAGCGCGGCCGTCTGACTTCCGGCGAGCTTGACGGCGTTCTGCGACACCGCCGAGCAGAGAATGTCGTCGAGCCACGTGCTCCCCTTGATCTTCTTCATCGCGGTCGTGTACGGGAGGATGACCGTGTCGTCCTGATCCTGCCCCGACACGGACAGCCCCTTCGGCCTGAGCACCGCGATCACCTTGCAGGGAAAGTTCTTGACGCGGATTACCTGGCCAACGGGATCATCGGCGCCGAAGAGTTGCTCCCTGACCGTGCGGCCAATCACGCAGACATCAGCGGCGCGATCGACGTCGTCCTGCGAGAACGTGGCGCCCTTGTCGATCACCCATCGTTTGATGTCGAAATATTCCACCGACACGCCGCGGTACTGGGTGAACCAGTTCTGATTGCCGTAGATGATTTGCGTCGATCCGTCGACGTTGGCCGACACGCTCTTGATCAGCGGAATTTGATTCTTGATGGCGGCCATATCGGCAAGCGTCAACGTCGGCGCCGAATGCGTCCCAGTGCGAACTCCGTTGACGGCGCGGCCGCCTTCCTCGATCCAGACGAAATTGTCGCCGAGGTTGTTCAGTTGTTGTTCGACGCGCGCCTGGCCGGCATTGCCGATGGCGACCACGCAGATGACGGCCGCGATGCCGATCGTGATGCCGAGCACCGTCAGGAGACTTCGCATCTTGTTGCGGAGCAAGGCCCAAAGAGCCGAGCCGAGCAGGGCGGCGTAATTCATAGCCAGAATTTACTGAACTTCAGCGCGCCGGTTCGAAGATTCGCAGCAGCGGATGGCCATCCACGTTCTCGAGCGGGACATACACGCGATGCGTTCGCGGGTCGACCGGTCCGGGCAGCGGAGTCTCTCCAACCAGGGTGAGCCCGGGCCTTGGGGCCGGTTGCGCGGCACGCGTCGGCATCGGCCACGCCGTGGGAGTCATCGACGTCGGCGTCGCGTAGCAGGCTGGGGCCGCGGCTTGCGCCACCGCCGCCGCTGGGAGGAATAGGCAAGTGGCGATCGTGCTGGCAGTGTGCCTGTTCATGGTCGGAGAGGGATGGCGGTCAGGTCATCGAAGAGCGTGTGCGAATCAGCCTTGGTCCACACGCCGACTTTTCCCGGCGCCGTGAACCGGGAATCGTGGACGTCGATCAGTTTCTGATCGTTGAAATAGACTTCGATGTGATCACCGCGCATGTCGGCGCGGAGGGTGTGCCAGACCCCCGACGGAACCTTGACGCGAGCGCGCTTGACCTCGATACGCCTGCCGTTCTGAACGTAGTACCAGCACACGTTGTCTTCGAGCGCATTGGCTCGCGTGAGGTAGTAGTTGTTTTCATCGATGTACCGCCAGACGATGCCGCAGGCGCGATCGACGCGCCCGCTGATCGCCTTGCACCGCACGGACACACTCACGTCGCCGAACGATGGCGAGTCGGCCACCGCGATTGGGAACCGGTAGTCCGTACGGTCACTGTCCTCCTGCGCGAGAACATTCGAGCCGCTTGGCGCGTCGGCAACGGCGCGCACCACCCAGTGGCCGGGGCGGCCGGCTCCGGTTCGGCCGAACGAAAAGCCCGGAGGCGGAGCCCCGAGCGCTGCTTGGTCAAAGCTCCAGGTCGCCGCCGGTGCCTGAGCGATCGGTCGCTCAACCGTGGTGAGCACCAGCCAGATGACGGACAACACGATGGGTTTCATTTCACACTCTCGCGTTCAGGTGGCGACGGCCTGCAGCACGATTCCCACGGCGCCCGCGCACAGGATGATCAGTGGCTCAGCGATCTTTTTGGCGAACAGCACGAGGCCGAGGGTCACGGCGAAAATGGACCACGTCGGAACGTCGGTCAGCGCGCGGCGCCCGAGCACGAACACGGCGCCGGCGATCGCCCCGGTCGCCGCCGCTGTTACGCCGTCGATGACGGCGCGGAGCCGGTGATTGGCCGCCAGTCTGTGGAACCAGCGTGCGATGAAGACGACGACGACGTAGACGGGGAAGAAGACGCCGATCGCCGCCGCGCAGGCACCCAGCGGGCCGGCGACGAGATAGCCGATGAACGCCACCGTGATCACGACCGGCCCCGGCGTGATCATCGACACGGCCACGGCGTCGAGAAACTGGCGTTCGTCCAGCCAATGCATCTGCTGGACGACGCCCCCGTGGAGAAACGGCACGATCGCGAGACCCGAGCCGAAGACGACCGCCCCGGCCTTCGCGAAATAGCCGGCGATGGTCACCAGACTGCGGCTCGGCGCTTCGCCGTGGACCCCGGTCAAGAGCCAGGTCGGAATCACCAGGGAGAGCGTGGTGGTTCGCCCCAGGCGTGGCAGCTCGCGCACCGCCAGGACGATGAGGCCGCAAGCGGCGATGACCCACACCACCTCGGTCTGCGTCCATCCGGTGACGACGGCGTTGACCGCGACGATGATCCAAAGCATCCGATCGCGCCCGACTGTCTTCCGGATGAGTCGCCACGCACTATATCCGATGATCGCGATCACCGAGGCGCCAATTCCATAAAAGGCGCCTCGCATCCACGGGAGTCCGCCGAAGCGCAGGTACGCGGCCGAGAGAATAAGCACCATGATGAAGGACGGCCCGATAAACGCAGCCCCAATCACCGTCGCCCCAAACATTCCCGCGCGTACCCATCCCAAATAGATCGCCAGTTGCGCGGCGAGCGGACCAGGAGCGAGCTGCGCGAGGGCGAGTCCTTCCTTGTATTCGGCCGGACTGAACCAGCCACGCTCTTCCTGAAGATCGCGGCGCATCCGTTCGACGAGAACGACGGGCCCTCCGAAGCCGAGGGTTCCCAATCGGAGAAAATATTGGAAGAGCCCACCGAGTGTCGCGCTTGGGCTGCCGCCCGGCCTACCGATCCCGGTTGCGCCGGACATCAGCGGACACCCTTCCTGCCGAACGCGGCATAGAGCGCGTCGAACACGGTCCCGCCATGCTCGAGCCGATCTTCATCCCTCGCATACAGGGCGACGATCCCCTCCACCATTCGCGCCACCCCAGGCGCCTCGTCGCGCCGGAACTTGGCGTCTTTACAATCGACGTCGTGGATGACCTTCGCCATCTCGCGCAGCGCCTTGTCGCCGGGAATGAAAGTGGACACCAACGTCTCGAACGTGCAGGCGTCGCCGACGTCGGTATACTCGGCCTCGAACATGTCGAAGCGCAGCTCTCCACGGCGATGCTCGTAGGTCTTGGTCTCGACGAATCGGAACCGGGGACGCCGATCGATGAATCGCCGGACGAGCCAGGCGCTCGCGATTCGATCGACGTGGACGTCGCGGCGCGTCACCCACGTGGCGCCGACGATCGCCCGGCCGGCATCGCGCGCCGAACGCTTCGCGCCCTGTCGTCTGAGGCCAGCCCGAACACTCTCGATCGCCGCCGCGGCAGCGGCTTGCTCCGACGCTCCAAAGAAATCGATGGCGCTCGCCGACGCCAACCGGCGCTCCAGCTTCGCCAATTCGTGTTCGCGCGCCGGCCCACTCGCCTCTGACTTCGGTCGCGCCGCTCTCATCAGGCTCTTCGCGTCGGCGAGGATCGACCGATACTCCTCGTTCCGTGCGGCGTCGAATCGGGCGCGGACGGCGGCGTCGGTCAGGCCTTCGCCGACCAGTGAGGCCTCCGACACAAATGCCTCGCCGGCGCTCTCCTCGATTTCCCGGACGATCCATTGAAAGTCTTCCCGGCATTCCGGGCTCGATGGCAGCACATAGACGCTGTTCTTGATCGCGACGGCGCCGACTCGCTGAAGCCGCCGGCCAATCTTGACGCGCAGGTAGTCCGGCTTCGGTGGGATCTGATGGATGAGCAACAGCCATCGCGCCGCCGCGGACGGCGTGGACCCCACAGACCGCCGCTGACCCGCCTGTCGTGGACGCTTCTCGAATGGACACGGCGGCGTCGCAACCCACGCCATTGTTGCCCGCTCACTCTCGAACTGTCGCAACGAAAGCGAGCACCCCAGCGCCGCCCACGATCGCAGCGACATAGAAGGGTAGCGCCGGACTGATCTTCCACAGTAGACCTCCGACAAAGGCGGCAGGCGCAATCGCCACGCTGCGGCCGAGGTAATAGAGGCCGACGACCCGCCCGCGCAGCGTCGGTGCGGCAAAGTCGACGATCAGCGCCTTTCTCGCCGGCTCGCCCAGTTCGCGCAACCCGCCGACGATGAAAGCGACCACCAGCCAGGCGTACGTGGGAGCGAGGACGATCGCCAGGGGAAACAGGGCGAACGCAACGAACGTCGCCGTCACGAACACCTTCTTTCCGGTGCGCTCGGCCAGCTTCGCCGCCGGGACCTGAACGACGATCGTCGTCAGCGCCTGCACCGCGATGAGCGAACCAAACGCGGGCGCCCCGATTCCGACGATGTTGATGGCATAGAGCACGAGAAACACGTCGACGAGACCGTCACAGGCGCGAATGAACACGTCGGACACGAGCAGCCAGCGGAGCGATCGCGGAAACGACCGCCACACGTGCCGCACCGTCACGGGCGTCTCGTCTGCGACCACGGGGATTCGAATCCGCGATACTACGGCGACGGTGATCGCGGCCATCGCAATGGAGATGGCAAGTCCAAGTCGCACGCCGCCGCGAATGCCCATCGACGCGACGGCAAGCCCGCCCAGCGCTGGGGCAATGACGATCGGCACGCGGCGCAGGATCGACTGCACCGTGAATCCCATGGTGCGCTTGGCCTTCGGCAGCACGTCGCCGACGACGGCAAACAGCGTGGGACTCGCCATGCTCGTCCAGGCCATGACGAGCGCCAGGCCAACAAAGGCGAGCGGCCACGTAGGGAGCATCCAATAGACCCCGTATCCGATCGCGGCGAGCGAGATGAAAAGGATGAGCGCAAAGCGGCGACCGTACCGATCGGCGATCCAGCCGCCGGGGTATTGATACACGCCGTCGAGAAAGTCCTCGGCAGTTCCGAACAGGCCGATTGCGGTGATCGGTGCACCGAGCGACTGGAGGTACTTGGGAAAGAAGCGTCGCCAGAGGTTTTCGCCGCACCCGATCAAGAACATGCTCGTCGACACGGCGACGATCTCAGGAGTCAGTCCAAAGAACTCGCGCGCTCGGGCGCGTCGCCCCGGGGGCGATTCGGTCGAGCGACGCCTGGGCATGGTGTCACAACTGTATCTTCCAGCACGGATGGTAGCAATTCTCGCGGCCGCCCCGGCCTCTCACCGCCCGGTCGTGCTCGCCACGCATCCACTGGACGCATCATCACAAGTGAAGCATTGTTGTTGTCGCCGACGCGACCTGACGGTCGCCGCCGGCCTGACCCCGACTGATAGGAGACGAACGATGCCCCGCACACGGTGGACAGCTCTCGGTGCCGTTGTCGGTGCGCTGCTGGTGTGCAGCACCGCCGCGCCCTGCCAGGAATCGGCGAAGGATCAAGCCGCGCTCGCAACCGCCCTCCGCGTCAAACACGTTTCACTGGCGACAGGCATCAAGGCCGCGGCTACCAAAGGCAAGCCGATTTCGGCGAAATACGAGTATGCCGACGGCAAGCTTCAGCTCTCGGTCTATACAGAAAAGGGCGGGCAATTCTCCGAGGTCGTCGTCAACCACGTCACCGGAAAGGTCGCCAAGGCCGAGAAGATCACCGACGCCGGCGACCTGAAGGACTCCCAAGCGCAAAGCGCCGCGATGGCGAAAGCGAAATCGTCGCTGCGATCCGCGCTGGCCAAGGCGGTCGCCGCGAACAAAGGCTACAGCGCCGTCGCCGTGACTGCGGCGCTCAAGGACGGGAAGGCAGTCGCGGAGATTACGCTCATGAAGGGGAGCGAGTTCAAGACAGTCACCGAGCCGCTGGCATAGATACCGCGTGCGATCGAGCGACCCTACCCTTCACCGCAACGGAGATCAGCATGCGCACCACTCATAAGCTGTCGGGATTGACCTTGGCCGCCGTCGCGCTGTGCGGCATCGCGATCCCGCTGTTGGCCCAGCAGCCGTCCGCGACGACGTGGACGTCCGTCGAGGATGCGCTCGGCCGCAAGGGCGCCATGCAGCCAGGAAACATCATCAAGTTCGCCTTCCCCCGAAGCGACCTCACGGTGATCGTCGGCAGCGTCACGCTCAAGCCGGCCCTCGCGCTCGGCGGCTGGGTGGCGTTCAAGGACATTGGCAACGGCCAATCGATGGCGATGGGCGACCTCGTACTGACCCAGGATGAGGTCAGTCCGGTCATGCGCACGCTCCAGGCTGGAGGAGTGGAGCAGACGGCGCTCCACAACCACGTGCTGATGGAATCTCCGCACGTGATGTACATGCATATCGCGGCGCACGGTGATGCCGCGAAGATCGCGCGGGCCATTCACGACGCCCTTGCGCAGAGCAAGACCCCGTTGGGGGCGGCGTCAGCTCCGGCCGCGCCGTCCGCCGCCGACCTCGACACGACGGGAATCGCCCGAGAGCTCGGCACAGCCGGCAAATTGAACGGCGTCGTCTACCAGGTAAGCGTCCCACGAAGCGAGACAATCACCGACATGGGCTCTGAGGTTCCACCGTCGATGGGCGTCGCCACCGCCATCAACTTTCAACCGACGGGCGGCGGGAAAGCGGCGATCACCGGCGATTTCGTCCTTCGAGGAAGCGAGGTGAATCCGGTCATTCGGGCATTGACGTCGCACGGGATCGCCGTCTCGGCGCTGCACTCTCACATGCTCGATGAGAATCCGAGACTGTTCTTCATGCATTTCTGGGCGAATGACGACGCTGTGGCTCTCGCCAAGGGCCTGCGCGCAGCGCTCGATGCCACCGCTTCGAAGAAATGACAGCCGGCCAGACGACGTGCGTCGTGTTCACGTCGGCCTGCTTGGTGGTGACAACGGCGAGTTGTTCGGACCGATCGGCAAAGAACACGAGCGCGAAAGCGCCAGTCACGGTCACGCCGGCCGTCCAACTGCGGCCCGCTCCTCCGCCGGCGCAACCGAAGCCCGCCACGACCAAGGCATCGTCACACCCGATCCGGGCAACTGAGACAGCACTCGCGCCTCCGTACACGTCGACGACGCGCTCAGGCATATACACCGCCGCCGAGGCGCGTGAAGGGCGGGACCTCTACCTGGGCTTCTGCGCGAGTTGCCACGCCGCCAGTACGCATACCGGGCCTGTGTTCCGGCAGCACTGGGCCGGTCGGCCATTGGCCGACCTCTTCAACTTCATGCGAACCAACATGCCCAAGAACGACCCGGGTAGTCTGGATGAATATCAGTACGGGGTCCTGCTCGCCTACATTCTGCAGCTGAATGAAATGCCAGCTGGAAAGACGCCCCTCGCCTCAGACTCCACCGATCTCACCAAGATTCGCATCGACACGGCGCGTAGCGTACGGCGAACGGGCCCAATGCAGCCTTGAGTAATCCATCCTCACGAGTCGTGGCAAGACGAATCTCGCCACGCGATGGCCGACGACGGTAGCAGACGGCCAGCAGCCGAGTCGATAGCGATCCTCATACATCGCCGCGTCAGAGGCTCCCGCCGCGACGAGGCGAAACCACCGTCTTGTGAATGCGCGAGGTCGCCTTCCAGTTGGCGAGGAGCGGCGGGTTCTTGCGGAGCCGTGGCGTCAGCGTGCCGTCCATCACGTCGAGGTGCGCGCGAAGCGCCTGGTCAGCGCGCTTGATGCCCTCGGTTGCGCCTTTCGACCGACCCCAGTTGCTCGCGCGGGTCGACTTCGACCCGGCAAACTGCGCCAGAAGATCGCGAAGCTGCGGGACCTCTCCGGCTACCGGAGTGTACCTGCGGAGAACATCCGCATACGCCTCGAGGTCGTTCGCGAAGACCGCCGCCTTGGCCTCGAAATCGCCGGTGCGCGGAATTCGCGAGGGGAGAACGAGCCGCTTGAACTCGGGTGCGTCCGCTGACAGGATTCTGGCGGCATCGCTGACCGGCTTGAAGAAGTCTTCGTGGACCTCGGCGCGGATCGCTTTCATGCGCGCCGTCTCCGCTATGGCGCCGGTAGTCATCTCCAGCTGCTCGGCGTCAAACGATTGAAGCGCGGCGACATGAGCGTCGAGCTTCGCCCGCTGCTTCGCGGTCACGAACACCCCGACGGTGTCGGGATTGGCGTCGAAGAACACCCGGACGCGTTGTCCCGCCTCGAGGGTCGGTGTCTGCTTCTTGTTCATGGTCCGTCCGATCAAGTGTGAGGACAGTGATCAGTCCGTTAGCGCTCGCTGGCCTGATATATTGGCTGGGGTCAGGGTCGGCAAGCGTCGACGGCAGGGTGTCGTCGGCAGGTTTGACCTCGGAGAGGCGCGAACGGCGACCACCAACGGCCAGGGCAACACGGGCACGCCGAGGCGGAAGCCCGCCAACGGTCACATGGCCGCCGTAACGGGCGACGAGCCGACTGCCAACGCGCACCGCAGCGGCGTGAGTCCTCGGCCACGGGTTGCGACTGTTCACACGAAGGCGGAGAGGGGCACCTGGGCCGCTGCCAACGGACGGAGCAACTTGGTGACGGGTCCACTCGGGACTGACAACGGACGGAGCAACCCGCGCACGAGTCCACTCGGCACTGACAACGGACGGAGCAACCTGGTGACGGGTCCCCTCGGGGCTGACAACGGACGGAGCAACCCGCGCACGGGTCCATTGCGGACTGGCAACGGTAGCTCGGCCGCTGACAACGAACGGAGCAACGGGGTTACGAGTCGGTCGCAGCCTGACAATGGACAGAGCAACCTGCTCACCGGTCGGTCGTAGGCTGACAACGGACAGAGCAACGTGCTCACCGGTCGGTCATAGCCTGACAATGGACAGAGCAACCCGCTCACGTGTCGGTCGCCGCCTGACAACGGACGGAGCAACCTGCTCACGGGTCCGTCGCAGGCTGACAAGGGACAGAGCAACCTGCTCACCGGTCGGTCGCGGCCTGACAAGGGACAGAGCAACCTGCTCACCGGTCAGTCGCGGCCTGACAGCGGATGGAGCAACCGGCGCCTCTATCTCCTGCTGACTGACAATGAACGGAGCAAAAGGTGCTTCGATATGTCGCGCGCCGACAACGGACGGAGCAAGCCGCGCGCTGCTACACCCCTGCCCGACAACGAGCGGAGCAACCCCTGCTCGGACATGTGGCGCGGTGACAACGGACGGCTCATGGGGAAGACGGACCTCAGGAACCCGATAACGACCGACCCACACGGATGTCGTCGAGACCCCTGCAACCCCGCCTTCGGTTACGGCCGGAGCGCGGTCGGATGCAGCGTGAGCTTCTGCATTCGCCAATTCAACAGCTCGGCGACGTACAGCTCGTTCTCCGTCGGACAGGCGATCTCGTGCACCCACCCGAACTGCTTCGGCTCCTTCCCTGCTTCGCCAAGCACGCCGAGCACCTTCCCGTCCAGCGTGAGCTTATAAATGCGCCCCGGCACCGCGTCGGCGACGTAGAGGATCTGATTCAGACCCGGTGTGATGCACATGGCCCACGGCGCGCCTGAGACGGACAGGGAATTGGGACCGGGTTCGCTCCCGACCAGGACGTTCACTTGCTTCGCGAAGGGGACGTCAATCGTGAATTGCCTGAGAAAGGTGCCCGCGGTATCGAAGACCTGGATGCGACGGTTGCTGCGATCGCCGACGTAGATGTTTCCCTTGGCGTCGGCGGCGATGGTGTGGAGGATGTTGAACTGGCCTGGCTCAGTGCCGCGCGTGCCCCACGCTTTGACCCACCGCCCGTTCTTGTCGACCTTCACGACGCGTGAGTTGCCGTAGCCGTCGGCGATGTAGCTATTGCCGGCCGCATCCCATGCGACATCGGCTGGGCGATTGAACGTCCCCCAGCCCGCCCGCGGCGGCGGTGAGCCGGGCGCCGGAACCGCCGCCGGCTCCACGGCTTCTTCGCGGCGACCGAGCACCATCAGGACGCGGCCATCTGGCGCGAACTTGATGAGCATATTCGTCCCTTCGTCGGTCGCCCAGATGTTGCGCCGTGCACCGTCGAGCGCTCGCCGGTGCGCGTGAAGACAAAGATGTGTCGCTGCGAATTCACCGCGACGCCCGCGACTTCTCCGAGATACATGCCCGCGGGCAGCTTGAGGAGTTCCGTATTGCCGTCGAACCGGATTTCCGGCACGGCTTGTTGGGCGGTGGCGACCGGCGCGGCGGCGGCGATCAGCAGCGAAATGGTCAGGCCCTTCACTGGAAGCTCCTTTGCGGCGGTGATCCGGCGGCCGCAAATATGGAGGAGGGAGCTGTCAGCTGGCAGCCTGCAGCCTTCAGCTACCCCAGCTGCCAGCAGGATTGAGCTGACAGCTCCGGCTGCAAGCTGCGGGCTGCAAGCTGGCCCCCCTCTACCTACAGAACGGCTCGCCCTCGCCTGCTGCCGTGCTCACTGGATTGGCTGTCCCCACGGCGATGCCGCAGGTCATGCCCGGGACGTTCGGGTGGGTCAGCGTCGCCGACCAGGTCGAGAGGCCCGGAATGACGGTCGGAAAGCCCACGCCCGTCGTCTTCGAGAACTTGTTTCCAAGCTCACTCACTGTCCCGTAACGGTTCGAGTCCGCAAAGAAGTTCTCTTCGGCGGTCCGCAGCGACGTCAGATCGGCGATCGCCTGCGACCGATAGCCCTTCTGCTTGACGGTGCTGAACTTTGGGATCGCCGTCGACGCCAGGATGCCGATGACGACGACCACGATCAGCAGTTCGATCAGAGTGAAGCCCTTGCGGACGCGTTTCATGGACAAGAAGATGCGGGACTGTGTATTACATCACCGTTTCACCCAGATTACGGTTTCGTCTATAAGGGCTCCCTCCCTTTCCGCCTGACCATGAGATTTGTCGATTTTGAGCTCCGCCGTTCGACATACTAGTAGGACCCCTGCAACCGGCCCCTTTTCGCGATACGGGTAACCCCAATGCTTGACCTACGTTACACCCTCCGTAGCCTCTCCAGGACGCCTGGCTTTGCCCTCGCCGTCATTCTGACCTTAGGGCTAGGGATCGGCGCGAACACCGCCATTTTCAGCGTCGTCCGCGGCGTGATGCTGCGCCCCCTGCCCCATCGGGATGGCGACCGGCTGATGTTCCTCCGCCAGTCAGCCACCGGACCAGGGCGCGAGAACGTCGCGTTTTCGGTCCCCGAGATCAACGACTTCAGGTCCACGTCCAAGACGCTCGCCGGGATCGCCGAGTACTCACCGATCACGTTCACGCTGGTGGGCCAGAGCGACGCCGAGCGCATCGACGTTGGCCTCGTCACAGGTAACTACCTCTCGGTGATGGGTCTGTCACCCGTCCTGGGGCGCGCGTTCAACGCGGGCGATGACGGCCGTGGCGCCGCGCCGGTGATGATGCTGACGCACGATTACTGGCAAAAACGATTCGGCGGAGACAGCGCCATCGTCGGCAAGACGCTCCGCGTCGGAGGCAAGGCCGTCGCCGTCGTCGGCGTCCTCCAATCAGCGCCGTACTTTCCGGCGCGGATCGACGCCCTGATGAACATGGTGAATAGCGAGCACCATCTCAGCGCGATGATGGTCACCGGTCGCACGCACCGCATGACGCA
>WNFI01680274.1_pt1 | contig 16906 bp, 12 predicted proteins | sample 5400471 | NCBI WGS metagenome assembly WNFI01 (sample SAMN13153348, study PRJNA577476) | soil metagenome | isolation source: 100 cm saprolite on Douglas fir-dominated hillslope | place: USA:California | collected 2013-09-17 | reverse complement strand
GAGGATTGGTCGTTCGGAAACGGTGAGGTCTCGCGTCTGAAGTGAAGCTGCCTCGCGCTCCGCTCACTCTCGTGGAACCGCGAAATCGGGAATCGGCATTGCGACGGAATTGTCGAAGGCGTCGGTTGAGCGGCGCTCGTTAGGAATCCGTGCTGCTGCCGTCGAGCTCGGCCATGCGCTCCCGCCATTCCTACATCGGAGGATCAAATGCCAACCTACGCTTGCTCTGCGGCTGCTGGGCGGCTGACGCCGGCCCAAAAGGTCGAAGTCGTACAAAGCATCACCGCCATCCATCATGAGGAAACCGGCGCACCGCGATATCTCGTCCAAGTGATCTTCTACGATATCGCACCCGGTAATCACTACATCGGCGGTCAATGGGCGCCGGCAGGCCAAATATGGATTCGCGGCGACATACGGGATGGTCGAACCGAGGAGCAAAAGAGCAGGATGATTTCGAGGATCCTGCAGGAAGTGAGTAGAACCAGCGAGATTGCCGAGGATGAGGTCTGGGTCTACCTGTCCGACATACCGGCGCACAACATCGCCGAATACGGTCGCGTCCTGCCAGCCCCGGGAGGAGAGAACGCTTGGTTCGCGACGCTCCCCGCTGCCTTGAGGGAAAGGCTGGGGCCACTAGCCTGAGTCGGAGAACACCGGCATTGACACGTTAACCCCGCTGAGGGTCGGACGGCGCTAAGGAGGAACTCGGCCTCGACCACTTCGAGGGACGCTCGTGGATAGGCCTGCATCGCCACACCCTGTTGACGATGATGGCCTATGCATTTCTCAATCTCGCCGGCTCGACGAGGCCAGAGGGGGAAAAAAGCATCCTAGGACCACCGCCGCAACCCAGCCTGCCGGCGGTGCGGCAGGCCATTCTCGACCACCTCATCCGGCCCGCGCCAGCGCGATGTCCGCACTGCTCAAAACTACTCAGGCCGCCAAGCCGCCTAATCTGCCAAAGTAGTGCTAGGGCGATTCGCCGCGCTGCATCGCGGCTTCCGCCGCCAAGCTGGCCTGGCCGCGGAAAATGGTGGCGACGGCGAGCGTACGCGCGCCTTTGCGGTAACGCAGCGCCACGTCGTGCGCGGCGATGTCGCCGTCGATGTCGATCACGTCCCATTGCGTCGCATGGCCGACGTAATCGATCGAGATGTCGTAATGCTGGCTCCAGAAGAAGGGCGGCCAGGTGTAAGGCTCGCCGTGGCCGAGCATGTTGCGCGCGGCGACCTGGCCTTGGCGCTCGGCCACCACCCAGTGCTCGATACGCACCCGCTCGCCGCTGTAGCGGTCGGGCCAGCTTGCGATGTCGCCGGCGGCGAAGATGCCGGGCGCGCTGGTCTCGAGATATTCGTTGACGAGCACGCCGCGATCGATGGCGAGCCCCGCGCGCTCGGCCAGCGCGAGACGCGGCCGCACGCCGATGCCGACCACCACCAGATCGGCCTCGAGCGCCGTGCCGTCGTCGAGCGTGACGCGCCGCGTGTCGATCGCCTTCGCCGTCCGGCCGAGATGGAAGATGACGGCATGCTGCTCGTGCAGCGCGCGCACGTAGTCGCCCATCTGCGGCCCCAGTACCCGTTCCATCGGTCGCTTCTCCGGCGCCACGACATGGACTTCGAGGCCGCGATGGCGCAGCGCCGCCGCCACTTCGAGGCCGATGAAACTTGCGCCGATCACCACGGCGCGGCGCGATGACGTGGCGCGCTCGATGAGCGTGCGGCTGTCGGCCAGCGAGCGCAACGTCCGCACATGCGGCAGCCCGGCCCCGGGCACATCGAGCCGCACCGGCTCGGCACCAGTGGCGACGAGGAGCTTGTCGAAGGCATGGCTGCGCCCGTCGGCGAGCGTGACGCGGCGTGCCGCTTTGTCGATTTCCGTCGCCTCGGCCTTCAGCGCCAGCTCGATGCGGTTCTCGCGGTAGAATTCGGGCGGACGCAGCGGGATCCAGTCCTCGGGCGCCGTGCCGGCGAGGTAGTCCTTGGACAGGTTCGGCCGATCGTAAGGCGGCGAGTCGTCGGCGCTGAGCATGGTGATGGCGCCGGCGAAACCCTCGCGCCGCAGCATCTCGGCGGCGGCATAGCCGGCGGCGCCACCGCCGATGATGACGATGCTCTGCGGAACGCCCTCGGTCGGGCGCGGCTTCGCCGGCATGCGCCGCTCGGCGGCGGCGACCTTGTCGCGCACGAAAATACGGCCGCCGCTCTCCTCGACGCGCCAGCACGACACCGGGTTGAAGGCCGGGGCCGCCAACGCCTCGCCGCTGCGCAGGCTGAAGCAGGCGTGGTGCCACGGGCAGCGCACGGTATCGCCGACCATGAGCCCCTCGGCGAGCGGGCCACTGTAATGCGTGCAGGTCGCGCCGATGGCGAAGATCTCGCGGCCGCGCCGCGCCAGGAGCACCGCCTCGCCCTCGGCATGGCCGAGCAGCATCCCCCCGTCGCCCAGATCGCTCGCGGCGATGCCGGCCTTGAGATCGGGACCGCTCAGTTCGCTAGTGCCGCCCATGACCCGCCTCCCCCCTTGCGCCCATCTCCGCAGCAGACGCAGCCTGCGGCGAAAGGTTCCCGACGTCCATCCCAAAGCTGCAGGAGGCCACTCGCCGGTCACCCCACTCTCGGGAAGCTGGCCCTGTCGCAAACCGCCACCGTTCTCCTCACCGAGGACGACCCGGAGATCCGCGCGAATTGGTATCGTCCTTCCTCGGCGATCTCCGAGGATGTCGGCGCGATCGTCGATTATCTGCCGAGGTTATCGGCATCGAATTTGGTCGGAACGCGCAAATGGCGGGTAGGCGGCTGCGAACATGTCATCGAAACCGCCGCGATCTTGGCCGCGCTAATGGAAGGATACGATCTTGAAGCGGAGATCGCGGCAAGAACGAGCCCGTCCGGAGCACGAGCGGTCAAGACGGTGGTTCCGTTTCCGGGTCAGATGGACGCCTGCAATTCACTGAGTGACAGGAGTGGCACCATGGTCTGGAGATTCACGTCGATGTCGGTCGCCGTTGTGGCACTTGCGGCTGGCGTGCTTCCGGCGCAAGCCGCCGGATCTTATGACGGGAGCTGGTACGTCGACGCGCCGGCGACCGGCCAGGATCAACCAACGCAGGAAGTCAGCGGGTGCGAGGCGCTGCGTATTGACTTCACGGTCAAGGACAATCGTGTGAGCGGCAGCTTGCAACATCGCCGCTATGGAGAGGGACTCGAGCCGGGCAACGGCGGCCGTGCCGCTCCCCTTATCGGCACCGTCCAGGCTGACGGTACTCTGACTGCCGAGTGGGACACCCGGCGTTTCACCGGCAAATTGGCCGCCGACAAGGCCGAGCTCCAATGGAGCGGCGAATGCGGAGCGCGAGTGGCGACCGGCAGGCGGGCCGGCTAGCGGGGCGACGTATTGATCCTCATCGTCTGTCTTGCCGCCACACCCGATGATATCCGCCGTCGGGGATAGCGGATCCTCGGCGCCGAATGTGCACTAAGACATCATGTCGGGCGCCCCAGAATCGCCTCGCGCACGCGCGCCGGCGTCATGGGCACGGTGCGTAGGCGCGCGCCGATCGCGTCGAACACCGCATTGGCGAGCGCGGCCGGCACCGGCGCCGAAGCCGCCTCGCCGGCGCCGAAGGGCGGCAGCTCGGGACGATCGACGATATCGAGGTCGATCCGCGGCAGCTCCGGGAAAGTCAGGATCGGATAACTCTTCCAGTCGACGCTGGTGACTGAAGAGCGGTCGAACGCCACTTCCTCATGCAGAGTCCGGCTCAGCGTCTGCACGATATTCCCTTCGACCTGGTTGGCGAGCGCGTCGGGATTGATCACCAGGCCGCAATCATGGGCGCAGACGACACGCTTGACGCGGATCTCGCCGGAGCGGCGATCGACGGCGACCTCCATGCCGATCGCGACATAGTTCTCGCGGTGCTTGTAGTGCACGTAGGCGAGGCCGCGCCCTTCGCCGATATCGCCGCCTGATGCCGGGTTGGGCGAAGGCCGCGCCGTCCAACTCAGCATCTTCGCCGCGCGGTTCAGCACCTCGATGCCGCGCGGATCGGTGAGCTGAGCCACGCGGAAGGCGAGCGGGTCGGCGCCGGCCGCGGCGGCGAGCTCGTCGACGAAGCCCTCGACGGCGAAGGTGTTGGCGATCTTGCCGGGCGCGCGAATGTTCGAGGGCCTGAGCGGCGTCTCCTTGAGCCAGTGCACGCGTACTTCGACATTGGGCACGGCGTAGGAAGGATCGGCGTTCTGCTCGATGAGGCCGGCGGCAAGTCCCGGGGTCTGGTCGCGGCCGGCCGCGGCGGGCGCGAGCAGCGGGATGTTGGGCAGGCCCTTGGTCGCCGCCGGCAGCCATTGCTCCGTGCGCCAGGCCGCCATGCGGCCCTTGGCGTCGAGCGCGCCGGCGAGGTCGAGGAGTTGCGGCGGGCCTTTCGGATCCCAGCCATGCTCGTCCTCGCGCATCCACTGCACGCGCACCGGCCGGCCCAGCGCCTGCGACAGAAGCGCGGCGTCGGCGGCAGCATCCTCGTGGCCGTTCATGCCGTAGCAGCCGGACCCGTCGAGATAGATGAGGCGTACCCGCTCGACCGGCAGGCCGAGGAAACGCGCGAAGGCGGGGCGGAAGCGGTGTGTCGCCTGCGACGCCGTCCAGATCGTCGCGCCGTCGGCCTTGACGTCGGCGACGGCGCAGGACGGACCGAGCGAGGCATGGCTCTGGATCGGCCAGCGATAAGTCGCGGTGAGGACACTGTCGGCCTTGAACAGCGCATCGACGGCATCGCCGGTGCTCACGGTCACCTCGTTCTCTTCTACCGGAGCGCGCCGCACGGCCTCGAAGAGATGCGCCTGCTCCGGCAACGCCGCCGCTTCGGTCCATTCGAGCTTGAGCTGCCGCGCCGCGCGTATCGCCGTCCACTCATCCTCGGCGACGACGCCGATGAAGTCGCGGATGCGCACGATGCGCACGCCGCGCAGTCCCTCGATCGAGCGCTCGTCGACCGCGACGAGCCGCGCGCCCACCGCCGGCGGCCGCACGACGCGTCCGTGCCATAGGCCCGGCACGGTGAGATCGTGGACGAAGATGTGGCGCCCAGCGACCTTGGCTGGTATATCCGGGCGCGGCAGCTTCTTGCCGATGACGCGATGCTCCGCCGGCGGGCGGAGCGGCGCGGCCGGATCGACCTTCAACAGCAAGCTGCGGTCCTCGATGAGCGCGCCGATATCGATCGCGGCGCCGTGCCGGTTGCGCACCTCGCCATTGCCGAGCTCGAGCTCCTCGACGGCACCGTGCATCCGCTCCGCCGCCAGCCGCAACAGCGCCTGCCGTGCCGTCGCGGCGGCGCGGCGAATCTGCATTCCGCCTTGGGCGATGCCGGTGCTGCCGGCGGTCGGCCCTTGATCGGGCGTGAGCGCCGTGTCGCCTTCTATGAGCATGATGGCGTCGACGCCGATGCCGAGCTCTTCCGCCACGAGCTGGCGCATGGCGATGCGCAAGCCGGTGCCGAGGTCGACCTTGCCGCTATAGACGGTCGCGGTGCCGTTGGGATGGAGGACGAGGAAGGCCTCGACATCGGCCTTGTCGAGGCTCTTGCGGAGCGAGGCCCCGCCGGGGTTTTGCGCCAAGGCCGAACCCGCCGAGCCCAGGGCGAGGCTGACGATGATCGCGCCGCCGCCCCTGAGAAGATCGCGCCGCGAGGCAAGGAACTGGTCCGTCACCGCCGCCATCCCGCCATGGTCGTGACAGTGTGGCTTGGGTCGCAGCGCGAGGCAACCGGCGCGATATCCGCAGGGTGGCACCAGCACCACCAGGGTTGCATTGCCGACGGCACCGGTTGGCGCGAGCCCCGCCCTATTTCGCCAGCGCCTGCTTGTAATAGGACAGGTCGATGTACTTGCCGGGATCGGCAAGAGCCTTCTTCGGTTCGCCATATTCCGAGCGCAGGGCCAGCACCGTGCGCACACCCTTCATGTCGATCTCCGCCTTGCGCGCGAAACCGCCCTTGGACGCGAGCAGGATGTCGTAGGATTTCGCCGCGAGCTCCGGCGACATGTTCGGCAGATTGGCGCGAAAGAGCGTGATCGCCGCCTCCTTGTTGTTGCGATCGTAAAGCCAGGCGAGCCCGGCGACGTAGCCGCGGATGAACCCGACCAGCTCGGGCTGATGCTCGCGGGCCCAGCTGCGTCGCGCCGCACCGACCAAGCCCTGGTAATGGCCGAGCACGTCGATGGCGCTGCCGAGCAGCGTGAAGCCTTTCGCCTGCGCCGGCACCTCGAAGGGCGAGAGCAGCAGCGTGCCCGCGTGCTTCTGCTGCATCAAATCCTCGAACCGGGCCAGCACGCCGCCGGCCTTGACGAGGTTGTAGTCGCCGTCCTTGAGGCCGCCCTTCTGCAGCATCTTCTCGAGCACGAAGGCATAGCCCGTCGTACGCGCGTCGACGGTCAGCTCCTTGCCCTTGAGCGCGGCATAGGTCTTGACTTCCGGCACTGTGACGAGCCGGAGAAAGCCATCATCGCCGCCCATGAAGGCGAAGAGCTCGGGCTTGACCTCCACCTGCGCCTCGCCCTGCCCCTCCTGGTAGGCGATGACGTTGTCGATCGCGGTCATGCCGAGATCGAACTTGCCCTCGATGAGGCTCTTCAGCTGGAACTCCGAGCCGGGCGTCGGCGTCAGATGGACCTCGACACCGTTCTGCGCGAAATACCCCTGCTTCTGCGCCGCCCAGATCGGCCAGTTGAAGCCGCCGGCGAAGACGATGAGCTCGAGGCGCTTCGGCGCCTGGGCGATGGCGGGTGGAATCGCGGCGGCGGCGAACAGAATGAGAGCGAGACAGAGCGCGCGCATCATCGCTTGTTTCCTCCGCGAATGTCGGGAGCGCTCACGCCGGCCGGGATCGAGCCGGGCATGATCGTTTGGCGTCACTTCTTTGCGTCGGCGTAGGGGTATCTCACCTTGCCCGACACATATTGCTGCGGTGCGACGATCACCTGGGTGTCCGGGTTCTTGAACTGCTCGACGTCGTTGCCCTTGACGCCCTGGAATTGGATCTGGAGCACGCGCGCCTGCGCCCACTCGCCGTTCTCGCCGAACTTGATATCGCCGGCCACGGTCTTGAAGGTGTGGTCATGCATGTAGGCGGCGAGCTTATCCTGATCGAGGCCCTTGGTGCCCTCGACCGCCTCGCCCAGCACTTGCAGATAGGCGTAGGCATAGGGCGGCATGTAGTAGCCGAGCGGATCGACACCCTCACCGGGCGCTTTCGCCTGGTACTTCTTCAACAGCTCCATGATGCCCGGGAACTGCATGGTCGGCGCCGGCAGCCAGAAGTCGTAATTGACCATGCCGTTGAGCAGCGGCCCGAGCTGTGTCTTGAGCGCCGCCGATTGCAGCCCGACCATGCCGCCGCAGCACAGCTTGGTGTTGAGGCCGATCTCGTTGATAGCGCGTACCATGCCGGCGGAATCCGGCGGGTAGGAGGCGACATAGAGGATGTCGGGATCGGTCGCCTGGATGGCGCGGACGATCGGCGTATAATCCACGCTCGAGGGGGGATAGGTCTTGTCATAGACGATCTGCAGCCCTGCCGCCTTGGCGTTCTGGCGCGCGCCGTCCGCGGCGTTGCGGGCGAATTCGGCGTCGGCACCGACGATCGCGATGGTCTTGGGCTTCGGCTCCTGCGCCGCCGCAACCTCGAAGAAGCCCTTCGAGAAGGCCGGCTTCGGCTCGGGGCCGGTCGGAATCATCGCGAAGTATTTCGGGTAGTGGAACTCGCTGTTCACCGCGAGGCCCAGCAGGCTGATGAAGGCCATGTTGGGGATTGCTCTGGTCGTCATAGAAGATCAGCTCGACAGGCCGGCCGAGCAGCCCGCCCTTGGCATTAATGTCGTCGCGCCAGATCTGCATCGCGACCAGCGCCGACTTGCCGTTGGCGGCAAGCCCGCCGGTCAGCGCCATGCCGAAGCCGATCCGGATCGGCTCGGCGGCGCCGGCCGGCCGCGTTGCGGGCGCCGCGAGAAGCGCCGCAGCCGCGGCCAGGACGAGAGCTCGCTTCAGGCTCTTAATCATCTGCAATCCCTCCCGGTTTTCATCTTGTTGGCGTTATCATATGCTCAATTCCCCCGCTCCCGCCAGTTAGGATCTCGGCGCAGGTCCGGCCGCCGGCGAGCTTTGTTCCATGCGAGGAGGCGGCCATGCGGTTGGTGGCGTTCGACGATAGCGGCAAGGCAAGGCTCGGCGTCCTGCAAGGCGAGGCCGTGATCGATCTGGCGCGCGCCGCGCCCGACTTGCCGCGCGACCTGCTCGGCATGATCCGGGCGGGCGACGCCGCCTTCGCCGCGGCCGGCGAGGCTGCGCGCCGCGCCGGTGCCGATGCCCGACGGCCGCTCGCCGGCATGCGCTTCCGGCTGCCGATCGAGAATGCCGGCAAGATCGTTTGCCTCGGCCTCAATTACGTCGACCATGCCGCCGAGGGAGGGCATGCCAAGCCCGAATATCCAAGCCTCTTTCTGCGCTGCGGCACATCGCTGGTGGCGCATGGCGAGGCGATCTGGCGGCCGCGCGCCTCGACCAAGCTCGATTACGAGGCGGAGCTGGTCGCGGTGGTCGGCCGCACCGCGCGGCACGTGCCGGTGGACCAGGCACTGCACTATATCGCGGGCTATTCCTGCTTCAATGACGGGTCGATCCGCGACTATCAGCGCAAGACCTCGCAATGGACCATCGGCAAGAATTTCGAGCGCACCGGCGGTTTCGGGCCGTGGTTCGTGACGGCGGACGAGCTGCCGCCGGGCGCCGCCGGCCTCCGAATGCGTGACGCTCCAGCCCGGCGACCTCCTGGTGATGGGCACGCCGGCCGGGGTCGGCTATGCCCGCAACCCGCCGGTGTGGATGAAAGAGGGCGATACGATCGAGATCGCCATCGAGAGCATCGGCATCCTCAGCAATCCCATCAAGGACGAGCCGGCGCCACCGCGCTCGAACCGCTAGCGCTCGAGCGCAGCGGCGCGGGGCTGTGGCGCGGACCCGGCGATCTCGTTGATCAGCTTGTTGGTGATGGCCTCGCCGAACGTGTTGAAATCCTGCACCACCATCAGGAAGGAGCCGGGGCCGCCGACGACGTTCTGCCGGTAGTACTCGGGCAGGCCCTCCGGCGGCTGGGTGTGCGCGAAATAGCCGGGGTTGGGATGCTCATTGATGATGGCGAGGCCGTTGACGGTGACGCCTGCCGCCACCGCCTCGTCGCGGGCGTCGCGCACCGAGCGGCCGGAGTTGTTGGTGCCGTCGCCGGACACGTCGATGATGCGCCGGTCGGCGGTGGCGCCGACCTTCGACAAGTAGGCGCGGCTGAAATCGAGCGCGGCGCTGATGGCGGTGCGGCCGACGAAAGCGCGCGGCGTGGCGAGCAGCGTTGCCGCGAAGGAGGCGGCGCTCTCGCCGTCGCGGATCACCGTCCAATCGGCGATCACCTGCTGCTCCTCCGGCCCCGACCATTCGACGAAGCAGATGGCGATCGCGCCGAACTGGCCGGCGGCGATGGCGTGCAGCACGCGCGGATTGGTGATGGCGGCGGCATAGCCCTGGCGCTGCAGCTTGAACTCGTCGTCATCGATGCTGCGCGACACATCCGCCGCGAGCACCAGCGCGACATCGACCTTCTCGGCCCGCGCCAGGGGCGCGCCAACGGCGAGAAGGGCGGCGACGACCGCACAGGCGAGGACCGATCTCATCGGCACCTCCTCGATACCATGCGCCGAGCATAGAACCGCCGGCAGCACGAGGGAAGCGCCGGTGCGCAGGACTGCCTGGCGCGGCGACGATGCGCTATAGGATCGCCATGCCTGCCCGCGATCTCGGCCCGTGGATCAAGACCTTGCCTGTGGGCGATGCCGTGGCCGCGCTCGCGGCGGCGCTGGCCGGCGCGCGCGCCGCGGTGCTCCAGGCGCCGCCCGGCGCGGGCAAGACCACGCTGGTGCCGCTGATCCTGCTCGACGCGCCCTGGCTCGCCGGCCGGCGCATCCTCATGCTCGAGCCGCGCCGGCTCGCGACCCGCGCGGCGGCGCGGCGCATGGCGGAGATGCTCGGCGAGAACGTCGGCGAAACCGTCGGTTACCGCACCCGGCTCGATACGCGCGTGAGCGCCGCGACGCGGATCGAAGTGGTGACCGAGGGCATCCTGATCCGGATGATCCAGGATGATCCCGCGCTCGACGGCGTCGGCCTCGTCATCTTCGACGAGTTTCACGAGCGCAGCCTGGACGCCGACCTCGGCTTGGCATTGACGCTCGAGGCGCGGCGTGCGCTGCGCGAGGATCTACGCCTTCTGGTGATGTCGGCGACCCTCGACGGTGACGCGGTGGCGCGGCTGCTCGACGGCGCGCCTGTCGTCAGCAGCGCCGGACACAGCTTCCCCGTAGCGGTCCGCCATCTCGAGCGCCCAGCCGCCGACCGCATCGAGACCGCTGTCGCGGCCATCATCCGCCGCGCGCTTGTCGAGGAGGAAGGCAGCGTGCTGGTCTTCCTGCCGGGTGGCGCCGAGATCCGCCGTGTCGAGCGCCTCCTCACCGAAGCCGAGCTCGATCCGAGCATCACCATCGCGCCGCTTTACGGCGACCTGCCGCAAGGGGCGCAGGACGAGGCGATCCGGCCGGCGCCGGCCGGCCGCCGCAAGGTGGTTCTGGCCACGCCCATCGCCGAGACCAGCCTCACCATCGAGGGCATCCGCGTCGTCGTCGACAGCGGGCTGATGCGCGTGCCGCGCTTCGAGCCGCGCAGCGGCATGACCCGGCTCGAGACGGTGCGCGTCTCCCAGGCCTCGGCGGAGCAGCGCCGCGGCCGCGCCGGGCGCCTCACGCCCGGCCTGTGCTATCGCCTGTGGCCGGAAGCGGAGCAGGCGCAGCTGCGCCCTTTCAGCATGCCGGAAATTCTCGAGGCGGATCTCGCGCCGCTGGCGCTGGAGCTGGCGCGCTGGGGCAGCGCCGATCCCGCCATGCTCGCCTGGCTCGATGCGCCGCCCGCCGCCGCTTACGCGCAAGCCCGCGAGCTGCTGCGCAATTTGGCCGCGCTCGACAGCGCCGGACGCATCACCGCGCATGGCCGCGAGATGGCGACGCTCGGTCTCCACCCGCGTCTCGCGCATATGGTGCTTGCGGCGCGCCGGCACGGGCGCGGACGCCTCGCCGCCGCGATTGCCGCGCTGCTCGGCGAGCGCGACATCCTCAAGGCGATGCCGGGCCAGCGCGACGCCGATCTGCGCTGGCGCGTCGAGCTTTTGCACGGAGACGCCCAACCCCATGCCCTGCCGCGCGGCGTTTCGCTCGAGCGCGGCACGCTCGATCGTGCGCGGCAAGCCGCCCGCCAGTTCGAGCGTCAGCTCCGCCTGCGCGGCGAGGACGCAGTCGATCCGCGCCACAGCGGCCGCGTCCTCGCGCTCGCCTATCCCGATCGCATCGCGCAGCGCCGCGCCGGCAGCCATGGCCAATTTCTCCTGTCGAACGGCCGCGGCGCCGAGCTGCCGGCGGCGGATCCGCTGGCGGCCGAGGAATTTCTCGCCGTCGCCGATCTCGACGGCGAGAAGCGCGTCGCGCGCATTTTTCTCGCCGCGCCCCTGTCGCGCGCCGAGATCGAGGAGGATTTCGCCGAAAGCATCGACACCGGTGAAAATGTCGCCTGGGACAGCCGGGCAGGGGCGGTGCTGGCACGACGGCAGGAGCGGTTGGGCGCGCTCGTGCTCAAGGACGAGCCGCTCGCCGATGCGCCGGCCGAGCGCGTTGCCGCGGCAATGCTCGACGGCATCCGCGCGCTCGGCATGGGCGCCCTGCCCTGGACGCGCGAGGCGGAGAGCCTCCGTCAACGCGTTCTCTTTCTGCGGCGGCTCGATGCGGCGGGAGATTGGCCCGACCTCTCCGACGCGGCGTTGCTCGCCGCGCTCGAAGAGTGGCTTGCGCCCTATCTCGCCGGCATCACGCGACCGGCGCAGCTCGACCGGCTCGAGCTCACTGCCCTCCTGCGGCAGCGGCTGAGCTGGGAACAGCAGCAGGCGCTCGACCGCCTGGCGCCGACACACCTTGCCGTGCCCAGCGGCTCGCGCGTGCCGATCGATTACGGCGCCGGCGAGGTGCCGGTGCTGGCGGTGCGCCTCCAGGAGCTGTTCGGCGCGAAGGAGACGCCGGCCGTCGCCGGCGGGCGCGTGCCGCTGCTGCTGCACCTGCTCTCGCCGGCGGGGCGCCCGCTGCAGGTCACGCGCGACCTCGGCGGCTTCTGGACCGGCAGCTATCCGGCGGTGCGCAGCGAGATGCGCGGCCGCTATCCCAAGCACTCCTGGCCCGATGACCCGCTCGCGGCCACGCCCACCGCGCGCGCGAAGCGGCCGGCGCGCTAACATCGCGACAGAACGGAACCGGTGGGTCGCATCCGCGTATTCGAATGATACGCAATGTGGAGGAGATCATGCGTTTTCTCCCGGCGGCCTTGCTCGCGGTCGACGCGCTGGCCGGTTGTTCCAGCGGCTCCAAGATCCTCACCGGCACGCAAACCGGCGTCGTGGTCCAATATGACGGCAAGGATCTGACTACGGCGATGCAGCGCGCTGCCACCTATTGCGGCGCACTCGGCAAGCAGGCGGCGCTGCAAGGAGTATCGCAGGATAACGGTACGAACGTCGCCACTTTCAACTGCGCCTGACCCTGCCACGCGCCGGCTCCGTTCACTGCGCGTGAGCGCCGACCCGTGCCAGGAACCATCCTATTGCGGTCCGCGCGCGGGTGTCATGGCCCGCGTCGATGGGATGGCTTTCGCCGACGCGCAGGCTTATGGTGCGCCGCCTCCGCCGAGGGTAGACCAGGTCGCCCTTGGTCCGCGCCGCGCCACGGCCCATCTCTTGTGGTCACAAGCGCGGCGCGCCTCGATGAAGCCCGCTCGCCGCGGCGGCCAGGTCCGGCACCGGGAGAAGATGAGGTAGGCATGGCGCAGACGACGGCGACGGGCAGGCCGAGAATCGGCGAGAAGATGCGGCACGGCCTGATCGTCGGGGCGCTGGGCGTCGTCTACGGCGATATCGGCACCTCGCCGCTCTATACCGTGCGGCAGTGCTTTGTCGATGTCGACAGCGTCAGCGAAGCCTCGGTGTTCGGCGTGCTGTCGCTCATCGCCTGGGCGTTGTTCGTCGTCGTCACCCTCAAATACGTCATCGTCATCATGCGCGCCGACAACCGCGGCGAGGGCGGCATCCTCGCCCTCACGGCGCTGGCGCTACGCACCACCAGCCGCCACACGCGCGCCTATGGGTTGATCTTGGCCGCAGGCCTGATCGGCGCCGCGCTGTTCTACGGCGACGGCGTCATCACGCCGGCGATCTCGGTGCTGAGCGCGGTCGAGGGCCTCAAGGTCGCGACGCCGCTCTTCGAGCCCTATGTCCTGCCGATCACCGTGATCCTGCTGGTCGGCCTCTTTCTGCTGCAACGCCGCGGCACTGCCCGGGTCGGCGAGTTCTTCGGCCCGGTCATGGCGCTGTGGTTCGTCGCGATCGCCGTCCTCGGCCTCGCCCAGATCGTCCAACAATGGCACATACTCCTGGCGCTCAACCCTTTTTACGGGCTGAATTATCTCGCCAGCGACCCGTGGCGCGGCTTCATCCTGCTGGGGGCGGTGGTTCTGGCGGTCACCGGCGCCGAGGCGCTCTACGCCGACATGGGGCATTTCGGCGTCCAGCCGATCCGGCGGGCGTGGCTCTACTTCGTCTTCCCGGCGCTGCTGCTCAACTATTTCGGGCAAGGGGCGCTGCTGCTGCGCGCCGTCGACCGACAGACGATCGAGCGCGTCCTCGAGAACCCGTTCTTTCACTTGGCGCCGGACTGGGCGCTCTACCCCCTGGTGGTACTGGCCTCGGTCGCGACGGTGATCGCGTCTCAGGCGGTGATCTCCGGCGCCTTTTCCATGACGCGTCAGGCGGTGCAGCTCGGCTACCTGCCGCGGCTCGAGATCCGCCACACTTCCGAGCAGGAGATCGGCCAGATCTTCGTGCCGGTGGTCAACTGGATCCTGCTGGTCGCGGTGGTGGCGTTGGTTCTGGGCTTCCGCTCGTCGGACAACCTCGGCGCCGCCTACGGCATCGCCGTCACCGGCACGATGAGCATCACGACCGTGCTCGCGCTCGTCTACATGTACGGCATCCGCCATTGGCATCCCGGCGCCGCCGCCATGCTGTTCGGCTTTTTCCTGACGGTCGATCTCGCGCTCTTCGCCGCCAACATGCTCAAGATCTTCGAAGGCGGCTGGTTCCCGCTTGTCGTCGCCGTGGTCGTCTATACGGTGATGGCGACCTGGCGGGCCGGCCGGTTGGCGCTGACGCGAGTGCGCGAGCGCGACGCGCTGCCCGTCGAGACCTTCATCGCCACCTTGCGCCCGGGCCATCCGCCGCGCGTGCCGGGCACCGCGGTGTTCACCACCGGCAACGTCACGGCGGTGCCGAATGCCCTGCTCCACAATCTGAAGCACAACAAGGTGTTGCATGATCGGGTGGTGCTTCTGACCGTGCAGACCATGGATATCCCGCATGTGACCGACGACCAGCGGCTCGAGATCCGCCACCTCGACCAGGATTTTCATACCATCACGCTGCATTACGGGTTCATGGATCAGCCCAATATCCCGCGGGCGTTCGCGCAGTGCCGCGCCGTGCAATTCCATTTCAACCTATTGGAGACTTCGTTCTTCGTCGGCCGCGAGAAGATCGTCTCCGGCCACCGCACCCGGCTCTCGCGCTGGCGCAAGGAGCTTTTTATTTTTATGTCCAACACGATGCTCGATGCGACGGAATTCTTCCGCATCCCCACCAATCGGGTCATCGAGCTCGGCGGCCAGATCGAGATCTGAGCGTGGAACCGGCCGCCTTCCGCTACCGGCGGTAGACGCGTTCAAAACTTCGCGCCTGCTGCCTCATCGGCGAACTTTGTGCCCGGTGCTCCGTTCGCTGTTTAGCACCGGACGGCTGCAAGCCGGTGTCCACGGTCAATGAGGAACAAGCTATGCCCTTCGACGGTACCGGCTATGAAGGCCGAATCGAGGCCATCGACAAGATGGACAAGGTCATTGATCTGCTGGCCCGCGAGGACCGCTGGTGCAAGCAGCAACTGCGATCCTATGACGGCCGGCGCTGCATCCTGGGCGCGATGATGGCGGCGGACGCGACCATCGCGTTGAAGGAGCCGATCCTGCTCGCGATCAAGCAGGTGACGGGACGCGATTACCTGCGGATCGAGATGTTCAACGACCATCCGCTGACGACGCACGGCCTCGTCATCAAGGTTCTGCACCAGGCGCGCGAGAACATCGTCAACGGTGTGGTGGAGCGGCAGATGGTCTCCGTCGCGCCGCAGACCGGCGCCTGGTGGGGCGGCTCTCTCAAGCCCCTGCATCAGTTGCGCAGGATCTTCGGCTAGCGCTCGGACAGGGGCGCGATTCCGGCCGAGATGCCGGAATCGGCGCCGCTGCCGTGCGCGGCATGCGGCCTGAGCAAGCACGGCCGGCGGAGCGGTCATTCGCCCGAGGGCTTGCGTTGCATTGCGACGGGCGTGGTCGTCGTGCGCAACGGCACCTCTTTCAGGAAAAATGTCGTCGCGACGCTCGTCGCGGCGATGAGTGCCGCGATGCCGAACACCAAATGGAAGGACTGCACCAGCGCCGGGATCAGCAGCGCCCGCTGAGACGCGTGCAGATGCGCGATGGCGTCCGGCCCGCCCTGCAGCAAAGCAGTCCCGAGCTCGGTGCCACCAGCCGCGAGATGCCGCTCGAGCGCCGCCAGCAGCACCGACCATAGGATCGCCACCCCGAACGAGCCGCCGAGCGAGCGGCTGAACGCGACCGTTGCCGTCGCCACGCCGATGTCGCGCGGCTCGGCGGCGTTCTGCACCGCCACCAGCATCACCGGCATCGACATGCCGATGCCGATGCCGAGCAGGCCCATATAGACCATGGCCGCGGCAGGCGGCGTCACCGCGTCCATGGTCGCCAGCAAGACGAAAGCCAGCGTACTCATGCCAAGGCCGATCAGCGGAAACGCCTTGTAGCGGCCGGTGCGCCGCATCAGCTGCCCGGAGGTGAATGCGCCCACGACGGTGCCGCCCATGAGCGGGATGAGCAGCACGCCGGAATGCCCGGCCCCGACGCCGGTGACGAGCTGGAGGAACACCGGCAGCAGCACGATGCCGCCGAACATCGCCATGGCGACGATGAAGCTGGCGAGGCTGGCGAAGCTGATGACGGGATTGGCAAAAAGCCGCGGCGGCAGGATCGGCTCGGCGGCGTGGAGCTCCTGCACGATGAAGCCGCCGATGAGCAGCGGGGCCGCGGCGATGAGGCCGAGCAGCGTTGGCGACGTCCAGGCCAAGATCGTCCCGCCCCAGCTCGCCACCAGCAGCAGATCGGCCACGGCGGCGGTGAGGAGCACCGCGCCCAGGTAGTCGATGTGGCGATGACGGCGCGGCGTGGCGAGCCGGGCCAGCGCGCGGCGGCACAGGATGAAGGCGGCGATCCCCAAGGGCAGATTGATCCAGAACACCCAGCGCCAAGTGAGATAGTCGACGAAGAAGCCGCCGAGGACCGGGCCGCCCACGCTCGCAGTCGCCCACATGCCGCTCAGGTAGCCTTGGTAGCGGCCGCGCTCGCGCGGGGCGACGACGTCGGCGATGACCGCTTGCGCCATGCTGATGAGGCCGCCGCCGCCCAGCCCTTGCAGCGCCCGCGCGGCGATGAGCTGCGGCATGTCCTGGGCGAGACCGCACAGCACCGACGCGGCGACGAAAACGACGATGGCGATCTGCAACAAGGCGCTGCGGCCGTAGAGATCGCTCAACTTGCCATAGATCGGCGTCGAAGCAGTCGAGGTCAGGAGGTACCCGGCGACGATCCACGACAG
>WNFI01359599.1_pt3 | contig 16906 bp, 14 predicted proteins | sample 5400471 | NCBI WGS metagenome assembly WNFI01 (sample SAMN13153348, study PRJNA577476) | soil metagenome | isolation source: 100 cm saprolite on Douglas fir-dominated hillslope | place: USA:California | collected 2013-09-17 | reverse complement strand
GAGAGCAAGGGTTATCCGGCGCTGGTGTGCGACCCGCGCCACCTCGTGTTCGAGGGGGGGCGGCTGCGGCACGAGGACACGGCGATCGACATCGTGTACAAGCGCCTCCTCACGAACGAGTTCCTCGAGAAGGTGGACCAGCTGCAGCCGCTGCTGCAGGCCATCCGCGCGCGCGCGGTCACCGTCGTGAACCCCTTCCGGTGCAAGCCGATCCACAAGAAGGCGATTTTCGCGGTCCTTACCGACGACGACATGCAGCCGCTCTTCACCGAGCACGAGCGCCGTGCCATCGCCGACCACGTCCCCTGGACGCGCCGCGTCCGCGAAGGACGGACGACGCGCCAGGGCCACTCGATCGACCTCGTCGAGTACGCGCGCACCCATCGCGAGGAACTGGTCCTCAAGCCCAACGACGAGTACGGCGGCAAGGGCGTGTTCATCGGATGGGAAGCCTCGGCGCCTTCATGGGACGAGGCGCTGGCCACGGCGTTGCGCTCCTCGTACGTGGTGCAGGAGAAGGTGGACCTGAAGCGCGAGACCTTCCCGGAGCTGTCCCCGGACCTGCGCTTCCGCGACCTCGTCGTGGATCTCGATCCGTTCGTGTTCCAAGGCGAGGTCGAGGGCTTCCTCACCCGCCTCTCCGGCACATCGCTGGCCAACGTGACCTCGGGCGGAGGGCAAGTGCCAGCGTTCCTGATCGAACCGGCGTGAGACAAGAGGACAAAGCGCGGGCAACGCATCTAGAGACAGACCGGTGCCGCGCGTGCGCCATCCAGCCGGCGCACCACGCGGCTGGCAACCAACCAGCGAGCTCCGCGCCGCGCAGCGGCGGGGAGCGACGGGGGGTTTCAGGGGGGGAGCTGACGCCATCCGCGGTGGGGCGTCAGTTCCCCCCCTGAGATAAAAGACAAAGCTTGGGCGAGCCACTGACAATTGGGATCGAAGAGGAATTCCAGCTAGTCGATCCCACGAGCCGTGAACTCAAGTCCCACATCGAAGAAATGCTGGTCGCGGGCGCGCATCTCGGCGACCAGATCAAGCCGGAGCTGCACCGCAGCGTGGTCGAGGTCGGCACGCCCGTGTGCGCGGACATCCGCGAGGCGCGGGCGGCGGTCCAGCACCTGCGCCGCTCGCTCGTGGACATGGCCGACAAGAGCGGCGTGCGCATCGTGGCCGCGGGCACGCATCCCTTCAGCCACTGGAAGGACCAGGAGATCACGGAGCGCGAGCGCTACGTGGAGATCGTCAACGAGATGGAGGACCTGGCGCGGGCCAACCTGATCTTCGGCCTCCACGTCCACGTCGGCATCGAAGACCGCGAGCTGCAGATCCTGGTCCTGAACGCGGTGCGCTGGTTCCTGCCCCACCTCCTCGCCCTGTCCGTGAACTCGCCCTTCTGGTGCGGCCGCAAGACGGGCGTGAAGTCCGTGCGCTCCACGATCTTCAAGCGCTTCCCGCGCACGCAGATCCCCGACTCCTTCCGCTCCTGGCACGAGTACCAGAAGTTCGTGGACCTGCTCGTGCGCACGAACTGCATCGACGACGCCAAGAAGATCTGGTGGGACGTGCGCCCGCACGCGCATTTCAAGACCCTGGAGTTCCGCATCTGCGACATCCCCAGCCGGATGGAGGAGACGATCGCCATCGCCGCCCTCGTCCAGGCGCTGGTGGGCAAGCTGCGCCGGCTCTTCGAGAGCAGCCTCTACCTGCGCGTGCACGATCGGGCGGTCATCATGGAGAACAAGTTCCGGGCCCTCAAGCGCGGCCTGGACGGTCACATGATCGCGTCCGACCTCAGGGGGGAGCGCCCCACGCGCGAGATGATCGCGGAGGTGCTCGATTTCGTCGACGACGTGGTGGACGAGCTGGGCACGCGCGAGGAGATGTCCCGCCTGCGCCTGTGGGCCCATGCCGGCGACACCGGTGCCGACCGGCAGATCGCGGTCTGGGAGAACACGCACGACCTCCGGTCGGTGGTGGACTTCCTGGTGGACGAGACCCGGCGCGGCCTTTAGACTCTAGGCGGATGGTCTCGCCGCCTCGGCTCCTCCTCGGCCCTCGCCGATATACCTGCCAGCTCAAGCGGACCTATGGCAAGGAGTACTGCCTCCAGGAGTGCCCCACCCTGCGCGCCACCCATCGCTACGACTACGTACGCGTGGAATCCGCGGCCGCCCTGCCGCCCGCCGACGACGCCACGATCGACGTCGCCATCCTGGACATGAACCACGGCTGGCCGAACCTCGGGCACGACTCGATCGTGCACGCCGTGCAGGACGCCGCCTGCGACCTGGCCCCCGTCCTCGAGCCGGCCGGGCTGCGCATCCGCGCCCTGTCCTTCGAGGTCCGGCAGCGCCACATGATCCCGGAGGCCCCGGGCGGACGCTTCGCGATCTACGTCGGCACGGGTGGTCCGGGGCACATCGATCCCCATCGGAACGACGGCACGGGCGAGGGCACGCAGGGCATCCGCGAGGATGCGGCCTGGGAGCCGCGCCTGTTCACGCTCTTCGACCGGATCCGCGAGTCTCCCGAGGCCGCGCTCCTCGCGGTGTGCCACAGCTTCGGCGTGATGTGCCGGTGGTCGGAGATCGCGGAGCCGGTGCTGCGCCCCGCGGAGAAGGGCGGCAAGAGCGCGGGGATCCTCGAGAACGTGCTGACGGACGAAGGAGCGCGGCATCCCTGGTTCCGGCAGCTCGCGGAAGAGCTGCCCGACCACCGCCGGCTGCGCATCGTCGACCATCGCCTCTACGACCTCATCGCGCCCGCGGGGCCCCTGCCGGACGGCGCGGTCGCGATCGGCCACGAGACCAGGGGCGTCGGCGGTCCGGAGGGCGAGGCGCTGACCATGGTCGAATGGGCGCGCGACGCCGCGGGAGTCATGCCGCGCATCTTCGCGGTGAACCACCATCCCGAGATCGTGGACCGCTCGCGCCAGATGCTGGTCCTCCAGCAGAAGCTCGACCGCGGAGAGGTCACGCGCGAGTGGTTCGAAGACCGCGCGCGCGTCCTGACCGAGACCTATCCGGACGACGCCGCCGACACCCGCCTGCACCTCACGTCCGACTACACGCTGATGGGTCCCCTGCGCTATCAGATCCATCGCCAGGTGCGGCTGCGCGCGACCACCCTCGGCATCGCGATGCCCCTGCACGAGGACGAGCTGCTGCAGGCCCAACAGGCGCGGCCGGCCGGAGTCTAGCCGGCGGAGCGTCCATGAACCTTCGCCCACCGTTCCCCGCCGATCTCACCCCCGACGACGAGATCGCGCGCTTCGAGCTGCTCAAGCCGCGGCTGGAGGAAGTCTGGCAGTCCCTGGTCGACCGTGACGAAGAGGCCTACACGTCCGTGGTGGTCCCCTCGCTCACCCTCGACCAGTCCGAGCTGCGCAAGCTGCCGGGAGCGAGCTTCTACGAGGAGCGGCTGCTGTTCCTGCTCATCCGCCTGCGGAATCCCCTGGCGCGCATGGTGTTCGTGACGTCACAACCGGTGCACCCCTTCGTGCTCGAGTACTACTTCCAGTTCCTGGCCGGCATCCCGGGCAGCCACGCGCGCGCGCGCCTCACCCTGCTCTGCGCCTACGACGCTTCGCCGCGCTCGCTCACGGAGAAGATCCTGGAGCGCCCGCGCCTCCTCCAGCGCATCCGCGACGGCATCGACGACACCCGGCGCGCGTACCTCACCGTCTTCAACTCGACGCCGTTGGAGCGGCGGCTGGCCGTCCTCCTCGACATCCCCCTCAATGGCGTGGACCCGAACCTCATCCACCTCGGGACGAAGTCGGGCAGCCGCAAGGTCTTTCGAGAAGCGGGCGTGGAGCTGCCGCTCGGGACCGAAGACGTCCGCACGGAGCACGACGTCATCAACGCGCTCCAGGACCTGAAAGCCCGACGGCCGGGCCTGCGGCGGGCCGTGGTCAAGCTCAACGACAGCTTCTCGGGCGAAGGGAACGCCGTCTTCCGCTACCCGCTGGAGACGACGCCGGACGCGCTGGAAGACGAGCTCCGCGCCCTGGAGTTCGCGGTGCCCTCCGAGACGCCGGTCCTCTACTTCGAGAAGCTCGGGCGGATGGGGGGCATCGTCGAGGAGTTCATCGAGGCGCCGGAGAAGGCCTCGCCGAGCGCGCAGCTGCGCATCAGCCCGAGGGGCGAGGTGCTGCCGATCTCGACCCACGACCAGCTCCTCGGCGGGCCCAGCGGCCAGGTCTTCCTCGGCTGCGTGTTCCCCGCCGACCAGAGCTACCGCATGCGGATGCAGGAGGAAGCGATCAAGGTCGGACGGGTGCTGGCCACCCACGGCGTGGTCAGCCGGTTCGGCGTGGACTTCCTGGTATGGCGCGCCAGCGCGGCGGAGGAATGGAAGATCTCCGCGCTCGAGATCAACCTGCGCATGGGCGGCACCACGCATCCCTACCTCGCCCTGCAGTTCCTGACCGGCGGCCAGCTCGATCCCGCCACCGGGCTGTACCTGTCGCCCTCCGGTCACACCAAGTACTACCGCGCGACGGACAACCTGCACGGCGAGTTCTACCGTGGCTTGCTGCCGGAGGACCTCATCGAGATCCTCACCGTCAACAAGCTCCACTACAGCCACGCCACCGAGCGCGGCGTGCTCTTCCACCTCATCGGCGCGCTCTCGCAGTTCGGCAAGGTCGGCCTGACCGCGATCGCGAACAGCCCCGAGGAAGTCGACGACCTCTACCAGCGCACGCTCACCGTGCTCGACCGTGAAGCCAGCCAGGGCCACTATCGAACTCCCGACGCCGGCACCCGCGGCCACATCTGAGATCGGCGGCGGGCACGGGAAGGCCCACTACTTCTTGCGGGACGTCTTTGCGCCCGTGGGCTGGGTCCGCATCTTCCGGGCCGCCCAGAACGCGTCGAGGTCGCCCTTGGACGCGGCGAAAGCCATGGCGATGAGGCGGGCGCGCTCGATCTCCTTCGCGTCGGGCTGGAGGGCCTTGGCGACCTGTACGGAGAGCGCGGCGAGGGGATCGGTCTGGGCGGCCTTCATCTCCTTGGGGCCGACGCGGAAGGGAGCGGCCAGGCTGAGGGCCGAGTCGTCGTCGACGGCGAAGGCCTCCGCCGCCCTCGGCGGGGCGGCCGGGCGCTCGCCCTTCTCCGCCGGCCGCGAGCGCGCGGCGTCGCGGGCGGCCGCCCGCGCGCGGTCCGCCTCTTCGCGCAGCCGGCGCACCTCCTCCGCCAGGCGGGGCAGGTCCTGGCGCGCGGACTCGAGCGTCTCCACGATCGCGCGGCCCTTGTCCTGCGGCGCGTAGAGGTGGACCGCGTCGTCGGCGTCCGCCGCGCGCAGGGTGAACACGCCCAGCCCGGCCTCGGGCTGCTGGCGCCATCCGCGGTCGCCCAGGCGGGCCGCACGCTCGAGGATGGCCTGGAGCTCGTCGTCGGAGAGGGGCCGGTTCGCGCTCACCGCACGTCCCTCCCCGCGGGGGGTGCGACTCCCGCCTCGGCCTGCGCGACCAGGCGGCGCGCTTCTTCGCGGGCCTCGTCCAGGGTGCGCACGACCCCGTCGAGCTGGCGCTCGTAGACCGCGCTCACGATGCGGCCCACCTCGGGCCCGGGAGGAAGGCCGAGCTCGAGCACGTGGCGGCCCCGGAGCAGGGGATCCGGCGGACGCTCGGCCACCTCCAGCTGGCGCACCCGATCGAGGAACCACTCCATCGCGAGGGGCGGGAACTCGCCGGTCCGTCCCAGGCAATCGGCGCGCGCGACGCGATAGAGAAGGGCCGGCTCGCACTTGCGCGCGAGGCGCCGGATGGCGCCGTCTCCGACGCGGTCGCGATCGTCGTAGAGCTGGCCGGGCTTGAGGTGATTGCCGACCAGGCCCAGCACCTGCCCGCGGACGTCGTACCCGTGCAGGCGATGCACGTTCCACCGGTCGAGCAGCGCGTTCGTGGGTGCCAATCCCGCCTCCTCGTGCCCGTACGATCGTAGCCGGCCGTCGAGCATCTGTGTGGTCGCGGGCTTGCCGAGGTCGTGACACAGGGTGCCCAGCATCACGGCCAGGGCATGGGGCGTGTCGAGGTCGTCGAGCAGAGGGACGGCCTGGTCCACCGCCATCAGCGTATGGATCCACACGTCGCCTTCGGGGTGCCACTCGGGATCCTGTTGCGTTCCGATCAAGGGGATCAGCTCCGGCGCGACCGCGGGCAGCATCTCCCACTCGCGCAGGAGGGCCAGCCCCCGCGAAGGGCGGCGGGCCTTGAGCAGCAGCTTCTGGATCTCGCCGAAGACACGCTCCGCGGGCAGCTCGGCCAGCGGCATCGACGCGCACCGCCGCGCCGTCTCCGGATCGACCTCGAGCTCGAAGCGCGCGGCGAGCTGAACGGCGCGCAGCGCGCGCAGCGGGTCCTCTCCCACCGTCTCCAGATCCACCGCCCGCAGGATCCGCCGCTCGAGGTCGCCCCGGCCGTCGAAGGGATCGACGTAGGCCTCGCCGAAGGGATCGAACATCAGCGCGTTGATCGTGAAGTCGCGGCGGCGCGCCGCCTCCTCCAGGGAGAGGTCGGGATCGCCGGTCACGGCGATCCCGCGATGGCCCGGTCCCGCCTTCGAGTCGCGCCGCGGCAGCGACACGTCCACCGCGCCGTCCGCGCCTTCGAGACCGGTGACCTTGAAGACGGTGAAGGCCTCGCCGACGGCGTCCACGCGCCCGACGCGCGCGAGCGCTTCCTTGAGACGCGGGAGGGCGAGGCCGAAGACCTCGACGTCGAGATCCTTGTGCGGCCGGCCGAGGAGCGCGTCGCGCACCGCGCCGCCGACGAGGTAGGGCCGACCCCCGGCGTCCCGGAGCGCTTCCAGAAGACGACGCACTCCGGAAGGGACCTCGGGGCCCACGAGCCGAATCGTAGCACGCGCCCACGAGCGGCCCCGACCTCGGCTATGGTGGTATGTGAGGGAGGCACCCATGGCGAAACCAATTCGCAACCCGCAGGCCGGCCGCGAGACCCACACGACCATCCCCGCCCAGTACGTGGAAGAGGCGGCCATCGTCCCCTCCCCGACCGCGGTGGCCGCCGAGGCACTGGCGACGGGCGTGGTGCCGCTCGAGTCGCAGCACCGCCATCCGAGCGACCGGGAGATCCCCGGCGAGGACGAGCTCCTGCGCGCCGGCGATCCGGACAGCCGCGTGACCGACAACGCGTTCGTCGGCGACGAGACGCCCGTGGGCGACATGCCGTCGCCGGACCAGAACCAGGTGGACGACATCGGGCGCGCCATGGGGGTGCAGGAGGAGGACAGCGGTGAGCTGCGCACCTCGTCCGAGATCCTGGCCCGCCGCGACCAGCACCGCGGCTACCTCGACGATACCCCGGATCCCAACCCGGAGACGCGGCGCCGCTGAGGCATTCGCCACACTTTGCGCGCGCGGCGCAGCTTTCTGCACAGCCGCCGCCGCGGAGTCGAAGGAACGACGGCCGGCCTCGCGCCGGCCGTTGCGCTTTCCGCCGCCGTGAATTAGCGCGCGAGGGCGCACGGTCGGCCACGTGCATCGGCGTGATCACGCACACACGGCGCGCCTTTTGCAAGGGCGTGGGAGCGTGAAGCCGGCCGCCGCCGGTGACAGACCTCCGACGGAAGGGGCGGCCAGCGAGGAGATGTCATGCGCACCTCGACGCTCACCGTCATCATCATCGCTTCCCTGGCCACGGCCGGGTTCACCGCGGAGAAGACCCGCAAGCCACGGCTCGACTTGCGCGCGGCGCCGCGCATGGCCTTCTCCCCCGTCAACGTGCTGCTCACGGCCGAGCTGATGGGCGGCGACGATGTCGACCAGTTCTACTGCCCCGAGATCGAGTGGAACTGGGACGACGGTGGCAAGAGCGTGCACGAATCGGACTGCGCCCCCCTCGAGGCGGGCGGCACGTTCGAGCGGCGCTTCACCGCGCAGCACGCGTTCCGGCAGGCGGGAACGTACAACGTCAAGGTCACGATGCGGAAGGCCAATCGCCCGGTGGCCGTCGCCACCGCGACGGTGACCGTGCGCCCGGGGGCCGGCGACATGAGCGCCGCCACCGACCCGAACTGACTCGGCGCGACTAGGACAGCGCGCCGATCAGGACGTCGAGCGCGCGCTCGGCCGCATCGTCCAGGAGCCGCGCCAGCGGCTCCGTCTGGAGCTGGAAGGCGGCCTGGAGCGCTTCTTCCAGCCGCCCCGCATCGCCGCCCACCAGGATGGGCCGCCGCGATCCCGCTCTCGTCATCAGGTGTGACGCGGCCAGGCGCGCGACGAGGCCGTTGCCGCGATCGAAGGGCAGGATCTCCATGATGCGCGCGTAGACGAGCGCGCCTTGTTGGGCCGCCTTCAGCTCGCGCGCGCTGTCGCCGCCCAGCCACTCCTGCACGATGGCGAGGCGCGAGGCGACGAATTCCGGCGGCGCCGCCGGCGGGCCTCCCGGCCGATCGCGGGCCTGCCGGCGCAGGGCGCGCTCTCCCGTCAGTGCCGCCTGCCAGGTGAGGATGGCCTCGACGGTGAGCGGCGCCTGCGCATCGACCGCGAAGACGGCACGGCGGAGCGCCGCCGCCGCGTCCGCTTCCTCCGGCGTGCCCGCCTTTCCGGCCAGCTCGAGGCTGCCCCGGACCTGCGCGGTCACAAGGGCCTCCGCCAGCGCGGGGTCGGCGGCAGCATCGCGGCCGGCCAGGAGCGCGGCGAGACGCTTCTCCTTCATCGCGGCGCTCGGCGCGAGCCTCAGCCCTGTGATCTCGACCACCATGGCCCCCTCGGATGACTAGCGTACAATGCCGGGCAGCCGCTCAGAACCTCGCGATCGGGGGCCGTCATGAGATTCACCGTTCCGTGCCTGTTCCTCGCCGCCGCCCTGGCCGTTCCCGCGACCGCGGCGGACGAGGCCAAACCCAAGAAGCCCAAGCTCGACCTGCGCGCCACCCCGCGCATGGCCTTCTCGCCCGTGAACATCCTGCTCACGGCGGAGCTCACTGGAGGCGACGACGTCGAGGAGTATTACTGTCCCGAGCTGGAGTGGGAATGGGATGACGGGGGCAGGAGCGTGCACGAGGCGGATTGCCCCGCCTACGAAGCGGGCGTGAGCAAGATCGAGCGGCGCTTCACCGCCGAGCACGAGTACCGCAAGGCCGGGATGTACAGCGTCAAGCTCACGATGCGGCACGCCAACCGCACGCTGGCCCAGACGACCATCAAGATCACGGTCCGCCCCGGCCTCGGCGACCGCACGCTGGAGACCCCGGGACAGGACTAGCCGCTACTCATGCTTTCGAGGAATTCCTTGTTGGTTTTCGTCTTCGAAAGCCGCTCCAGGAGGAGCTCCATGGCCTCCGGCGCGGACAGCGAGGTCAAGACCTTGCGCAGGATATAGGTCCGGTTGAGCTCGTCCTTGGGGATGAGCAGCTCCTCCTTGCGCGTGCCGCTGCGGTTGATGTCGATCGAGGGGAACACGCGCTTGTCCGTGAGCTTCCGGTCGAGCACGATCTCCGCGTTCCCCGTGCCCTTGAACTCCTCGAAGATCACGTCGTCCATGCGCGAGCCCGTCTCCACCAGCGCGCTCGCGATGATGGTGAGCGACCCGCCCTCCTCCACGTTGCGGGCGGCCCCGAAGAAGCGCTTGGGCCGCTGCAGCGCGTTGGAGTCGACGCCGCCGGAGAGCACCTTCCCGGAGGCGGGCACGATCGTGTTGTAGGCGCGGGCCAGGCGCGTGATCGAGTCGAGCAGGATCACGACGTCCTTCTTGTGCTCGACCAGCCGCTTCGCCTTCTCCAGCACCATCTCCGCGACCTGGACGTGCCGGTCCGCGGGCTCGTCGAAGGTGGAGGAGATGACCTCGCCGTGCACGGACCGCTGCATGTCCGTGACCTCCTCCGGGCGCTCGTCGATGAGGAGGACGATCAGCACGATCTCGGGATGGTTGGTCGTGATGGCGTTGGCGATGGCCTGCAGGAGCATGGTCTTGCCCGTGCGGGGCGCGGCCACGATGAGGGCGCGCTGGCCCTTGCCCAGCGGGTCGAGCAGGTCGAGCACGCGCGTGGAGAGGTTCTCCGGCACCGTCTCCAGCCGGATGCGATCGGCGGGATAGAGCGGAGTGAGGTTGTCGAAGAAGATCTTCTCCTTCGAGCGGTCCGGGGGCTCGAAGTTGACGGCGTCCACCTTGATGAGGGCGAAGTAGCGCTCGTCGTCCTTGGGCGGCCGGATCTGGCCGGAGATGGTGTCGCCGGTGCGCAGGTCGAACTTGCGGATCTGGGAGGGCGAGACGTAGATGTCGTCCGGCCCGGGCAGGTAGCAGTACTCGGGCGCGCGCAGGAACCCGAAGCCGTCGGGCAGGATCTCCAGCACCCCTTCGGAGAAGATCAGTCCTTCCTTCTCCGCCTGGGCGCGCAGGATCTGGAACACCAGCTCCTGCTTCTTCATCGTGACCGCGCCCGGGACTTCGATTGGCACGGGCTCCGAGAGGGTCGGTTCCGGGACCGTCGGTTCCGGGACCGTCGGCTCCGGGGCCGTCGGCTCCGCACCCGTCGACTCCGCGGCGTCCGCCTCCTCGACGGCGATGGCCTCGGGCGACGGTGACTGGTCCGCGGACGACGGTGCCGCACGGGGACGATCGCTCTTGGGCGGACGCCCGCGCCTCGGAGGGCCCGTGGGCTTCGAGGTCGAGTCGTCGTTGTCCATGGCTCTTTCCGAGGAGAAGGACGGCGGGGAACGCGCGAGGCCCGACCCGGAGTGTTGGACGGGAGACATGACGCTAGCGGAACGTTCGGCGGCTGTCAATCCCTGCCCGGGTGTCAGGCCTCGTTCTTGGTATCGGGATCCGACTTCGTCTCGGGGGCCGGCGGAGTGGACGGAGAGACGGCCGCCCCGGTTGGGTCCTTCGTCGTCGCCGCGGTGCCCGCGGGCGGGGCACCGCTGGCGTCGTTGGCCACCGCCGCCGCGGCCTCGGGCACGACGGTCGTCGGAGCGTCCGGAAGGCTGGGTGGAATCTCGGGGGCGGCTCCGCTCTCGCTGGCGATGGTGGACAGAGCCTCCGCGGTCACCGCCGCGGCTTCGGCGGTGACGCCAACCGCTTCCGCCGCTACCTCCAGCGCCTCCTTGGTCGCTCCCGCCGCTCGATGTCCGCACTGATCTCGCGGGCGCGGCGCAGGAGGGCATCGAGACGGTCCCTCAGCGATTTGGAGGCAGGGTCATCCATTTTGGGCTTCAGGGGTGTCGTCGCCATCGGGAACCCGACACCCATCCAACCCTGTCAAAAGCAAGAATTACGCCAGATGTTTGAAAAACAGGGCGATTTTCAAGGCTCCGTCAGAGGCGTTCGACCACCATGGCCACGCCCTGGCCGCCGCCGATGCACAACGCGGCGACGCCGAGGCGCTGGCGGCGCGCCCGCAGCGCGTGGAGGAGTGTCACCAGGATCCGTGCCCCGCTGGCGCCGATGGGGTGACCGAGCGCGATGGCGCCGCCGAGGACGTTGACCTTCTGCGCGTCGAGCTCGAGCTCGCTCAGGACGGCGAGGCTCTGGGCCGCGAAGGCTTCGTTGAGCTCGAAGAGGTCGATGGCACCCGCGCCGAGCGAGGCCTTCTCGAGCGCCTTGCGCACGGCCGGCACCGGACCGATCCCCATCACCCTCGGGTCCACGGCCGCCGACGCATGGGAGAGGATGCGCGCCATCGGCGCCAGCCCCAGCCGCTGGGCGCGCTCCGCGCTGGCCACCACGAGGGCCGCGGCCCCGTCGTTGATCCCGCTTGCGTTGCCCGCGGTCACGCTTCCGTCCTTCTTGAACGCGGGCTTGAGCTTCGCGAGCGACTCCGCGGTGGTGCCCGGCCGCGGATGCTCGTCGGTGTCGACGCGCGTCTCACCCTTCTTGCCCGGGACGATCACGGGCACGATCTCGTTCTTGAAGGCGCCGCTCTGGATCGCGGAGGCCGCGCGGCGCTGGCTCTGCGCCGCAAACGCGTCCTGGTCCTCGCGTGAGATCCCGTAACGCTCGGCGAGGTTCTCCGCGGTGACGCCCATGTGGATGTCGTGGAAGGCGTCGGTCAGGCCCTCGTGGATCATGTGGTCGAGGACCGTTCCGTTGCCCAGCCGCTCGCCCCAGCGCGCGCCCGGCAGGAGGTACGGGGCGCGGCTCATGTTCTCGGTGCCGCCGGCCACGATGATCTCCGCGTCGCCCGCCTTGATGGCCTGGGCGGCACTCATCACCGCCTGGAGGCCGGACCCGCAGACCTTGTTGATGGTGGTGGCGGGAACCGAGGCCGGAAGGCCGGCCTTGATCGCGGCCTGCCGTGCGGGGTTCATGCCGAGGCCGGCCTGCAGGATGCATCCGAGGATGACCTCGTCCACCTGATCGGGACGGACGCCGCTGCGCCGCACCGCCTCGCGGACCGCGATCGTGCCCAGCTCGACGGCGGAGAGGTCCTTGCCGGCGGCGACCAGGCGCTCGAAAGCGGCGGTGACCTCGGCCGGCATCTCCTGCGGAGCGGACCAGCCCCTCTGCGCGTACACGATCAGCCGTTGCAGGTCGCCCAGCATGATGTGGATGACGTCGTCGCGGCTGATGTCGGCGCGGGGGTAGTCGTCGAAGCCGATCTGGGGAGAGGTCACGAGGACTTCGACCTCGGGCCATGCCTGCTGGAAGGTGGCCAGGGTGCGCCGTTCCATGTAGGGCTTCTGCACCGCGATCACCCGGCGGGGATGGATCCCACGCTCGGCGAGCCGCGCGCGCGAGAACACGACGTTCTCGGCCGTGTTCGTGGCCTGCGTCTCGAGCAGCATGCGTTCGCGGGGGACCCCCTTGGCCTCCGCGACCTCCGCGAAGATCTCCGCTTCCGGGCGCGTCCAGATCTCGCTGGTGAGCGCTCCCAGGTTCCCCGAGAACACGATGAGGGGCGCCCAGCCGGCGAGGAACACCTCTGCCCCGCGCTCGGCCACGCGCGTGTCATGGCTGCCGAGGACGATGATGACGTCGGCCGGCGCGAGCGTGTGGCCGACGTGGTGGTAGTCCCAGATGAGGCGTGCGTCGCGGTCGATCGTCGCGGAGTCGTAGGTCACGGCGCCCATCATAGAACCGCACGCGCTCCTGTATTAAGGTGGGCGGGCATGCCGACCGCGAAGAAGCGCGCCTCATCGTCGAGCCCACGCCGCCGCGTGGCTCCGCAAGCAGCGGGGATGGCCGGTCCTGCTGACGCCACCCTCGCCGCCCTCCGCGAGGAGATGGCGGCGCTCACGCGCGCCGTGGCCGCGCAGACGGAAGCGATGGAGCGAATGCGCGTCCCGGCCGCTCCCGCCGGAACTCCCGCGGGCCTGGTCGCGCGCCTGAGCGAGAGCGCCGAGCTGCTGTCCGCCACCGCCGCGGACCTGCCGCGCGCGGACGACTTCCAGCCGCTCGCGGATCATCTTTACGCGTTCGCGCAGAGCGCGCCGCGCCTGCTCGAGAGCCTCGAGGCCGTGCGCACGGCCGTGGGGCCGCTGGAGACGGCGGCGCGCAGCCTGAGCGACGTCGCGGAGACCCTGGTGGCCACGCACCAGGGATGGTCGGAGTCGCTGCTTCGGCTCCCGCGCGCCGAGGACTACGAGCCGCTGACGGAGCCGCTGCGCGAGTTCGCGCGCGTCTCGCCCCTGCTCGCGGAAACGCTGGCGGCCGTCGTGAAGGCGGTGACGCCGCTGCCGGAAATGGTCCAGAAGGTCCTCGGCGTCGCGGAGACGCTGCACCCGCGGTCCGCCTCCACTGCCCGGCCCGAGGGAGGCCTGCGCCGCCCTCTCACGGAGGCGGCGGACCGAATGGCCACGGCGCACGAGGCCATCCGAAGCGGCCTCGCCTCCCTGCCTCGGGACCGCGCCTACGCCCAGGCCGCCGCGCACCTGCGCGAGCTGGCCACCGTCTCGCCTTCGCTCATGGAGTGGCTGCGCCAGCTCCCCGCCATGAGCGTTCCGCTGGGCGAAGCGATCGCCTCGCTCGACGAGGCGGCCCGGGAGCTGGAGGCCGCGGAGCGTGCGGCGCGCCGGGCCCTCGAGCCGCGAAGCTAGGGCCGGAAGCGTCACCCGGGCACGAGCTCGGTCGTAGTCTCCCGCGACTTCTTCCGGCCGAGGTCGCGCGCGAACTTGAGCGAACCCGGCGTGTGGTACTTCTCGAGGTAGGCGCGGTCCACGGCGTCCTTCAGGCGCAGGCTACGCGTCTGCACCGCGCGCACGCGGAAGGTGCGGCCGCCGACCTCGATGATCCCGCGCGGGTCCTCCACGAACGTGCGCCACCAGCTCCGCGGCTCGAGGCCCCACGAACGCACGAACACGCGACCCTCGGCGACCACGGCCCAGATGCCGATCACGCGGTGCGGCTGCACGCCGGCCCGGATCCCCAGAATGGGTCCTTCGTGAATGGCGGCGACGACGGCCTTGGGGAAGCGGCGACTCTTCATGCGAGTCCTCCCTGTGCGCCCATGATGCCGTCGGCTAGACTGTCGCGCCATGCGCCTTCCCTTCAGCCTTCTTTTCCTTGCCCTCACCGGATGCGCCACGGCGTCGGCCCCACGTGCCGCGGTACCGGCCGCGCCGTCCCCGTCGCCCAGCCCGGCCGCGGCGTCGTCCGATTCGATCGCCGCGCGCACGGCGAAGCTCCAGAACCAGGACGGCTTCCTCCCCCTGCACTGGGACGAGAAGGAGGGAAAGCTGTTCCTCGAGATCCCGCGCACGGGCGAGGAAGTGATCTACCAGGTCTCCCTCGCCGCCGGCGTCGGCTCCAATCCGATCGGGCTGGACCGCAACCAGCTCGGCGACACCCGCCTCGTCCGCTTCGAGCGCATCGGCCCCAAGGTCCTGCTCGTCCAGTCCAACACACGTTTCCGCGCCCTCGGTGGCAGCGCGGCCGAGCAGAAGGCCGTGGCCGAATCCTTTGCCTCGTCCGTCCTCTGGTCCTTCAAGGTCGAGGCGGAGACCGGCGGCCGCCTTCTCGTCGACGCCACCGACTTCTTCCTGCGTGACGCGCACGGCGTGGGCGCGCGCCTCCGGGACAACCAGCAGGGCAGCTACGCCGTGGACGCCGCGCGCAGCGCGATGTACCTGCCGCGCACGAAGGCGTTCCCCCGCAACACAGAGGTCGAAGCGACCATCACCCTCGTGACGAGGGACCGCCCGGGACTACTGGTGGCGTCCGTGACGCCGACGCCGGACACCGTGACCGTCCGCCAGCATCACTCGTTCGTGCAGCTCCCGCCGCCCGGGTACACCCCGCGGCGGCTGGATCCACGCGCGGGATTCTTCGGCATCGAGGTCTACGACTACGCGAGCCCGTTCGCCACGCCGCTGGAGAAGCGCTTCATCGCGCGGCACCGCCTGCAGAAAAAGGATCCCGCGGCCGCGGTGTCGGACGTCGTGCAGCCGATCGTCTATTACGTCGACAACGCCGCCCCCGAGCCCATCCGCAGCGCGCTGGTGGAGGGCGCCTCCTGGTGGAAGGAGGCCTTCGAGCGCGCCGGCTTCCACAACGCCTACGAGGTGCGCGTGCTGCCCGAGGACGCGGATCCCATGGACGTGCGCTACAACGTCGTGAACTGGGTGCATCGCTCCACGCGCGGATGGTCCTACGGGGAGGCGGTGACCGATCCGCGCACGGGCGAGATCATCAAGGGCAACGTCTCGCTGGGCTCGCTGCGCATTCGCCAGGACGTGACCATCGCTTCCGGCCTCATCCCGCCGTACGAGGGTCCGAATCCCGAGATCCTGGCCACCCTCGATCCCTCCGTATCTCCGACCGAGCTGGCCCTGGCGCGCATCCGCCAGCTCGCCGCCCACGAGGTCGGCCACACGCTTGGCCTCGACCACAACTTCGCGGCTAGCACCTATGGGCGCGCCTCGGTGATGGACTATCCGGCGCCGCTCGTGCAGATCCGCGACGGGCGCCTGGACTTCTCCGACGCGTATGGCCGCGGCATCGGGGCCTTCGACGCCTTCTCCATCCGATACGGCTATGCGCAGTTCGCGCCGGGCACGAACGAGGACGAGGCGCTGGCCAGGATCGTGCAGGAGGGCGTGCGGGCCGGGATGCTGTTCGTGTCCGACGAGCACTCGCGCGATCCCGGCACCCCGCATCCGCTGGGCGCGGTGTGGGACAACGGCGCCGATCCCATCGAATCGCTGCGCCACGAGATCGAGGTGCGGCGCATCGCGCTCGATCGCTTCGGGCTCGCGAACCTCCGCCCCGGGCAGCCCCTGTCCGAGCTGGAGCCGCTGCTCCTGCCCCTCTACCTCCATCACCGCTACCAGCTCGAGGCGGCGCTGAAGTCGCTCGGCGGTGTGTTCTTCACCTACGCGGTGCGCGAGGCCTTCGGACCGGACGCGGGGAAGGTCGTGCCGGAGACCGTGCGCCAGATCGTGGCGCCGGCGAAGCAGCGCGACGCCCTGCGCCTGGCGCTGGGGACGCTCGAGCCGGAGTTCCTCGCCCTTCCGCAGCGGATCGTGGATCTCATCCCGCCGCCGGCGTCGGGGTACGGCACGGGGACGGCCGAGCGGTTCGAGCGCTCGACCACGCCCGTCTTCGATCCCATCGCGGCCGCGCGCGCGTCCGCGACCATCACGCTGGGAGCGCTGCTCCATCCGGCCCGGGCCGCGCGGCTGGCACGCTTCAACGCCGAGGACGCGCGCAACCCCTCGCTGCTCGAGGTCACGACGGCGCTCGTCGATCGTCTGGTGGCGACCGCGCCCGAGGAGGGCTCGCGCGCCGCCATCCGCCGCGCCGTCCGTGACGTCGCCGTCGCGAAGTTGATGGAGGTCGCGGGTGATCGCGCCGCCGATGCCGCGGTGAGGGCGGGTTATGAGTCCGCACTCCGCGACCTGGCTCAGCGCCTGCGCGCGGCGCCGGATCGCGGCGTCGAAGCGGCGGATCGGCGCGCGACGGCGGAGGCGATCCGGCGGTTCCTGGAGCGGCCGGGCCGCG
>WNFI01530230.1_pt1 | contig 16909 bp, 11 predicted proteins | sample 5400471 | NCBI WGS metagenome assembly WNFI01 (sample SAMN13153348, study PRJNA577476) | soil metagenome | isolation source: 100 cm saprolite on Douglas fir-dominated hillslope | place: USA:California | collected 2013-09-17 | reverse complement strand
GCGTTCTTCCGGCGGGCTCGCAATCGTACCCATGGATGCCTCTGTCACATTCCGCTTCCCTGCCCTGAGGCTTCCCCATGAGGACGAGAAATGTTCCGACGTCGCTGATTCTTCCTCTCCAGCACCCAGCCCTTCGGACGAAGTCCTCATGCAGCAGATTTGTCACGGGAGCAAAGAAGCACTCGCGCTCCTGTTTCGCCGCTACGCACGCATGGTCCGCGGAGTCGCCTACAAGGTCCTTCGAGATACCGCCGAAGCCGACGACCTCCTCCAGGAAATCTTCTTATTGGTTCATCGCTTGTGCGGAACCTTTAACAGTTCTAAGGGCCCGGCGCGGTTTTGGATTCTTCAAATGACCCATCGCCGCGCCATTTCCCGCCGACGTTACCTGACCTCGCGCCACTTCTACACCCACGTGGACCTGGACGAGGCAGCGAATCAACTTGGCGAAACGCGAGCAATGTCCGTCCGCCACCAGGACTCGATGGACGGAGCCCTTGACCGAAAGGAAGCCCTGCAAAGCTGGTTGTCCGGACTGACTGAGAGTCAGCGTCAGACTCTGCAGCAGTATGATAAAAGGTTCTAGCCATCGTAGGAGCGGGTGCGTTGTTGCCAAGCGGACCCCATGACGAGTTCTTGGAGCTCTGTGCTGTTTCGACCTCAGGCCAGCTTAGCGAGGAAGAACAGAACCGGCTTCAGGAACACCTCGTTGTTTGCGCCGAGTGCCGTGAAGCTCTCCGCCAGTACGAATCCGTGGTCCAAGATGCGATCCCAGCCATAGGGGCAGAGCACTCATCGCGAATAGATCCCGGCCCTTCCTGGTCTCAATCGAGAGCGGAGAAAGCGTTCTTCGAGCGTTTGGCACAGGAGGATGGCCAACAGTCAGGCGGCACCGAAAGCAAGAATGGCGTGCCAGCTGCTTTCCACCGGGTTCTCCCGATCGCTCCTGAATCGACCTGGCGCCACGTCTGGATGCTGTATGCCGCCGGAATCCTGCTTTTTATCACGCTTGGTCTCAGCGCATATTGGGTCGGCGTGCGGCACGGCACGGATGTAGCCAAAGCCACCCGGCCAGCAGCAACCCCGGACACAACCACTAAAGATCAGGTTGCAGTCGAGAACACGACTTCTCTCGAAGAACAGCTCAGTGACGCCGCCCACGAACGCCAAATTGCCCGCGCCCAAATCGCCCAGCGGGATAAGGCCCTGGCAGATCTCCGCCGCCGATTGGCGCGCCAGTCAGTCGACATCCGCCGCATGAAGGAAGCGCAGGATCAACTAGAGAGCAACCTCCGCAGCGACGAGACCGGTAAGCAAGATCTCATTCAGCAGCGCGCCGAGTTGGGGCAGAAGTTGGAATCGGCGCAAGTGGAATCCCGCGCACTAAAGCAGCAGGTGAATTCGCTTACACAGCAGTCCACCGAAGAAACGGCACACGCCAACGTGTTAGGTGCCAAAGTCAACGATCTCACTCGTCTCCTTCAGGATCGTGAAACATCCCTTGGTCAGCAGGAAGAACTGCTTTCGCATGACCGTGACATTCGGGAACTCATGGGTGCCCGTGACCTCTACATCGCAGAGGTCTATGACGTCGGCGACAACGGGGCCACCAGAAAACGGTACGGTCGCGTGTTCTACACCAAGGGAAAATCACTGATTTTCTACGCGTACGACTTGGATCAGCAGGAAACGAAGCGTGCCGAAGCATTTCAAGCATGGGGGCGTCGCGGTCCGGATTGGAAGCAGGCGCTGAATCTCGGCATCTTCTATGAGGACAACGCTTCCAAGAAGCGCTGGATTCTGAAACTGGACGATCCGAAGATGCTGGCACAGATCGACGCCGTCTTTGTAACTTTAGAACCGCACGGCGGAAGCAATAAGCCGAGCGGAAAACCCCTTCTTTTCGCGTACCTTCGAGTCAATCCCAACCATCCCTAAGCTTGTGTGATTTGAAGCATAAAAATGTCACTAACTGACATCTCATCCTTCCAAACCACGTACAAGGACTAGGCCTGCTTCAACTCTTGTCTTGCAGCTTTTGACAGGCGCGGCCACAAGGTTTCAGTCTCTCGGTGGACGTTGTTTCTGGTGGTCGCACTGTTATTACCCAGGCGGATTCCAGCAGCGGGTCCTTCCAAACCGCACCTTCTGGCAGCTTATCCTTCCTGTAGCTGACATTTATGCTTCCGCGACTACAACCGGCCGCTCACCCTTCCCTTGATATCAAAGGACTCTTGTACCGTCGCCTCACATTTTATGCTTCGCTTCGCTGACAATTTACGATTCAAGGAATTCAAGGTACAGCCTGCCGCCCCGAACTGCCCGACTGATACGTTCTAAAAGTGGACTTGATAAAAACGAAGGGACTCCCTGCGAACAACTGAGGAGTGGCTGAGACTCGTTGCTCGCTGGAGAATCAGTATGCGCTTCCCCCGGATCACCCTCCCCCTTGCTTGCTTCGTGCTGTTCGTCATCCCCGCTGTTGGACAGTCGCCCAACGGGAACATCAACGGCCTGGTCCTTGACCCTTCCAGCCAACTCATTGTCGGTGCCGAAATTATCGCGGTGAACGACGTCACAGGCGTGCATTACACCACCAAAACCAACAACGAAGGAATTTACGTGTTGCCCAACCTGCCTCCTGGCCCCTATCGGGTCCAGGTTTCAAAAGTTGGCTTCAAGACCATCATCAAGCCTGACATCGTTCTCAATGTTCAGGACGCGCTCTCCATCAACTTCACTCTTCCCGTTGGCGCGCTGCTTGAAACAGTGACCATCACGGGCGGCGCACCTCTGATCAATACAGAGTCGGCAGCTGTCAGCACAGTTGTCGATCGTCAGTTTGCCGAAAACCTCCCCATGAACGGCCGGAGTTTCCAAACCTTGATCAATCTTGTACCGGGAGTGGTTGTCGTCCCTACTGGTCCTGCCGACGCGGGCCAGTTCAGCGTTAACGGGCAACGCGCCAGCGCAAATTACTGGACCGTAGACGGTGTTAGCGCAAACGTTGGCATAAGCGCGACGAATATTCCCGGGAACGGACTTGGCGGTGCGCTCGGTACATTTAGTGCCTTCGGAGGAACGAACAGCTTGGTATCCGTGGATGCCATGCAGGAGTTCCGAATTCAAACTTCGACTTACGCGCCGGAATTCGGGCGCTCACCAGGAGCCCAAATCTCTATTGTCACCCGTTCAGGAGTCAATCAGTTTCACGGGACTGCCTTCAATTACCTACGAAACGATATCCTCGATGCTAACGACTGGTTCGCGGATTATGCGCAACTCGCCAAGCCGAAGGAGCGGCAGAACGACTTCGGCGGTACATTCAGCGGTCCGATCCTGCGGGACCGCACCTTTTTCTTTTTCTCATATGAGGGTCTGCGTCTTCGATTGCCACAAGTAGCGCTTGATACGGTACCCGATCTCTCCGCACGTCAGGGGGCCAATTCATCAATTCAGCCCTACCTGAACGCATTCCCATTCGATCCGCGCCAGCCGGATCTAGGCGGCGGCATTGCACAATACAATGCGAGCTATTCAAACGCTGCCACACTGGACGCATTCAGCCTACGTCTTGATCACAGGTTGAACAATAAATGGGCTCTTTCGGGGCGCTACAACTACTCTCCATCAAAAATCATCGATCGCGGTGCTAACGACGGTCCTCTCAGTGTAGTGGCTCCGACCGGGATTTCCATTCAGACGCTGACTCTCGGAGCCGCCACAACATTCTCGCCGGTGCTCGCAAACGACTTTCATTTCAATTTCAGTCGGACCGATGCTTCCAGTACGTCTAATGTAGACAATTTTGGTGGAGCAGTTCCGCTGCCCTCATTTCCGTTTCCGAATCCTTTCACAGTTCAGAATTCGAGTTTCCTTTTTGGACTGTACGCTTTGAAAGGAGGGCAACAGCTGTTGGCGGGTCGACAGCAGCAGAACGTGCAGCGCCAGTTCAATCTGGTTGATGCGGTGTTGGCGCAGGTCGGACGGCATAGCCTTAAGTTTGGAACTGACTTCCGGCGGCTCTCTCCCTCGGTCAATCCTCCCTTGTATCTGCAAAACCCCAACTTCCTCGACATGCCCTCGGTAGAAACGGGCAATCCTGCATTCAGTTTCATTGAATCGAATGTTTCCGCAACCTTCTTGTTCCGCAATCTTGGCGTCTACGGTCAGGACACTTGGCGTGTTACACCTCGGCTCACGTTGACCTATGGCTTGCGGTGGGATGTGGACTTTTCGCCCTCAACGTCGAAGGGCCCGAACCTGGCGGCCGTTACGGGTTACAATCTTGCGAGTCTTTCGGCGTTGGCGCTGGCGCCGCCTGGAACGCGCCCCTTTTCAACAGAATTCGCCAATGTGGCTCCTCGGCTAGGTCTGGCTTATCAGCTTCGGGCGGTCTCCGGTTGGGAAACGGTCTTGCGCGGTGGGCTTGGCATTTTTTACGACTTAGCAAGCGCCGCTGTCGGAACTGCAGTTGTGAATTCGAACTATCCCTTCGGTAGTTTCAAATTCCTTTCGGGAGGGTCTTTTCCGTTCGACTCCGCATCGGCCGCCCCGGCAGCAATCAGCCCCACAAATTTGACTCCCTCCGGCGGTGATACGCTGCATGCTTTCGATCCCCACCTGCGGCTGCCATACACGCTAGAGTGGAACGCCGCCGTTGAACAAGAACTAGGAAGGGAGCAGAGCCTATCTATTTCCTACGTGGGTTCTGCCGGTCGGCGCCTTCTGCAATCGTCGTTTGTATTCTCGCCAAATCCAAACCTCAACGCTGCTGATCTGGTGGGCAACACGGCAAAATCCGATTACGACGCGCTTCAACTCCGATTCCAGCGCCGCGTCTCACCGGGCCTGCAGACCCTGGCTTCCTACACTTGGGCGCATTCGATAGACAATGCCTCGTCCGGATCCAGTTTTGCCGGTTCCAACATTAACGTGCCGGCGCTTGGCGGGAATGCCAATCGAGGGCCGTCCGATTTTGATGTCCGCCACGCATTTTCGTTGGGCTTAACGTACGATGTCCCGACTCCTAAACTTCTCCCCCTTAAATTGATCCTCCAGGGCTGGTCAGTTCAGAGTTTCGTTGTCGCTTATTCCGCACCGCCGGTCGAACTCTCTTACAACCTCCTCGCAGATACGCTCTTCAAGTCTGCTGCAGACGTTAGGCCTGACCTCGTTCCAGGCCAACCAATTTATCTGCATGGCTCTGCATGTGTGGCGGTTTTAGGCCCACCGTGCGCAGGGGGCCTCGGTTTCAATCCTGCCGCGTTCACGCCTCCCCCACTTGACCCCTCCACCGGAAATCCGCTGCGGCAGGGAGATCTGGGGAGAAACGCGCTGAGAGGGTTCGGGGTTGCCCAGTGGGATTTCGCGATGCATCGTGAGTTCCCAATTCATGAGCGACTGAAACTGCAATTCCGCGCTGAACTATTCAATGTGCTGAATCACCCGAACTTCGGCCAGCCGGTTGGAGCACTCGGGGGGCCACAGTCTTTAAACCCTCAGTTCGGTCAATCTCAGGCAATACTCGCGCAGAGCCTGAGTGGTGCTCAATACGCGGGAAGCGTGGGCAATGGGTCGCTAAGTTCCCTATACCAGATGGGTGCACCACGCTCGGTTCAATTCGCACTGAAGTTGACTTTCTGACTGTGCCACGAGCAAAACTGCGAGAGCAGTTTTGCGTAACTATGCAACTGATGAGGGAAGGCCCCTCGAACCGACTTGCAGGAGTAGGACTCAAACCACCTTCCGCTGCTGTGCTCTAAGGAGTGTGGTGGTGAACGGAGAAGGAAAAGGCCCAATTCGATTGGGTCAGGTGACTTTCAGGAAGAGGACCGCAAGGGAACCACCGTTTTCGTGTCGAAAAGAATCAGACGATGTCAAAACCACGGTAGTTAGAAGATCGTGGGCCCAGCTCCGGCGTTACCTGCTTACGGACGGAGCGGCATCCGGCATATAGGTGGGCTGAGCCTGGAAGAGGCAGTTGCATGGAACGTGGGAACCTGGGTGTTGATGCTAACGGAGAAGTCACAAGTGGCTGGAACCACGAGGGCGAGAGTACGGATGCGACACCCAGGGGCGGACTACCTCGTAGTAGTGCTGAAGCGGAGTAATGTCCGTGGAGCGAAGGGGGTAGGCCATCCCGTCGGGACCTTTAAATGGGCCAACTGGAAACAGGAGGAGCTCGCTGGTTGCGGCGGAGGGCGGCAGCTCTCTCAAGGATGGCACGAGCCGTGTGACGGGAGACTGTCAAGCACGGATCTGTGAGGGGCTCGGGGTGAAATTCCCCGGGCCTACTCGGCATTCGCAACTTCGAACTTGAATGTCGCCTGCTTGAACGCCTAGAGGTGTCAGTCCACACGCAACAGCGTTACAGGAGCTTTACGGAGAAACCATGTCTGCATCAAGAACACCTCGGTTATTGCTCGTGGCTACAGCCATTTTGGCGATCTATGCCATTGCTGCGCCGGAGAGATCAGTAGCGGAGAATGTAGAACCTCTGGCTTTGGAAGATGCTCTTCGATTTCGCAAATTCGCGGATCTGGCTCCCATGGCGATATCGCCCGACCGCAAATGGCTCGCCTTTAGTATCAGGGACAACCAAAGAGCGAGGACCGTTGATGACAAGGCATGGGCTTTGACTGGAGTTCGGGACATTTTTACTGGCACCGACATCTACGTTTTAAATTTGGAGTCAGGTGCGATGACGAATGTGACAGGAGGCATGCACGACAACTTTCAAACCGTTTGGTCACCTGACAGCCAATATTTGGCATTCATTTCCGATCGAGACGGTTCGAATCAGGCCAAATTATGGCTTTGGGACACTCTCCGAGATAAAGTGAGGAAAGTTTCGGACCTGAGTGTCCGCCAATTAGGTCTCATCGAGTGGACGAGCGATAGCCGAAGAATTATTGCGCCCGTTCTACCCGAGGGCATGTCCCCGGAGAGCTATTCCCAGGAACTCAGATCGGGTTCGCAACAGAGGAACGATGACACAAACCAGACCCCAGGTTCGACCGTAACTGTTTTCCGGTCAAATGTGGACAGCGCTAAAAGGTCGTTGTCGGAAGCGTCGGGTCCCTGGAGCTTGCGGCTGTTCATGCGCGACTTGGCGGTAATTAATATCGCCGACGGAAAGACCACAATTCTCGTTCACGGGAGAGTAGCGGGCTATTCGATCTCTCCCGACGGATCCCGTATCGCGTATTCCATTCCCAAGAGATTCGAGAATCCAGGCTCGCAGCAAACATTGTTTGATCTATTCACCGCTACGCTAGATGGTGTTCGGAAGCAACTCCTCGTTGCCGATGCCAGGCTCGACTACGATGGCGCGTCCTTCACGTGGTCTCCCGATAGCAAACGCTTGGCCTATTACGCATTTCGCGAACACGGACTGGAAACCGACACGGCCGACTATTATCTGGTCGGTGCCGAAGGCGCTAACCTGAGAGACGTCACGGAATCAGTGCCCCAACAGACAGTTCCCGCGAAATCAACCACTCCCTTATGGGACGCTACCGGAGAACACATCTACTTCATACGAAACGGTGCACTGTGGATGGCGGGTGACCGGATGGACGCAAGGCAGGTAGCCATCGTACATGGCCGACAGATCCTCAAGCTCATTTCTCATTCACAAACCTCTGTATGGACGTCGCAGCCTGGGTCAATCGTTGTAGTTACACGCGACCCGCACAACAAACAGGATGGATTCTATCGAGTTGAGCTCACAACAGGACAGAGCACGAAATTACTCGAACAAGGACAGTGCTACGCGTGTGTCAACATGGATCAGCAATTCGAAGTGACCAGCGACGGCAAAAACATGGTGTATTTCGCGGAGGACGCGCAGCACGATACCGACTTGTGGCTCAGCGACTCAACTTTCAGCGTCCCTCGCCGGCTGACGCACCTGAATCCGCAGTTCGACAATTACAAGATGGGGTCCCCTCGCTTAGTTAGCTGGTTAAGCGATGACGGCGAACCCTTGCACGGAGCATTGTTACTGCCCTCCTCGTATACGGAGGGGAAACGCTATCCACTCGTCGTGTGGGTTTATGGTGGAACAAACCGTTCGGATCGTTTCGATCACTTTGGTTTCGAAGGCCAGGGCCCTTTCAATTTGCAGTTGCTCGCCACACGCGGCTACGCCGTTCTCCTTCCCGATGCTCCTCAACATCTCGGCACGCCCATGTTGGACCTGTTGAAAACAGTCATGCCTGGCGTGAACAGGGTCATCGAGATGGGAATTGCAGATCCGGAGAGATTGGGCGTAATGGGTCACAGCTATGGAGGATACAGCACACTCTGCCTGATCACGCAAACGAGACGATTCAGGGCGGCGTTGGAATCGGGTGGTGAAGCCGACTTGGTGAGTGGCTATGGCGAGATGGATGATCGCGGCGCTGCATATGGCATCGCGAACGACGAAGAAGGCCAGGGAGAGATGGGTGCCACGCCGTGGCAGTACCGCGACAGATACATAGAAAACTCGCCGATCTTTTATCTCGACAGGGTTGACACGCCGTTATTGATCATTCACGGTTCCGAAGATACAGCTATCCGGCCGTTCCTTGGCGACGAAGTTTTTGTCGATCTGCGCCGTCTGGGCAAGGAAGTGGAGTACGCCAAGTATGCTGATGAGGAGCATTCGCCTCTAGGTTGGAGCTATGCGAATCAGCTGGACTTCTGTAGCCGCATGATCGCCTGGTTCAACAGTCATCTCACGGCTGGCGATCATAGTCGAAAAACTCCGAAGTGAGCTGCATCTATGGGCGGAGCGATCGGCCGCTGATCCCTCCGCCGAGCTAACTATTCGTCAGCTTCGTATGCCATGGCAGTGGTCCTTGAGTTGCTGTCAACTATATTCGGATCTGGCTTGCGTGAAGTCTGTACTGAATCCAGTGCGCACGGGAGCGCAAAGATTTCAGGTTTCCTGTATTCCATTATTCTGGCCTCCTTTCTTTCTCGCTGTGACTCACAGATCAGATTCCTCGTAGGGAAAGCACGGCGGAGCGCCCCTAGGTGACGCTCCGTCAGGCTCTTACTCGTCGGCTTCGTATGCGGTTGCCGTCTCTCTTGAGTTGCTGTCAGCCTGCGCGGGTGCTGGCTTCTTGGAGCTCTGGACGGAATCCAGGGCTGCAGCGACTGCAAGAATCTCTGGCTTACTGTATTTCATGGCGATTACCTCCTTTCCTTGGTTATTGACGTACACGGCTAGCGCTAGCCGAACTCTGCAGAATTGCGGTTGGCGACAAAATCTCTGACTGGAGAGACGATTGATCCGTCAGTCTCCTACCCTTCGATTGGACACGGTTCTCGATTCCCCTTAGCCAAGCTTCGATGGTTAGGGTGCGCATCAAGGCAACTATTGGGACTTCCTTTCCCTCGCACACCAACTGCAGGGCCCGAGAGAACAAATCTGGATCGACAATCCCCAGGGAAGCAGCGAGCATGCCTCGCACGTTCAACTCCTTGCATTCAGCAGAGATTCCCGCCATCGGACCACGAACGATGTAGGCTTTCCTTCTCCTGTCGAGAATTTCGGTAGGCACAATTCCACGCAGAGCGCGGCGCTGAAGCGAGCGGCGCTGGCCGGGGCGAACGACCTGCTCCCGCGAAATAGCACAAACGAACTCCAGCAAGTCACGATCAAGATAGGGATATCGTTTCTCGTATGGAGGATTTGAACTTAGAGCAGCACACGCCAACTGTCTGCGCACTGCGTCAATTGTTGCCAGATTCTGCTGAAAGCTAGGGCGCGCGCCAAAAAACCTTAGCCGCGGTTCGTACCCGATTAATGCCAATCTGAACTTCTTCCCAAAATCCTTGCATAGCCACGAAACCGGTGTCTTGACTTGGTTAGTAGACCTGAGCACGGAAGGAGCAAACTCTTGGGTAGCCTCCCACAACAGGTAAAACCACGGTCGCCTCTGGATTAGCGCCCATGCTTTCAGCTGATGTGCCAGGCGTCGAAACCTGAGGCTCACAATCAGGTCTTGGAGCTCGGGATTCGGTGTCGGAACTCCTCCCACAACTTCGTCGCCGCCGAGGCCGGAAAGAAGCGTTCGATTTCCTTGGCCGATGAGGCAAGTAGCGAATTCACGTGCCGACTCGTCTTTTGATCCTGCTGCGCCCGGAACGGCAGCGAAGTTGTACTCAGTGCTGCTAGGGGCGTACGCCCGGGCTGAAACATCGATGTGGCAGCCTGTCCGAGCGAGCTTTTGCTCAACTGCGGTTATGTAGGGGAGCTCTTTCCAGTTGGGCTCAGAATTGTCGTAATAAGAAAGCGTGTCTAGCCTCGGTGTCTCCGCTAGTCCTCGCCCGATGATCTCGTCCGCCACACATACGACGGAAGACGAATCCATACCTCCGCTCAACTCTGAGAGCACAGCCTGGTCTGACCGTAGCCGTCGGCGTACGGAGTCCGAGAAAACGATCCGAAAATGTTCTTCGTACTCGGTATCCGTGCGATAACGGATGTTATTCTTCGGATCGAAATCCCAATACCGGCTGACCCTCTGCTGCTCCCGTGCCAGGCGAACGAATGAGGATGGTGGAACCGAATGAATGCCAACGTATGGCGTGAGGTGCGCAGCAGGAAAGAATGCCAGCCATCCGGCGATGTATTCTTCCTCAAGTTGGAAGGCGTGACCAGCGAACAAAACTAGAGGATCCAGAATCGTGCACCAGGCAGCCCGATCCTTTTCGACGGAGTAGTACAGATGACGTGTGCCGACGAAATCCTTCGCCAAAATGAGTGACTCATCTTTGGGATTCCAAACAGATAGGGCCCAGTCACCGATCAGCTTTCCTAAAGCAGTTGTTCCCCAACGTTCGTACGATGCAGCGACGATTTCCACATCCGTGCATTCGCGTGACAGCTCACTGGCCATCTGGCCGATGAGTTCTTCCCGATTGTCGAGTCGTCCGTCCCAGGTGATCGCAGCCCCAGATAACGAAATGTAGGGCTGTTGTTCTCTTCGGGATTCTTTGGTCGTGTGGCAGGAGCGATAGAGAATCGCAAAGTTGTCCTTGCAAATGAAGCCTTCCCCATCGGGCCCGTACGGCGCAAGTACAGGCCGCACCTCTTCTAGATCGTCGGGATCAACCGGTTTGCCATCGAAATTGCACTTACCGAACTGAACGCTCATGTTTACGAATCCTTCCAGCTAGACAAGCGTTTAACATTTGTCGAGCACGGCGTACATCTCGCGCATATAGGGCTTGTCATTAACCACCCGGCCATCGACTTCGACCCAGGCGTGTGCCTTGAAAGGCATCTGCTGAGCTCCAAGGATCATTTGAGCGGGCACTCCGTAGCGCTTCAGCAAACAAGTCGTCGCGGCGGATCGCTGGAGACAGAGCACTTCTTTCCAGTACCAGATACATGCCATGTCAACCGCCGGACAGATCTGTTCGGCCCTGTTGACCTGCGTCGGCGTTTTCCTGATTGGATAGCCGCTCACCTTGTCGTACAGCGCCTGGAAATTTCCTCGGGCTAAGTACAGATCGAACTGAATCAACCTCAGGTATGCTCGCAGCACGAGAAATGACATCGGAAGAACCTCCTCTTTACCCGGTCAAGTCCAACTGGTCACAGAGAAACGCCATCCGGTCCGTGAGGGATTCGATCCGCTGACTCAATGGCAAGACCGGGGAGTGCCCTCGATGCCGGCTGTAGTCGAGAAACATCGGGTATCTAGAAACGTTCGCGGCTTGCAGTCGGGCTGTCATCTTTCGCGCGTGCATCGCATTACAGTTTTGATCTGAATCCCCGGAGACGATCATCGTGGCCGGATAAGCCGTGCCATCGCGCACGTTGTGATAGGGCGAATAGCTCAGCAGCGCTGCCAGGTCTTCTGGGTCCTCAGCGGTTCCAAACTCGTCTTTCCACGCATGTGCGTTGTCAAAAAGGTGATACCGCAGCATGTCTAGCATGGGAACCATGCAGGCAACCGCACGAAACAGATCCGGCCTCTGCGTCATTGCGGCGCCAACCAGCAGCCCAGAATTTGAGCCGCCGAAGATGGCGAGCTTGTGAGGTTCCGTCCGTCCGGTTTCAATCAGCCATTCCGCCGCGGCGATGAAATCATCGAATGCCACCTGGCGCTTCCGTCGCTTGGCTGCGTTGTGCCACTCGACTCCGAATTCCGAGCCACCACGAATGCTTGGAAGTGCAAAGAGACAGCCTCGCTCGATGAGAAATGCCACGAATACGCTGAACTGTGGCGTCATGGGAACGCCAAAACCGCCGTACGAGGTCATGACAGTGGGATGGGCGCCTCCCTCGAGAACTTCGCGACGGCCCACAAGGAACACCGGAATTTGCGTCCCATCTTTTGCCGGGAACCAGACCTGGTTATGGCAGAAGCCCTTGGGGTCAAACGGAATCCTCCGCTCTGCCCAGAGCGTTGCCTCAGACTTGGCGGGCGAATAGGTACAGGTCTGAACGGGTTTCGTGAAGGACTCTTGTTCGAAGAACAGCTCGTCACCATCTTCGGAGATCCCTAGCAGGCATACTGTGTCGCACTTGTCAGCCGGCACGCAGCCAAGGGGCTTGCCGGATAGATCGAAAACCTCGATGACTGTTTGAAGTTTTCGAATGCGGGAGATAAAGACCCTGTCCTCGCATACTGTCCAGTTCTGGATGGGCTGGTCACCGCACGGGACGACGTCGACGAATTCCGGCTCCACGCCCCTACGCCGACGGATTTCAACGATCCTGAAGTTCGGCGCTTCCCGATTGGTGAGAGCCAGCAGACGGCCGTTTCTCGGCAGTAGCGGCCCTAACATGTATTCGGCATTCCGGATCACCGGCTCCGGGTCTTCCGTGCCCCCAAGCGACCAAAGATAAAAGTCGGTCAAAGTGCTTTCTTCAAACCGAACCACTAGAAAGCCGAGTTGTTGGCTGCCGGGAACGATGTGGAGTCGCAGCCGATCGCATTCGCCTGCAAAGAAGACTTCCTCGTCTTTGGTAAAACTCGTGCCCAAGACGTGTTTGTAAGCGGCGCGATAGGCCTGCTTTTTGGCTTCCAGGGCCTCGTGAACGTAGTAGAAGGCTCGAGAATCTGGCGCAAATGCGAAGCCGCGAAGATAGCCTCGGGGAAGCGCGTCCGGCAGCTTCTCTCGGGTTCCGACATCGAAAATTTCAAACGTTCCAGTACGCTCTCCGCCCTGTTTAACTTCATAGAGCAGCAAGCGGGCATTGGGTGAAGCTCGAATCGGTTTTACCGCGGTGTACGGTCCTGTGCCCCGACTCGCGGGATCGACGAGCATCTGATCTGGTCCGTCCCTACCTTCACGGAGGCATATGCAGGGCTGCTCTTGCCCCGCTAGACGTTTCCGAAAAAAGTACCGGGTACCGGCTTTTTGAAGAGAGTCGTAGGTCTCAACATCGAGAAGTTGGCGAATGCGCTCTCGGATGCGCTCTCGCCCTGGGATGGAATCGAGATAGGACCGCGCGTACAGCGTTTGGGCCGAAATCCACTCGCGAGTGCGCGGCGACTCCTGGTCTTCAAGCCAGCGGTAGGGATCAGTGACTGACACACCATGCACGACTTCGGTGACGTCTTCGACCTGGGAATATGGCGGATGTTCCATTAATGCAGGCATAGGGATCTCTGATCAGCCAGTTCAGTGGCCTCGCGATGCATCCGTCGTGTCAGGCTTCGAAAATATCCTGCAGTGGCCGGCTCTTGCGTTCTTTCCGCGTCCTCCGATGCATAGCTTCCGGCCGCATAGGCAAAGACGGCCAGGAGCGGAGCAAGCGCCAAAGCTTCGGCGACAGCGGCAGGCGGAACTGCCTGCTCCCATCGAGCGCAATACGATTCGACCAACTTTGTTTCGACAGCGGAATCCGTCCTATTCGTACGGCGTAGGTGTTCGCGCAGATACTCAAGGCTGAAAAAAGGATTCCCCACATACGCTTCTGCCCAATCGAGGAATACACAACGACTTGACGAAACAACGATATTTCCGGGGTTGAGATCGAGATGGCCGAGGGTCTCAGGAATTCCCAGAGCCTCCAGAGCATCAAGCGCACTCTGTATGCGGTCTCCCAGGAGAAGCAGTTCGTCGCGAACGAGAGTCGCCGGCGGCACTTTTGTCTGCCGTTCCATCAGTTGCGCCATGCTCTCCATGAAGGGCTGAATTAGTTTGGAAAGCGTCGCTGCGCCCAGATCGCGCGCACCGGCCCCGAGGATCCGGGCACCATGGGCGATAGAGTCGATCTGCAATTCCGCCAGAGCCGCCGCCGATCTTCGCCAGAGCGCGTCTTCCCATACTTCACAGAGAAGTTTTCCTGCGGCCTCCCGCGTAAGCCACCCATTCCAGTCTGGCCGGGCTGCCAGTACGCCCGGAAGGTAGCTTGGGAAGAGTTGCGCAAGCGTACAGGTAATGAGGAATTCCTTCTGGTTGGGCTCGCCCACGGCTTTGAACCACAGTGCCGGGCCGTCCGTTTCGAATCGAACCAGGCTGAACGATCGGCTGGCGTTCAACTGGCGGACATTCCCGTTGAGGTGGAAACCCAGTGGTTCGATCACCGTCTCGACCCACTCGCTCAGTTCCTTGAACCAGCCCAGTCGTGCGAATGGGCCAGACGGTGACTCCTTCCCTTCGGTACTACATAGCGCAATCGATTGCTGGATCGCCAGGTAGTCAGAAGGACCAGTCAATGAATCGTGGGATAAGGCTGAAACTGAAATCCACTGAGTGGGTAGCTTAGATTTGCCATTGGCACCCAAGTGTTCCGTTGCTTGATAGCGGATCCCGGTAGCATTCGTCGACGCCGAAACATCCGGCTCGATAAGACAGATGACTTCTTCTCCCCACTCTGTGTTTACCGCCGCGGTGAGACTCTCTGCCACTCGTTGCCAGCGCGGAATTTCCACGCAAGGAAGCGCGAATCGATCGCCCCCAGGGACCAAAAGAACCTCGATCCCGCTTCGACCGAACACGATGACGCGATAAGTCTCGCACTCGTTTTGTTTTGCAGTTGCCAATTTTCCCGACTCCAGTCAGGGCACGTTCCTTTGCTAGCGCTCTGCGACTAGTTTGTGCTTCCTCAGCGAGTCGAGGAATTCACGTAAATCGTTCTCGACGACTTCTCGGCTGGCGTTGAACTCGCGACTGATCACATTCACGATGTCCGCCTCTGCTGACCCCTTCTCAAGAAGTTCGAGAATTCGCGACCCGACGGGATTCAGGTTGAACATCTGTCCCTGCTGGACATCAAGCACGATTGCACCGTCCTGCCCGTGGGTACTTCGAACTCCATCAGAAACTCTGTGCATCGGCTTGCCCCACTCGGTGCGGCATATTTTTGAATCGCGTGTGGCCTACCTTGCCACCTGCAACAGTGGAATGGCCACTGATTTGTGAATTTGTTCGGGAAACAATCGGACGATTTGGAATTAGGTTGTCGCCTCAACGACATGCATCATTCCTGGCCGGCTTCGGCAGAATTGAATACGTTCGCCTTCTGATCTAATTTCTGGAGACACGCGCTCCCACCGCGATGATTTTCTTGAAAAGGATTAAGTGAGAGAAACTTCAACAAGAATGGCACCGCGCGGAACGTGTGCATCAGTCAGGCACAATGGCGTATTCTGGCCCGATGCGACCCGATTCCTCCCAAGTGCTCTGTCATCGAGGTGCATGTCGGCGAATTGAAGCAGTTATTCAATGCCATCGATCCTTCTCCGTTTCGCGACAAGGAGTTGCCCAGTGATGCGACTCTCGGCCTGGTGGTTGATCTTGACCGCGAGGCGGGTTTGCCCGATGAGGCTGCCGTGCTGCGCGACGCGATTCACGAGTTCTTCAGTCAACGCGCCCAAGCTTATCGGCGGCGTCTGCGCGAATTGTTTCGTGTTGGCCGGACCAGCCTTGTAATTGGTCTCTTTGCTCTAGCATCCGCGATTGCGTTGGGCGATTTTCTAGCTGGTTTGATGAAGGGCAGCCGTATTGGCGAGATCGTTCGCGAAAGCTTTACGATCGGCGGCTGGGTTTCCATGTGGCGCCCTCTTGAGATCTTCTTGTATGACTGGTGGCCGATTCGCGATGAGGCGACACTTTACGACCGGCTTGCGGCCATGCCAGTACGGATCAGGTACCTGAACGCCAAAGGTCCCGATGCATGGAGAGGAGACTGCTACGAGCTGAGCATGCGTTCTTAGCCTGGTTATGGTCTTGCCTTTATGGCGAGGTTGTCGTCCACCGGGATAACCCCCACGGCAAACGGTGTTCCCTCATCGTCCCCGATGGACGGAATAGGGCTTTGGGGGTGTTTGTTGCCGAGCAGGTTCTCGTAGTAGGGAAGGTAAACCATTATATGTGGATGCCAATGGCCCGCCGGTCCAAGAATTTGGTCCCCCGACCACATGTAGGCAAAACTCACTTCAGCGCGCTTCGGGATCTGGCCTTTGGCGTATGCGGCTTGTACTCCCTCGGCAATTTGATCGGCAGTCTTGCCTTCCAACCCCAGTTTTGTTCTAAGGTCGAAATACGGCAGTAACGTTCGTGCGGCCTGTGGGTCTAGACAAATAGGAGCTCGAGTTTTTCCATCGTACGTGATGAAGGCACGGACTTGCACTGGAGTGAACGTGGGCGCTCCGGTAAACCCGCGCATGACCATGCACACAAAACCGTTATCGCCCTCGTGCACCGTCTGGTAACCCGATGTAGTAAAAACTCTGATGGTTGCGCGATCCGAGATAGCCTGTGGAGCAGCGCTCTTCGCCAGTGCAACTTCATCGGCCTGCGGCATCAGGTACTCGCTGAGCGGGGGATACTTGGCTTCCTGGGCGTTCACGCCGCTTGCAGCCAGGCCAATGAGCAACAACCGCAGCAGGTACTGATATCTTTTCTTTTCCACGTCAATTCCCCTTCTGGACTTAATGGATTTGAA
>WNFI01465384.1_pt1 | contig 16909 bp, 22 predicted proteins | sample 5400471 | NCBI WGS metagenome assembly WNFI01 (sample SAMN13153348, study PRJNA577476) | soil metagenome | isolation source: 100 cm saprolite on Douglas fir-dominated hillslope | place: USA:California | collected 2013-09-17 | reverse complement strand
ATAAAGAAGATGACCCGCCGGGTCCGACACACGGATAAACAGAGCGTCTTTATCCTCTGTGAAACGAGCCAGCCCCTGACGCAGGGCGCTTGTTCCTTTCGGAGACGCGGCCTCTACCAGATCCGTTACCTCGTCTGCTGCCTGGATCAATTGACGGTCGGTCGCGGAACTCTGGCCGAAACGATACACCGTTCGGAACGTCCCGAGCGCGAGTAGAAAAACCAGCGTGGTCGCGCCCACATAGAGGAGCGTGAGGCGCCATCGGAGGGTCACGCCTTGTTCTTCGGGGTCATGATCTGATACCCGACTCCATAGACGGTCTCGATCAGAGGGACTTTGTGGCCCGCATCGATCTTCTTTCGCAATCGGCCCATATGAACGTCCAGGACGTTGGAATCGACTTCGAACGACCCTTCCCAGGCGTGTTCCCAGAGTCGGACACGACTAACCGGTCGGCCGGGATTGCGCATGAGCAATTCCAGCAAGGCCAATTCCTTATTGGTTAACGTGATCCGCTTGCCCTGACGCGTCGCCTTCCGCGCATGGACATCGAGCGTTAAATCCCAGATCGTCATCGTATCGCTCGCCTGCGTCGGGGGACGCAGAAGCACACGGACACGGGCCACCAACTCTCGGAAAGCGAAGGGCTTGGTCAAATAGTCGTTCGCGCCGGATTCCAATCCCTGAACCTTATCCTCCACGGAGTCTCGAGCGGTGAGCATGAGGACCGGGGTCGTGTCCCCTTGCTGGCGCAGCGTTTTCAATACGGAGAACCCACTCCGGTCCGGGAGATTGACGTCCAGCACGATCAGGTCGCAAGCTCCGTCCGACACGCGTTGCAGGGCCTCTTCGCCGGTCGTGGACACATCGACGGAGAAGCCCTCCTGCAGCAAGCCCTTTTTTAAAAAGGCCGCCAGTTTATGTTCGTCTTCAACGACTAATATTCGCATAGGTCACGAGAGGTTTATTATTGTATCTAGATAAAGATCGTATTTTGCCAAAATTTCCGACAGTTGAAATGACGCGCGTTGGAGGGGATAATTAAAAACATTACGGCTGCCTATTTTTCGCCTTCCCAAAATCATTGATAAACATGGTTTTCGAACTCCCCATCGATTTTTCAGTGAATAAATTTTGAAATTCCCCCTCTAAAGAGTAAGGAGGTGGACCATGAACTCACTGGATGAACAAGTAGAAGCCGTCGCCGCCATGCTGCGGGCCGCGGGAGGAGTCGTGGGAATGGATCCCAGCGCGCCGGATCACGTGAAGCAGGCGTTTTTAAAGATGATGCTGGAGTGTCCCGACTGTCGCGCGGCGATGATGGGGAGACACGATGGAAAAGGGAATTGATATGAACACCTGATGGATTCAGCAATGAAAGAGATTGTCAAGATTTATGCTCGAAACAGCGGCAGTCAAAGGCCGATTTCATCAGCAATATGGAGTGAGATCCTCAAGAAGTTTCGATACCCCTGGAACTACCCGGTCCCACCTGGTATCGGGATCCTCCCGAAGTGAGTTAGGTTGAGATTAAAGCCCGCTTTATTCTCTCCTTGAAAGATTAAAGGTAATAGCTGTATCCTTTACTCTCAAAATGGCACAAGATTTAACCTTTAAGGGAAAACCCCGAATGAGACTGACCTCGAAAAAAATTGGAGAAAGATTGAAACAGCTATTTATGGGAGGCTATCCTTGACATATATGCGGAAAGGGCGCATGCGTAGGATGGCGCACTGATCGTGAATTCTGAGAAGGCTATCGAAAAAGATCTCGAGAAGAACTCGACCTCCGACGAGAAGTAATCGATACCGGCGCCTACCTTTTGAAATCTGAATGTTGCGCCCCTCGCAACATGGTCAAAAGGTTTTCGAACCGATCGCGTCACTACGTTCTTCTGATCGCCAGACCTTTTGAAATATTTGTTGCAAGCAAAAAGCCCTTGATTCCAAAACCGTCTGAGAATCAAGGGCTTTCGTACTTTTGAAATGGTTGCGGGGGCCGGAATCTCACCCTAGTGAAAACGTTGCCTCCCGACATTCTGCCACTCGTCGTGAGGAAACTGGCCGCGCTAAAGCGGCCTTATTTGCACTACCGCGTGATGGCCGCTTGATATTGGCGCAGGCGTAATGGCGTCAACGTTCTGCTGCCACGCAACTCCCCGCATCCGACCGGGCGAAGGAAAGGGGAACGCTGCGCGACGTCAAACAATGAGAACAATCTTCGTCGTTGAGGCCATTCAGCCAACGCTGCCAGCCACAGGGAGACCAAGTCTCGGTTCCAGGGCCAACGACGTTACGCGTGGCGACTCTGATTCAAGATCGTCGATCCTTGAGATAGGTCGTCACCCAGGGGCGTCAGAATCCGACTCGTGTCGCCCGCTTGACGCAACACGCTCCGGCGACGTAACGTGAGTCCAATGCTGGAGCTCTTGGTGCTCGCGGTGACTGCTGGCGTGGTGCCCATCATCGTCAACAAGAGCACCGAGGGTGAGGGGTTCGATTGGATCAAGCCGCATCTTCGTGAGATTTGGACCGCTCTGTTCATTCTGTACGTGCTCTACGGCCACTCGCGACCGTCGGCACAGGGCATTGCGATGACGCTACATCAATCGTCGATTAAGCCGTGGATTGGTTATGCTGTGATGGGCGCCCTCGGTTGCGGAGTGTTTTCCGGCTACTGGTGGTTTACCGGCACGATTGCCCGCTCCACATCCGGAGGCGTGCTACCGCGTTCGCCAAACGGAGGGGTGACAACAGCGCCATCCAGTTCAATTGTGGCCGAACGGCACGAACAGGCCAGAAGCGCTATAGCTTCGCTTGACGCTGCGTCCCTGATGATTCTTCGAAAGATTCCTGCAGGGGGGCTTTTGCCGGAGCATATTCACAACGCTCTCACCAGAGATGGTTTCGACGGAAACCCGGACCCTGTGATCCGCGCCTTGAAGAGCGCGAACATCGTCAAGAGCGATTTCGAGGGTCGCATCCTGATCATCGAAGACATCGCAACCGACGTTCGTGACCTATTGGCTCTGACTCCAGCTACAACCGCAGACAAGACGAACCGACTCGGCGCCGCGGTCGTCACGACTGACGAAATCGCGGAAGCCGTGGCGAAAAGGCTAGAACGTTCACAAGTTACGGCCGGGCCTTTTCCACCGTTTTCACTCGGGGGCAGCCTTGAGAAAGAAGACCTGTTCGACATCATCGGTGATGGCTATCCTGGTCGCGAAGTCTGGCGGCCAATCAAGAAATCGCATGACGTTGAAATCGATTGGGACCAATTCAAGAGTGTTGAGCTCATCGTTGACGCCGCGGTTCGGGGGGGGCAATTTTCGGCTTGGTTTGTTGGATGTTGAGAACGACGTCTCGATAGTGGAAAGCGACTGGATAGAGCCCTCGCCAACTGATCTTGCTTGGGACCAACTGTCGTCTCCACCAAAGCTGCCGGAAGAACCGCGGCATATTCGGATCAAGATACCGTCATCGGTCGGCAGAAAGGCTTACCGGTTGGTTGTGCAACCTACTCAGGATACTCGTGCAGCAACTTTCTGGGCGACGGGTCAGATCACCTTCCCGAGTGTGTCATTGGGGGGGACGTACATGACCTGGTTTACTCCAACGGAAGGCGCGTCATTGACGGGGTGGGTACCTAATGCCGTCGAGGCTCATATTGATTGGTCGATGCTGCGAAATCCCATCAATACAGTGATCGCAGACATCACGTTGCTGGTATCCTATCCAGTCTTTCACTCGAGAGAAAGGTGTCGCGCAATAATTCTCTACGTCGGCGACGGTGGTCGCATGACCACGAGCTGGATCGATGTGAGTTGGATTGGTGGGATCATGGCAAGCGCGCGTCCATACCCAGGGCCGGTGATGAGGCAACTGAAGCTAGAATTGCCGCGACAAAGAGGGACACATACGTACGTCCTCGAAGTCGAAGTCTCGAAGGCGAGAATGAGCGCAACAGCTACGGGGACCCTCTCTTTGCGCCACTGACTTCATCTCTAGCCGATCTCTAGCCTGGCGTGCGTCAAGGTATGTAGTCGCGGCAAATCAGGCTGGGCCTTACTCGGCCTGGATGCTAGCTCGTCGGTCAGACCACAACTCGCGAAGAATCAACTCGTTTTGACATTCGGACAGCAGCTAGACAGCAGAAAATAGGGTGGATGACATTCAGCGCGTCAAGACGATCCGAAAACGAACGGCGGTTCTCCATCGACGAGTAGCCCTGCAGGCTGACGACGGACGCATATACCAGCGGAGGTCATTGTGCAGAATGGAGCCTTGCGAAGAGTACGAGAATTGCCAGTCGATACTCGGCGCGCGATGGAAAGCATCACCGGCCGGTCACTCGGCGAGGACGACGGCGTGTCGATCAACGCCTACAAGCTCGCTGGCGACGATGAGGACAGAGACGTAGCTTTTCAACGTCTCTTGGCGCGGATCGATAAGACCGCGAAGAATGTACAAGACATTCGAGAAGAAGATATTGACGCTGCAATCGACGCGGCAACGGATCGCGTTCGACACCAACCAGAATGAGAATCACGGCCTGCACGCCGCTCGAAGAGTTCGGGGTGACACAGGCGGTCGACGTTTGGTCCAAAGGGTCGCGATTCGAGGCGTAATCTGGCGGTGTTTCTGGCCCTTGTATCTGGGCCATTGATAACGGTCTTCGCAAGAGCTAAACTGTTGGGAGCAAGTGAATTACACTGAATCGTCTGGGCGATCTCGATAGCCGGGTGGCCGGCGACGGCGCGAAAGGAAGGATCTCATGAACGTCAGACTCACGCCCTACAGCGAGCAATTGTTGCGAGAGTACTTAGCGCGGGGAATCTACCACTCGCCCGAGGAAGTCATCGAGCATGCACTCGAGTCATTTGGGGGAAATGCACAGCCTGCGGCGGCGACAGAGCGCCCGCGAGCCAGTCTCCAGGAGTTCCGCGCATTTCTCGATGACTTGGCAGAAGGATCAGAGAAGATTCCTCCGACGGCCTCTTCCGCCTTCTCGCGCGCAAGTATCTACCAAGACCATCCTTAGCGTTTGACATCGGTGCGCTATCTTTCAGACACCAACATTCTGCTCAGACTGGCAAAGCCTGACGATCGGGACTACCCGATCGTGCGCGCGGCTGTCGAAATGCTCTGGGCGTCTGGAGCGGAGCTGTTTTACACGTCCCAGAATTTAGCGGAGTTCTGGAACGTTTGTACCCGCCCGCCCGCGAACAACGGATTCGGACTTTCGGTCACTGAAACCGATCGGCGCGCACAACTCATTGAGAGTCAGTTTACCCTTCTCGCTGATACCGAACAGGTTCACCACGAGTGGCGACGCTTGGTCGTGACCGACGCTGTGCTCGGCGTGCAGGTCCATGACGCCCGTCTCGTAGCCGCCATGCGTGTTCACGGCGTGACGCACTTGCTCACCCTGAATGTACAGGATTTTGTGCGTTACGCTGGCATAACGGTCGTTGAACCCGGCAGGCAGAAGAAAGCGCCGTAGTCCCCCAGCACGTTTTTCTTGTTTCCTTGCTCTCACCTTCAGCGTCGCGCCACGCTTGACTGAATCTATTCTCTCACTCACTTCCCGCCGACAAGTTGTGCAACGCGTCATCCGACAATCCCGGCACGTTCCTCGCGGCATCATTTGAAGAACGCTTCGATTTCGCCGTTGGGGTGAGGGCCAAGGAGCCAATCGCTGACACCGCCGCCTTCAATATCATGTCGTCCAGCAAGTATTGGTGGTGCCGCCACACAGCATGCCGATCTCTGGTCTGGAGTCAGTTCCTTCCCAGGATGAGACTTGACTCCTGACCATTGCGGATATCATGGCGGGCATTGCATCGAGAGGCTCTGCTGCGGCATAAAAACTAACTGTCTGGTTGAAGTCTGATCAAACCTGGGCGGAACGTAACACGTGAGCCACCACGTACCATTTCGGATCGCCAGCATAGTCGGAGCCGTTCCGCTTATCGAGACCGGACAACCTGAACCAACGCATGGAGGAGGCCCGATCCATTCCACTAGTGTGAATAGGACGAAAGCTCCGGAAGGGCCAGTGATGCTGACGTCTGCGGGCATGAAGCGCACTGTGAAGTTGGCCGGCTGACCGGGAGTCACAACAATCTGCGTGGGTGCCGACACTGTCCCGCGGGGGCCTACCGCATCGACAGAGTAGCCAGTGAGTGAACCGAATGAGTACCGGCCGTCGCTATCGGTGAGGACCGTGGCGACAATGCGGCCGCTACTATCCCTTAGCTCCACGGCGATTCCATGGAGAGCAAACCCGCCAGTTTCGGTGTCTACGACGGTGCCGCAAATCGTCTGTGGGGAACAGCCTTCGGAGAGGATAGTTGCCAGAACCGATGCTTCAGCCCTGTTACCGGCAATATCAACGGCAACCACCCTGAATTCGTACTCTCCAGGCGTAAGGCCAGTCGTGTCAAAAAAGCCGGCAGCGTCGACTGAGTTTGTTACGAGGTAAACGAAGTTATTGGCGAACGGCGCTCCTGTTGCGTCCCGCGAATAGACGAAAGACGGATTATCGTCAGGCAAGGCTCCGAACGTTCCGAAAGAAATATTGAAGATTTCACCGGTGTCATACGTGCTCCCAGAGTCGCGGCCGATCACACGATACCCTATTTTAAACACTCCGGTTTCCTGACTTCCGGGCGGATCTTGCCGATCTGATGCCTTGGCCCTTATCCCCACAGAAGCGACGTTCATGATGTATCTCTCGCCCGACCTTGGCAGTTCCGTCCCCGTGGCCCAGTCGAACAACTTAATGTCTGTGACTGGACTCGGCGGACTCATGTCAACATAGCCCTGCAATTCCGCCAGCGCATTACTGTAAAAGCCTGGAGAGCCGGTGATCAAATGGACGTGGTTAAGTGAGTTCGTTGTTCCAACCCGCATTCCCCGGTCGGCAGGCATGCCGAGATCGCGCAGGCGCAGGAGATCAGCATCAATTTCAGCCAAATGAATATAAACGAAGCGCCCGATTCGAATGCCCCGATTGTCGTCGAGAGGATCCCCCATCACGGGGCCGATCTCGCCAGCCTCGACCACAAGCACGTCTGTTTGGCTCGGTGCGGCGATGTCCACACCAGTGTGAAGATGCGGTCTTGGACTCGGCACCGCGCAACAATCGGAAAGGCAAAGAAAGGGGTTGCGGCAGGCGATGCTCACGTCGTGGCTACAGCGTCAACCGATAGTAGCGAATTTCGTCGGCGAATTGAATTGCCATGAAGCGGTGGTTTTTTGCTAACCAGATCCGTAGCTCTTTGAGGTTCGTGGTGTTGCCCTCAAGCGTGCGGTCAAGCAACGGAGCGCCGTACCTATTCAGAAGCTGAACGTGTATGGTGCCTGATGCGGCTCGGCTCGCCGTGTCCAAAGTTGCGATCGCCGTGAGATCAGCGGTAGCGGCGGCACTCACAAGCGCACGCCAATCGGTGCCGATCGTCACGGGCTCCAGGTCAAGACCGAGTCGGATGATCGCACTAAACTCATTGTCAACGGTGAAGTCGGTCGTCGTGTCGATTGGTGTCACGACAACCCCTTTGCCGGCGGAGGGCATTGTCACGGTGCGGGTTGTTCTGCCGGCGCCGTCAAGTAGCATGGCCTGCACAGTCACGCCGCTTTCAAACACTCGATTGCCGGTTTCGCCGACAACCACAAGCGCCTCAGCTCCACGCGAGACTCCCACCGCAAGAGCCCACTTGAGTGGCGCCATGTCCTTGGTATATAGCAAGCTTCCTCTGGAATCGTACACAAACAGCCTGGCAAGTTGCCGGTAAGGGTCATCAGAATCTGTAGCGAGTAAAGCAAATCTTGAGCTATCCGGCGACCAGGCGCCGAATGCTGGTCTCTCCAGGGACCATGGTAGTATCTTCCCAAAAGGCTGGACGTTGCGAATCAGATGCCCCGCAGCATCGTAAAAGCTCAGGGATGCCACTGCATACTCTAAATCAACCGATACGCCTGCGTTGCCAGGCAACGTCCTGATTGCAGAGTTGATCGTCCGCCGCCAGAGTGCTGTTGGCCCGGAAAATGCGGTGGCCCTTACCGGCGAGTCTTCGGTCATCTTTGAAGCCGAGTCGAGGATAGTCTCTTCAGCGACAATCACTGACCGGTCTTGTGAAAACCGCCAACGCACCCCATCAGAGCCGGCGAGCATGGATTCCGGCTGAGGGTCAGTGCCAAGAATTACATATTGGTGGTCTGTTACAGTCCCCTTAATGGTCAAGCTTTCCTTAATGGACAGCGGTTTTGCGCGCTGCAGGTAGCTGGTGGAGCCTGCCATCAAGGGCTGACGCCACTCAAGCGTAAGGGTTGACTGCGAATAAGTAGTTGAGGTCACGCACAGAAGAAGGACGAATATCGAAATGGTCCACTTACACACAACGGCCTCCAGATGATGGTCGGCTTTGGGGCTCAGAACCTACCTCTGGCCAGAATATATAACTTTGCTGCCGAGGTTGGTTCCAGTTTCACAGTCCCCAGTCCGATTGCGGTGTTGTTGACAGGACGATTGTGGCGTCGCCGCGGCCGTTGGCGAACTGCGTGCCGTCAGGCAAAAATGCGACGCTTTGTATGCCAGAACCCGTAAAGTTGGTCTCCTGATCGTATATGGCGACGGAAGACTCCAATCCAGGGTGTTCTAGAGTTTCACCATCCGAAGTGGCCAGGACGAGACGCAACCCGTCCTGCGCGTAAGCGACAACAGTTCCATTCCTCGTGTGCGCATCAATCGTTTGGAATGACATATGGTTTTGATCGGTGCCTATGCGTGGCTAGAGCGAGGTGTCGAGAGAAGTATCGCGATGGTTGTGATCAGGCTTGGAACGCTGCCTTTCATGAAAGATCCTGTGCGCCGAACAGATGGATGCCGATTTAACCGGGATTTCCGTTTTGGCCGCCCGGATTGCATGCTTATACACCCGATGCCCGCGTAGCGCGCACAACTTTCTTCGTCGTGCAATCTTGCAGCTCCCAAGGCCGTCAGCTCAGTGCGCATCGGCGTGGAACCGACTGGAGCACCCCTATTCGTGGGCATTTCTCGGACACCGGTCCACGCTCGTGCCCTTTCTGCGCCCGATGAGCCTTGTCGTACGCGGCGCGCGTCAGCCGGTCGGCACTGGCAGCGCCCAGATCCGCCCGTAGCAGCGCGCCGAACAAGCCTCGGGTCAGGTGACTCTCCGCCAACAGCAGTCAATAAATACGCGGTGTGCGCCTTTCGACGCCCTGAGCACCCGGAAGACACAAATCGCGGTCGCGAAACAGCTCCTGAGTGAAATCGACCGCCTGGTCGGCAAGGGCACCCGGAGCGGCTTCCTGACGTGTGATGACAGGCCGGTGCGCGAGACCTCAATCGGTCCTGCGCCGTTTGGTCAATAGGCCGGTCAGCCACTCGTGAAGTCGCTGCCCGTTCATCAGCTCGATCCGATGGGGTATGAACTTCTTAAGATGTTGGTCGTCGCGTACATGGGGGGCGAACTCACTGGTGGTTGTCACGAGACCCTTGGAGACATTCTCACCGTCCAAAACACCCAACATCGCCCGCACTTCCTCGGCGGTGACGACGTGGCCGGGTTTGTAGGCTTTGACCTGACCGAAGATGCGTACGGACCCAACACCAGGCCGTGTGGCGATGATGTCGCGCCCTCCGTCGCCGCTTGAGGGCGTCAGGATTACATCCGAGTAGTCATCACGTTGGAATGCCCCGGCTATGATTTCTTCCAGTTTTCTCCACGGAACCTTGAACATGAAATCAGGATCGCGTTCGAGGTGTCGGATGATCTCGAACCACGGAATCGCGACAGCCTCGATCAACTGGCCTTCATGGCTCTTGTTGCCGAACGTGACGACGGCCGCTTGCAGAAGAATGTCGGGCAGCTCGATTGACTATGCCTCGGTCTCTTCCGGTGGAGACGCTGGGATCTTGACGGCCTCCACCGATGCCGACACCGCCTGGGTGGCGTCGAGATTCGACGTGCGTGCCATCACGTAAACCGCCTGGTCCCGTTGCCACTTCCATTGGGCCATGACAGCGTCAATGGCTGAGCCGCCTTGCTGACGCCACGGAGTCCCGGCGAGGGGGTCGTCATCGGCCATGGAGCCGCGATTATAGCTCCTCCGCGACGGCCGGGAGGTCGGAGCGCGTCCCTTTCAACTTGGCTTGATTCGAGTCGAGTACCGCGACTCGCCTGTTGTGAACGACTGCAAGTCTTGGGGCAGAAGCTCCAGGTGTCGTCGCTCCTGTGCTCCATCGCATAGAACGCCAAACGTCGGCCACATCGTCCAGACATCTTCAGAGAAAACGTCCCAGACGACGACTGCCGTAAACGGATAGTCCTGCTGCCCCGCCCACCTGACGGACCTGGCCTTTCCAACGACATCGGTGACGCCGCTCGCTCTGGCGATCAGCACAAGCCATCTGTGTTGTGCGCCGTGCCACTCAAAGGCCGCCGCGAGTCGACCTTTCTCGTCGACCGCCCTAACGATCGCATCGTCCATGTCGCTCGTTGGCAGTCCTCCCGACTGCAAGTGGGACGGCCACCAAGGGATGCCCTCCGCATCGCGATCGATGACCCGAACGCGGTCGAGCAGGCCGCTCAGCACGGGCAGGTCTGGTTGTGGAAAATGGAGCACATCCTGGTCGGCCAGGTGTCGTGCGACCGTCACCAATTCCTCCACAAGGCGTGCGTCCGCGGCCCGGCCAAGGCAGTCGTACGATCCACGAACAAAATCGACAACACAGTAAGGACTCCGCGATCCGCCGCGATGGAGACGATCAGCGACCTCCTCCATGATCGAGATCCATCGGGATCGAAAGCGTACTAGCTGTGATCCGCGGTCGGAGCGATCCGCGTAAAGGCATTGGATTTCGCACGCCATCTGGAGGCGCGTTCCAGCGCGCACCAGATCGACGACGACGTCAGGCCGTTCACTACGCGTGAGCTGAGATCCTTCGAACCCCAGGCGTGACAGCAGGCCGGCCATTACCCGTTCCTCGAACTCCTTCTTCCTGAAAGGCCCTTCGACTAGATCGGCGCCAGCGTGGTATCGCATCATCCCCCCGACTGTACGGACCGTCACGCGCCAAGCCGACGCAGGATGACAAGCGCGATCTGGAGAACAATGAGGAAGGCGGCGAGGCCGAAGATCGCGAGCAGGACAACGCCAACGGCCGCGCGCGGCGCTACGTAAAACCAGGCCACGGCGCGAAGGTTGCGCTGGCTGGCGTTGACGCCTCGTTCGGCAAACAGGCGCTGGAGGACAGCGGCATTGCCTTCGGCCGTGGCTAGGAAGAGCTCGCGGGCTTCGTCACGCTGGCGGTCATTGAGCCGGCGACCCGCTGGCCGGGTCTGACCGCCGGCCTGGATTGGCTGCCGCAGATAACGCCGCACCGTATTGCGCGCCACTGCGACATGGCGAGCGATCGACTTGATTCCCCAGCCGCGGCTCGCCATGGTGCGAATCGCGACTACTCGCTTCCCCTCGATCACCGGTCCCTCCGTCTCCGGTGATGGCAGGCTCGCCTGATGGGAGGCCGGCGGGTCCTTCCTTCTGGCTGAGGAGGGGGGTCAGTATTAGTGACCGCGAAGCACGCGAGGACACCATCGCCCTACAGCGCGTCCCGAACGGCAGGAGCCCAAGCGTGAGTGATCCCGGCAGAGCGGTGTACGCATGTTTCGCTGAACGACTACTGAAGTCGAGCCGTTGATGCTCGACTGGCTGGCAGGCAGGTTGACTCAGGAAAGAACGAAGGAAGTTGTCAGCTATTGTGCCAGTTTTCGGGCGGAGCATGTCTGCGGAATACCGCGCTGCACCACATTGCGCCTTGTGCAGCGCTCTCCCCTTCCGGGTCTATCGGAGTAGGAGGCATGTAAAACCAACGTGAATTCAAAAAGACGGAATCCGAACAGGCTTTCATCAGGCGTCCGTGGCTCCCAGTTGATCGAGCCCACCAAAATAAGTACAGTCTTGAAGTCGTTCCATCCCGCCATTCACAGCTCGGTCAAAACGGTCGATACCGAGCAGACGGTCAGCCAGAAGCACACAGCGCTCCGACTGTTTTGTCGAGCCATGATCCGACTCTACCTGCACGATCAAGGAAGGCCTGTCAATGGAGAACGCCTGGGCGTTCTATAGGCGGTCGACGGACAAGCAGGAATTGTCCGTCGAGGACCAGCGTCGCGAATGTCGCGCGTTCGCCGCTGTTCGCGGGTGGCAGATCATCCGCGAGTTCGAGCCGAGGAAAGGGTTCGGATCGGGTTTGACGATTGACCGGGATCCAGCTTTCCAGGAGATGGTTCGGCTGGCGGAGATCGGCGGGCATGGCGTCCGCTACCTGGTTGTCTACGACGTCAGCCGGTTGGGTCGCTTGCAGCAGGAAGACAAGATCTATTGGGAGCGCCGATTCAAGAAACAAGGCGGCATCGATGTCCTCTACGTCAAGGATGAATTCAAGAACGACGGTTCAATCAGCGACACGTTGCTCAAAGTCGTCAAGCACGCCGAAGCCCACCAATTCAGCCTGAAACTTTCCGAGGTCACCCTTCGCGGCGCCAAAAGCCATTCGGCCCTCGGCCACAGCGCCGGAGGCGCGGCCCCCTTTGGATATGACCGCCTGGAGATCGATGGCGCCGGCGATGCGGTGCGCGTGATGAATAGCTCGAGCGATTGGAAGAGCAACAAGATGCACCGCGTGATCTGGACGCCGTCGCCGCTCAAGGCGCCGGTCGTGCGCTGGGTTTTCGAGACCTATGATAAGGGCACCGGTCTGAATCTGATCGCCGGGCAGCTCAATCAGCAGAAGTCGACACCGCCCAGGGGCCGGTACTGGTCGAAGACGATGGTCCATTACATGCTCAGGAACCGCGCGTACATCGGTGAGCGCATTTACAACCGCCGGTCGTACAAGGCCTACCGGCGCGGTGAGCGAGCGAGTCTGGCGAATCCGAACGACGCCTGGGTGGTCAAGGAACACGCTCACAACCCGATCGTCGATCGCGAACTCTTCGAAAGAATTCAGCTCCGTCTTAAGACGCGCGTGATCACCATGGGTCGCACGTTCCATCGACCCTATCTCCTGACGGGCATCGCTCGATGCGCCCACTGCGGATACCGCATGATCGGTCAGCCGTCGGCCGGCAACGGCCACCGGTATCTGACCTACACCTGTTCAGGCTACCTGCGGATCGGGAAGTCGGTTTGTCGAAGCGTGCACATTCTCACCGAGGCGCTTGAACAGGAGGCTTTGGACGCTATCCGCTCGCATCTCGCCTCACCGGATTGGAAGACCGAGATGCGCGAGGTGCTGGAGATGATGGTCACCGAGGAGTTTGGAGATAACGCGCAGACCCGCCTCGATGAGCAGAGACGGCAGCTTGAATCGGTGAGTCGGCAGATCACGAACATCATCGACGCGATAAAGACATCAGGCCGATTCTCCGAAGCGATGAACGGAGCATTGGCCGACTTGGAAACTCAGCGAGAATCAGTGCGTCGGGCTTTGGGAGAAGCGGAACAACGGGCAAACAGACGAATCGGGGCTGCCCCCCTCGCTGACAAGATCGTGGAGTCATTCGGCGATTTCGACAGGGTCTGGAGGAAGGGGCTAACGATCGAAGAACAGAAAGAATTGCTACGATGTTACGTCCATCAGATCAACGTCAGTCACTCGCCAGACCGCGTTGAAGCCGAGATCTGGCTCTACAAGATTCCGATTCCCACAACGCAACTGACCCCAGTTCTAAATGGCATCGAGCCACTTATCACTAGGGTCAATTGCGGGGGCGGACAACGTCTTAATTATCCCTACCCCTTACCGCTGGTTTCAATCGCTTTCGAGAACAACGGCCTAAACCGTTGGCCTTTTGGCTGGGATATCCTCCGTGAACTCGCCCCGGAAGCCGCGCCGGAATTGCCACCAGTCTATCAAATTGCGGAAACGCCTGCCCAGGTTGCAGGCAATTAAGTCAGCTCCCCCTGCTTGTACGGTTATGGGTAAGTTAGAGTCGCCCAGCAAGGTACCGACGGTAGGTCACGATATCGGCAACTATCGGCAATCCTTCGAAAACTTTCCCCCTAATAAGTGTACCTACAACACGCTAATTTCGTATCTACTTTTAGGCCTATTTATGGAAATGCGACGAAAAATATATCGGCAATTTATCGGCAACATATCGGCAATCTTACGTTGCCGATAAAACATACCGGCGCCCCTTCTTACTACCTGTCGCCTTTACGACTCCCTTCTCTACCATGCCAGCCAGGTCCTCGTAAGCCGTCCGCGCTGGTGTCTTCGGATTTATCTTCAAATAATCCGAAAGCGTCATCTTTTGATGTTTCTTGAGAAAAGCCAATGCTCGATGCTGGCGCTTATTAAGCTCGGGAGCTTGGGGCCGCTGTTCCGGAGTACTCAGTGCCTTCTCAACATCCTTTGCATAGAGAGTCACTATAAAAGAGCCAGCGGTGTCCTCAAGTTTCGGCAGCTGGTAGTGCTCGCGCTCGAGTTCGCGGTAAATCTTGTCGTAGCCATGCCCCAGCTGTTCGCCAAAGCCCCATTCCATGAGCGTCATGAGTACATATGGATTCCGCGAAAATTGCGCGTGCCTGATGTTCTGCGGCGTGATGCCAGCGGGCAGCCCACCAGGGCTCTGGACTTCGAGCCGGTCGTCAAACATCGATACCAAAATCCGGGAGCCCATGTTTGCGTAATCTCTGTGCGCGACGCCGTTCACCACGATCTCTCTGACCGTCGGTGGATAGAACTGCAGGATGTCTTCCCGAATCGGACTGCTTTTCGGGATCCGTCCTCCGCGATACATCCGGTCATCTACCCACTTGAGAATCTGATTGATTAAATCGACCGAACATCCCTCGAAATCTTTCCGATCGGTATATCCTTCGGCCTGATCGGTTCCTTTAAACTTCACAACGGTCGCATAATCCATCGACAAAAACCGGCGAGGCTCTTTCCCAAAAAGAATGACCCCTGCATGTGTCGGCATCAGCTTGCCGTCTTTCTCCACAATACAGTGCCGACTCTTGAGGATATCCTCAACCGGCATCTCGATTTTGGTCTGGAACTTAGCCTCTCGGGCTTTTAAGTACCTCTGCACCAATGCAGAATCCAAATCGTCATAGGTGGCTCCTGAACAAACTTGGTCTTCAAACCATCCTTTGGCCCGAGCTGACATGAGTTGCTGGAGCTGACGCCAGTCCGTGCTGATGTTTTCGGAATTCCGGCGAATGAGATACCGCCCATCGGATGTGGCGTAGATTTCGTCCTTCGCCGCAGGGACCGACACTGCAACAACCGTTTTCCCATCAATCACGAACTCCTGAATATCGAGGTTGGTGATGGGCGGACGGCAACCATCGCGCCCGGCCCGCAAAACGTTGTCCCTCTCCTCATGGGTTGGATTCACGCCAACCACCTGGCCTTTGTCGTTGACCCCAATGAGGATGGTCCCGCCTTCATGATTGGAGAAAGCCACGATGGGCAGAGCAAGGCTGGAGGGTTTCTGGAACATCTCCTTAAAGTCGATGGTCCAGCCCTCGCCGAGTTTGATCATTTCGATGACGTCGTAAATGTTCATCGGTCGACAAATTTTACTAAAGCTTGCTCTTTCATTCCCTGGAAGCTCTCTGTGTTAGACAGTCGTTCCTTTCTGGCGCTTATTTATAAATGTGTTGGCGGCCTCAACTACCTTCGTCAAGTCCGCCAATTCCTTCTCCTTATTCAAACTGAGTAGGTGATTCAGAATAGCCAATGTATCCCTGACGACCGCAATAGAGGTAGCGAGGTTAGTATCCACAAAATCCAAAGTCGGCGATAAATTGGTTTGGATTTGGTCATCTGAAATCGGTCGAGCATACGAAACGAGATCATACCCATGCGCTGCGCCGGATGCGAGCGGATAAAAAACCTTGTAGGCATCCGTTAGCTCTATTTTGTCGCAAAGCGCTCGCAGGTTCAATTGCGAGGGGCCGTGATCAACGAAAACTTTCCACCGATTTTCTCCGATCTTTGCTTTCTCCGCGGCCAGACTTGCACCCAGCTCGTTGAGTTTCGCCTTACCATCAGGATGGTTATCGATGATCTTGTGGGCCATTCGTTCATCGTTGGCAAAATCCCATATCATCCACAAGCGGGCGTACTCCTCCTGGTCATTACTTTGGGAGAGAGCCTTGAGATTGACGAAAGTCTCGAACATTGCGCGACAAAGGGATAACGCTTCTAACCCCAAGCCACCTTCGCATAACCTGTAGTTTGCCACAAACAATCGCATCTGCTTTGCAAAAACGGCCGCCATACACCAATTGAAATAATGGGACCTCCCGACGCCGATCTTTCCTTGCTCCGCGATAAACAAGCTGGCCAAGCCCCACGCAGTCTTGGCAAGATCGAATAACGGACCCAACTCAGATCTGATGTGATGTCTGTTCTCTTCCTCATATGGCAGCGCCACCAGGTGATTGCCCATGAGGATTATCGGGTTACACCGAGCGGAAGAACACAATCAGGGATGTCATTGTGCGGCGAATTCACGAGCACAGAGACGTCATAGGTTTCCATCTCGGCCGCAGGATAGGGAGCCAACAACGCCGTGAGCTTGGCGGGGTCGTTTAGCACTGGGTCCAGCCACTTGGCATAGTCTTCGCGGTGGAGGATTACCGGCATGCGCTCGTGGACAGCCTTAAGGAGTTCGTTGGCCGCGGTCGTGATGATGGTGAATGTCTGGAGCTCGCTGCCGTCCGGCTTGCGCCAGGAATCCCATAGGCCAGCGAATGCAAATGGCCTCTTATCCCTGAGTATGAAACGCATGGGGATTTTGATCTTGCTGCCGTCTACCTTCCGCCATTCGTAAAATCCATCCGCGAGCACAAGACAACGC